>OBKM01000519.1_pt1 | contig 18799 bp, 19 predicted proteins | sample 1519691 | NCBI WGS metagenome assembly OBKM01 (sample SAMEA37050418, study PRJEB22526) | metagenome | biome: saline pan; feature: lake; material: water | place: Egypt | collected 2015 | depth 0.5 m | reverse complement strand
CGTTCGGAATCCGCTCCGTTCCGACCTGACCTTACCGACGTGTAGTGGTTATTGCTACTTGAAAGTGCGGTTTGGAAACTCAAGGATGCCATCGAACGTGGTTCGTGTAGAGTAGTGTCGGATTCATCCTGCGGCTAAAGCCGCAGGTATTCTCCTTGCTCTGTATAATCCACATTGGCGCTCCGGGCGAGCGTCCAGTATCGGAACGAGAAACGTCAGGTGCTACCAGGGGTGAGTCCTCACCGAACGACCACCCGTCCAAATATGTTAGGTCCGGAATCCGTCCCGGGTCGACACACGACAGTCGAGTATTCTGGCAAATATAGCAGCTAGACGCCGTACAGCCTCGGAATCGGACCAAAATAGTGATTTGGGGAAAGGGATAAACCGGCTCAACCAGTATTCGAGGAGAGTGAGTATGACTCGACGAGACAGCGTGACCGGGCGCAGTTCCACTCCGCACCTGGACTCGCTCGATGGGACGGCGGCAGAGCAGGTGACTGCGATGGCCTGGGCGCGATACCTCGGCAACGAGTTCGGTTCGAGTGGCGCGATCCGATCCCTGCGATTCTACAGGGACGCCGGCTGGATCAGCAGCGAGGTGTACCGACGGATGGTCGATTACGTGCGCGGGCTCTCGGTCGAGGAACTCTCGGACGACGATGACGGCGACGAGACGAGTATTGACGCGCTCGCGGAGACACCCTACGAGGGTCACGCTCGATCACTCGAATACGTCGCCGCCATCGCTGGCGACAGCATCGAGCGGGACCTGACGACGCTCCGCCTCGGGCAGAACGGTGTCAGCTCGAACGCCGGGATCGGCGGTAGCGACGACGGCGGCGTCCCCGAGGACAGCCAGTGTGCGGCAACCGATGAGGATGGCGAGCCGTGTACACGGCCCGCACTCGGTGATAGCGACTACTGTCACGACCACCACGAGGAACCGGTGGATGGCGAGATGGGCGAGGAGTAGCGTCGGACGTAGGTGTCACACCTGGAGGAACTCCGACAGCACGTCCTCGGGGACAGGATTGGTGTACTCGAACGTCTCATCGTCACACAGAGCCTCGAAGTCCCTGTCCGTCGTAACAATCTCGTCAGCATCTGCTTGACGTGCAAGCGCGATATAAAAGCAATCGTACACGTCGTGGTTTTTTTCCGCACTGATTTCGTAGGCATCGAGAACAATGTCTGGCGTCGAGTCTACACACTCCACCGGATACTGCAATAACGAACTCACTGCGTTTCGAGCATCGACTGTCGACAGACCGAGATCCTCAAGCACCCATTGCACTCGGAGTGGAAGATAGCCGAACAACAACAGCGTCTCTTCGCCGTGTAGTGCCGGAACGAGCTGCTCCGCCACGTACGGGTGGCCCGGATGGTCGTCGATAAGTTGGATCGAGAGCGCGTTGACATCAGGGAGTATCCGCATTTATCGCCCCCCGAACGTCGCTTCACCCGCATCTCGAAACGCGTCCTCCCCCCATTCGTCGCGTGATTTTCCCGACGAGACAGTCTCCAGTTCGGGGAGCTGTCGGACGAGCCTGATTTCGGTACCGTCCCGAAGGACTGTAAAGCGCGTCCCCCCATCGAGTCGAAGATCGTCTCGTAGTGCTTTCGGTATCGTCAGACGGCCGCGATCGTTGATTTCAGCCTCACCGTACTCCTGTTGTTTCGGCCCCCCACCGGTATCGCTCATTGAATCACCACAATATAGTTTGACGTATTCAATCACCATAATGGTTGGCGATCCAAATGATCTGTCCAATCACACCGCGATCAGCGAGGTCATCAGATACCGCGTCAGGACGGCGATGATGACGCTCATCCAGACGAGGACGACGAAATGGTTCAGCGCGCTCAGAGAGTGGCCCCGGCCGATGATACGGATCATCATCGAGGATAGCATGGCGTTGAGCAGGATGGCGATAAAGAGGAAAAAGCGGACCTGATCGATGTCGTACACCTGTGGGTGGAGCAAGCCGCCGAGTCCGGCCTGACCGAGTTCGAGATCGTCGGTGATATCCTGTAGCAGGCGAACGATTTCGAGCCCGACGAAGAAGGCGAAGGTGCTCGTCGCGGTGATCCCGTAGATCACGCCGATAATCGTCCCCGTTTCCTGGGTCCGCATCTGCCGCAGGTTCAACACCTGCGTGAAGTTTTTCTCGATGAGCTCGCCGAGCTGGATCGGCTCGCCGCCCATCCGCCGACCGACGACGTACATGTCGCTAAAGCGCTGGATCAGGTACGAACCGGTTTCGGCGGCGAAGTACCGCCAGGCAAGCGTCGAGTTGATCTGCATCGCAAGACGAAGATAGAGGTTGTTGATCGTCTCCGTAAGCGAGCCGAAGTCCTTCCGGCGCAGCGACGAGAGGACCGACGACGTCGAGCTCTGTTTGACGCTTTCGACCGCACCAAGCGCGCGGATGAACGAGGGGAACTCGTCATCACGGTTTTTGACCCGCTTTTCCTCCCGACGCATGACGAGTCCGCTGATCAACAGGGGAGTGAACGGAATCGCCATGTAGATCGGCTCGGGAAGGTCAGTGGCGACCGGCAACACGCCATCGAGCGCGAGATACGTCAGAACCATCAACAGGAGGCTGAGTCCGATGCTAACGATGATGGAGATCCGAAGCCGGACGTTGCGCTCCAGCGCGATGTCGTCGGAGTGGCTCCAGACCGGGTCCTGCGGGGCAACGTTGTTCATCACGTAGATGAACGTCACCTGTACGAACAGATACAGCGTCAGCACGGCAGAGAGCGCGATCATCGGGTCGATGCCGATGAGGAAGGGAAGCAAGATTGCAAAAACGAGCCCGAACGTGGTCGAGTTGATCACCGACAGGTAGACGTCTTTGATGACGTTGAGCCGTTCGAGTTCGTTCTCGTAACGCACTTTGTAATGCTGGAGGATGTTGTCCTGCTCGTTGATCAGAAAGTCACTCATGGGCTGGCCCGCACCCACTGTGTAGGCAAGGCGTTCGAGGAAGTCCTGCATTAGCGGGCTGGAGACGCGTCGCGCTCGGAACCGGCATGCGTCGTCGAGACTCAGGTTCCAGGTGTCGATCAGCGCGACGATATGGCCCATCTCGGTCGCGATGGCGTTGTAATCCTCCTCTTTGGAGAGGGTTCGGAATACCTCGACTCGATCGATGTTGGTGGTCGAGAGCACGGTAATATGGGTGATAAAGAGATGGAACTGGTCCCGCACTTCCTTCTGTTGTCGGTCGCTTCGCAGTTTCGGATAGACGAGGGCGATGAACGGAAGGAAGAGCCCAAGAATCACGAATGGGCCGGTAGCGATCCCCGGCACGGGAAGGAAAAGCGGGAGGAATGCGACTGTAATCCCGAAGACTATCGAGGGAAACAGAATGGCGAGGAGATATCGCTGTACGGACATATCCATCCCCTCGTAGGCCATCAACAGCGATCGAACCGCCTCCTTGAGATCGATGGAGGTGTCCTCCTCCGCATCGCGGGACGTCGCTGTTGCACTTTCTGAGCTCATTGGTCTCCGTCACTGTCGTCGTGGCGACGTGTCCAACCCATCGCATCGCAGGTACGAAAGGTTAGTCTTCTGGCCCCAGATCGGAGCAGTGTCGGTCGGGGTTGAATCCGTCGGACCTGTCACTACATTGCCTGTGGCGACGCGGTAAGTCCGGTCAGGTCGATCGGCAGCGCCTCGACCCCGTCGCGCTGGAACGTCGCGATCGCGTCGTTTACCTCCTCGTATTCGAGGACATCCGCTTCGATCAGGCGCTCGACGATCTGTGCACGCCGGTCCAGTTCGTCGTAGATCTCGCGGGTGTTCTCGTAGCCAAGCAACTCTGCGATCTGGTTTTCGAGAACGTGGGAGTTGTTCATCCCGGTAAAGACGATCTCGTCGTCTCGAGGATCCCACCGGAAGGCCTGCTGGGTCACGACACCGCCGTCGTGTTTCGAGTAGCCTTCGATCTCCTGGACGCTGGTTACCCGGCGGTAGACGTCATCGCCCTGTTTGACGCGGTTCTGGAACAGCGCGACGTCGCAGTTGTCCATGAACGTCTCGGGGACGTTGATCGGTTCCCCAGTGAAGCGCTGGATCATCGACACGATGTCGCTGGCGTGGAACGTGAGCATAACGGGGTGACCCGTCTGTGCGGCCTGAAATGCCATCTGACCTTCCGCACCTCGAACCTCGCCCACGATAATGTAGTCAGGGCGAGATCGGAGCGCCGAAGCGACCAGATCGAACAGGTCGATATCCGAGCTGTCGTCCTCACCCTGTCCCTCTCGGGTCAGAAGTTGCTGCCAGGTGTCGTGGGGTGGGATGACTTCGGCGGTGTCTTCGGCCGTGTAGATCTTCGAGTCGCGTGGGATGAACGAGGTAATCGCGTTCAGCGTCGTCGTCTTCCCCGATGCAGTCTCTCCCACCACGAAGACAGTCTGTTCGTTTTCGAGACAGAGCCACAGGTAAGCCGCTAGCTTCGGCGAGAGCGTCCCCCACTTCGTGATCTGGAGGATGGACAGCGGCACCTCGTCGCCCTGTCGGATCGTCAGCGAGGGACCCTGCACCGACACGTCGTCGGAGTAGATGATGTTGATACGCGAGCCGTCGGGCAGCGTCGAGTCGATGATCGGGTTCGAGTCGCTGACCGGCGTATCCATCCGTTCGCCCATGTTCCGGAGCCAGTTTTCGAACTCCGCTGGCGTTCCGAAGTTCACAGTCGTGGGTAACATCCCGTAGGTGCCGTGGTCGACGTAACACTGATCGGTCCCGATGACGTGGATATCCTCGTTCTGTGGGTCCTGCATGACCGGGTTCAACGGTCCCAGCCCGACGATGTCACGCTGGAGCTGGTAACGGATCTTTCGATACGTATCTGCTGAAATGGAGATCCGGGTTCCGAGTACCCGCTGAAGTGCACCGGTCGTGACGCCACCGACATGAGTGACACCGTCGAGAAGCTCATCGATGTGCTTGATGAACTCCTCGTCGTCCGTCGGAGCGGGTTTGTTGACGCTCTTTTCGAGGATCCGCTGTCTGACGTCGTCGAAAACGGCCTGTTCGTCGGCATCGAGCGTCGGTTCGACCACGTAGTACGTCAGCGGCTGACCGACATCACCGTGAACGTGACAGAACACCGGATGCTCGCTTTGGGTCGGATAGATAACGTTCGGTCTGGCCACCTCGTGTTCGTCCTCCAGTGCGTCCGTATACAGCGGGTACTCCCCGTGGATATCCCGATACCGTTCGAGGTGCTCGGACAGATGGAGATGCTCGTCTGCGAGCCTGGCGAGTTCCCCCGACAGGTTCGCCGTCCCGAGTTCCGTCATCTCAGGCCACCGTCCGTGTCACGACCGTAATGCCACGGCCCGACTGGACCGCGTAGCCGATGTTGTCGTCGACCTGACTGCCCATCTCTGCGAACTTTTTGACGACGACGTTCCGTCTGACCTCGCTTCCGACCGTCTCCATATCGAGGGCCAGGTAAACATCCGATGCATCCCGGAGCGGTCGAAGAGCAGTTTCCGACAGCGAGTCTGGGTTGACTGTCAGTATCAGTGTCTTCCCCTGACTGACGATTTGCCGGAAGTACGTGATCATGTTCTGCATGATGTCGTCCGCGTCGCCGTGCTCACTGATCGCCTCGTAATGTGGGTCGTGGAGCAAGATGGCGTCGAAGCCATCAAAGAGGATCACGTCGCTTTCCCACATCGTTTCGGCCTGCATCAGCTTCGTGATGAGCTCGCGCCCACCGTCCTCCCCGGGACCCGGTCGCTCGTTGATAGTATCGCGCGTATCGATGTCCGCATGCAAGAACAACAGCTGTTCACGGAGCAAGTGATCGACGATACCGTAATCCATCGATCCCATCTGCTTGATCAGCCCCCCGGCGGTCAGCTCGGCCGAGACGTAGGTAACGTACGTGTCGCTCTCACAGAAGCCATAGCAGAACCGCTGGGCGAAGACGCTCTTGCCAGCGCCGTGGCTCCCTTCCAGCAGGACGATACTTCCCTCTGGAAACCCGCCGCCAAAGGCCGGGTTCACTCTGTCGCGCTCTTCGAGTCCAAGTTGGTATAAGTTACTCATACGTTAGCTCTCCACATGAAATCGGAGGATGTCTTCGCTGGATCTAACCCGGACTGTCGCCCGATGCTCCCCGTCATCGAGGGGTTCCGAGACCGTTATCCGGACAACATCGCCTTCCCGCCAAGCCGTCGATCCCTCGTTGCCGATCACTTCGATATCGACCTCGGCCTGGTACGCGCCGTTGATCAGGACGTCGATGTCACCACTGTCAGTGTGTATCGGCCGATTTCCCGTGTTTTTTACGAGGAGCGTGATCTCGTCGGTCCCATCGTCCGTCGAGTAGATGGAGTCCGGGCTGCCCGCGTCGCTGATGATGTCGATCTCCGTCTCGATATCCTGCGCGACGCTGTCGCCCCGTTCGTCCAGCGAGACACTCATACTCTCGACGTTTACCGTCAACGTCGTCGCAACGCCCACAGCGACGGTTAGAGCGGCGATGAAAATGACGAGATGGGAGACGGAGACGCTCGCCACGTTAGCTCACCTCCTCGATCTCGTCGGTGGACGCCTGTATCCCGGTCTGCGTCGCGACGACCAGGCGATCTGGCGCAGTCTCGACGTCCGATAGCTCGATTTCGAGTCGCTCGCCGCCGACCCACAGCTCCCGTTCGGCCTGCCCTTCCACCCGACTCGTTCGCTCCGTCCGAATTTCGCCATCGACTAGCAGATCGGTGCTGGCAACGTCAAGAGTCACGGTGCCAGTGTTGTCCACCGTGACGGTCAGGCGATCAGCCGTGTCGTTGTACGTCGCAGAATGAATCTCTACACCGCTGTTTCTGGCGTCGATGACCCGGTCCTGGCGATCGTCGCTCGCCTCCGAGATCTGTAGAGTGGAGCCCTCGACGGCGGGATACAGCAGGCCAAGACTGATCAGTGCACCGATGGCGACGACGGCAACCGCAGCGCTGGTGCTGAATCCCATCCGTTGTCACCCCAGTTGTGCCGATTGCTCGAGCTGTGCCTGCTGGGAGAGCCGAGCGATATATTTGAAGCTCCGATCGTGCACGTCCGTGTTGAGGTCGTTTCTTGGCGCAGTATCCGGTGTACAATGTGCGCCACTGAGCATGACCTCCAGATCACGTTTGACCGGTTCGCTGATCCAGTCGATCCGGTCGTAGTGGTCCAGGGCTTTCAGCGCACCCTCCTGGCCGGACTTGTCGACGAGCATCGTCAACCACTCCATCAGCAGCACTTCCGTGGCGTAGGTGCCCGCAAAGCGAGTCAGATACGGTCCTTCCTCGTCGTGCTGGGAAGGAGTCGTCGGAGCGGTGGGTGGGGCTGGTTCCGGCTCGGGCGGTTCCATCTGTCGAGGGTCGGGATCCTGTCTCGACGTCTGTTGGGGCTCTGACTCCCGCTCCGGGTCGAGCGCGTCTTCGGTCTCCGTAGACTCCTGGTCGTCATCCGGACTGGGAATGACGCCGAACTTGGACTCCGACTCGTCCGGTTGTTCGATCTCTCCCTCCCAGTCGCCGGTAAAGGGATTGACGCTTTCTGTCAGGTGATCGTACACCCCAAGCAGGGTAGCGTTGTGCTCCTCGATCCGATCGAGTCGCTCGCCGACCAGTTCCTGCTCGCTCTCGAGCCCGTCGATACTCGCGCTGTTCTGTTCGACCGTGTTTCGGACCCCGTCGAGTTCGTGTTCGAGGTCTGCGATCTCGTCGGACAACTCCCCGGAGCTATCCTCACTGTTACCGAACAGCTCACCGGACGATGAGTCATCAGTCTCATCCGCGGGGGTTTCGTCGTCCGGTTCCCCATCGTCCTCCGATCGCTCATCGTCCAGTGGCTCCTGTGGCCCAGCGTCGGGATCGTCCGGCCCACCCGGTGAGAGCGCGTCCAACCCTAGCTCGTCCAGAATGGTTCCTAAATTCATATGTCGCAGGGCAGAGTTATACACTCCTTGCGGATACGTAATCATAAGCTACACACCTAATTAGAGAGGTTCCACGGTATTCCCCTGCATGAGCGTACCGAATACCGGCACGCGTGTACGGGTCACCGATGGAGGTCGGCTTCGGCGAGCAGGGCAGAAATCGTCGCCGCGGGCGGGTTGTCGTCGTCGATAGTGCTCGCATACCAGACGAGTAGTTCCTCGAAGGCGGTGATACGGTCCTCGGCAGCAATCCGACGCTCGAGGATCCTGTCGTCGGATTTCACCAGGATATCGACCGCGTGCGGTCGGTCGACCTGTTCGATCGTCGTCTGACGTGTTGCTGGCGAGAACGTCCGCCCGCTGTCAGTGCCCTCCGACGGAGTTCCAGTGTGGGAACTATCACTGTCGACGTGCCCGGGCTGTGTGTCGTCCGGTGATCGTGGTGTGCCGGTGTCGGACCCTTGGCTCGGGTCTGCGATCGGTCCGTCAGTGGCGTTCGAGACGCTGTGGTGGTCGGCCTCTCCCGATGAACGCTCCGGATGGCGTTCTTCCCCAGTATCCGGATCAGTGGCGGGAGCTGTCGACGGACGATCCTCGGACGGGCTCACGACGAACCGGTTCTCGTCGATCTGTTCGACGCCCTCGGCCCGTTCGAGCGCGAGCTCCTCGGGCGTGAGGACGGGCGCATCGGGATCGCCCTCCGACTCATCTGTCATATGCTATATCATCCACCCTCTACGATCCTATACTTTACCCCACTGGGGATCGACGTCGACGACGTACGCAGGACGCACGCCCGAAGACGGTCGTCCGCCGTCCCGGGCCAATCGTAGTGGCGGCTGTGCTCTCCTTGCGTTTTATAATCTCCGCCTACGTACGCCGGTGCAGTACGTGAACTCACCGATAACTACTTCCGCTGAAACCGGTACTCGGCAGCGCGCGCTCGGTGTCGACGACGACGAGTACAATCCTCGCCGGGATCTCAGGCTCATCGCACTCACAGTGCTGGTTTTTGGGACGCTCACGGTGGGGATACTCGGCTTCGGGGCGACTCCGGTACTCGAAGACGACGACGACGATGGAACGGTGTTCCCGTTTCAGGATTTGCGAGATGATGGGCCCGAGGATATCCACCTCGTCATCGACGCCAACAGAACGTCGATCACGCCGGGCGAGGCAGTCCAGTTTACAGTCGCATACGAGAACGGAACGGCTGCCGACGACGCCATACTGGCCACGGACGGCGAGGAGTACACCCTCGACGGGGACGGACAGGCGACTGTCGTCTTCGATCACGGGGGTGAGTTCACCGTTACGGCCGACCGGGACGGAACCGAACGGACCCGGTACGTCGCCGACGCGACGATCATCTCCGTCGATCGGTTCGAGGTCGAACTATCGCTCGACGCCGACAGAGCGGAGGTCGTCGCGGGCGACGACATCACGTTCTCCCTGCAGCGGGCGGATACGTCCGAGGCGGTCGCCGGTAGCGTGACTGTTGCGGGTGAGACACACGAGACAGACAGCGTCGGAACGGTCACTGTTCCGTTCGAGAGCGCGGGGACGTTCGAGGCAACTGCCACGAAATCGGACACCCCTACCGAGACCTTCCTCGAAGAAACAACGACAGTCTCCGTCGATCGGCGAACGATCTCGCTGTCGGTCAGACAGGATCCGACAGCACCGACTGTCGGTGAGGAGGTGCTTGTCGAGATCAGCCGTGACGATACCGGCGAACTGATCGACGGGACGGTAGCGGTCAACGGAGAGCAACGGGTCGCCCCGAACGGGACCCTGACACTCGCCGCGGAGAGAGCAACGACTGTAGAGCTGTCGATCTCCGCACCGGAGACTGACAGCGAACGGTTCACCGAGGAGGCGCGGACGATCCGATTCGAGCGTCAGACTGCACAGCTGTCCCTCGATGCGAACTCCACGACGGTAGAACGGGGAGAGCCAGTCGAGTTTACGGCAGTCCGGACGGACACCAACGAGCCGGTGCCCGGAACGCTGACCGCCGGTGATCGGTCTTACTGGCTCGACTGGCAAGGGAGTGCTACGGTTTCGTTCGAAGACGCCGGTACTGTTCCGGTCGCGGCAAAGCGTGCAAACACGACGACACATACGTTTCCCAGCGACGAGGTGGACATCACCGTGTTGGATACGCAGTACCGGATCGACGAGATCAGTGCGCCCGAAACCGTCGATTCGGGCGGCGACGCAACGGTCGAGGCAGTGATCCACAATGCCGGAGCCGACGCCGGGACAGCAACGGTCGAGTACACGTTCGATGAGAACGAACACGCGACCAGGACCGTCGAACTGGGGGCTGGTGAGCGCGAGACGGTTACCTTCGAGATTCCGACCGAGGTAGATCCTGGCGAGTACGACCACGCTGTGACGACGCGGGACGACCACGTCTCTACATCGGTTACCATCGAAGATGTAGAGAGCTGATATGTTACTGTGGTAATCTGACTACTCGACATATATTAGTTTCTGGACTATAATTTCGGATTACTCGCTCAGAGCAATTTTTAAAACGTTTAGTGGCTTCTGAGGACATTATAAAACATCTTATGATGTGTTTGACGGTGTAAAACGGCTCGAAATAGCGGAAACGCTCAGCCCCCTATAAGATACAGCACCGTGTTGGTGGAAACAGAGCTGAGAAACCTCATGTCAAGCCCCTCCATCAAACACGAGACTGGATCGGTCGCAGGCGAGTCCCCGGACGGCAGTCTCCGCGGGTGGTTTGCCGATCAACTGGTCGATCGGATCTACGCCGTCGGCTTCTGGACCGCCGTCGTGCTGCCGTTCCTGCACGTCCCGATGCTAGCGACGGGACTGGATACGGGTGGTGAAGTACTGACGTTCCTCGCTTTGCTCGCCCTGAACGCCCTCGCCCTGCTCGTCGGATACCCGCACAAACAGTCCTGATACCCTCTCAGGGCTAAAGCCGTAGGCTTTCACTTCGCTATCACTGTACTCCCCGCCCCGAGGGTTTCGAGTGATGGACCAGAGAACTCACGGTCACCCCGTGTCCTGTTACTAGCGATGACCGAACGGATCCAGTACAACCCGATTGGTGTGATTCGATCGCCGTTTGATGATCCGGACGGGATGCCAATTCAGCCGGCCGGCGACTCCACAGCCCGCGGGACGGTCGAGCTCGACGACGAATACGAGGCTGGACTTGCCGATCTCGATGGCTTTTCCCACTGCATCCTGCTGTACCATTTCCACGCGGGTAACGACGACTACAGCCTACAACCCACACCGTTTCTCGACGACACTGTGCGTGGACTGTTCGCCACTCGCGCTCCGAGTCGGCCAAACCAGCTCGGGCTTTCGGTGGTCGCCGTCGAATCGGTCGATGGCGCACAGATCACCGTCAGCGGGATAGACGTTGTCGATGGCACGCCCCTGTTGGATATCAAACCCCTCGTCGGTGCCTTCGACATCCCCTCGGAGTGGACCGACGGTTGGGTCGACGACGCTGGAGCCGACGTGGAGACGACTGCTGCCGACGGTCGGTTTCTCGAATAGCTACCAGCAGCTCGTCGCGGCTGAGGTGCACGAACGGTATCAACAGGCCACGATCCGCCCGTGGACTTAAGTTTACCTACCCTCTGAGGTGTAGTATGGCCGCGCATGGCCGGTCCGCGTTGCGAGATCTGTTCGACGAGTCACCGACGCCGCATATCGCACACCCACCCCACACACACCACCGGGATTTTTACGTGGCAACGGACGGCTCCTACCGGGAGGAAAGCGGTGGTCTCGGCGTCGTCATCGAAACACGAAGGGGCGATAGGGTAGCGAGGCTCTCGCTTCCACAGCACGTCCCCGACAACAACGTCGCCGAGTATCGGGCGCTCCATCTCGGTCTCGACGTGCTCGCCGCGCGATCACCGCCGAACGCGCGTGTTGGCGTCCTCGTCGATCACGACGAACTGGCCGGGGATGTCAACAACGCGGTTCTCGCCGCCCGTCATCCCGACGGCGAGCCGCCGCATCCGTTCTCACCGCCTCGAAACACGACTCATCACTGGCGGGGGATCCGGGCCCGCCTGTCGGGCTTCGGTGAGGTGCGTGCAGCCAGGATCCACAGCGAAGATAATCCTGCACATCCCCTCGCGAACGCGCCCGACCAGTACGCCCACGTCAACCGCGAACCGGATCGATGCGTGCTACCCGACATTGCCGAGTCGGCGGCAAGCGAGTTCCCGCCGCCGTCCCGGGCGGATCGACACGCGAGCGACTGACACGGTCGACAGTCGATCCCCTGACTACTCGCTTTGTGCGTCTACCACTGCAACACCGGCGAGGTTCACGATATCCTTGACCTCGTCGTCCCGCTGCAGGACGTGGACCGGTTTGTTCATTCCGACGAGCATCGGCCCGATGGCTTCTGCTCCGCCGAGCCGCTGGAGGAGCTTGTAACTGATGTTACCCGCTTCCAGACTCGGGAAGACGAGCACGTTCGCCGGTTCCTCGAGGGCAGCAAACTCGTAGGTGCCGTGGAGCATCTCCTCGACGACGGCAGTGTCGGCCTGCATCTCGCCGTCGACCGGGAAATCCACGTCGGGATCCTCACGGAGCTGTTGGGCTGCCTCCCGGGGCTGTCTTGTACCATCGGTGTCGACGCTCCCGAAGTTCGAATACGAGAGGAGTGCAGCACGCGGCTCGATATTGAAACTTCGGGCGAGCTCTGCGGTGTGTTCGGTGACCTCGGCCAGCACGTCCGCGTCGGGGTTCTGGTTGACCGTCGCGTCGGCGATGAAGACGACGCGATTTTTGAACGTGAGCATGTACACGCCAGCCGCGTAGTCGGCATCCTCGGCCGTGCCGACGACCTGCAGCGGCGGGCGCAGCGCGGAGGGGTAGTGGTGGGTCAGTCCAGTCAGCATCGCGTCCGCATCGTCCATCTCGACCATCACCGACGCGAGGTAGTTGCTGTCCCGGATCATGTTCTCGGCCTCGCTTCTGGTGATCCCTTTGCGCTGTCGGAGCTCGTAGAGCCGTTCGGCATAGGCCTCGTAGTCGCCGGTATGGGGGTCGACGATCTCGGGGTCAAAGTCGAGTCCGAGCTCGTGGGCCGTCCGCTGGATTTCGGTCCGGTTCCCGATCAACACCGGCTCGGCGATCTGTTGCTCTTGCAGCTGGTAGGCAGCGCGGATGATCTTCTCGTCGTCACCTTCGGCGAGCGCGACGCGTTTGGGGTCGCTTTTGGCCTTGTTGAGCACGACCCGCATCATCTCGCGGGACTTGCCGAGGCGGGCCTCTAGCTGTTCGACGTACTCCGAGATGTCGATCTCGGTCCGTGCTGCGCCGCTGTCCATCGCGGCCTGTGCGACGGCGGGCGCAACCTCGAAGAGGACGCGAGGATCAAGCGGCTTCGGGATGATGTAGTCGGGGCCGAACTGGATCGGCTCGTCACCGTACGCCTTCACCACGGCGTCCGGCACGTCCTGTCGGGCTAGCTCGGCCAGCGCCTCAGCCGCGGCGACTTTCATCGCTTCGTTGATCTCGCTCGCGCGGACGTCGAGCGCGCCGCGGAACAGGAACGGAAAGCCCAGCACGTTGTTGACCTGATTGGGATAGTCGGAGCGGCCCGTCGCCATGATGACCGAGTCATCGCGGGCAGCCTTTGCGTCCTCGTAGGTGATCTCCGGGTCCGGGTTCGCCATCGCGAAGATGATCGGATCGTTGGCCATCGATCGAACCATCTCTTGACTGACAATTCCCCCGACCGAGAGCCCCACGAAGACGTCCGCCCCCTCCATTGCGTCGGCGAGGCTTCCCTCCGGCACGTCGCGGGCGAACTCGGCCTTGTACTCGTTGACCTCCCCGGCCTCGACGCGTGACTGTGTGATGATCCCGCTGGAGTCACACATGAGGATATGTTCGGGATCGACACCGAGCGAGAGATAAAATCGGGCGGTCGCAATCGCGCTCGCTCCGGCACCGGAAAAGACGATCCGCAGCTCTTCGGGATCCTTGTCGGCGACGCGACAGGCGTTCAGCAGCGCCGCGCCGCTAATGATCGCGGTCCCGTGTTGGTCGTCGTGAAAGACCGGCACGTCCATCCGCTCGCTCAACTGTCGCTCGATCTCGAAACACTCGGGAGCCGCGATATCCTCGAGGTTGATGCCGCCGAAAGTCGGTTCCATCGCAGCCACGGTCTCGACGAACGCGTCGACCTCTCCGTGATCTAGCTCGATGTCGAAGACGTCGATATCGGCGAAGCGTTTGAACAGGACGCCTTTGCCCTCCATGACGGGCTTCGACGCCGACGGGCCAATGTCGCCCAGTCCGAGGACTGCAGTTCCGTTCGAGACGACGGCGACCAGATTCCCCTTCGACGTGTACCGATAGGTGTCCTCCTCGTTCTCGTCGATCTTCCGACACGGTGCGGCCACGCCGGGTGAGTAAGCCAGACTCAGATCACGCTGCGTGTTCGTCGGCTTCGTCGTCGATATCTCGATTTTTCCCGGCGGTTCGGTCTCGTGGTACTCCAGTGAATCCTCGTCCATGCCCATGATACGACTACCACCGCACCGAGCGATAAAAAAGTGATCGAAAGTACCAATCGACAACTGTCGAATTCGGCCGTCCAAAAGGCGTCTTACTCCTCGTCGGCGAACAGGATGTCGTGGCGGTCGATCGAGACGTCGTGACCGCGGGCGTCGACAGTCGTCGTCGGCCAGCGCCCCGTCGCGGTCAGCACCTCGAAGCCGTCCTCCGTGACGAGCACGGTATCTTCGCTTTTCGCACCCTGCACCGTCGGATTCCACGCGTATGCCATCGGCGTGTGGACCGAGGCGTCGTGGTCCGGCGTCGCGATCCACTCGCGGCCCGCGAAACCCGCAGCCCCACCCTGATGATGCTCTCTCCACTCACCCTCGTGACCGACCGCGGCGTAGGCATCCCGTATCTCCGCGAAGACGTCGCCTGCCGTGCCGCCGTCGGCCTCGCGCCCGGCCGCCTGTGTGGCCGCGAGCGCAGTCGTTTCCACCGTCGTTGCGGCGTCGTGTCGTCGTTCGATCCACTCGGGCGGGTCGAAGGCGACGGTGCGGGTACAGGAGGCGTGCAGTCCGGCCTTCTCGGCGGTCACCGACAGCAGGGCGTACTCACCCAGCTCGACCGGCTGAGGCGTGTAATGTCGGTACTGCTGTGCGCGCTCGCTGCCGCCGACGAGCGCGACCGGAGCCTCGATGCCACGTGCCGACAGGGCGACTCGAAGCGCCGCTGCCGCTTCGCGTTCGGTGTCGTCCGGCTGAAGTTCGCGAGCAACCGACTCCACCGCCGACGCGGTTTCCCGCCCGAGACGTCGGTACGCGTCGATATCGCTCTCTGTCAGTGGCTGTCGGAGCTCGCTCGGCTCGACCGACGAGAAACCGGGCACATCGAAGTCGGCTGCCGCGGGCGTCGCCGCGGTCGCTGCAACAGCGTCCGAAAGCGAGCTGGCGTGCCACTCGAACTCGACGACATCGACGTCGTCGGCCAGTTCCTCGTCCCGAAGCCGTCCCGCTTCGATGTCGTTCGTGACTACGACGAGTTCGTCACCGTCGTAGCCCGCGGCGGCGACGCCGATATCGCCTGCCCTGTCGACCACGTTGTTCCCGCCAGTGAGCCAGGCAAACGAGTTCGGCCGGGCGAACCAGACGGATGCCAGGTCGTTCGATTCGAGATACGCGTCGAGACGATCCTCTCGCATGCGTCGGATCTCGGCGGCCGGGCTATTAGAATCGTCGAAGCCGGTCGAGTCCCGCGAGTGCCCCGAAGTTGGTCAGGTCTAAGTAGACGAAACCCTGAGTACCGACAACGATGGAATCGGATACATCAGAGCCTGACGACGACGGGCTGTTCTCGTTTCCCCGCCTGCTCACGGTCGCCGCCGGACTCACGTTCTCGCTGATTCTGATCGGCATCTACACCGCGGTCGCCGGAGCGGGGCTGACCTGCGAGGGGCGCTGGCCGCTGTGTGACGGCTGGCTGGGACTGTTCCCGGCGAACTGGCCGAGCTTCATCGAGTGGTTCCACCGCCTCATCGCCCTTCCCACCGGCTTCCTCCTGCTCGGGCTGGCCGTCTCGGCGTGGCGTGGCGGCCGATCGAAGCGAGTGCGCTACGCGCTGACCGCGGCGGTCGCGATCCTCCCCTCACAGATCGTGCTCGGCGGCCTGACCGTCCTCGAGTACGAGGTGCTCTATCTCACTGCTCACTTCGTAACGGCGATCCTCATCTTCTCGCTGGTCGTCGCGGCGACCGCCTGGTCGATCGGTCCACGATTCGAGCGTCCCCCGCGGCTCGCCGCTCTCGTCGTCGCCGGGCTCGTACCCCTGTTTGCGGTCGCAACACCGTTCGTCATCAGCGTCGGCTCGATGCGCCTTCATATGGCGTACTACGGGGTCGGGCTCGTCGCGTTCAGCGCGTTGATCGCGCTGGCGCTCTGGGTTCGGGACGGTGCCGAGCTGGGTGGGAACGAACGTCGCATCGCCGGCGTTGCCGCCGCGGGCACGGTCGTCCTCGGGCTGACGATGCTCCAGCTCCGGCTCCCAGCAAGCCCGACCGAGATGGCACAGATCTCGGGAAGCGCCGCGCTCGTGGCCGTCCTGTCGCTGCTCGCCGTCTGGTGGACGCTCCAACCTGCCGCCGGCACGACGAGCGGTCGTCCGGCGTAGCCCCCAGGGGAGTCGGTCACGACCGTCGCTGCCGCTTCGCTCGGAGCGATATCTGAACGAAACGGAAGGAACTTCCCGGCCGAAAGCAAAGCGTGCAACATGAGCCAGCAGACGGACGCGACGGGGACCGAGACTGCTTCGGTCGTCGTCGTCGACTACGGTCTGGGGAACCTGCGAAGCGTCACCCGCGGGCTGGAGCGCGTGGGCGCGTCAGTCGAGATTACCGACGATCCGGAGGCGTTCGAATCGGCTGACGGGATCGTCCTCCCCGGCGTCGGCGCGTTCCGTGAGGGTGTCGAGAACGCTGGTCCCTACCGCGAGGCGCTACACGACGCGGCCGAACGGGGCCAGCCGCTCTTTGGCATCTGTCTCGGTATGCAGATGTTGTTGACCGACAGCGAGGAGGCCGACCACGCCGGCGAGGGAGACGTGAAGGGGCTCGATCTGATCCCCGGTACGAACCTCAAGTTCGACCAGGGCCAGAAAGTCCCCCAGATGGGCTGGAACGAGCTAAACGTCGAGCGTGCGCACCCGCTCGTCGAGGGCGTTGACACCGTTCCATCGGAGACGCAACGAGCAGACCGAACGGACAGTTCCGTCGATGGGGAGTACGCCTACTTCGTCCACTCCTACTACGCCGCCCCCGACGATGAGGCGGCAGTCGTCGCGACGACCGACTACGGAATCGATTTCCCGAGCATCGTCGCCAACGAGGCGGGTAACGTCTTCGGGACGCAGTTCCATCCGGAGAAGAGTGGGGAGACAGGCCTCCAGATCCTCCGGAACTTCGTCGAGATCTGTCTGGAGGTGTGAGGGCGTCATAGCGCTCCGGGCAAGAGAATTTTTAATATTCAGTGAGCGTGTCATAGAACACTTCACAAGGAACTGATTTCACAGGTTCAGTAGTGAATCTCCTGTTACACTACTCCCGCAAACTGCCCGGTCGATATACTACCAGATAGAATGATGTTCTTACTGGTATGCAAGACGTAGGGCGCGAGTCTTGCATGGAAATTCGATTATCTCCGGCTACTATAATCGTTCGATGCAGAGCATATCATCCGATGTGGCTGCCCGGACTGGTCAGTGCCGTTCCGTACTCTCGTTGTTCCGGCGACGAGCAAGGATCCACCCACCGCCGGTAATGGCTACTACTGTCCCGATAACACCGAATCCAGGGCCTCTGTCATCATCGCTGTCTCCTTGCCCCACATTATCATCGCTGGACTCTCCCATGTCGTCGGTGACTTCCTCCGGATCAGCTGGGCACTCTTCACCCCAATTTGGCTGTCTTGACTCATCGCCTTCGAATGCTGCACCGTCATCGAATCGATCTGGCTTTTCTGCAATCTGTTCGACACACCAGGCGCTGATGTCCTGATCGAACGACGCAGCACCGTCGAACTGCTCAATCATATCCTCGACGTTGCTGGTGTCCCAGTCGCCGATGTCCTGATCGAACGATTCAGCATCTTTGAACGTCCCACTCATCTCGGTGACGTTGCTGGTGTCCCAGTCGCCGATGTCCTGATCGAACGACTCAGCCCCCCAGAACATCATACTCATATCCTCAACGTTGCTGGTGTCCCAGTCGCCGATGTCCTGATCGAACGACTCAGCACGCCGGAACATCGAACTCATATCTTCGACGTTGCTAGTGTCTGCATCTGTCAAATCAAACTCGTCTACATTCCTCCCAAGATCATCTCCGGTAAAGCTACTCTCCTCGAAATTGTGCACATTAAGGGAGCCACGAAAAAATAGCTCGCTGCTGTTCGGGGGTAACACCACCGACGCATCGTCTGCCCCGACTGTCCGTGACGATACGCCAGCCCACAGGACTCCCACAGCGCCAGCTTTCAAGAAGTCCCGACGGTCGGCTGAGAGGTTATTCATATCCTCAGATGAGTCGGGAATGCACTAATTGGTTAGGATTCGGCGTCAAATTTAGCCGAATTCCGCACAGAGGCGTGGAGATCGAGAGACCACCAACGCGATTGATTGGGGAGCGAAGCAATCAATCTCCATCAGTAAGATGAGTCAACCCTAACCGACCGAACGTCATGAATCCGCTATGCTGACTCGATGGAAACGCTGCTATCCCTGGAGAGCGTGAGGTAAGCATGGGACGCAAGAGACCGACCTGTATTCAGTGC
>OBKM01000518.1_pt1 | contig 18823 bp, 22 predicted proteins | sample 1519691 | NCBI WGS metagenome assembly OBKM01 (sample SAMEA37050418, study PRJEB22526) | metagenome | biome: saline pan; feature: lake; material: water | place: Egypt | collected 2015 | depth 0.5 m | reverse complement strand
GAGCCTCGTCAAGCCAGCGGAGCTTTGCTCCGCGTTGTTCGACTGAGCGGAGTGAGGTTGAGCCAGCGGAGCTTTGCTCTGCGTTGTTTGACTGAGCGGAGTGAAGTTGAGCCAGCGGAGCTTTGCTTTGCGCTGTTCGACTGAACAGAGTGAAGACAACCCGTAAGTGACTGAGCACCCAACTGACCACATGGCGTGTGGCCCTCGTTTCAGTTCGTTGTCGACCTCCCACGAGCGACGCCTGTGTGCGACCGCTCACGTGTGGGCGACTGACGGTGACGTCAATCTCACGCCCACGCACATCGGCACAACGGTGTTCAAGAGTACGTTTCTGCCGCCGAATCCACGCAATCAAGTGGCCGTCGACGCCGACATCGCATCCGACGAGCGAACCGGTCTCACAGTACGTAGTGGGATGGTCGAATGAGTCGGACGCCCGGTCGCGACCGCGCGGTCAACGTCACCGACGGCGCGCTGGTCAAACCGTTAGTGATTCTGTCGGTTCCCATCGTGCTGACCAACCTGTTGCAGGTCGGCTACAACCTTGCCGACACGTTTTGGGTGGGTCGGCTCGGCGGCCCCGCGGTCGCGGCGCTCTCGTACTCGTGGGCGATCGTGTTTCTCATTATCAGCATCGCGATCGGGTTTTCCATTGCTGGCACCGTGTTGGTTGCCCAGAACAAGGGTGCTGGCAGCCTCGACAACGTGAGTCATGTTGCCGGCCAGACGATCACCCTGTTGACGGCCATCTCGCTTCTGCTGTCGGTAGTCGGCTATCTGAGTGCGCCACAGCTGTTGCAGCTCGTCGGTGCCGTGCCGGGAACCCCCGAGTTCGCTATGGCGCTCAGCTACACCCGGACGATGTTTCTCGGGATTCCGTTCATTTTCGGGTTTTTTGTGTTTCAGTCGCTGCTCCAAGGGTGGGGTGACAGCCGAACCCCGCTGTATCTGATGGCGTTCGGTGTCGGGCTCAACGTCGTCATCGACCCGTTTTTCATTCTCGGCTTTCAGGACAACGTCGTTTTCGCGTGGTTCGGGTTGCAGTCGGTTGAGGCGGCGCTGTTCGCGGCGACTGGCTTCGATGGGCTGGACGTCCAGGGAGCGGCGGTAGCGACGATTCTCTCGCGTGGACTCGGTGCGGCAATCGGTATGTGGCTTCTCGTCTCGGGGCGGGTCGGCATCGTGCTTTCGCGATCGGATTTCGTCCCCGAGCGCACGACGGTTCGCAAGATCTTCTCGATCGGCGCGCCAGCCAGCGTCGAGGTGAGCACCTCCGCACTGAGCGTGACGATTCTGACCGCACTCGTCGCCATCGCTGGCTCGGAGGCGGTCGCGGCCTACGGCATCGGCAGCCGCGTGACCTCGATGGTGATTCTGCCGGCGATCGGGCTGGCCCGTGGCGTCGAAACCGTCGTCGGCCAGAATCTCGGCGCAGGACAACTCGACCGGGCCAAACGGGGCGTTCGGGTGTCTGCCGCCATCGTCATCGGCTTTTTTGCGGTGTTCGGTGCGCTGGTCTTCCTGTTTGCCGCTTCGATCATTGATCTGTTCATCAGCGGAACCGGCGCGGCCGTCGTCGTCGACATCGGTGCGGAGTATCTCCGCATCATTGCGTTTAGCTACGTGTTCCTCGGCGCGTTTTACGTGATTCAGGGCGGCTTTCGCGGCAGCGGCAGCACCCGGCTGGCGATGGTGCTTGCGTTCACCGGCTACATCGTGTTCCGTTCGGTTCTGGCAGCGACGTTCGCGGTGCCGTTCGGCTGGGGCGCAACGGGTATCTGGTACGGCGAGGCGCTGGCGAACGTGCTGATGGCACTGCTCGTTGTCTACTTCTTCCGCCGTGGCACGTGGATTCAACGCGTTGTCCCGCCGAAGTCGCCGTCATCAGAAAAAACAACCGCGGCTGCAGTGGGCGACGTCGACGAGGGTGTTCGACCCGATGGCGACGCGTAGCCGGGAAGCAAGCGCAGCCACGGGTTGTTTGTGACGAGTGCAGTCTCTTCGAGCGCGCGGTCAATGCCGAACAGTCGACCCGCACCCCACGTGCCGAGACCGAACAGCAACAGCAGGTAGACGAACGAACTATCGATGACGTAGGCGTGCGCGACAGATCATGAGTCGAAGGCCGAGCATTGAGTAGGCAAGCCACGTTTCCGAGTGATTGATGAGAATTGGGGTTTCAACGCGCGATCCTCAGTAGAGCAGTTCGTCATTGTTTTCGATCATGTACAGCGACCGCGCGGCGATGTTGACCGCGTGGTCGCCAACACGTTCGAGATCCCGTATCGTGAGCAAAAACCGCGAGACATCGGTCATGAACGCCTCGATTTCGTCGTCCGCACGGTCACTCTCGATAAGTTGACGAACAACGGTGTCGCTGGCAACCTCACAGCGGGCGTCGAGGTCGTCGTCGCGCTCGTCAACGGCATAACACAGCTCTCGGTTCTCGGTATCGTACGCCTCCATCGCCAGCGAGAGCATGTCGAGCGTCTCTTCACCGAGCCGCTGGATATCGACGCTTGGAAACACGTTGTTTTCGGCGCGTTTGGCGTAGCCACCGAGGTTGGTCGCGAGATCGGCGATCCGTTCGAGATCAGTGATGATTTTGAACGAGGCTGCGATGAACCGGAGATCGCCCGCAACGGGCTGTTGGAGCGCGATGAGGTCGGTACACCGCTTTTCGAGGTCGAGATACAGCTGATTGACGTCCGAATCACCGGTGATGACGCGTTGGGCGAGCGCCACATCGGTTCGGTCGAGCGCGTCGAGCGCCATTTCGAGGCGTTCGGCAACCAACTCGCTCATCGAGACGACATCCGATCGAAGCGCGGCCAGTTCTGATTGATATTCGTTTCGGGGCATGCCTGTCTATCCGAGGAGACGGCTGAAAAGAATTTCTTATACGGGCTGTCATTGCACGTCTTAGGTGATATCGTCAGCGTAACGACCGAAAGAACCGACAAAGTCGGTTACAGTCAGCCGAACTTACCGGTAATGTAATCTTCGACACGCTGGTTGGATGGGTTCTCGAAGATTTTTTCGGTGTCGTTGAACTCGACGAGTTCGCCACCCGTGAGAAACACCGCCGTTTTGTCCGAAATTCGGGCGGCCTGCTGCATGTTGTGGGTGACGATGACGACGGTGAACTCCTCGGAGATGTCGGCGATGAGATCCTCGATCTGGGAGGTTGCCACCGGGTCAAGCGCGCTCGCAGGCTCGTCCATGAGAATTACTTCGGGGTCGGGGGCGATTGCCCGGGCGATACAGAGGCGCTGTTGTTGGCCACCCGAGAGATCGAGCCCCGACGAATCGAGTTGATCCTTCACTTCGTCCCACAACGCCGCGCCGCGAAGTGCCTCCTCGACGCGTTCGTCGAGATCGCCCTCGTAGCCCTGTATTTTCAGTCCGTACGCAACGTTGTCGTAGATGGATTTCGGAAACGGGTTTGGTTGTTGGAACACCATGCCGATTTTTCTGCGCAGTGCAACGGGGTCGACGTCCGCGTCATAGACGTTTTTATCCGAAAAGAAGAGCTCACCCTCGACCCGCGCGCTCGAAATCAGATCGTTCATCCGGTTGATACACCGCAGGAACGTGGATTTTCCACAGCCTGACGGGCCGATCAGCGCGGTCACGCGTTTTTCGGGAATATCCATCGTAATGTCTCGAAGCGCCTGATCCTCGCCGTAAAAAACGTTGATTTTGCGGGATTTGATGATCGGTTCGGCGGGCCGTGAGCCAGTTTCGAGGTCGCTTGGGGCGGCAACAGCCGTTCCAGGTGTGGGCGATGAGACGGCCTCATCAGCGCTGTCGACACTCCGTTCTGGCTCACTCATACTATACTAGACGCTTCGGTCGCCGCCAAATAGCTGTTGCGGAATCCGTTACGTTGCAGCCGCCTGTCGCCGGTTCGCTACCGCGCAGCCTCGATTTCGTCGAAGAGGGCCGCAACGTTCGCCGCAATCTCGTCACGAATACGTACGGCTTCGGGTTTTTCGACGCCATCAGGGTCGTCGAGCGCCCAGTCGCGGATGTCGACGCGCTCGTTCTCGTCGCCGAGATCAAGGGTCGAACAGCCCATCGTCGCAATCACGTCACAGCTCGACAGCTCCTCGGTTGTGACCGCTCGCGGTGTTCGCTCGGCGAGGTTAAATCCCTCCTCGCGCATGATTTCGACGACAATGTCGTGTACGTTGTCGGCCGGGTCGGTGCCGCCAGTGAGTATTTCGACGGTCTCTTCGAGACCGCGGTCGGTTCGCTCGCGTTCGGCAAACGCGGTCGCCATCTGACTTCGTCCGGCGTTCTGCACGCAGATGAAGCCAACGCGGGTTGTGGATGTCATTGAGTTATGGTGGTGTTCGTGGGAGTTCGACAAAACAATCTCCTCGGCTGTCTTGTGGCTCATCTCAGTAGATCAACTCGTCGTCGTGGTCGACCATGTAGACGGTTCGCGCACAGATGTTGACCGCGTGATCGCCGACGCGTTCGAGGTCTCGGACGGTGAGAAACAGCCGCTGGACATCCCCGACGAGCGCCGTGTTCTCATCGCCGTACTCGGTTCCGAGCAGGTCGCGAATAACGACCGCGTTCGCCTCGCTACAGAGTCGATCGATCGTGTCGTCGCGGGCGGCCACCTCGCGTGCGGCGTCCGCATTGTCGGCCTCGTACGCCGCGACTGCCTCAGCGACCATCGCGCCCGCCTCCGTGCCGATGTGGGCGATGTCGACCTCGGGATAGCGGTCGCGCTCGGCGCTAATGGCGTACTCCGCGAGGTTTGTCGCCAGATCGCCGATCCGTTCGAGATCCGTGATGATTTTGAACGTCGAGGCGACGAACCGAAGGTCGCCCGCAACGGGGTGTTGGAGCGCAAAGATCTCGATACAGTCGCTTTCGAGATCGAGATACAGCTGGTTGATTTCGCTGTCTCCCTCGATCACCGCCTGGGCGAGCGTTTCGTCTTTCGTTTCCAGTGCACGGAGCGCGTCGTCGTAGCGTTCGAGGACGAGGTCGCTCATTTCGACGACGGCTTTCCGGAGCCCTTCGAGCTGTCGTTGGTACTCGTTTCGTGGCATGGTTATCCGAACTTTCCGGTGATGTAATCCTCGACGCGGTCGTCAGCGGGGTTTTCGAAGATGGTTTGTGTATCGTTGAACTCGACGAGCTTCCCACCGGTGAGAAACACCGCGGTTTTGTCGGAGATCCGGGCGGCCTGCTGCATGTTGTGGGTGACGATAACGACGGTGTAGGACTCGGCGAGATCGTCGATCAGATCCTCGATTTTCGAGGCCGCCACCGGGTCGAGCGCGCTTGTCGGTTCGTCCATCAGAATCACTTCGGGGTCGGGCGCGATGGCACGGGCGATACAGAGTCGTTGCTGTTGGCCGCCCGAAAGGTCGAGCCCCGACGAATCGAGTTGATCCTTCACCTCGTCCCAGAGGGCCGCGCCTTTCAGCGCGCGCTCGACATCCGCGTCGGTCGCGGATTTGCCCTGGACTTCGAGTCCATAGGTGACGTTGTCACGGATCGATTTGGGAAACGGGTTGGGTTTCTGGAACACCTGGCCGACCGTTCGCCGCAGTGCGACGGGGTCGACATCGTCATCGTAGACGTTTTTGCTTTTAAATGTGAGTTCGCCGTCGACCCGACAGGCGTCGATCTGGTCGTTCATCCGGTTGATACACCGGAGGAAGGTGGATTTTCCGCAGCCCGACGGGCCGATAATGGCCGTCACTTTCCGTTCGGGAATCTCGATATCGACGCTGTCGAGTGCCTGCTCGTCGCCGTAGTAGACGCTGAGATCCTCCGTCGAGAGAACCGTTTTGTCGGGCATGCTGTCTCGGCCGGTTTCGCTGCTCGATACCTCGGTCGTGATGAGTGAGTCTGACTGTTGTGTTGCCATGGTTAGACCTCCGTTTCGTACTTGTTGCGCAGATAGATCGCAAACCCGTTCATCCCCAACAGTGCCACCAGCAGTGTGACGATTCCCATGGCTGCCAGCACATGGAAATGTTCCTGGAACCGGAACGCCCAGTCGAAGATCGTCACCGTCATCGCCGTGATGTCGGAAAACGGGCCGACCGGGACGTGCCGCGCGCTGGCGATAGCACCGACCATCAACAGCGGTGCAGTCTCACCGAACGCCCGAGCCAGTGCGAGAATCGTGCCGGTCAGAATCCCTGGCATCGCCGCCGGCAACACGACCCGCCGGATCGTCTGCCATCTCGTCGCGCCGGTCGCATACGAGCCGTTGCGAACGCTGTCGGGAACCGCCCGCAGCGCCTCCATCGCCGAAACGATGATGATCGGCATCACCAGCAGGGCGAGCGCGATTGCCCCGACGAGAATAATCCGGCCCAGATCCGGCGGGCCGTTGACCAGCAGGCCGAGACAGACCAGCCCGTAGACGACAGAGGGGACGCCGGCCAGGTTCGCCAGATTCGTCTCGACTAGCTGGTTGAACCGACTGTCAGAAGCGTACTCTTCGAGATAGATCGCCGCGCCAACGCCGATGAAAAACGCGAACGCTGCGGTCAGCACGATCAGCATCACCGAGCCGACGACTGCAGCGAACAGCCCCGCCTGCGTCGGGTTCACCGAGCCGGTACTCGTCAGAAAGTGGACGATCCCGACATCGAACTCGGTGAGTCCCCGATACGACTCGTAGATGACATCGCCGATGAGAAACGCCAGCGCGACGAGTCCGATAATCGACGAGCCGAAACACAACAGCCGAAACGCACGGTTCTTGCGGTGTTCCCACGTCAGATCCATCTCGTCGAACAGCTCGCTGATCGACGGTGTGCTCATTGGTACTCCTCCCGATACCGCTGTTTCAGTCGCTCGTTGAGCAGGTTCATCGCCAGTGTCATCAGAAACAGCGTGAGACCGACCGCAAACAGGCTCTGGTACCGAATCGAGCCGATAACAGCCTCACCGCGGGCGGCATCAACCATGTAGGCGGTCATCGTCTGGATCTCGACAAACGGGTTGAACGTTACCTGCGGGGTGAAGCCGGCGGCCAACACGACCGCCATCGTCTCACCGATGGCCCGCGAGATCGCCAGAATGTAGGCGGCGAACACGCCCGAAACCGACGCCGGAAGGACGACGCCGAGCGAGACATCGAACCGTGTCGCACCGAGCGCGTAGGCACCGTTCCGGAGCTCGTCTGGCACCGAGTTCATCGCGTCTTCGCTGATCGAGGCGACAATCGGGATCGTCATAATGCCGACCACGATTGCCCCCGCCGCGGCGTTGGCCGACCGGGTCTGGTAGCCGAACAGTTCGGCCAGCGGCTGGAGCAGCCACGGTGTAATAAAGGAGATCGCAAAGAAGCCGTAGACGATGGTGGGGACGCCGGCGAGGATCTCAAGACCAGGTTTGAGGTATTTTCGAACGCCGGGACGGGCGTACTCCGAGAGATACAGCGCGGTCAGCGTCCCGACCGGAATCGAGACAAAGGCGGCACCGACCGTCACGATGAGCGTCCCCCACACCAGCGGCCCGATCCAGTAGCCGGGGTTGATTGCGTGCGAGGGGTCCCACCGCTCGCCGCCGGCGAAGAACTCGGTGAACGTGATTCGCTGTGTGATGCCGCCGTCGCCGACCAGTGCGGTGAGGATTCCGGTAAACCGCTGGTCGAAAAAGAAGTGCGTCGCCTCGTTGAACAGCACCCAGAAGATCGCCACCGTCGTCAGTACCGTCACCGAGATACAGACGAACAGCACGCCGCGAACGAGCCTGTCGCGCCGCTGATCGGCCTCGATGCGGCCCTCGGTCGACGTTAGTTCGGACTCTGTGTCAGTGCTCATTGGTTCGGACCCAGCTTACAGCATGCCGTCCAGCTTGTCGTGGTTTGCTTCGAGCGTCTCGTCGGGCGCGCCGAAGAAGCCGACGTCGAGGGCGACATCCTGGACGTTGTCGAAGTAGAAACGGGCGAAGTCGACGATGATCTCGCGGTCGAACGCCTCGTTGTTGTAGAACGTAAACAGCGGGCGTGTCAGCGGCGTGTAGTTGCCAGCGTTGATGTTGTCGACGACCGGCTCGTAGGCCTCGCTTTCGCCGCGATCCTGAATGGCTGCGGCCTGCACACGGTCCTGGTTTTCCTGCCAGTAGCTCCAGCCGCCGTAGCCGATGGCGTACTGGTTTTGAGCGACGCCGTCGACGATAGCGATGGTTTCCTGTCGCATCGTCAGATCGTCCTGTCGAATCCGGGCGGCCTCGCCGTTGACCGCCTCGGTGAAGTAGTCGAACGTTCCGGAGTCGGTGTCGCGGCTCCAGACCGAAATCTCCTCGTCGGGCCACTCCGAGCGCACGTCGCTCCAGGTCTCGACATCGGACTCGAAGTCGTAGATCGCCTGGAGTTCGTCGACGGTCAGCGAGTCGACCCAGTCGTTGTCCGGGTGGAGATACACCGTCAGTGCGTCCTGGCCAATGGTAAACCGGGTGTACTCGATGCCGTTTTCCTCGGCCCGGGCTGCTTCTTCCTCGGTGATGTCACGGCTCGCGTTCTGGATGTCGGTGTCGCCCTGGGTGAACTCCTGGAAGCCAGCACCCGTTCCGGGGCCGCGGACGTTGACGACCGCGTCATCGTTCTCGTTTTCGAACGCCTCGCCCACGGCGTCGGTGAGCGGTCGAACCGTGTTCGAACCCGATGCCTCTATTGTGTTTCCGGTGTCGCCGCCACCGAGACAGCCCGCAAGCGTCAGCGCGCTTGCTGTGCCGGCTCCAGCCAGGAAGGTTCGTCTATTGAGTCGCCCGCCGAATTGTTCGGATGAATGCTCACGCATCGACAGATCGTACCGGTGGTGTGCGTAAGTACTCTGCTAAGAGACATATCGAGTACAAAAGAGGTTTCAATAGCAGTATATAGTCTCTATATCTGTTGCTCCCAACCGCGATACACGGCTTTCTGGGTTGTTCCCGGCAGTTATCGCGCAAACAGAGTCGCTCTCAAAACGTCATTTGTTCGTGGGGCTGCAACTACGTAGGTCGACATCAACAGACGGACTCGACAGAATGGTTATATACTGTCACGTACTGAACGCAGCGGGCACGCGTTCGACTCCGTCATAATATATTTTTGCTATCGGGGATCGTAGCGGTTGCGTATATAGATCGCGACCGCATTCATACACAACAGCACCGTCAACAGCACAACGATTCCGGCGGCAGCGACGTTTTGGAACTCCGCCTGTGGCAGTCGCGCCCAGTCAAAAATCTGCATCGGCATCGCGCTGAACGGACCCGTCAGGCTGTAGGGGGCGGTAAACATCGAGGTTGCCGCACCGACCATCAAAATCGGGGCCGTTTCGCCGATTGCACGCGAAAGCGACAGAATCGTCCCCGTCATAATGCCGGGCAACGCCCGTGGCAAGACGATATCACGGATAACCTCCCACTGGGTCGCGCCCATCCCGTAGGCCGCCTGCCGCTGGGTGTCGGGAACCGCGGCGAGCGCCTCCTGGCTGGAGACGATAACGATCGGCAAAATAAGGAGCGTGAGCGTGAGCGACCCCGCGATGAGACTCGAACCGAATCCAATCGCCCGCACAAAAATCGCCAGTCCAAGCAGCCCGTAGACGATAGAGGGTACGCCGGCCAGATTGGCGATGTTGGCCTCGATGAAGGCCGTCAGGCGGGTGTCGGGCGCGTACTCTTCGAGGTAGATCGCCGCGCCGACCCCGAGGAACATCGTGAAGATCGCCGTCAGGACGATCAGGAAAATCGAGCCCACAAGCGCGGGGTAGATCCCCGCCCCGCGGCCGCCGGGCAGATAGTTTTCGGCAAACCGCGACGGTGGGTAGGTCAGAAACTCGATTGAAAGCCAGCCCCACGACTCGTACAGCACGTCAGCGATAAGCGCGACCAGCGCGACGATCCCAACCAGCGTCGAGGCAAAGCAGATCGCGACGAACACGCGACCGATCCGACGTTTTCGGTCGACATCATCTTCGAGGCCGGCAAACGGGTTGTCGGTGCTCATTTGTACTCCTCCTGGTAGCGGGCTTTGACCACTTGGCTCAGCAGGTTCATCACGAGCGTCATCACAAAGAGGGTGAGCCCGACCGCGAACAGACTCTGGTAGCCGACCGAGCCGACGCTCACGTCGCCAGTGCCGATCTGAACCATGTAGGCGGTCATCGTCTGGATCTCAGTGAGGGGGTTGAACGTCATTGTTGGCTGCATCCCGGCCGCAAGCGTGACGGCCATCGTCTCGCCGATAGCCCGCGAAATCGCAAGAATGTAGGAGGCGGTGATCCCCGAAACGGAGGCAGGGAGAACCACCTGCGTCGACACCTCGTACTTCGTTGCGCCAAGTCCATAGGCCGCATTGCGGAGTTCGTCAGGCACCGCACTCATCGCATCTTCCGAAAGCGACGACACCATCGGGATGATCATGATGCCGACAACAATCGCCCCTGCGGCGGCGTTGAACGTCCCCGTATCGGGGAAAACCTGCTGGAGCAGCGGCGTAATAAACGAAATCGCAAAAAAGCCGTAGACGATGGTTGGAATGCCGGCCAGGATTTCGAGCGTCGGTTTGATTACTTTCCGAACTCGCTGGTCGGCGTACTCCGAGAGATAGATCGCGGTGGCGGTGCCGACCGGCAGGGCGACGACCGCCGAACCGACGACGATCATCATCGTTCCCCAGATCAGCGGCAGCACGCCGTAGCTCCGCGGCTGGATAATCGGCGACCACTCAGTGCCAAAAAAGAACTCCCGGAACGTAATGGCCTGAGACCACTGCTGGCCCGCGAGTCGCTCGATGATCGAGGATTCGAAAAAGAAGCTGACCGCGCCGTTGACCAACACGCCCATAATCGCCAGCGTCGTCAACACCGTGATCGACGCACAGCCGAAAAACACCCATCTGACCGCCGTATTGGTTTTATTTGTGCGTCGATTGTCGCCAGTGAGATCGATTGCGGCCATCAGGTTCGCTCCTCGATGGCTGCCTCAAGGGCGGCTTTACTCTCGGTGACTGTCTCGTCGGGCACTGCATAGAAGCCGACCTTCCGGGCGGCCCACTGGGTCCACGCGAGTTCTTCGCCCTCTTCGACGACGCTCGTGTCCGCGCGGTCGTCGATCGGATCGAAAAAGAACCGGACGTACTGTCGGAACTCGGGGCGGTCGAGTTCGTTGAGATTCAGATAGATGAACATTGGCCGCGACAGCGGAGTGTAGGTGCCGGCTTCGATTGTTTCGCGGGTGGGTTTGATACAGCCGTCGCCGTCGTCGACGGCAATCAGCTTGAGATCATCCTGGTTCTCGTAGTAGTAGCCTGCGCCACCAAAGCCCAACGCGTGTCTGTTGCCCCGAACACCGCGGACGATCACGTTCGTGTCCGGCGTGCCCGAGTAGTCCGACCGAATGTTGCCGTGTTCGCCGTTGATCGCGTCGGTGAAGTAATCAAAGGTGCCTGACGACGAGTCACGGCCGTACAGCGAAATCTCCTCGTCGGGCCACTCCTCGCGCACATCGCTCCAGGTCTCGACAGCCGAGCCACTTTCCCAGATTGCATTGAGTTCGTCGACGGTTAGACAGTCACACCAGTCGTTTTCGGGGTTGGCGTAGATTGCAATCCCGTCCAGCAGGGCCTCGAGTTCGACGTACTCGACGCCGTTTTCCTCGGCGAGTTCTCGCTCGTGATCCATGATTACACGGCTGGCGTTTTGGATGTGGGTTTCGCCGACCGCAAACCGCTGAAACCCCGCACCTGTGCCCGAGCCGTTGACCGGAATCCGCACCCGGTTGTTACGCCACTGGAACTCTTCGGCGAGTGCGGCCCCGTGTGGCAACACGGTGTTCGACCCGTCGACGCGGATTTCACCCTCGTATTCGGTGGTTTCTCCCCGAACGAGACAGCCCGAGAGCCCCGCCATCGCTGCCCCACAGGCGGTTAACAGCCCACGGCGACTGAGGCCAGCCGTGTCTGCGCGGGGGAACTCTATAGACATTATAGTACTAATGTGGACACCCACCGTAAATACGCTACTATAATTACTATATAGATCTATATATGAGACTGTTTGTATTGGTGTTATTATTGATCATAAATATCTGAAACAGGCATAAATCGGCGTTTCAGGTGGGTATGAGTGCTTACATGGATTCTACAAAAATACATATATGGATAGCTTTATCACGAAACTCCCCTGATTGGGAGCTATGGAGACGCGGAAGGTCCAGGTGACCGGCGGCTCGACGTACACGGTCTCGATTCCCAAGTCGTGGGCCAACGACAATGATGTCAGCGCAGGTAGCACCGTGGAGTTCTACCCCGAAGACGACTCACTGTTTATGATCCCCGCGGGCAACGACGAACACACCGAAGGAACACTCGACATCACCAATCTGGAGGGTACCCGGCTCATCCGGGCGGTGACAACGATGTACGTCAGCGGCTTCGACATCATCGTTCTCAAAAGCGGCCGGATCACCAACGGCCAACGCCGCAGCATTCGCAAGGCCACCCAGAGCCTGGTTGGTCTCGAAGTCCTCGAAGAGACCAAAGGCGAGATCGTTATCCGTGACCTGCTCGACTCCTCGGAGCTGTCGATCCACAACGCGGTCACCCGGATGCGACTCATTGCCTCCTCGATGCTTGAAGACGCCCTGCTCGCACTCCGCGAGCTCGACCGTGATCTTGCGGCCGACGTGATCCAGCGCGACGACGACGTCGACCGCCTGTGGATGGTCGTCTCGCGGATTTTCCGCGCCACGCTCCGAACCCCAAAAGCCACCGAGGAGCTTGGTCTGCCGCGTGAGGTCTGTTTCGACTATCATTCGAGTGCCCGCCAACTCGAACGCATCGGCGACCACGCGACCAAGATTGCTCACCTGACGCGCAACATCGAACAGGAAGTTCCCGACAAGGTTCTCGCGGCAATTGATACACTTCACAGCGAGGTCGTCACCGTCATCGACGGCGGAATGGACGCACTGTTCACCGACGACAGCGACGAGGCCACCCGCCTCGCAAACGATGTTCGCGAGCGCGTTCGGGAGGTCGATACCATTGCCCGCGGCATCGACGAACTGCTCCGCGAACTCGACCCGGCTCGCGCCCAGCTGCTTGGCCTTATCGTTGATTCGGTCTCGCGGAGCGCCGACTACGGCGGCAACATCGCCGAAACCGCCCTGCAGAAGGCTGCGCCAACGCCGTAGCAACACCGCCACTGGCACGTCGGCCGTGCTGGAACTCCGTTCGCCGAACCGTTTTTGCGGTCTCGTTTCTGCTTCCGCACTGACTAATGACTGACTAACCGTCTATGGTTTCACGCTGGCCGCGTGTGCAAAGACGAACTCGCGGAGCAGTTTTGCCGCAAGCGCCGCCGATTGGCCGGAATCACGGTCGTTGACCTCGACGACATCGAAGCCGTTGCACGCGGGCGCGACCCGTCGAACCACCGACCGAAGCTGGCGGGCCGTGAGCCCGAACGGTTCCATCGTCCCTGTTCCGGGGGCGAACGCCGGGTCGGCGGCGTCGATATCGACACTCAAATACACCGAGCGCCCAGCGAACGCCGGCTGATTCTCGAGCCAGTCGGCGACGGCGTCGGGTTCGACAACGGTCACGTCGCTCTCGGCTGTGCGCTCCCACTCGTTTTTCGAACCGGTTCGTGCGCCGAGAATGATCGCCTCGTCGGCAGTGTTGAGCGCGCGGTGGGTCACACAGGCGTGGCTCCACTCGTTGCCGTCGTACGCCGTTCGGAGGTCGAGGTGGGCGTCGAGACAGACGAACACATCGGGGTCGACGGCCGACACCCCAGCGACACTGACGGTGTGTTCGCCACCGAGAACGAGCGGTATCGCGTCGTCCCAGACCACATCGCGAAGGTGGCCCGCGAGGTGATCGATATACTCGGAAACATCATCCCACGCGCGGACGTCGCCCGCGTCGTGAACGCCACACTCGGTAAAAAACGAATCAGTGGGGAAATCGTAATCATCAAACGGTTCGGCAAACCGGCGGATTCGATCCGGGCCGAACCGGGTTCCCGGTTGAAATGTGGTCGTCACGTCCAGGGGCGCACCAACGACCACGTAGGAAGCAGCCTCGCGATCTGTAGTCGCCCCGGGAAACATCACACGACCTTGCGCTGGCCTTCGTACTCGAGGTATTCGATCTCGGTTCCGTTTTCGAACTCCTCGTCCTCGGGAATCCGCATCGTGAACGTCTCGTAGGTTTCGAGATCCATCACCTGGGCGTCGTCACCGGTGACCGAGACGACTTGGCCGCCCTTTCGTTCGATGATGGGCACCCAGACCTTCGCGTCGACGGGCTGGCTGAAACTGCGCTTTTTAGCGTCGAAAACGCCTTTCCCCTCGACACGGGCCTTCGCACTGCCGTGTTTTCCCGGTTTGGCGGTGCTGTAGTGGTTGATTTTACACGGAGCGTCATCCATCATGACGTAGCTGCCTTCCTGGAGTTCGCGAACCTGCTTCTGTTCTCGCGGCATGAGCGTTTCTTTTTGAGGAGCCAGTATAAACGGTTTGGAACGCGGCGGAGAACGGCACGCTTTTTCGAGTCGCTCGCCCAGAGAACAGCATGACTCGGGCTTTCGACACCGATTCGTCCACATCGACGACGAATGAGGGTGGCCGAACCTCGGCTGTCGACGATGCGGTTGCCGCACTCTCCAGTGGTGACACCGTCGTCTATCCGACCGAAACGGTCTACGGACTGGCCGCCTCCGCAACCGACGCCGAGGCGGTTTCTCGTCTCTTCGAACTCAAAGGTCGTGACCGGTCAAAGCCGATTTCGGTTGCGTTTCCGGATCTCGACACCGTTCATCGATACGCCCATCCAACTGCTCGCGAACACGCGTTCATGCAGGCCTTTCTCCCCGGACCGGTAACCGTGCTTGTTGACCGCGGTGACGATTTTCCCGACGTCCTGACTGCGGGGAGCCGGCGCGTTGGCGTTCGGATTCCCGACTGCTCGGTCGCTCGTGAACTCGCCCGACGTGCCGGCCCGATCACCGCCACCAGCGCCAACGAAAGCGGTTCGCCGAGTGTTCGAAGGCCGGACGCGTTGTCATCGGCACTGCTCGCGGAGGTTGCGGTGGTGATCGACGACGGCGAGACGCCGGGCACCGAAAGCACCGTTGTCGACATCAAGAGCCGAACAGTTCATCGGCGGGGAGCGCAGGCCGACGAAATCGAACGGTGGCTTGAGACGCACTGAGCCGCTCTCTGCGAGACCGATTGCCACGTCCATCCCTCCGGGACGATTGCACTGTTACCGCGTCATAACCCGAGCAACGACCGCAGCGAGCGCGTACTAACGCCGCATTTCGTTCGGTACTCACACGACTCACACCGGCTGTCGTTGACCCGTGGCGGTGGGCCATCCATCGCGCGGACGGTTCGTAACACCCGTCGGTAGGTCGCCGTTTGTCGGGTCGAAAGCGAAACCTCGCGGACAACACCGACGGTGGGGTACTCGACAAGGGTTCGGGGAATCCGCTCTTTTCGTTCCCACGCCAATGCGTTTGCAACCGCGACGGCACGAACGGTCTGGGGCTCCCAGACCCCCTGTTCGGGCGGTCGTCCCGGCGAAATTACCGTCGGTGTCGGTGGGTCGCCAGCGAGCAGTTTGTGGATAATTCCGTGACAATCCTTGCCTTGCACGTAGTATTCGGTCTCGTCGGGTGCACACAGCGCCTTCCAGTCCGACCGCATTGTCAACGTTTCGAGTGCTGCGCGGTAGGCCGCCGGCGCACAGTCGATCGGCAATTCGGCGAGCGTTTCGTCGTCGGCCGACCGCAACTCCGCGTAGCGAAACGCAAGCGCCTGGCGTTCGCGAGCCTCCGGCGGCGGTGATCGATCACTCTCGCGACGGGCGTAGTACAACTGCCGCGGGCAGTAGGCGGCCTGACTCAGATCGCTCACACTCAGCATGCAACGCTCTGTGCTCTTGTTCGTATTTGAACCTCCGGACGCTCGACTGCCGTGTGTGCTCACAAAGAGACGTCGGTCTCGAGGTCTTCGGTCGCTTCACGAAGGCCGTCTTCGCGAGCATCCGAGGCGAGTTTACCGGTCAGATCCGAGTCGGTCAGCAGTTCGGCAAACTCGTCGCGAAACCGGTTGTTCGCCCGAGTTGACCGGCGGTCGGCCGCAATGACATCGCGGTAGCGCGCCACGGTTTCGGCGGGGGTATCGAGTTGGCTTGCACACTCGTCCAGTGGGATCTCGTCGACGAGCAGCCCGCGGAGACGGTCGAGATCGAACGGCGCGTCGCGGTCGGCCTCGCGAACGAGATGCAGGTCGAGTCGGGCGGTTCTGACCTCTTCGGACGAACAATCGAGATGCGCGGCGATCTCGGCGTCATCGAGATCGGTATAGTGGCCGCGAATCACCGTACAGAGCGCCGACTTGTCGAGGTCGCTTTGGAAGTCGTAGCGCTCGCGCATCCGCGCACTAAGCGTTTCGAGTCGCTCGTCGACATTCGTGCGCCGCTCGGTGAGCGAACCGGGCGATTCAGCCTGTCGCTCGGTGACGCTCTCCGAGCCAGTGGTGTCGATGAAGATGTCTCGAAGTGACGCGGTCTTCTCATCCATGCAAAGGGTGGTTCGGGCGGCGAATAAAAACCTGTCTCCAACAGCGCGAAACGAAACGACCGTGTTGTTCTCAGCCGCACTCCTCAGCCGAGCCGTCTCGTAAACCAAACATTTCAAGAGGGTTGACGAGCGAGCACGACCATGGAAACCACAACCGACTCGGTCGATCTCATCGAGGGAGCCGCGGTCAGAAACATCGCTCGAACCGCACTGTTTGCCGCGTTGATGGCAGCGTTCGCCTACGTCTCGTTTCCCAATCCGCTCGCGCCCGGCATTCCGGTCACGCTGCAGGTGCTTGGCGTTTTCTTGGCCGGTATTCTGCTGGGGCCGGTGTGGGGAACGGCCGCAATGGGACTGTATCTCGTCGCCGGCGCGGTCGGCATTCCCGTTTTTGCCGGGGGTGGCGCGGGCATTGGCTCGTTGATCGCGAGTCCAACCGCGGGCTATCTCTGGTCGTACCCGATTGCCGCCGGACTCATCGGTCTCGTCGTCCACCGCGGCACCGAGTTGCGCTCGCCGGATAGCGTCGGTCTCGGCGTGCTTGTCGGTGCACTGATCGCCGGAACCGTCGTGATCTACGCGCTCGGCACGCTCGGATTCGCTGTGCTCCAGAACGTCGGCCTGGCCGAAGCGTTCGCCGTCTCGGCGCTCGCGTTTATTCCGTGGGAGGCGGCCAAAATCGTTGCCGCCATCGGAATCGTCCGCAGCGACGCGATCTCGGCGGCGTAAGCATGCTCGAAACCCGACGGCTCGTCCACTGCTACGAGGACACTCGCGCGCTCGACGAGGTGTCGCTGACCATTCCTGACGGCGAGTACGTCGCGCTCGTCGGCCCCAACGGTTCGGGGAAAACCACGCTGGTTCGACACTTCAACGGCCTCCTATCGCCCGATTCGGGCGACGTGCTCGTCGACGGCCAGCCCGTTGGCGACGACCTCGTTCGTGTGCGAACCGCCGTCGGTATGGTGTTTCAGTCGCCACGAGACTGTTTTGTCGCCGCAACCGTCGGACGTGACGTGGCGTTCGGGCCCGAAAACCTCGGTTGTGCGCCCGCCGAAATCGACCGCCGAGTCGAAGACGCGCTCGACGCCGTCGGGCTGGCTGGCCGCGAAACCGACCGCATCGACGAGCTTTCGGGTGGCGAACAAGAACGGGTCGCCATCGCGGGGGCGCTCGCGATGGAACCTGCCCATCTGGTGCTCGACGAACCGCTCACCGGGCTCGACGAGGCCGCCCGTCGGTCGGTGTTGTCGCGGCTGACAGCGCTGTCGACGGCGGGCACGAGCATCATTCTCGTCACCCACGACCTTCGAGATGTCCTCGACTCGGTCGACCGCGTGATCGGGATGGACGGGGGCCGTGTCGCGTTCGACGCATCCCCGGCCGACGCGCGAGCGAAACTCGCCGCGCTGGATGTCCGCGTGCCCCCATCCGACGACTCGGCCGGAGAGTTCCAGCGTCACGGTTCGGGCGGGTCGAACTGAATGTTGACGTATTCACCCGAAAAAACGCTGGCACACCGCCTTGATCCGCGCTCGAAACTCGCGTTTCAACTGGCGTTTGCGCTCGCCGGCTTTGCGTACACGACGCCCCGCGGATTGGCGGTGCTCGCCCTCGTCGCCACCCTCGCGCTGGCGAGTGCCGGTACCACACCTTTTAGCGCGATCCGCGCGTTCTGGTTCATTCTCCCGTTTCTCGTGGCCGCGCCGGTCGTCGCCGCGCTCACGTGGGGGCCGCCGTGGATCGAGCCGGCTGCTGCGGTCGATCCGGCGCTGGCCAGCGTTCGCAACCTCCTCGTGGTGAGTGTCGCCGCCGGCTACATTCGCACCACGACCGTTTCGGAGTCGCGCGCGGCGATTCAGTGGGCGATTCCCGGCCGCTTCGGGGTGTTTCTCGGCGTGGGTGTCATGCTCGTCGCCCGATTTCTGCCAGTGTTACGACGGGACTTGCTGGCGATTCGAGACGCGGAGGCCGCACGTCTCGGTACCGAGCGGCCCCTTCACGAACGAATGGAAACAGTACTGATTGGTGGGCTGTCGCGGGCGTTTTCGCGGGCCGACCGGCTCGCACTGGCAATGGAAGCACGGTGTCTCTCGTGGAATCCGACGCTCCCACGGCTGCGGTTCCGACGCGTTGATGTCGCCGCCGCGGTGGTCACGGGCGGGTTGGGTGTCGCGGCCGCAGTGCAGGTGGGAGGCCGGTTCATCTGAACCGGGTCTTTCTCCGGTTTTTTCTGCTCGCGATCTACAATC
>OBKM01000517.1_pt1 | contig 18832 bp, 21 predicted proteins | sample 1519691 | NCBI WGS metagenome assembly OBKM01 (sample SAMEA37050418, study PRJEB22526) | metagenome | biome: saline pan; feature: lake; material: water | place: Egypt | collected 2015 | depth 0.5 m | reverse complement strand
TACTACGACAGCCAGATGATCCGGCTCTACGAGTACCACGGCAGCGCGGCCGATCCAAACCCAATCGTCGTCGAAACCGAGCCCCGAACGGTCGAAGCGCAGGGTCAGCAGTTCGAGATTCAGGCGCTGACGACCGAGACGTTCGACTCGATGGCTGAGGCCGAAGCCTACGTCGACGACAACCCAGGCGCACAGCTCGGTGGCGTCGGAGCCAACCCGACCGAGCGGGTTGAAGCGCTCGAACACTACCGCCTCGCCAAAACGAGCGAGACCTCCGCGGCAGCCTCCGGACAGTACGTCCAGAGCCTCCAGGCAACGAGCCAGGCGACCCAACTCGAACCCGGGCAGTTGCTCCAAACCTCACCCAACTGGGTGAAGACGTTCGAACGCGTGCCGGGGGCGACCATCGAGGGCTCGGGTGCGCCGGCTAACAGCGAAGTGCGAGCGACTGTCGAAATGGAAACGGGAACGGGTGAAACGTTCACCTACACGCAGTACGCCGAAACCGACGCCGACGGCACCTTCGAGATGACGGTGCCGTACTCGACGACCGGCTACGACGAGTTCGGCCCCGATGAGGGCTACACCGACGTCGATGTCGAGGCGGTCGGCCCCTACACCATCGTCAGCGAAGGCGACAACCCGGCCATCGGTTCCGCCGATGTCGATGAAGCACAAGTCGTCGGCGCGGACGACACGCCCGTGACGGTCGAACTCGAATCGGGAGCGATCCAGGTACCCGACGATGATGAGCCCGAACTCGGCGACGACACGGACGATGGAGAGCCGGTTGAGGCCGACGGTGACGACGCCACACAAGGCTGAGCGGACGGCCGATGCGAGAGCTGAGCAGATGACCAACGCAGGGGCGATGTAGACGGCCGAGTGGATTGCGCGGACAGCCCGCCGGACGACGATTTCGCTTGACCGTACAGTCCAGTGAGCTGGTTCGACACGACGCGAAACCCGAACGTCCAAGCGGCCGGCGGTTGAATTTCCCGGTATGTCCACAGGCCGTGACCTTCTCGGGATCTATGTTCGCGGTCTTGCGATGGGGGCTGCAGACGCCGTTCCCGGTGTGTCAGGCGGCACAATCGCGCTGATCACGGGTATTTACGAACGACTCATCAGCGCGCTCACCGCCATCGAGCCGGGTCGGCTCCGCGATATTGTGAACGGCGTCAGTCATGAGAACCGGCCGGCGGCACTCGCCGCCCTCCGAGCAATGGATATCGGCTTTCTGCTCGCGCTCGGCGCGGGCATTCTCACCGCCGTCATCACCGTGCTGCGGCTCATCAGCAGGCTGTTGGCGACCAACCCGGTCGAAACCTACGGCTTCTTTTTCGGGCTCATTGGCGCGTCAGCGATAGTGCTCTTCACTGAGATCTCGCTATCGACCCGTCGGCGCCAGCTCGCTGCGGTCGCCGGAGTAGTGCTCGCATTCGTCATGTCGGGCGTTGGCGCAACGACACTCGGCTCGAGTGTTCCGGTTATTTTTGTCGCCGGCGCGGTCGCAATCAGTGCAATGGTGTTGCCCGGCGTCTCGGGGTCGCTGTTGTTGCTCGTGCTCGGGCAGTACGACTCGATGGCGACGGCACTCAGTCGGTTCACTGACGGCGTTGGCAGCCTGCTCGCGGGCAACGGGAGCGAAGACCTCATCGCGGCCGCCCCGCCGGTCGTCGTTTTTCTCTCCGGCGCAGTCGTTGGGTTGTTCAGCGTTGCCCACGCGGTTCGGTGGGCGCTCGACCGTTACCGCGAGGCAACGCTCGTCTTTCTGGTGAGTCTAATCGTCGGCGCGCTCAGAGCGCCCGTGGTGCAAGCGGAGGTCGCCCTCCTCGAACGGGGACTCACGTGGAGCGCCGAAACAGTCGGCCTGTTCGCGCTTGCGGCGGGAACCGGCGGGGCGGTAGTGCTCGTGGTTGATCGACTGGCTGGGGGAATCGAACCAACGCGCACTCGTTGAAGCCGTCACAGAGAGTCACACAAACCGACAGACTGCCCCTCCTCGGTACTGTCACTCGCGTGCCACGGCGATATTGTGCATCGGGCCGTCGCACGATCCACAGCGGTGGAGTCGGTTGGTGCTCGTTTCGCGTGCGCCGCACTGCAGACATTCGAAGTACCCCGTTTCGGGGGTGTACGGATCGATATCCGCATGGTTCGGTGACATAGACACATCTACGTATGCATGAAAATAAAACTATTGGGCGACTGCCCGACAATCCGGGGCTGGTAAGCGGTGGAAAATAAAATATCTCCCAATTTTGCGGCCCAAAACAATACACACAGGTACAGCCAAACCGTGTCGACGTTTCGGCGCGCGAAGACACATTTAATTCGTTCGCTCGCCCTCTACCGAATATGTCCGTTAGCTTGCGACAACCAACGGTTCGCCGGTGTGAACGGTGCAACCGGAAAGAACGTTGGGACGAAGCCACCGAATCGTGGTATATCGCCGACGACTCGCCCGGCAGCGTCTACTGTCTCCACGAGTGGGACATCAACGGCACGTTCGTCCCCTTCGAACCGTAACAGTACTGACCGCGCTACAGCGACGTCAGCACCGACAGCGTGCCGTCGAAGTAGGCCGCGTCGACAACGCGGTCGGCAGCGGCTTTCGCGCGGTCGTCGGCGTTGGCGACGGCGTAGCTCCGACCGGCCGTCTGGAACAACGACACGTCGTTTTCGCTGTCACCGACCGCGACGAACTCCGCTGGCGACATCCCCAGTATCTCACCGGCCGCCTCAAGGCCGCGCCCTTTCTCGACACCTGGCGTTTTGAGGTGCAGTGCGTAGCCAGTGTCGACCACTTCGAGATCGAACTCGCCGGCGACCCTGGCGAGAAGGTCGCGGTCGGCGTCGACGCTCGCGGCCAGTTCGGTTTCGCGCCAGCGGTTGGTCGTGTCGGTCGCGCCCCAACCGAGGTCGCCGCCGCGCTCGCGAAACGCCGACATGGCCGCCTCCGCGCGCTCGCGGTCGCCCTGAAACGAGAGTTCGTCGTCCACGCAGACGACGCCGCCGTTTTCGGCGATCACCCGCTCGGGAATGCCGACGAAGTGACACAGTGCGATCGGGTACGGAAACGACTTGCCAGTCGCGATCACGATCGGTGCGTCCCAGTCGGCGAGTACGTCGAACACGCGCGGGTCGAGGCGGTGATCCGGAGTGGTCAGCGTTCCATCGATATCGAGCGCAAGCGGTGGAACCATACCGCGAGTGGGATCCGCTGGTGGTAAAAGCTCTCGGCAACGCAGTCGAGCATGGAGTGGCAGGTTGACCACGAGTGAGCCGAACGGTCGCACGCAAAGAGTGGTAGACCATCACGTGTACGCGTAGTCGAATTGACACGATGGGCAGATAGATTTTTGATTAATGATGGTGATGATTTACCTGCAATGAAGAAACTACTCAACGATCCGGCAGACGCGGTCGACGAAATGCTCGAGGGGATGATGGCGGCATACCCCGGCCATTTCCGTCGGCTCGACGGCACCGAGGTACTCGTCCGTGCCGACGCGCCGCTCGACGGCAAGGTCGGACTCGTCTCCGGCGGCGGCAGCGGCCACGAGCCAACCCACGGCGGCTTCATCGGCGACGGCATGCTCGACGGGGCGGCAGCGGGTCAGATCTTCACCTCGCCGACGGCCGACCAGCTCAACGAGATGATTCAAGCCTGCGACAGCGGCGAGGGCGTTCTGTGTATCGTCAAAAACTACGAAGGCGACGTGATGAACTTCGAGACCGCCGGCGAGATGGCCACCATGGAGGGCGTCGAGGTCGAACAGGTCGTCGTCAACGACGACGTCGCGGTCGAAGACTCGCTGTACACCTCGGGCCGCCGGGGGGTTGCAGGCACGATTCTCGTCCACAAGGCTGCCGGCGCAAAGGCCGCCGAGGGCGCCTCGCTCGACGAGGTCGCCGCGGTCGCAGAGAAGGTGATCGACAACGTCGGCACCATGGGTGTCGCGCTCACCTCGTGTGTCACACCCGATAAGGGCGAACCGACGTTCGATCTCGGCGAGGATGAAATCGAACTCGGCATCGGCATCCACGGCGAGCCGGGCACCGAGCGTGTCGACATGATGTCGGCCGACGAGATCACCGAACACCTCACCGAACGCGTACTCGACGACCTCGCGATCGACGAGGGCCAAGAGATCATCACGATCGTCAACGGCATGGGCGGCACGCCACAGTCCGAACTGTTCGTGGTCAACCGCAAACTCCAGGAGATCGTCGCCGACCACGGCCTCGAGACGTGGGACGCGTGGGTCGGCGACTACATGACCTCGCTCGACATGATGGGCTGTTCGATCACGGTCTGTGCGGTCGACGACGAGATCAAGGAGCTGCTGGCCGCGCCCGCAGCAACGCCTGGCCTGACGGTCTGAGCCGAATGGCTGGTGGGTGGATGACCGCGGGCCAGCCAAACTCTCACTATTGTATGACATAAATGCTTTGAGCCGCGAGCGAGTGTCGTCCGTATGGGAGAACCGAACGAAACGGAAGCCATTTTGCTGGCGATCGACCGCGTTGCCGACCGCCTCGAAGCCGAAAAATCCCACCTCACAGATCTCGACTCGGCCATCGGTGACGCCGACCACGGCACCAACCTCGCTCGCGGGTTTCGGGCGGCCGCCGACGCGGTCGCTGCCGATTCCGACCTGCCGGCCGACGAACTCGTGAAAAAAATCGGGGTGACACTCATCTCGAAGGTCGGCGGCGCGTCCGGCCCGCTGTACGGCGGTTCGATCATGAGCGCAAGCCAGGAGCTCGAAGACGGCCTGACAACCGAAACCTCGATCGCCTTCGCCGAGGCGTATCTCGACAAAGTCACCGACCGAGGCGGCGCGCAGGTCGGCGCGAAAACGATGGTCGACGTGCTCACGCCCGCGGTTCACACGTACAAAAAATCGATCGAGAGCGACGACCTTCCGCCGCTGACCGCGTTCGCGAAGGCGGTCGACGCCGCCGAACGTGGGGTTCGCTTTACCGTTCCACTCCGCGCAAAAAAGGGCCGAGCCTCGTTTCTCGGCTGGCGATCTGTCGGCCACCAGGATCCGGGAGCGACCTCGACGTGGTTCATCATGCAGGAACTGCTCGCGGTCGCCGACGAGTATCTTGAGGGCGACATCGATGTCGATGCCCGCTCGCCGACAATCCCCGATGAAACGCCGGACGAGGTGGGGGACGCGTGATCGGAGTCGTGGTCGTGTCACACAGCGCGAAAGCGGCCGAGGGAATCTGCGAGATTGCCGCCCAGATGAGCGGCGACGTGCCGGTCGTTGCCGCCGGGGGCGACCCGATCGATGCCGCTGGCGACGACACGGATAACAGTGATGGCGACACCGACGCCGAAATCGGAACCTCAACCGACCGAATTCGAGCGGCACTCGTCGAGGCCGACAGTGGCGATGGTGTCGTCGTTCTCGTCGATCTCGGCAGCGCGGTGATGAACGCCGAACTGGCGATCGAGATGGCCGGTGTCGACGCCGTGATCGCCGACGCACCCGTGCTCGAAGGAACGCTCAACGCCGCGGTCGAGGCGGCAAACGCGACGACTGTTGAGACGGTCGTCGAGAAGGCTGTCGAGGCACGCGAGTATCGGAAACTCGGCTGAGCAGTCGGCGCAGCCGAAAAATCGAAACCTCCGCAGCGGAAGAACCCAACGCGATTCTGGGGAACCCAGAACGCGTCTCAGTCGACCTCCCGAAAGCGGTTCGGCGGATCGACGCACGCAACCTCGTTGCCGGTTCAACCCCGCCCACGGTGGGGCGGCGAATCCCGCTTGATTCTTTTTGAATTCGCGTTCAGGCTTCGTCGAGTTCGCTTTCGGGGGTCGTCAGAATGTCCTCTAGTGCGTCAAGCGCAGCCTCGGCATCGGGGCCGTTGGCGACGAGTCGAACGTCGTCGCCGCCGTGAACGCCGAGGCCCGTTACGCCGAGCATGCTGTCGGCGGCGACCGGGGGACGATTTCCCTCGACGGCCGCAACGGTGATTTCAGCGTCGAAACTCCCGGCTGTCTGGACGAAGACGGCTGCCGGTCTGGCGTGAAGTCCATCGGCCGGCACGACCGTCACAGTTCGTTCCATGGTCGCTCTTTGAAGTCAATCGTCTTTATTCTGCGCACTTCTGTGGCTGTATCCACAGAGTTACCAGACAGCACACCGAACAGTTGGCCAATGCCGTCGACCCGGCTTGTCGTCTACGTTTCGCTGGTCGCGAGTGCGATTATCGCGGCCGCGAAGTTCGTCGCCTATCTCGCCACCGGCAACGTGAGCATGCTGAGCCAGACGTACTACTCGATTGCCGATGTCGGCAATCAGGTGCTGTTGTTGGTTGGGTTCCGACTCAGCGAGGCTGGCCGAAGCCGGAAACATCCCTTTGGGCGGGGCAAAGAGCAGTATTTCTTCGCCTTTGTCGTCACCATGCTGCTGTTCGGCGTCGCGGGGTACGCCGCTGTTCGAGAGGGGTATGCAGCGCTTGGATCACCGTTTGTGGCCGTCGACGTGCGGATCAACTATCTCGTGTTGGGCGTCGCGTTGATCTTCGAGAGTGTCGCCTTTTATAAATCATATGAGGCGGTCGCCGCCGAACGCGATACCGAAGGGTTTGGCTCGCTGATCAACACCTTCCGCCGGACGAAGGACGCCCCGCTGCTCGTCGCGGCGACTGAAAACCTCGTGGCTGTCATCGGCGTCCTGCTCGCGCTGCTTGGGGTCTTTGTAACCGATGTCACCGGCAACACGACGTACGACGCGCTGGCAAGCGCCGGCATTGGACTCCTGTTGATGGGCTTTGCGCTCATGTTGGCCTGGGAGAATCGCAGCCTGCTGGTCGGCGAAGGGATCACTCGACGCGAGCGGTCGACAGTCCTAGAAGCCATCGAGGAGGTCGACGGCGTCGACAACATTAGCGATCTGCGAACGATGCATCTCGGCCCCGAATCCGTGCTGGTTGCCTGTGATATCGCCTTCGACGAGTCGCTGGATACGAACGGGATCGAGGAGGCCGTCGACGCGGTCGAAGCCGCGATTCAGGAGATCATCCCCGAGGCTAGCCGGATTTACGTCGAAGCGGAATCCGAGCGGCTCGCAACCTAACAGTGCTGTCAGTCGTCAGTGACAGCGTCTTCGACCTCCGTGCGGGTCGGCTGGCTCGATTCTCGTTTAGCGATGTCGGCGGCCGACCCCATCCGGTTTTTAAGCCACTCGTCGACCGAGTAGCGACCGCCGCCGGTGATCAGCAGTGCCGAAACAAGGCCGAACAGCGAGATGTGGGCGACGACCGGATCGTCCGGCAGCCCGAACAGCGTCGTCGTAAACAGCACGAACGCGACCAGCGAAAACCCGCGCGTGAACGCGCCCGCAATGAGCATCACGCCGACGAGTGCCTCAGTGAGTCCCGCACCGATCACCCAGAGTTCGGGCTGGACGGGCACAACCGCAGTGAGATTGTATTTCGCGACGACGGCGAGCGAGTCGCCCGGCCGCATCAGCTTCTGGGTGATGCCGAGATAGATGAACGCGATACCGATGCCGACGCGGAGCACTGCCGGCACGAACTTCGTGTAGGGATCGATCCGCTCGGCGAAGGGGACGGCGACCCGACGGTAGAAGGGGTCGAAATCGGAGTAGACCGTCTTGTCATCGTCAGCGATTCGGGCGATTGTCGCGTCGGCACTCGGCCGGCCGCCGCCGACCAGCGCCACCGCCAGCAGGCCGGGAACGTACTCAAAGGCCAACAGCAGGCCGGGGTGGAACGGGAGCACGGCGAGATACGCCGCCAGCACGGCAACGGCTGTCACTCGTGTCGCCAGCCCGAACAGCAACAGAAAGCCGGCGGCGATCCCGAACAGCCGCAGGACTGTCGGATCAGCGATCCCCGTCACGGCCGGACTGAAGTAGTAGCCTTCGAAGCCAGCCGCGATCAACGGCATCCCCATACTCAACCGGAGCAGCCAGCCCAACAGGTCCTCGTAGTCGGTCATCACTGTTCTGAACGCCGCGATGTCGGCCGGGAACGGCCGGATGTAGAGGTAGGCGGCCAGCCCCGCGACCGTCGCCAGAAAGCCGCCGATCAGGACGGCGAGAATGAACGGCGTGGTCAGTGCGTCGACGAGCCACGGCAGGACGGGGATTGGGTCGCCGCCGGGAGTCACGTACTCGACGTGGCCGCTCGCGGTGCCGACGAACGCGACGAGCAGTGCTCCGAACGCGAGACAGCCGCCGAGCAGCTGGGGTCGTTGTGTGTTCATGACTGTCTCTATGTGAGATGGGTTTCTAACTGCAACGGTCAGTCCACGGTGGGTTGTGTTCGTTTTCTCGCCGACGCTACTGACGCACGTGGAACTCCTCGAAACGGCGTTGCGTCGAAACCCCGGAGGAGTTAATATGCTCGTTGGCGATATACTCGACAGTGAGCGTTAACGTCGAAAAACGCATCGACGGACCAAACGAAACCGAGTACGTTGATGCGGCTTGGGAGCTCAAAGAGCGGATCCGTCGCGACGAGCACGTTCTCAGACAGCGCCGGCAGTTTTTTATCGACGCTTATCGCCGCTCGAAGAGCCTGTTGTTTTTTGAGGACAACACCCTCGTTGCGTTCAGTTCGGTTCGCCGCGATGGCTACATTCTGTTTTTGGCCGTGGCTCCCGAGGCGCGCGGGCGGGGCTACGGCGAGGCGCTGGTCGCCGAAACTGCCGAGGAACACACGACAGTCACCTGTCACGCGCGAACCACAAACGACCGAGCGCTCGGATTTTATCGCCATCTCGGCTTTCGAATCACCCGCCAAATCGACAACTACTACGAGGACAACGGTGACGCGTACTACCTCAAACTCGGCGAGCACGAGGGCATTCGCGAGAAGTTTTCGGCGCTGTTTCGCAACTGAGTCGCCTGCACGTTGCGTATGTGGCGAAAGCGACCTCTGTGGCCCCCTGCGGATCCGTGTGAGTCCCTCACGCGCTCGCGACGGAACGCACCATTTATACGCTGACCAAATGTACCCAAACCCACGACTATGCCAAGTTCTAATGGGCCCATGAAGGGAACGCGCGGAAAGCTGTCAAACCACCCCCGCGACCGCGGTACCTCGCCACCACAGCGCGCAATTCAGGAGTTCGAAGTCGGCCAGAAGGTTCATCTCACGCTCGATCCGAGTGTTTCGGACGGTCGCTTCCACCCACGATTCAACGGCCACACCGGCGAAATCACCGGCAAACAGGGTCGTGCGTTCACCGTCTCGATTGTCGACGGTGGTAAAGAGAAATCGATCATCGCCCGACCAGCGCATCTCCGTGCTCAAAAGTAGATGACGATTTTCAAGGAAAAAGTCGACGAGGAGTACGTGACGATTTCGGAGGTCAAGCCGCTGCTCAGCGAGGTCGAAAACGAGCGTGCGGCCGACGATGATCGCGAACTCCGCTACGAACTCGCGCGTGCCATCGAGCACGTCAACCGGTACGCCGTCCTCGAACCAGCGGAAGCCAGAGAACTCGTCGAGAAACTCATGGAACTCGACTCGGTCAACGAGAAAACCGCCCACAAAATCGTCGACCTCCTGCCCGAAGACCGCACCGAACTGCGGTCGATCTACGCGAAAGAGCGGTTTGCGCTCGATGGCGAGGAACTCGACGAAATTCTGAATCTCGTCGCGCAGTACGTCTAAGCCGGACGGTACGGCTGTCGGATCGGTTGGGCTCCCATGGGACGGTGGTGATGGCGAACCGGGAAATATGTGGCCGATTTTTTAAGTAGTTCGTTCGCATACAACTGTGTATGTCTCACTCCGAGAGCGACGACGGTGACAGCGAGGTGGCGACACGCTATGCCGTTGTGCTCGACTATCTCCCTCATGGCCGACCCGATGATTCGCGCCCGCAGTATCAAAAGGAAGCCATCGCGTACGCGCTCGCCGAGGATTCCTTCGAGCTGCTCGAACTCATGTTGGCTGACGAGGCCGACATCGGCGTTGTCGACCGAGTCGTCATCGGCCCCGAACCCGACGACGAAATCATCGAGTCAGTGTCGACAATCGGGTTCGACGACCTCTCGCGGTCGGCCGTCTCGGAACTCGAGTACGCGGTCGACGCGATCATCGAGGCCGACGAACAGCGCTTTGTTGACATCTACAACGACGCACAGCCGATTTCGCTCCGGCTCCACCAACTCAATCTGCTTCCGGGCATCGGCAAGAAACTTCGAAACAAGATTCTCGACGAGCGCAAACGGGGCCCGTTCGAGAGCTTCGAGGAGATTTCCGAGCGCGTCGGTGGTCTCCATCGACCCAAAGAGGTGATCGCCGAGCGGATCCTCGAGGAACTCCGCGATGACGACCTGAAGTACAAGATTTTCGCTCGCCCGTCGTAACCTGCCGTGCTGATCGACTGCGTCACACGTTCCGTGCTGCTGTTCGATCACCACGCCGTCCGGCCGCACCCGGTGTCCCCACGATGTTGGCTCAGCTGTCGTCTCTGCGAAGCGGGACGTTTAGGCCCACGCAGCCGAAACCTCCGATAATGACGCGCTCGGACGGTTCCGATCCCGACTCGAACGACCGCAGTCTCGATCGGGGTGGACGCGATCCAGACGACCTCATCCGCCGGGCGGGCGCTCGCGGCAACCCGGATTTTGACCAGCACTTTCTGATCGACGACCGCGTTGTCGACCGGATTCCGGGCTATCTTCCCGACGGATGTGATACCAGTCATCTCCTCGAAATCGGTGGTGGCCCGGGTGTTCTCACCGACCGATTGCTCGGCGTTGCCGACCGGCTGACCGTGATCGAGCGCGATCCGGTGTTCGTCGACCATCTCGAACGCGAGTTCGCTGCGGCGATTGCTGCGGATCGGCTCACCGTTCTCGAGGGCGATGCACTCAACGTGTCGCTCCCGCCGTTTTCGACGTGCGTTTCGAACCTGCCGTACAGCGCCTCTAGCGAGATCGCGTTTCGGCTCCTCCCGTTGGGCCGGCCGCTCGTATTGATGTTTCAGCGCGAGTTTGCCGAACGGATGGTCGCCGATGTCGGCACCGACGCCTACGGCCGGCTTTCAGTGAGCGCCCAACACTACGTCGATGTCGAACTCGTCGAACACGTGCCGAACACCGCGTTCGATCCACAGCCGGCGGTACAGAGCGCGGTCGTCCGGCTCACGCCGCGTGAGCCCGATTACACGGTCGATGACGAGCGATTCTTCTTGCGGTTTGTCAAGGCGCTGTTCACCCAGCGTCGCAAGACGATGCGCAACGCGATTCGCAACACCGCCCACATCTCGGGACTCGTCGATCCGGATGCGGTCGTTGCTGCGGCCGACGAGTCACTGCTCGGTCGTCGTGCTGGCTCCGTGTCGCCGCGCGAGTTCGCCGCGTTGGCAACGCTTGCGGCCGACCACAGCGAGATCCATCCACAAGGCGGGTGAAACGGATGACTGGCACTGCCGATTGGCTTGTTCTCGGGATGGTCGGCTGGCTGGCCGGTAACGCCGTTTCGCTCGCGATCACTGTCGGCGTACTCGTTGGCCTCTTACTGCTCAAACAGGGCACGGCGCGGTGGCGACGCGAACGCGACCTCGACCCGTGGGCTGCGCTCTCGTTGTCGGCGGTGCTGGCGCTCATCACCGCCAGCGGCCTGTTCGGCATTGTCGTTCTCTGGGGGCTCGATTCGGCGCTCGAAAGCGCCTACATGGGGATCGAACTGCGAACACAGGTCACGAACATCGTCCTCTCGTTCGTGATTCTCGGCGGCGCATACGCCCTCTCGGATTTCGTCGGCCACCTGATCAAGGATCTCGCCTCCGATCACGAAACGCTGAGCGTTCACGAGCGCGAAATCCTCCACCGGCTCTCGCAAGTCACCATTTATACGTTCGGTTTGCTCATCGTGATCGGGTTGTTCACCGACAACATCGGCGGCCTGCTGGTCGGGGCGGGGTTTCTCGGCATCGTCGTCGGCATGGCCGCCCGCCAGACGCTCGGCTCCGTGCTGGCCGGCTTCGTCATCATGTTCTCGAAACCCTTCGAAGTCGGCGACTGGATCGCCGTGAGCGACAACGAGGGAATCGTCACCGACATCACCATCGTCAACACCCGCATTCGCTCGTTCGACGGCGAGTACGTTATTCTTCCGAACGACGAGGTCAACGCGCGGGCGATCACCAACCGAACCCGCCGCGGTCGGCTCCGGATCGAGGTCGTCGTCGGCGTCGACTACGAAACCGACCCCGCATATGCACGCGAAATCGCCCGAGCGGCCGTTGCGGAACTCGACTCCCTGCTTGCGGGCCCCGCCCCCCAGGTCGTCACCGCGAACTTCGGTGATTCGGCGATCGAACTGGCGGTTCGCGGCTGGATCGACAATCCGAGCGCCCGAAAACGGGCTGAGACGCGAAGCGACATGATCGGTGCAATACACACCGCGTTCGCCGAGAACGACATCAAAATCCCGTACCCACAGCGCGAACTCACCGGCCGTGCCGAAACCGGTGGCTTCCGCGTTGCCAACGGCGAGCAACCGGCGACGGCCGATGGCTCTCGCGACACGCGCGAAGACACGTCAGGAGGATTCGACCGATGACCGACGAAAAGACGACCACGGATTCGCGGAGCCGTCTCGCCGACCGCCGCGGGCTCGAACCGCACGTCTACCAGCCCGCCGAGGATTCGGCGTTGCTCGCGCGGGCGGTAATCGAGTCGCTCTCGGCGTCGACATCGAACGAGGAACCGGCGTCGGACTCGCCGATCCGTTCGGACTCGACAGCCCGGAGACGGCTGCTCGAAATCGGCACGGGCTCGGGCTGGGTTGCCGAACAGCTCGCAACGAAAACCGGGAGCCGCGTTGTCGCCAGCGACATCAACCCATACGCCTGCGCTGCGGCCCGCGACCGCGGCGTCGAAGTCGTTCGCGCGGATTTACTCGCCGGCTTTGCCGACCGCTCTGTCGACTATCTCGTCTTCAACCCGCCGTATCTGCCGACCGATCCCGACAACGAGTGGGACGACTGGATGGAGCACGCGCTTTCGGGTGGCACCGACGGCCGCCGCCTCATCGTCCCGTTTCTCGACGACGCGCCCCGTGTGCTGACGACTGACGGTGCGGCATTCTTGTTGGTTAGCAGTCTCACGGGCTACGACGCGGTCATCGACTACGCCCGTGAGGTCGGCTTCGTCGTCGACGAGGTCGCCCAGGAGTCGTACCCGTTCGAGGTGTTGTCGATTCTGCGGCTGACACATCCCGCGTGAGCACACAATATTACTATAAAACATATATACACTTAGTAAATATTAAGCAACGTCATCCCCAACAGCAACCGATGACTGAACGAGTTGCCACGACAACGGGGCTTTTTCCCCTTCCCGATCCGGCAAAACAGCGGCTCTCGGATCTCAAGGGCCACCAGAAAGGCGATCTGATCTCTGGGGCCGAAAACGATGCTATTTCGAGCGCGTACGACGAGTACCGCGCGGAGGTACTCGACGAACAACAAACCGCGGGTCTCGACCGAATCGCTGAGGGCCAACTCCGCTGGGACGACATGCTCGCCCACCCGCTTTCGACCCATGAGCACGTCGACCCCAACGGAATCGTCCGCTACTACGACAACAACAACTTCTACCGCGACCCGCGCGTCGAGGGCGAACTGACGTTCTCGGGTGACGTTGCCGAGGAACTCTCCGCAGCGGCCGATCTGCTCGATTCGCCCGCCGAGTCGCTCCAGGCGGTGCTTCCGGGCCCCTACTCGCTGTTCGATCTCGCCAGCGACCACTACTACGGCGACGACACCGACTTCTTCGCTGCAATCGCCGACTTCCTCGCCGGCGAGGTCGCGGCGTTTCCCGCCCACAAAACGCTCGTTCTCCACGAGCCCTCGCTGGTCGAAAACGCGCCCACCGAAGACCAACAGCACGCGCTTGCCGAGATGGTCAACACCGTGGCGGGCGAAACCGATGCCGATGTCGTTGTTCACACCTACTTCGGCGCGCTCGACGAGAAAACCTACGCGCACCTAATGGACGCCGATGTCGAGGCGCTCGGCTTCGATCTCATCGCGGGCGACCGCGCACAGACGCTCTCGAACATCACCGAGTTCGGGACAAAAAACGCGGCCCTGCTCGGCATTGCCGACGGCCAGAACACGCTGGTCGAATCCGCCGACACCCTCGAAGAACGCGTGACGTGGTTCGAAGATCGGATTCCCGTCCAGGAGTTCGACCGCCTCTACCTCTCGACGAACACCGAGCCGTTCTATCTGCCCGTGAACAAACACCGCGCCAAACTCGAGGCGATCGCCGGTGCGGCCGAAGCTCCTGAAGAGGAGGTGACCGCATGAGCCGCCCTGCCGACAACCGTGCGCAGTTCCGCCCCGACGACCACCCACACGAGCACTTTTTGCTCACGACCGTCGTCGGCTCGTACCCCAAGCCGAAATGGCTCAACCGCGCCGACGAACTCGTCGACGACGAGGACTCGAAGTTCGACGAAGCCGACCTCGCGGAGGCCCACGACGACGCCTGCCGGCTGATCACGAAGGAACACGAGCGTGCCGGTCTCGACACCGTCGTCGACGGCGAGATGCGCCGCAACGAGATGGTCGAGTTCTTCGCCGAACGGATTCAGGGCTACGAGTTCAACGGCCCAGTCAAGGTCTGGGGACACAACTACTTCGACAAACCCTCGGTTTCGGCCCCCGTTGCGTACGACGAGCCGTGGTTGGTCGACGAGTTCGAGTTCACGAACGGCGTCGCCAGCAAGCCGGTGAAGGTGCCGATTACCGGTCCGTACACGCTGGGCAACTGGGCGTTCAACGAGGCGTACGACACCGAGGAGGAACTCGTCTACGACCTGGCGGATCTGGTCAACATCGAAATCGAACGCCTCGTGGAGGCCGGCGCGAAATACATTCAGATCGACGAACCCGCGCTCGCGACGACGCCGGACGACCACGCTATCGTCGGCGAGGCGCTCGACCGCATCGTCAGCGGCATTCCCGAGGAGGTTCGAATCGGCCTCCACGTCTGTTACGGCGACTACTCACGGATCTACCCCGAACTCAACGACTACCCGATCGACGAGTTCGACCTCGAACTGTGCAACGGCGGCTACGAACAGATCGACGTGTTCACCGACCCAGAGTTCGTTCCGGATCTCGCGCTCGGCGTCGTCGACGTCCACACCGCCGAAATCGAGACGGTCGAACAAATCAAAGAAAACATCAAACAGGGACTTAAAGTCGTTCCCCCGGAGCGACTCACGATCAGTCCCGACTGTGGCGTGAAGCTCCTCCCGCGCGAAATCGCCTACGGCAAAATGGAAAACATGGTGAAAGCCACTCGCGAAGTCGAAGCCGAACTCGATTCCGGCGAGATCAACCTCGACGAACCGTTGGCGCTGGCTGACTAATCCGCCGCGCTGCGTTTTTTCCGGCCAGCCAAGCCAGATGGCTTCAAGTAGCTCGAACACACAGCCTCGCTCATGACGCAGTCCGAGTTGGCAGCAGCCGTCCGCGATGTGTTGGCGGTCGACACTGACGAGTTCCGCGCGGAAGCCGCGACCGACGCCGATTTCGTCCTCTCGGCGCTCACCGACGGTGCATTCGATAACCACCAGTCGATTCTCGGCCTCGAGTACGAGTTTTATGCGGTGACCGAGGATCGCTGGCACAGCGAGATCGACGAGGAGTTCACACTCGCGCGCGTCCCGCGCCGCCTGCTCGAACTCATCGGTTTTGAAAAGGAACTCGGTCTGCACAACGCCGAGATGACCGCCAGTCCCCAGCCGTTCAACCACCACGGCCTCCGCGCGATCGAATCGGAGGTTTGTAGCCGCCTCACCGCGGCGCTCAACTGCAGTCGGCCCGAGGGATTGCGACTCGTCAGCGACGGGTTGTGGACGATTCCACCGACGGGCGAAACGGCGCGTGGCTACCTCACCGACAGCGTCGACGACGGCGGGGTTCGAATCGCGACCAACATGACCGATGCGGTTCGGTATCACGCGATGGCCAACGCCGAACTCGGCGACGACTCCTTTCGTATCGACGCCCCGCACGTCGATATCGAGGCCGAGACACTCATGCCCGAGAGCCTCATCACCTCGATTCAGCCACACTACCAGATGCAGCAGGCGATGGATCTGCCCTGGTACTTCACCTACGCGTTGCGTGCGGCCGGACCGCTGCTCGCACTCGGCGTCAACGCGCCGTTTTTTCCGCCGGATCTCTACGAGGATGACGCCGACCCCGAAGCGATTCTTGCTGACGGGTGGCACGAAAACCGAATCGCCGTCTTCGAGTCGGTGCTCAACAGCGCCACCGAGACCGACAAGGTCGCGTTTCCCCGCGACCTCGACTCGATCCAACAGGCCGTCGAGCGTGTCGTCGCCGACGAAACCGTCGTGCCGATGCCGGTCGAACGAACCGATCGGTACCACGACAACTTCGCGACGCTGCGGCGAAAACACGGCACCTACTGGCGGTGGGTACGGCCGGTGTTCGATGGGCCGACCCGCGCGGCAGCCAACGCCCGCATCGAGTTCCGACCGTTACCTGCTCAGCCGACCGTTCGCGACTCGATCGCACTCACCGCGGCGTTCGCCGGCGCAATGGAGGGACTGACTCGAACCGAACATCCCGTCTCGTCGCTCCCGTGGGAGGCCGCCCGTGACAACTTCTACGCCGCGGTACACGACGGCATCGACGCCGAAATGGCGTGGATTCTCGCCGACGGAACCGAAACAACCGACGTCGAGGTAATCCTGACCGACCTGCTCGAACACGCCGCCGAGGGGCTTCGTGCGGTCGGGCTCTCGCCCGAGGCGGTCGAATCGTACCTCCGGCCGCTTACCTGGCGGGTCGACACCGCCACCACACCCGCCGGCTGGAAACGACAGGTTGTTCGGAGCCAACTCGACGATGGAGCCGAATTTGCCGAGGCAATCGAAACCATGCAGCGCCGCTACATCGACCTGCAGTCCGAAACGATCATCGGTGGCGATTTCACCGAGTGGCCTCTGGCTTGACCGACGTGTCCGGTATGATCAGTAACTGATCTGGCCGGTGTCAAGCGTCTCTGATTTCGACGGTCTGAGAAGTCACCGTTCTCAGAAAGGGTTTTTTGACTGTGACGGTATGGCTCGCCTCTGACGAGACAATCGCCATCGTCGCGATCGTCGTCGACAGGTGTTCTGAATGGATCGCCGAAACCGCCCGCCCCGCAGAATTAGTGGGTTACCGTTACTGGTTTACAGCAGGTCGTCGATCTCTTTGTGGCGGCTGATGTCGACGCCCTCGTCGGTGACGACGGCAACGTTGATCCCGTTACCCGACGCGAGGTCACGCTCAACGGCCGTTTTGATCGCGTTGGCCGCGATGGTTTTGGCTTCGTCGATCGAGAGCCCCTCCTCGTACTGTTGTTCGAGCACACCGAGGGCGAACTGGCTGCCCGACCCGGTGACGGTGTAGTTCTCTTCAGTCGTCCCGCCCAGCGCGTCGATGGAGTAGATGTGGCTTCCGTCCTCGTCGACGCCGCCGAGAATTGGGCTGACGATGAGGAATGCACCCGAGCGGAGGAAGTTCCCCGTGAGCGTCGACAGCGCTTGCATGCTCATGTCCTCGCCGCGGCGAGCCTCGTAGAGTCGAACCTCGGCTTTCAGCGAGGAGATGAGGTTCTGGGCGGCCGACACCGAGCCCGCGATGGTGAGCGCACCCGTTGGATGGATTTCTTCGACCTTCTGGACATCCTTGCTCGATACCATGTAGCCCATGCTCGCGCGCATATCGGTCGCCAGTACGACGCCGTCTTCGGTTTTGAGACCGACGGTCGTGGTTCCGGTTTTCATGGCTGCGTCCTCGGCAGCGGCCGCGTTCCGGTCGCCGTCTTGGCCGGCAAACTCGCCGAGTTCCGGACCGAACACGCCGCTCGCGTCACCATCGACCTGACCCAACTCACTACCGAATCCGCCTGTCGGAGTTCTCATTGCTTTTTGTAGCGCCGGCGTGGGGATAAATGCAACCCTTCGGCACGTCCACGCGACACTGATGGCTCAGCAGACAATCGATCAAACACCCCACTTTCAGCACCTTTCGGTAGCTGGTGACACCTTTTTCGAGGGTGAAGTTCTTGGATAGGGGAGCCGAACTCACGGACAGTCGTGAGTTCGGCGATCAACGTCTACAAACCTGGACCATTTCCCGTTATCAACGCGGTCTGCGAAGAGAGTGGCCTCGTTGACGTTCTCAACCAGCAACTTTCCTGGGACGAAACCCAGTGCCTGCTCTCGCCCGGCGACGCGATCAAGGCGCTCATCATGAACTACTTGACCGAAGGGCAGCCGATGTATCGGCTGCCCGAATTCTTCCAAGAAACCGACACAGAGAACCTCTTCGGCGAAGGTATCGATGCTGACCATCTTAACGATCATCGGCTCGGACGGGCGCTCGATTCCCTCTCGGCGGCCGAGCCAAGCACGGTCCTCGGGACCGTGCTGCTCGAAGCCGCCGCACGAGAGGACCTCTCGACAGAGGTTGTCCACGCCGACACAACCTCCTTCTCTGTTCAGGGCCACTACGATCCCGATGAAGACGGATCAACTGACGATGTCCTTTCGATCACTCACGGCTTCAGCAAAGACAACCGTCCCGATCTCAAGCAGTTCAACATCGGCCTCGGCGTCAACCGAACCGGCGTTCCCGTCTTCGGACAGATCCTCGACGGGAACGCCTCCGACAAAACCTGGAACGCCGACCTCATTGGGGAGCTTCGTCAGTGGCTCGACACTGACGAACTCCCCGTCTACGTTGCCGATAGTGCCGCTGTGACCGAAGCGACCCTCGACA
>OBKM01000516.1_pt1 | contig 18833 bp, 23 predicted proteins | sample 1519691 | NCBI WGS metagenome assembly OBKM01 (sample SAMEA37050418, study PRJEB22526) | metagenome | biome: saline pan; feature: lake; material: water | place: Egypt | collected 2015 | depth 0.5 m | reverse complement strand
ATGGCTGAAGTCGACGAGGCGTTGAAGCTGAGTCTTGGCCTCGATTGAGTTACCGGCTCTCTCGTTGCTCGACTTTGTTCAGCTCGATTAGCAGCCTGAAGATCGCTTTGACGAGATTGGCGTCGACATCGAACTGCTCGGCGTTTCGGCCGGCTCGCTCCATCACTCGCTCCTCCTGTGACTCGTCGGTCGTCGGGAGATCGTTTTCGGCTTTCACCTGAGCGACGGTGTCGGCGACGTACGTCCGGCGAGCGATCAACTCGACGATCTCTCGGTCGATATCCTCGATCTCCTCGCGAAGCTCGTCGAGCGTCATCTCGTCCGGGTCGGATGCGTTCGTACTCATTGATCGTCGTGTCGGTTTCGGCGGTTAGGGTTTGGTCGTGTCGGTTTCGGCGGTTAGGGTTTGGTCGTGTCGGTTTCGGCGGTCGGGCGTTGCTCGTGCCGGCTCGGTGTTAGTCGTCGAGGATGCGTGCACCGTCGGTTCGCGTCCGCGTTCGTCGGACGCTCCCCTCTCGTTTCTGCCACAGTTCGGCGACTGCGTCGAGGTCGGCGTTCCGATCCGACGGATCGGCGACGGCGACGACGCTCGGCCCGGTTCCGGACAGCGAGACCCCCGAGGCGTGGGGCATTGCCTCGACCGCGGGGTCAGGGTCGAAGCCGAGCGCGGCCGAGAACGCGAGTCCGTTGACGCTCATCGCCTCGGCATACCGGCCGGTCAGCGCGAGGTCGGCGACGAGGTCGGCCATCGACGCGACGTTCTCGCATCGATCGACGTCCGCATCGGCGCTGTAGGCTCGCTCCGTCGGCGTCCACACCACGACATCCCACTCGACCGTCTCGCGCGACAGGAGCTCGTCGTCGTCGTTGTCAGTGACACAGACGCCGCCGAGCATCGATGCCGTCGCGTCGTCGAACGCACCGGTTACGGTGACGCCGGCGTCTCGAGCGGCCTCGACGCCGAGTCGACACGCATCGAGACGCGTCACGTCGACGTCCGGATCGTCCGCATCACCTCCAACGGGTAGTCTCAGCGCAGCACACGTCGCGAGAACGGCCGCGTTCGCGGCCGCGCTGGAGCTTTTCAACCCCGCGGCGAGGGGGACGTCGCTGTCAGTGCGAACGGTTCCGCCCTCGCCGCTTCCCCACCGCTCGGTCGCGAGCGAGACGCACCGTTCGATCAGCGCGGTGTCCGCGTCGGGTGAGTCCGCGATGGTCCCCTCGACAACGTCCGCATCGGGGTCGAGCTGCACCGTCGCCCGCGTTTCGACATCGATCCCGAACGCTGCCCCGGTGCCGGTCGCGAGCGCGTTCAACACGGTTCCCGCGCCGAGCGCGGCTGCCCGTCCCTCCATACGTCCACGGGCGTCAAGCGAGAGCAAAGAGTTGGCGGTCCCGGCGAGCATTCCGTGCTCCTAGCACGTGGATCGCGACACCTGCTACTCTGTCGAATCTGACGGCTCCGCGCGGCGGACTGCAGCGTCGACCTCATACCACTCAGGGCTGGCTCGACGGGCACCAACGCGTCGCCGAAACCTGATACTGATCCGAAAAAGCCGCGTTCCATCGAGAAATCGATCGTCGCTCGGAAACAACCGGCTCGAGTACTCGAAACCGGCGTGGTCGCGTTCTCGGGAGTTCGGCGTCGTCGTGTACGCGTCCGCACGCAGTTCGAGGAGCCCGTACTCGAACCGACCGACGTTCTCGACGGCGATCTCCGCGAACACGGTCGTGTAGTATCCTCCGTGGTCCACCCCGGTAATGGTGACATCGGTGACGACGACACCGGCTGCTTCGGGGTCCACTCGATCCGGTGAGCCCGTCGACTCCTCGGACTCCGCAGGCACCTCACGGTCGTCGGCAAGGTCTCCGTCCCCATCCGTCTCGTCCGCCCCACTACTCGGCTCGTCCCCGCCGGCTACGTCCGTACCCTCGTCAGGAGATCCGTTCCGTTCATCGGGGTCCTCAAAACAGCCCGCGAGAACGCCGGGAACCGCCGCACCGATCAGGAGACGCCGTCGAGGAAGCGAACAACTCATCGTCGAATGGTTAGCGGCAGAGAAATTAAAGGTAGGTATCGAAGAGACGGGGGACGAGCGCGTGGGATCCGGGCAAGCTCTCCCGGTCAGCTTGCGCGAGACCCCAAGACCCCGGTTGCAGCACCGACGACTGCGGAGGCGGCGGCAGTCGCTCCGACCGAACCGATCGCATCAGTGGCGGCGTACGCCTGTCCGGCGACCGCTCCCTGCGAGGCGACGACGAGCGCGACAACCACGACGCCGTACGCGAGCGCGCCACCACCGGCTCCGACGCCACAGGTGGTCGCCGCCTCGACGCTTCCATACGTCCGAGACCCGACCAGAAGCCCGATGACACCGGCGAGAACCGGAGCGGCAACGAGTGCCGCGGCCGTCACGGAGAGATACAGCTGTGCGACGAACACCGGACCGAACCGGTCGGCGTCCCCGACCGCCTCGGTCGCGAAGGCAGCCTCGGCCCAGCCCATCGCCACCACCCCGACGACGCCGACGCCGACGCCGACGAGTGTGAAGACGACGGCGATGAACCCTATCCTCTCGGCATCCATTAGCCGATCGCCCACCCGTTCGCCAGTTTCTCTTGCCACCCGAGCCGTTCCTCCCAGGCGTCGCCGGAGAAGCCGGTCGCGAGCAGGAACTCGCCGGCCCGGACCACGTAGCCATACTGGACGCCGGCGTGGTCGTCGAATCCGTACCGGTCACCGCGTGCATCGTGGTGATACAAGCGATGCCACCGGGTCGCCGCATCCGGCCCGTCGGCTCGGCTCGCATCCGGATCGATCGGTTCGACATCCTCCGTCGTCCCGGCGGTTGCGGCCGCGTCGAACCGCTCCTGTGCCGTGTCAGTGTCCGGATACCGCTGAATGTGGACGGACGTTCCATGCAGATCGTGGTACCACCCCTCGAACACCTCGGATGGGTCTTCGTTCGGCTGCGGGCGAGCCGCGAACACGACGAACAGCTCAGCGGTTCTGTCCTCCGGCTGTACCACCGGGCCGAGTCGGGCCCGAAGCTCCGATCGTCGATCACTGTCGATCGGACTGCCGTAAAATCGTGGGATCTGGTCCCGGTCGAACCGATCGTCGTCGTACGGCCGCATGGCATGCGTCGCGAACCCCTCGCTTGCCACTCCCAGTTCGATCAGCGTCGATTCGAGAACGTTCGTGCGCTCGTCCACGTCACTCGGGAGTGGGTGGAGAAGCCGTCGAAGGAGCCGATTGTGGATCGGAGCTCGCGAGAACGCCGACTCGACGTATATGCGGGTGCGAACTCCGGCGAATCCGGAACGCATCCGGTCGATCTCCTCGAGAAACCGATCGACGTCGTCTCGCTCCCCGAATATCCGGAGGAGATCGACGTGGCGGTCGGTTCGCGTCTCGAGCCGGGGCCGCGGCGTGAAGTGCGGAGACAGCGCGTCGTTAGCGATCCTCGCCGCCTCGTACCCCGACTCCTGGAGGCGCTCCGCGTGATCGACGCTCACTGATACGTCGTCGAGAACCGCATCACGGACATCGTCGATATCCGAAACCACGTCGCGGATCGCGTCACGGTACGTCTCGATCGCCGTCTCGTATCGGGTTGCGAACCAGATCGCGTCGTCGACGACATGACGGGTCGCCCTCGCAAGGCGCTCGTTATCCCGGTCGCCGGGCTCGAACGGGTCACCGTCGTTCGACGGATTCTCGGTACTGCCGACCACCTCACTCTCCTCGACGACGGGGTCCTCGTCGGGGTACTCGACGCCGTCGACGCCGACGCAACCGGCGACACCAGCGGCGAGAAGGGAACCGAGAACCCCTCGTCGCGTCCGTTGCATGCGGATCGTTCGGGGTGGACTCCTCTTAAACGTGGCCACGACTCGCGCGTCCGGGAGTCGTCGAGCACGCTCCTTTTGGCCTCCCGCACGTAACCGATCCGCATGTCAGCACCTTCACGAAGCGACGTCCCCCCGACCTCGCTCGCTGTCGACCTCCGCGAGGAGGGGGTTGTCGTCGAGTATCTCGACGGACGGACGACGCTGTACCGCGGCGCTCCCGACGTGGTCGAGGGGGCGATGACAACCGGGCCGGGTAAAGAGACCCACGTTCTAGTGACGGACCCGACGGAAACGGAGGGCGTGATGACGTACGTCAACGATTTCAAGACCGACGATGAGATCCTTCGCGACTCCGGCGTCGGACGGGTCGTGTTACAGCACGGAGAGACGGAGGAGCTGTTCCCGGGAGTCGTGGTGACGCGGACGGGCCAGCGAAACGAGATCGTTGCAGACCCGGAGACTGCCGGCGGGCGCGTGTTCGTCTTCGTCGAAGACGAGTGGAGCGAAGGGAGTTTCGAGATCGTCGCCCCGCCCGAAGAGGGGCTCGACGCCTACCGATGATCGACCCGAATGAGCCGGTGGAGCGCACGAGATGAGTCTCCGGAAACCGTGGCGAGAGCTCGACCGGTCGACGGTTCGGAGCGCTCCTGATCGATACGGACTGTACGAGCTCGGCACCGCGGACGAATGGTAATCGCTTTGCCGGGTCCGGTTCGGATCCAACCATGGAGCGTTCCCGTTTCGTCCAGTTGGCGATCGTCGCGTTCGGGCTCGTGTTCGTCTCCTTTCTCGTCCGGGGGACGACGCGCCTGATCGCGCCGTACGACGTCGCGATCCTCGTTTCGGCACCGATCCTGTTCGCGGCCGGTGTGCTGCTCGTGGGGTTGTTCCTGCTCGCGGTGCTCGACGTAACCGGCGTGCGTCCGATGGAGTGACGCCCCGACGAGTCCGAGGTTGCGGGTAGTGGAGTCGGAACGTCCTTTAAACGCCGGCTCGAATCGAAGATATGAACGTACGCACGGTTTCGGAGCTCTCGCCCGCGGAGCGTCGTAGCTTCTTCGAACGCGACGCGGGCGTCGAGGCGATTCGAGAGAAAGTGGACGGGATCGTCGATCGCGTCCGGGAGGAGGGAGACGCCGCCCTTCGTGAGTTCTCCGAGGAGTTCGACGGCGTAACGGTCGGGAACATCGACATTACCGACGAGGCCGAACGGGCTCACGAGACGCTCACATCGACCGACGATCCCGTGTTTGACGCGGTTCGCGAGGCCGCCTCGAACGTTCGTGAGTTCCACGAGCGACAGCGCCCGGAAGACTGGCGCGACGAGTTCGACGGTCGAGAGCTCGGTCGCCGGTTCCGACCGATCGATCGCGCCGGCGTGTACGTCCCGGGGGGTTCGGCCGCCTATCCGTCAAGTGCACTGATGGGCATCATTCCGGCCGTCGTCGCCGGCGTCGACCACGTCGCCGTCGCGACGCCGCCCGCCGAAGAGATCAACCCGGTCACGCTCGCGGCGATCCACGAGGCGGGCGCGGACGCCGTGTATCAGGTCGGGGGCGCACAGGCTATCGCCGCGCTCGCGTACGGAACGGAGACGGTAACGAGCGCGGACAAGGTCGTCGGCCCAGGGAACAAGTGGGTGACAGCCGCGAAAGCCGAGGTGCAGGGCGACGTGGAGATCGACTTCCTCGCCGGTCCAAGCGAGGTGCTCGTGCTCGCGGACGACACCGCCGATCCCGAGTACGTCGCGGCGGAGCTGCTCGCGCAGGCGGAACACGATCCGAACGCCTCGGTCGTCGCCGTCACTGCTGACGTCGACCTCGCCGAAGCGGTGGTCGACGTCGTCGAGACCTCGATCGACGAACGGGAGCGTGCAGAGACGATCCGGGAGGCGCTCGACAACGAGGCCTCCGGTGTGTTACACGCTCGGTCGATGTCGGAAGCGGTGCTGTTCGCGGAGGAGTACGCGGCCGAGCACCTCTCGATCATGGCCGACGACGATGAGGCGCTTCTCGGCCGGATCGACAGCGCCGGCTCCGTGTTCCTCGGAGCGTACTCTCCGGTTGCGGCGGGCGACTACGCGGCCGGTACCAACCACGTGCTGCCGACGAACGGCGGCGCGAAACGATACGGAGGGCTCTCGACGGACACGTTCCTGCGATCTTCGACGGTGCAACGACTCGACCGGGACGCGCTCGACGGGATCGCGGACACGATTACCACGCTGGCGGACGCCGAAGGACTGGAGGCACACGCCGCGAGCGTCCGGAAGCGCTTCGAGGAGTGACTGGCCGGTTCTCGGAGTCGGTGTGATGGCGAACAGGCGGTGCGTGTGGTCGTCTGGCCGTGGTATCCGATATATCAGGTCGGCTTCTTGGCGAGGGGAGCGGGACGACGGCTCGAACCGTCCGTGGCGAGTGATCGGAGGAGAGTCGAGGTCGGGGCGATGGTCGGTCGGCCGCGGATCGGTCAGAGACCAACCCGGGCTGAGGACTGGTCGGGTGTGACACCCTCCGTCAGTGTTTTTACGATCCGAAGCGAACACGTTCGTATGAGTACTGAACCGGCTCGACCGAGCGGCGATCCGGCGATCGAGGTGACACCGGATGCAGCCGAGGAAGCGCTCTCGCTTTTGGAGAGCGAGGGGCTCGACACCGAGGTGGCGGGACTGCGACTGTTCGTCCAGCAGGGCGGTTGTGCTGGACTCTCATATGGGATGCGCTTCGACACCGAACCCGAGGACGACGACCTCGTCGTCGAGCACCACGGGCTTCGGGTGTTCGTCGACCCGGCGAGTCGAAACTACATCGGGGGGAGCAGACTTGACTACGAGTCCGGCCTCCAAGCCGCCGGCTTCCACGTCGAGAACCCGAACGTCGTCTCCGAATGCGGCTGCGGCGAGTCGTTCCGGACGTAGCTGCGCGACGGACGTTCGGCGAAGCTTTTTAAATCAGTGCGTCGCGTACTGACGCCATGGAACTCGAAGCAGCAACGACGGCCGGCGGTGAGAACGTGTTCGTCGACCGGACGCGTGCGGAGCGCGGCGCGGAGGGCCCTTTTTACGTCGTGTTCGCCGAATCACGCGGTCGCGACCGATGGGGGTTTTACTGTGATAACTGCGACTCGTTCGACACCGCGATGGATACGATGGGTCGGATCGAGTGTAACGACTGTGGGAACCTCCGGAAACCCGATGAGTGGGACGCCGCCCACGAGTGAGCGATACACCGACATCGAGCGGTGAACGCGACGACTGCGGCGGCGATCGCTTCGAGGGGTTGATTGAGTACGTCGGATCCGTCTCCGAACGCTACCCGCACGCTTTTGGAGCCGGCCACCCCAGATCATCGTATGCAACGCGGGCGACGGAAACCGGACTGGCTGAAGTCTCGCCCCCCGTCAGGGAGTCAGTTCACGGCGATCACGGAGACGCTCCGCGACCGAAACCTCCACACCGTCTGTGAGGAGGCGAACTGTCCGAACATGGGTGAGTGCTGGTCCGGTCGTGATGGCCCCGGCACGGCGACGTTCATGCTCATGGGCGAACGCTGCTCACGAGGGTGTAACTTCTGTGATGTCGAAACCGGCGGGATGGAGCCACTGGATCCCGACGAGCCCGCGAACGTCGCGGACGCGGTCGCGGAGATCGGACTCGACTACGTCGTCCTCACCTCCGTCGACCGCGACGATCTCGACGACGGCGGCTCCGCACACTTCGCGAAAACGATCCGCGAGATCAAACGGCGGGACCCGGAGATCCTCGTCGAGACGCTGATCCCCGACTTCGAGGGCGACCCGAAAGCGGTTCGGCGGATCATCGACGCCGGCCCGGACGTGATCGCCCACAACGTCGAGACGGTCGAGCGTCTCCAGTGGCCGGTCCGCGACCGCCGCGCGAACTACGAGCAGTCGCTCTCAGTGCTCGACCAGGTGGACCGCGAGTCGGACGTGTACACGAAAACGAGCGTGATGCTCGGCGTCGGCGAGTACGACCACGAGGTGTACCGGACGCTCGGCGACCTCCGTGAGGTCGGCGTCGACGTCGTCACGTTCGGCCAGTACCTCCAGCCCTCGCGGTCGCATCTCGACGTGTTCGAGTACGTCCATCCGGACACGTTCGACGTCTGGCGCGAGGTCGCCGAAGCGGAGTTCGGCTTCCTCTACTGTGCGTCCGGACCGATGGTTCGGTCGTCGTATAAGGCGGGCGAGCTGTTCGTCGAAGCGCTCCTCCGGGACGGTCGCTCCCCCGAACAGGCTCGAAAGCGCGCTCGCGCAGCCGGCGGGGACTGACCGTCGAACGGCTACTCCTCTATCATCGTCGCGCCCGCGCCGATCCGAGTCTGGTACGCCCGCGCGTCGATTCCCGACTCCGCGAACGCACCGAGCATCGCGGCCGCGATGGACTTCCGCTGTCCCTCACGACAGACGGCGATCACCGCGGGGCCCGCACCGCTCACCGTGACGCCGGCTGCGCCGGCGTCGAGCGCCGCGTTCCGGACGTCGTCGTAGCCGGTGATGAGTCTCGCGCGCTCGGGCGTAACGATCGGATCGTCCATTCCTGCGCCGACGAGCTCCGGATCGGAGCGACACATCCCGACTGCGAGCGTCGCCGCGTTCCCGACCGTCTCCACGATATCCGTCATCGACGCGCGGTCGGGAACGACGCGCCGCGCATCGCGCGTCGAGACGGCGACGTCCGGCAGACAGACGACGATCGGCACGCGCGCGTCGACGGCGTGGGTCCTCTCCGACGTCGTGATCGTGAACCCGCCGAGGATCGACGGTGCGACGTTGTCGGAGTGGGCGACGCCGGAGACGACCGCTTCTCCCTCCGCCGCGATCGGGACGAGCTCCGACCGGGAGAGTCCGCGGTCGTACAGGCGGTTGAGCGCGACCGCAGCGCCCGCGGCGCTGGCGGCAGAGGATCCGAGCCCGGACGCGGGACGGACCCCCTTGTCGATATGAATGCGTGCCGGCGCGTCGAGCTCCTCGACGACCGCGCCGACCGTGTTCTTCTCCGGGTCCTCCGGGATGTACTGGGCCCCGACGCCAGTGACCTCGATGGTGGTTCGGTCCGCCTTCTCGACGCTGACGACGTCGGCCGGGCGGGAGAGGGCGGCTCCGAACACGTCGAAACCGCTCCCGAGATTGGCGCTGGTCGCGGGTGCCCGTACCGTGATCATAGCGGTTGGTGAACCCGGGAACGCAAAAAGGAGATGGATCGAGCTACGACTCCGCGGTCGTCCACAGCAGCGGGCCGACGACGGCGAGACCGATACCGAACAGGATGTACGGCGCTGGCATCGTCGTAAACGGAGCCATGAGGAAGATCGCTCCGAACCCCATCACGACCAACGCCAGTACCTTTCGCGATTTCAGCGGCAGGACGCCGAGAAGCGACGCCGCGAACGCGAGCAGCAGCACGTGTCCCAGATGGTAATCGAGCAGGAACTGGTCGATGAGCAGCGGCGTGAGCATTCTTGCTCGCAGATGGGCGGGATTCGCGCTTTAAAGTTCCGGCTTCGCGCGACAGTGGGTTCACACGACCGGTCGACTCTCTCACCGCGGATCGTGTCGGAAGATCGACTGTTTGCTACGACCCAAGTTTATATACTGTGCCGGACCACTCCGATCCGTGCGACTCGTCGAAGTGATGATCCCCGCCGGAAAGCGGGCCGCGGTGATCCGCGCGCTCGACGAGGAGGGGATCGACTACGTCGTCACCGACGAAACCAGCGGGCGCGAGTACACCGCGGTCGCGACGTTTCCGCTCCCGGTGGCCGCGGTCGAGCCAGTGCTCGAACGGCTCCGCGAAGCCGGCATCGACGAGGGGACCTACACCGTCATCGTCGACGCCGAGACCGTCATCTCCCGGCGGTTCGAGCAGCTGGAGGAGACGTACGCCGAGGAGTCCGAGCGGACGGGAGATCGGATCTCCAGACAGGAGCTGCAGTCGAAGGCGACGGATCTCGTCTCCGGCATCGAGACGTACGTGCTGATGACGGTGTTGTCCGCGGTGATCGCCACCGCGGGGCTGCTCCTCGACTCCCCGGCGACCGTCGTTGGATCGATGGTGATCGCGCCGCTCATCGGCCCCGCGATGTCCGCCGCGGTCGGGACGGTCGTCGACGACGACGAGCTGTTCCGCCGGGGAGTCCGCCTGCAGGCGCTCGGCGTCGTCCTCGCGGTCGGCTCCGCGGCGGCGTTTGCGGCCGGACTGCGCGCACTCAACCTCGTGCCGCCGGGACTGGATCCGCTCGCGCTCGCGGAGGTTTCCGAGCGGCTCGCGCCGAACGTGCTCGTGCTTGCGGTCGCGCTCGGCGCCGGCGTCGCCGGGATCGTCTCGCTGATGACCGGGGTCTCCGCGGCCCTGGTCGGCGTGATGATCGCCGTCGCGTTGATCCCTCCTGCGGCCGCCGTCGGGATCGGGATCGCGTTCGGGATCCCGCGGCTCGCGGTCGGCGCGGGCGTGCTCGTCCTCGTAAACGTCCTCTCGATCAACCTCGCGGCGCTCGTAATGCTATGGTACGAGGGATATCGACCGGAGCGCTGGTTCCGCGAGGACGAGGCACGGGCGGCGCTCGTGAAGCGCGCGGCGCTGCTCGTCGCCGCGATCGCGTTGCTGTCGGTGTTTCTCGGCGGCGTCACCTACGACACGTACGTGGCGACGACGACGGAGGGAGAGATCCGGAGCGCCGTCGGCGACGAGCTGGCGAGCGTCGACGACGACCTCGACCTGCTTGAGCTTGAGATAGAGCGGTCGGGAACCCTTCCGCCGCAGACGACCGATCGCGTCGTCGTGACGGTTGGAGTCCCACCGGGGACGGCCGTCGAGAGCCTCGCGACACGTCTCGACACGCGGATCGAAGCGACGATCGGTGAGTCCGTCGTCGTCGAGGTTCGGCAGATGACCGTCCAGCGATCCGGATGACTCGCGGCGGACCGGGCGTGAGTGGAGAAGCCTACGACGGACCGGAACACACTACAGTCGTCCGGCCGGATCCGTCACGCGTGTCGACGTCGACCAGACTCGTCGTGTACGTCTCGCTCGTCGCCAGCGCGGCGATCGCGGTTGCGAAGTTCCTCGCGTATCTCGCGACTGGCAACGCGAGCATGCTGAGCCAGACGTACTACTCGCTGTCCGACGTCGGAAATCAGATCCTGCTGCTCGTCGGATTCAGACTGAGCGAGGCCGGGGCCAGCCGAAAGCATCCGTTCGGACGGGGAAAAGAGCAGTTCTTCTTCGCGTTCGTCGTCACCGTACTGCTTTTTGCCGTCGCCGGCTTCGCCTCCGTCCGCGAAGGGTACGCTGCGCTCGGGTCACCGCTGCGTGCCGCGGACGTCCGGATCAACTACGTCGTGCTCGGCGTCGCACTCGTCTTCGAGACGTACGCGTTTTATAAGTCGTACCAGGCGGTCGACGCGGAGGCGGACGAGCATGGGTTTGACGGCCTGTACGGAACGTTCCGTCGGACGAAGGACGGACCGCTCATCACGGCCGCCACGGAGAATCTGGTCGCGATCGTCGGCGTCCTCGTCGCCATTCTCGGCGTGTACCTCACGGACGTCACGGGGAACGTCGTGTACGACGCTGCGGCGAGCGTCACGATCGGCGTGTTGCTCATGGCGTTCGCGCTCGCGCTGGCGTGGGAGAACCGGAGCCTCATGGTCGGGGAGGGCGTGACGAGTCGACGCCGAGAGGCGCTGCTCGAGGCGATGCAGGCGGTCGACGGCGTCGACGAGATCCTCGACCTGCGGACGATGCATCTCGGTCCCGACTCCGTGCTGGTCGCCTGCGAGATCTCGTTCGCGTCCGACCTCGACACGGCCGGCATCGAGGCCGCCGTCGACGCCGTCGAACGCGCCGCACGAGAGGTGGTGCCCGGCGCGACGCGGATCTACGTCGAGGCCGAGTCGATCGAGAGCCGTCCGGACGGAAACGTCTCCGGACGGGCATAGCGTCGCCGGTGTCGTGGGCGTCTCCGAACCGCGGACATAAGTCCGTGCGTCGAGGAGTGCGATCCGAATGCGGGTGACGCTCCTCGGGACCGGCGACACGACGGGAACGCCGACGGTCGGCTGCGACTGCGACACCTGTACGGAGGCGCGCGACCGGGGAGTGTCGCGATCGCGGTTCTCCGTGCACGTCGCGAACGAGCGCACCGGCGAGTCGCTGCTCGTCGACTTCAGCCCCGATTTCCGGAGCCAGTTTCTGGACCACGACGTGCCGCTTCCCGACGCGGGGATCGTGACCCACATCCATTTCGATCATCTCGACGGGCTCGGCAACGCCTACCGATTGTTCGACGGGCTGCCGGTTCACGCGCCCGATGAGACCGACCCCGCCACCGACGAGAGCGTCGCCGAGACGATCCGTGCGAAGTACGACTACCTGGAAGACCGGATCGGCGTCCACGCCCGCGAGCCGTTCGAGCCGTTCGAGAGCTGCGGGCTCAGGGTCACGTTCGTTCCCGTCGACCACCCGCCGTTGCGCTGTTACGGCGTCGTGATCGAGGACCCGGAAACGGGCGCAAAGCTCTCCATGACGGGCGACACGAGCTACGCGATCCCCGACCGGTCGCGAGCGGCGCTCGCGAACCCCGACCTCCTGCTCGCGGACGCCATCGTTCCCGCCGCACTGTGTGAGCACCACCCGATCGGCGGGCGACACGAGGACGACGACGGCGTCCCACGGACGTTCGGATCGAAACACATGACCCGCGAGGGAGCAGTCGATCTCGCCGCGGAGCTGGACGCCGACCGAACCCGGCTGGTCCACATCGCGCACTTTTATCCGGTCGACGAGGCGTTCGAGGAGCCGCTCGCGGTCGACGGTGAGACGTACGACCTGTAGCTCGCTCGCCATATCGTGGGAGCGGAGAAGCCGCATGGGACGGCTGACCGTACGGTACAGGGAACCGTACGCACGGCGGAGCAGTCAGCCGATTTCGGATTTCGTTGGATCGATCAGGTCAAAGAAGGCATTTATACGTCGAACGGCTATCAACCCTATGAACCCGACCTCCACGCACGCCGCACGCACGAAGCTCACGCTGTTCTGTCCGAACTGCGAGTTCGAGAGCCCGCCCGATGGCGGGTGGCGGACGACCGGCGGGGCACAGTCCCGCCGGCTCGTCTGTCCCGACTGTGGTACCGTCGTCGACGACCGATGCCGCGGGGCCGCGACCGTCCCGCACCCGGCCGACTGACGCGGTGCACGTACGTCCGGGTGGCCGTGGCGGCAGCGAAAGGAAATCCGTCAGTCGGACGCGCTACTCGAGGAGAACGGCGTTGACCTGGCCGGTCTGACCGGGACGGGAGGTGACGCGGGCGCGTCCCTCGGACGTCTCGATGATCGCGCCCTTGGTGACGATGTTACGTCGGACGTAGTTGACGTTCGAGGGGTTCTCGACGACGTCCTCGATCTCGGCTTCGACGACCTCGCCGCCGTCAGCGACCTGCGCGACGTTCGTCGAAAGTGCCCGGACCTTCGTTTCGGTGCCGCGCGAGTCGATGAACTGAACTCGCTTTTCGCCGACCGTCGTCTCGGCCGGCTCGCGACCGAGCTGGTGGCGCTTCTTGTTCGCTGCGTGCTTCAGTCGGCCGCCGGTTCGCTTGCGCGTGGAGCGTCCCTGGTCTTTCATACAGGTACGAACAGCCAGCGAATACTTGAACCGTTCGACTCCGGCCGAGAGCCTCCAAACGCCGGTAGCGTCCGGCGAGCCCAGCGTCGCGGAGCCGCGCAGTCTCCGTCCGCACTCCTCATCGACCACACTCCTCACTGACCACGCACCGCGACCGTCTCGACGATGGTTGCGTCGATCATCCGCGCGAGGACGACGTGTGGCACGTCGATCGCGGAGTCCCCGGCGGTCTCGTCGTGGCGTTCGTCGATCCGCCGCCGGAACGCCGTGGCGATCGCCCGGGCGGTCTCCGCGCGCTCCTCGTCGTCGACCTTGTTGACGAGCGGGATCGCAGTCGCACTCCCGGGGACGCCCTTGAGCCCCCCGTCGGGACTCGCAAGCACCGCGCCGACGAGTTCGGGCGTGATCGGCTCGCCGACCGCGACGTCGACGTCCGCGTCCCGGGCGACCCGAGCGACGCGTTCCGGACGGTGAACGAGCGCGTCGGTCAGGGGTTCGCCGACCACGCTCGCCGAAGCGACGGGGACGACGACGTCGACGGCGCTCGGAATCTGCGGCTCCCGCCCGTTCGGTGCCTTGAAATCGCGGAGCCGAGCGCCGTCCGCCTTGATAAAGACCGGCCCGTCGTGCGCCGCGATCAGTTCGTCGACGACGTCGACGTCGTATCCGTGGTAGCGGTCCTCACGTTCGCGTTCCGGGACGACGCCGAGCGGGAACGCGTCGTCCGGCGCGGTCGCCGCGGTCGATGTCGGGTCGCTGGTCGTCTCGACCCGCGTCACCTGGTCGTCGAATATCGGGATCCGGACGGATGACGTGACGATCGACCGGTCCGTCCGTCCGGCGAGCGCGTACATCGTCGTCTTCTTCCCGCCGGCACCGACGACGGCGACCGCCGAGTCCGCTGCCCGGAACGCCTCGACTGGATCCATGTTCCGACGTACCGACTCCCGGCGCAAATGGCTACCGGGATCCGGCGACGCTTCGAGACGATCGAGAACTCCCGCCGCGGTGTCGATCGGCCAGCGAGTGTCCCCGACGCGTGTCCTCGGGTTATCACAGCTGATACGTGGTGGGGATCGGTTATGTGGCGGTAGTCCGAGGGTTTCAACGAAACATGGAACATGGACCGCTTGGCCGGCTCCGGTCCAGTTACGGCGCGAAGCTCGCGCTGTCGCTGATCGGGGTCACGGGGGTATCAGTCGCGTATGGAGTCATCGTCTATCTGCGGGCCGCCGAGCTCGGCGCGGCCGGCACGGAGATCCGTTCGGGGCTCGTCGGCATGATCCTGCTGACGGTGATCGGTCTCGCACTGATCGGCGTCACCGTCGGATCGAACACGGTGATCTCGCTCCGACAGCTCACACGGAAGGCCGAACGGATGGCTGACGGTGACCTCGATGTCACGCTCCGAACGGGACGGTCGGACGAGATCGGCCGGCTGTTCGGCGCGTTCGACGAGATGCGAAGCTCGCTTCGGACCGAGATCGAGGAGTCGGAGGCCGCCCGCGCGGAGGCCGAACGGGCGAAACGGGAGGCGACCGAACGCGCCGAGACGGTCGAGCGCAAGGCGACCGAGTACGAGGAGGCGATGCGGGCGCTCGCCGACGGCGACCTGACCCGCCGCGTCGACACCGACTGTGAGAACGACGCGATGACGCGCGTCGGGACGGCGTTCAACGCCATGGCCGACGAGCTCGAGGACACCGTCGCTTCGGTCGCGACCGTGGCGGACGACACCGCCGACGTGGCCGGGGCCGTCGACGAACGGACCGACAGCCTCCGGGAAACCACCGGGACGGTCTCCGAGGCCGTCACCGAGATCGCCGAGGGTGCACGAACGCAACGCGACGACCTGCGGGCAGCGACCGACGAAGCCGAGAGCCTCGCCTCGTCCGCGGAGGAGGTCGCCGCCACGGTCACCGACGTCGCGGAAACCGCCGAACACGCCGCTGAGGTCGGCGACGAGGGGCGGGCGGCCGCTGAGGAGGCGCTCGCTGAGATGGACGCCGTCGAGGAGGCGACCGCCGAGACGACCGCCGAGGTGGAGGCGCTTGCGGAGGAGATCGCGGAGATAGGCGAGGTCGTCGACACGATCTCCGACATCGCCGAACAGACGAATCTGCTCGCGCTCAACGCCTCGATCGAGGCTGCGCGGTCCGGCGCCGACGGAGCCGGGTTCGCCGTCGTCGCGGAGCAGGTCAAGGAGCTTGCGGAGGAGACGAAGGAGTCCGCTGCGGAGATCGAGGCTCGCATCCACGCGGTCCAGGAGCGCGCCGACACCGGCGTCGAAGCGATGGAACGCACCGAAGAGCGGATCACCGCCGGCGTCGACACCGTCGAGACGTCGATCGACGCGCTCGAACGCCTCGCAGAGGCCTCAGAGCGGACGGACAAGAGCATGACGGAGATCACACACGCGACGGAGACGCAGGCCGAGTCGGTCGATGCGGTCGTCGGGCACGTCGAGGACGTCTCGGCGATCAGCGCACAGACCGCCAGCGCCGCGAGCGAGGTGACCAATGCGGTCGACGAGCAGGAACGAACCCTCTCCGCGGTCGAGACGGCGGCCGGGTCGCTCTCCGAGCGAGCGAGCGACCTGCGCGCCGCAGTCGACCGGTTCAGGTTCGAGACCGCGAGCGGCGAGGTCGGCAGGGTCGACGAGAGTTCGGGAGCGGCTCCCGCGTCGAGCGCGATCGTCTCGGACGGTGGGACGGAGGATCGATCCGCCCGCGATGAATCTTTCGACTGGAACGCCGACTCGAAGACGGAGGAGGTGAACTGAGATGCCCGTCGAGATGACGCTCTGGGCGTGGCTCGGCGTGCTCGCGATGACCGTGGGGACCGTGCCGCCGCTGTGGCTCTGGTACTCGACCGGAACCAACGGGACGTACTACGCGACGCTGGCCGGCGTGACCGGATTCGCCGCGCTCGCGTATCTGGCCATGGCGCTCGGGATCGGGAACGTCTCGACCGAGGGCGGTCTCCTGCCGGTCGCTCGATACGTCGACTGGCTCGTCACGACGCCGCTTATCCTGCTGTATCTCGGGCTCCTCGCGCGACCGCCACGGCGGGTGCTTGCCGGACTGATCGGAGCCGATGTCGTGATCATCATCGGCGGCGTCGTCGCCGTTGCGACCACGGGGACGCTCTCGTGGGTCGCGTTCGGCATCGCGGTTGCCGCGTACGGCCTGCTCGTGTACGGTCTCCTCGTCACGCTTCCGGAGTCGGTGTCCGTGGAGACGGACCGCGTCCGGGCCGTCTTCGGAACGCTCCGAAACATCACGGTCGTCCTGTGGACGCTGTACCCCGTTGTGTGGCTGCTCGCACCGACCGGATTCGGACTGATAACGGTTTCGACGGAGATGCTCGTGTTCGTCTACCTCGACATCGTCGCGAAAGTCGGATTCGTCGTGGTCGCCGCCGCGGGCGCGGACGCGATATCGGATCTCGACGATATCGACACGGCGCAACCGACGACGCCTGCAGTCGAAGCGTCCCCGAAACCCGGGGACTGAGAACGACGCGAGAAAACGTTTTGCGACAGTGACCTGTAGCTTGAGGGACTGAAATATGGTTCACCGAGCGTTTATTATTCTGCGTGAAAATCTTTCGATGGCCGCACGGGATAACGTGTGCCTCTGACAGAACGAACGGTCCGCTGATCGCGGACCGCCCCGTCTGCGGCTTTCGTCAAAGGCGTTCGAGAGACGTGTACCACGGGAGCGACGCGGAGACCGCGGACGCCGGTACCGATTTATTCCGCCGCGACCACCGTCCGGTATGACCGACGACGAGTCGGCGGCCGGGATCGAGCCGACGCTTCGGAGCTACGGGGTTAGCGTCGAGGACGTCGAAGACGACGATCCGGTGTCGTTGACGTACATGACGGCGTTTCCCGGGGACGAGATACATCGCCAGGAGATGGGGCGCGCGCTCAACGCGCTGATCGATCGGGCCGAGGCCGGGGTGTGGGAGCCGGTTCGTGTCGAGGCGACAGTCGTGCGGTCGCCGGGAGATCCGCTGGGAACGTGGGCCGCGAAAGGCGAGTGGTTCGAGCAGTTGCTGGCGTACGAACTCAGCGAGACGGAGTTCTCGAAGCGCGTCCTCTCGACGGTGACACACGTCGATGCGGAGACGACCCCCTCGGCCTCGGAGCGCCGTTCGGATGCGGGAGGGTCGGACCCGTGACGCGGCGCAACCCGGTGAACCGCGCGCAGCGTCGGCTCGATCGGCCGCCGCGAGAGCGGTTCGCAACTCGCGACCTCTCGTTCGATGTCGACGGGGAGACGTGTCGTGGAACGCTGTACCTCCCTGGCGGCGACGGCGACGCCCCGCCCGTCGTCGTCATGGCACCCGGGCTCGGCGCCGAACGAAGCTTCGGACTGCCGGCGGTCGCGGAGCGGTTCGCCGACGCGGGATACGCGACCGTTCTTTTCGATTATCGCGGGTTCGGCGAGTCCGACGGCCGCTCGCAGCTCGTCGACCCGAAGCGACAGCGGGCCGACTACGCGGCCGCAGTCGACCGGGTCGACCGCGTCGACGCCGTCGGGCGGGAGATCGTGTTGTGGGGAGCGTCGCTATCGGCCGGCCACGTGCTCACGCTCGCGTCCGAGCGTCGCGACGTCGACGCGGTGATCGCGGTGACGCCCATGACCGACGCTCGAGCGATCGCTTTCGACCGCGGCGGCCGATATCTCGTTCGGTCCGGAGTCGCGGGCGTCCGTGATCTTCTCGGACATCGACTCGGACGCGGGCGGACGGTACCGATCGTGGGTGGGAGCGAGGAGCTGGCGGCGATCACGGAGCCGGGCACCCAGCGGGCGTATCTGGACCTGGTCGATCGGGAGTCGACGTGGCGCAACGAGACGCCCGCACGGTCGCTGCTTCGACTCGTGAACTATCGTCCCGTCGACCGGCTCGACGATATCCGCGCTCCGACCCTGCTTCTTGCCGGCTCCGACGACGCGATCGTTCCCGTCGACCGCGTCGTTGCCGCCGCCGAATCGCTGTCTCGAGGGACGCTCGTCACCATGCCGGCGGACCACTTCTCCGCGTTCGGTGCCGACTTCGAACCGGCGGTCGGCCATCAGCTCTCCTTCCTCCGTGATGCGATCGACGGCTAACGTGGTGAGAGAGTCACACTCGGCGATCGGTACGCCCTCACGACGGACCCTATTTACCCTGACGGCACGTGCGGATCCGATATGACGGTCGTTGCCCTGTTGAGCGTCGCACCGGTGATCGAGGGAAGCATGTCCGGCGAGGTCGCGAAAGCCGTGGCCGCGCTCGACGAGTTCGACGTGAGCTACGAGACGAACCCGATGGGGACGGTGA
>OBKM01000515.1_pt1 | contig 18850 bp, 25 predicted proteins | sample 1519691 | NCBI WGS metagenome assembly OBKM01 (sample SAMEA37050418, study PRJEB22526) | metagenome | biome: saline pan; feature: lake; material: water | place: Egypt | collected 2015 | depth 0.5 m | reverse complement strand
GTTCGGGCGGGCGACTCATCCCCCGAGCAATCAGTGGCTGTGAGACGTATCTCAACGAGTTAGATCCAACAGCAGCCGGTTCTTTCAGCCAGGACGAGCCCGCACTCAGAGCTGTCGATCAAAACCAGGTTGCTGTCTCCTCAACAGCCGAATCAGCAGTTACCGAGCCATGGTATGAGGCGTGGCAGCAACGAACTGACGCCTTCGAGTTTGAGTCGGGCATCGGTGTCCCACTTGGTGATGATCGAAACCAAATTGGCGTGCTTGGCGTCTACAGTTCCGAGCCACAGATCGGTGCGGATGAACGGGCACTCCTCCGAGAGTTTGCCCAGATCATTACCCACAACCTCCGCTCTGACGAGTGGGAAGCGTCGCTTGTCAGAGAAAACCCAGTTGTGTTGGAGTTTGAGATTACAGCCGCCTCAGACCCACTGATTGAGTTGGCAGCAGCATTGCCGCCCGAAGCGACAATGACTGTCTCGTTGGTGGCTGAACACGAAACTGACAAAATCCGCTACACAGTCGAGTTCAGCGGTGTTGATCCCGCAGCCTGCCGGTCGTTTGTCGAGGCCAACGATCATATCTCACTTGGCGAGGTCACTGAGACTGTCGATGGCCACAGCTGTGATTTCATCGTCGAGGGGCCAACTCCCGAACGCATCGCCCGAACGTACGGATTGCAGTTCCACAATATCGAGGTGACAAGCGAAAAACGAACCGTTGTCGGCTATCTGCCGACAGACAGCGCGCTACCAAACTTACTGGCTGATATGCGCTCGACATTCCACAACACGACCGTGACCAAACTCTCAGAAGCAGCCAGCGAAACCCAACTCGATAGCAACGCGGCCGGGTTGTTAGAGCCACTCACCAACCGACAACGCGAGGTGCTGTCGAATGCTGTTGTCGAAGGCTATTTCGAACAGCCACGAGGCATCAGCGCGACAGAGCTGGCCGAGAAGTTTGGGCTCTCCAGATCAACTGTGACCCAACATCTACGCAGTGGCCAACAGAAGATAATCGAGCAGCTGTTTACGGGGGGAGAAAACGATGACTGAGACACTCGCCGAGCTCACCGCCTTCCAGCGTGATATCCTCTACGTTGTCTGTGATCTCGACACACCCTACGGGCTTGGCATCAAACAAGCACTTGAGGAATACTACGGCTCGGATATCAACACTGGCCGTGTCTACCAAAATCTCAGTAAACTCGTCTCGCAGGGGTATCTCAACAAATCCGCGATAGATAACCGAACAAACGCCTACAGGCCCACAGCCAAAGCCCACAACGCAATCAACCACCGCCATCAGTGGATCGAAAGCCAAACTGGAAGTGGGGTGTCAGCAGAATCCTAGCTCCCACGCGGCGACTGCGACTCCAGTTCATCCAACATCGGGCGGAACTTGAGTTCGACCTCGTCCCACTCCTCATCCGGGTTGCTGTCACCGACAATGCCGACGCCAGCAAACAGCGTTGCCTGCCGAGCGGTGGCGACAGCCGACCGCAGCCCAACCGCAAACGTCCCGTTGCCAGCGGCGTCGATCCAGCCGACGGGTGCAGCATACCAGCCGCGATCAAAGGGTTCAGTCTCTCGGATTGTCTTCAATGCCTGATCCGGCGGCAACCCGCCGACAGCAGGCGTCGGATGCAACGCCTCGACCAGCGACAGCACGTGTGTTTCGCTGGCGAGTTCTGCAGTGATCGGGGTGTGGAGATGTTGCACTGTCGCCAGTCGTTTGATATCACGGTCGCCGACAGCGACCGAGGCCGCAAACGGAACTAGCTGCTCGGTGATCGTGTCTACGACCAACTCGTGTTCGTGGACATTTTTCTCGTCGGCCAACAGCTCTTCAGCCAGCCACTCGTCTTCGGCTGGCGTCTCGCCGCGGCCGGTTGTCCCTGCTAACGCGCCAGTCTCAACCGTACGACCTCGCAGTGAGACCAGGCGTTCTGGTGTCGCCCCAATGAAGGCGGCGGCGTAATCCGGCTTTGGCTCAATGAGAAACCGCGTGCAGTCTGGATACTTCTTGCCGAGGCGATCAAGCATATCACAGACGCCCAAATCGGCTGCAAGGTCGACTTCGAGTGCGTGAGCCAATACCACCTTCTGGAGTGTCCCAGCATCAATTCGGTCGGTTGCTGTTCGAACCACCGACCGCCATGCAGTCGGCGTTGTTGTTCGTCGCCGGTCAGTAATTCCAGGCCGTGGCTGTCGTGGCTTGCTGTCAGCCAACGCAGTCAGTCGCTCGCGCTCAGCGTCGAGTGTCGCTTCGACCGCCGCCACCGATGCATCGCTGTCGACAGCGTTGACTGTCAGCCATGGCCCGCTGTCTGTCAGTGTCACCTGTACTCGCGGAAAGACAAACCGGGCATCCGGAAACCCAGTCCAGGGCTTCTCGCGTTCGCCGTCTGCCTCCTCGGTATCGCCGTAAAACGCAAACCCACCAAACAGCCGGGGACAGGCGGCTTCAGTGCCAGCATGCACGTCGCCGGAGTCAAACAGCGTCTCGGCTGCCGAGCGGATCTGTGAAAACCGTTCGGGGCCGTTTGCGCGCAGCGTTGCGGCCGCGCCGCCAGCGATGACTGTGGCCTCATCAGCCGCGTTCCAGACCGTCCGTGGCTGCTCCATCGCCGCAACTAACTCCCGAAATGAGGGGAGTGTCGCTTCAAGCTGTACTGATCGGCTGATGAGCATCCGATCTGCCACACGCGGCGGCTCCATGACGCCACTTTGGGGGCCGGGCACCCTTGAGGGTGACTATCGCTGCCTGGCTTTCAGCGGCGGCAGGTTTAAATATACCCCCATGCAACCACCGGATGTTCAGATGCCGAAAGTCGAGATCAATATTCCGGAACACCTCGAAATGCAGATCACACAGTTGGTCGACCAAGGGGAGTTCCTGAACCGCGAAGAGGCGATTGAAAACCTGCTGTCGACGGGGATGAAGGCGTACAAAACAAGCGGCCCGATGGATGACGACGCCGAGTTAGAGGATGATGGAATGATGGGCGATGACGGGATGATGGGCCACGACGACGAGTACGTGTTTTAGCGCGGCCGTGTATAGGGTTCCCAATAACGCTTAACTGCGAACCCTCCATATAACTGGTATGCACAAAGACGAACTTCTCGAACTCCACGAACAGATGGTCACGATCATGGAGCATTTCCGCTCCCAAGAATCAGTTGACTCCTCGCTGTTTGATCCCTACGACGAGTTAAGTGTCGAGCCAGATCACGTCCACAAATCCAAAAGCGAGCACAAACATGCGGTCTTTGTTCTCGGCAACGCCTTGGCGACAGCGATGAGCGAAGATGAGTTTTCGAATGCGGGGCGGGTCGGCAAGCGAATGAAAGAACTCGCTGACGACGCTGAAGGAAAAATCTAACCTGTGTTGGCGCTGAGTGACTGCCAACGCACTGAATGAGCCTGCTCGTTGCCACAGTCGCTGTTGAACGCCTTGCTGAGTTAGTTCCGCGAGATGTTGCCCAGCGACTGTTTTTCGCTGTCAGCGTTGTTGTTTCTGTTGCCGTTGTCTTTTGGCTCACTCGCAACAGCCGATGGGAACGACAGCTCACTGACCGACTGCTGTACGGCATTCCTTGGGGAACGCTGATTGCCATTGCCGGGCTGATTGGGGTCTATGCGTTTCTCCAGGATGGGTTTGGCGAGCCTGCGCCGGTTGTGATCCCATTCCGTGCGTGGAGCTATCTCGACCCACTCGGCATGGTTGCTGCCGGGTTCAGCCACGCAAACACGGGCCATCTCATCGGCAACCTCATCGGTACGCTCGTCTTTGGCTCGTTTGCGGAGTATATTTGGGGCCACCACGTCGAGCGACAGACCACAACCGCGTTCCACGCGTTGTGGACACACCCCGTTGTCCGCGCAGTGCTGCTGTTTCCGCTGCTTGTCGCGCTCGTTGCCGTTGTGGGGACAGCACTAGCTGTCGGCCCGGTCATCGGGTTTTCGACTGTTGTCTTCGCGTTTGCTGGCTTCACACTTGTGCAGTACCCGTTGGTGACGGTCATCGCCAGCGTCGCCCAAGGCACACTTCGAACACTGCTTCGGGCGATGCAGACGCCGGAACAGGTCGTCAGCGTCGGCACAACAACCCCGTGGTTCGCCTCGACTGCTATTCAGGCCCATGCCGTTGGACTGCTGTTCGGTGTGCTGTTGGGCATCGCCCTGCTGCGGTCGCGGTCGGCAACCCCGCCGCCGGCCGGTCGGCTCTGGACTGGGTTTGTGTTGTTCGGCATCTCTCGGTCACTGTGGGCGGTCTACTGGTTCCGCGGCGAGGAAACCTACGTGCTGTTTCGGGCTGTCGGCGTCGGACTTGTGTTCCTGTTGGCGGCGATTCTCACCTATGCCATCGTTGCCCGAAACCAGCCGCTGTTTCCGTCGCTGGCGGTCGAAAATCCCCAATCAATTCTGTCGGATATGTCAACCATCTCAGGCCGCCAGATTGGGCTGCTGTTGTTGGTTGCCTCAGCAGCAGCACTCACCGCGCCGGCTGTCGCTGCGAATCTGACAACCGCTGGCGACGCTTCACTTCCGGGCGAGGCTATCGAAGTCGATGGGTACGAAATCACTTACGGCGAAAACGTCACTGATGGGGAGATCAATGTGATTGAGATTGATCGGTTTGGCGAGACGACTGCTGTTCAGACCTCCGGCGTGATCGTTCGCAACACGGATCGCCATATTTGGACGACAGCCGTCTCCGCCTCGACACTGGCCGATGATGGTACTGCAACTGTTCGGCTTGGCGGGGTTGGCTGGCAGGACAGTGTCACAGCCACTCGTGAGAGCTGGCAGGCTGTCGGCGGTGAGTCAACCTACCGTGTTGGGCTGGAGCATGCCGGATCGAGCCGGCATCTCCACGCGAGCGATTCTGTCACCGCTGATCCGATTATCAACGGCCAGCGTGTTTCGATTAATGCAACACCAGATGGGTTTACCGTAAGCAGTGGCAATGAGACGAAACAACTGCCGGAGCACAACGAGTCAGTCACAGTTGGGGCGATTAATATTACCCAGCACGAAGGGTTGCTTGTCGCTGTCGACGAACAGCGAGATACCGCGGTTCGCGTAGCGACAAAAGAAGATTAGTTCTCCCACGCAATCCGGTAGACTTCGGTATCAACATCTGCCTGTGGTTTCTCGTGGTGGTCGAACTGGTTTTCAACAGCAAACTCCGCGCTAAAGGCGTGTGTCACCTCCCCGCCGTTGTCAGCCGCAAACGACTCAATGAATGATTGGCTGCCAGCGTTGTGGACTGAGTAGGACACCGAGGCAACCGCAGCCACGGTTTCGAGAAACGCGCGATCCGCACCGGATTGGCCATCCTGTGCGCCAAACGGCGGGTTCATCACGACCGTGACAGGCTCTGGAATCGACAGCGGATGGCGGGTGGCGTCAGCCTGAATCCAGTGGATCGGTGTCGTCGTGCCCACGCGGTTGCGGTTTTCGACTGCGGTCGTCAGCGGATCGCGGTCGATCTCGACGGCGATCACCCGAGCTGGCCCGCGAAGCGCGGCTCCGAGGGTGAACATCCCTGTTCCGGCTCCAAGATCGACGACGGTTCGGCCCTCGATATCCTCATGGAGATCAGCGAGATGAATCACATGAGCGGCAAGCGCGGGCGGTGTCGGATACTGTTCAAGCACTGCCTCTGGATCCTCAAACCCCGCAACAACGGCGAGTTGTCCCTCCAGTTCACGTTTGGTAGCCATGCTCTCCACCCGTCGTTGGCTGCTGAAAGCCACGCGATTGCATACTGGGTGTAGAGACTGCCACCGGGAAAGACTCTGCGGCTCCCGGTGGCCCACTGTTCTCGTTGCTCTGTTAGTAAGCGGCGACCCACTCTGCGTCGGTGCCTCCGAGAACAGTGTCACAGTTTGGACACGTGATCAGACAGATTGTTCGACCGCGATGGCGCTTTTCTTGATCGATGATTTCGGTCAACCAGTCACCGGATGCCTCAGCTGAGTGTTTACAGTGTGGACAGATTGGCATATTTACCTTTTGTTTTCAGGGATATTAATACTAACCTACGTATTATTGTGCTACAATGCAGAATTAACTGTGATAGCTTCCTATCTGATTAGCCTGAGAGCGAAAAATATCGATTTTATCATATAAGTGGCATAGAATAAACCGGTTACCAAAGGGCGAAACGCAGCAGCCAACAGCCGCTGTCTGGCGGTTACCCGAATTTTAATTCTACCGTTTCATGTAAGAAATATTTGAATGGCATTATGCCGTAGTGTGGTAAACCACGGAGCATGATGTACTCACGCCGACAGGCGTTGGCACTTAGCGGAATTGGGATTGCGGCACTCAGCGGGTGTGCCGATGCAGCAGAGTTCGTGACGGGAGAGGGCGTTGAGGAAGAAGCCCAGCCCGCTGTGGTCAACGAGGATGCTCTGGTGGAAACAGGATACGAACACACAGAACAAGAGGAAGAAACAATCGATGAAGAGGTTGAAGCAGGTGGTGAAACACGACAGGTACGCATCACCAACCACATCGGGATGTACGAACGAGAGGTTGAACTCTCAGCCGATGAGCTGGCTGATGAAGTCTTGGATGAAGATGATCTGGATACCGACGATATCGACGAGGCTGATATCGACGACGAAGACATTGATGAGGATGCGATAGATGACGAGGACATCCCTGATGATGTCGAGCTCCCACAACTCGGCCAATCCATCGCGGTTCAAACACAGGCAACAACACCACTGCAGTTGGATGGTGGAGAAACTGCGGCCAGTGTCTTCACCCTGTTGACCACACCAGCGTTTGAAATTCTCGGTCAGCCACTAAATCCGCTTGGCCAGATGGATGACGAAGAGCTACTGGATTTCATCGCCGAAGATTTCGGTGAGCTTGCCGTTGGGGAACAGGAATCCGAATCCACAGAGACGGTGCTTGGCTCAGAGACAACGGTATCGACATTTTCAGGGACAACAACCCAAGGTGGTGTCGAGTTCGATATCGGCATCGATGTGGTCTCAGTCAACAATGATGACGATCTTGTAGTCGCAATCGGCATCTATCCAGCCGCCGCGGCCGAAGAAGAGTCGGATCATGTCTCAACGCTTCTTAACGGCCTTGAGCACCCGGCAGAGCTGTAATCACCCGCTGGAACCCACAAATATATATTTGCGGGTTGCATTGAGCTAACTGGAGTTACAGCAAATGGCAGAAGGTACGGTTGCGTTCTTCAACGACACAGGCGGATACGGTTTCATCGAAACAGAAGAGTCGGACGACGACGTGTTCTTCCATATGGAAGACGTTGGCGGCCCTGATCTCGAAGAGGGAGAAGAGGTCGAATTCGAAATCGAACAAGCAGACAAAGGCCCCCGAGCCAAGAATCTGCAGCGACTGTAACGGCGACCGCTGCATCCGCAGCGATTGTCCCGTCAGTTTCTCTCATTTTTATCCGATCAGCGACTGCTGAAAGCGGTGCTTGCTGCTTCGGGCCAACAGCCTCACTCGTCGCTCTCAAGCCACCGCACGGTTACTGCCACTGGCCCACTGGCGGTCTCAATCTCGGCTGTTGAAACCAAATTGTCACGGACGGTCTCTCGCCACGCCGCAACCCGGTCGGTATGTACGGCCTCGTGCTTGGCTGTGTTTTCGGCCGTTGGATCGCTGAGTTCGGCGGCTGTGTCGGCTGCTGTTGGATACGCTGGCAGTGGCTCGACGAGCGTTTCTGGCGCAATGTATACTGGCTCAGTCGGGTCGTTCTCTGAGGCGAGATGCAGTCGTGCCCGCATCCGACCACTAAACGGTGGGGTGATTCGAAGCACGGTCTCCCGACCGGTAACGCTGGCCTCAACAGCAGTGAGTGCGTCTCCCGTGTTGATGACAACCGTCTGTATCGATGCTGGATCACTCGTCTCATCACTCATTAGTTGCTGGTGGGTCGGCTCCGTTGAAACAGTTACCTTCGGTCGGCTGTCTCGACTGTCTTGCCCGTCCACTCGCGGAGGCTTCCGTCATAGATGGCTACATCCTCAAATCCTAGCGAGCGCAACACGACAAAGGTGTGGCTCAACCGCCGAGCAGTGTTGCAGTAGAGAATGATTGAGTGGTCGCGGTCGGTGGTGATCCCCCGCTCGGCCAACAGTGTCTCGATCTCACCAGCAGATTTGACGCCGCGAGTTTCTCGGTCGACAAGTTCCATCCAGTCCAACTGAACGGCACCGGGCAAATGGCCTGCCTCGTACTCGTCGGTGTCGCGCGTGTCAATCAGTGTTGTGTTGCTGTCGATGAGCGTATCGTCGCTGTCGATGGGCGTGTTGTCGCTGTCGATAGCGGCTTCGACAGTCTCGCTGTCAACAACTGGTGCGTCGGCTGCAAGGTCGTCGATCTGGTATGTTGTTGCCTCGACTGTTGGCTCTGCATCTGTGATGCGATGTTCCTGTTTCCACGTGCTGAAATCCCCATTGAGCAGTTTGACATCCTGGTGCCCGTAGGCGAGTGCGGTCACAACAAATCGGGCAGCAAAGACTCCGTGGGTGTCGTCGTAAACAACGATTGTCTCTGTCGGCTTGATCCCTCGGTCGCCGAGCAATGAGCCGAACGCGTCGGGTGTTGGCAGCATTCCTGGCGCGTCGTCGCTTGCGTCTCGGTAGCGCTCAAACGGGATATGCCGTGCTTCTGGAAGATGTCCAATCCCCTCGTAGGCCCACCGATCCCGCACATCGACGAGCTGCACCGTTGGGTCGTCCAGCCGATCAGCCACCCACGCTGGCGACACCAGCCACTCCTGACTCATACGCTACGCTTACTGCTACCTGCAGTTCAACCGTTGGGCATCGTCGCTGGCAACCGGTGTTCACCGGAACAAGAAAATATTACTGGTAAATCTATACACCATCTTCCAACATCAATCTCAGACAGTCGCTCTCGTGCCTAAATCTATTGTCAACAAACACGACTGTCTGCAGTACCAGCAAAGATTGCCGTGCGGCGGTATGACCGGCTGAAACCCCCGTTAGAAGCGGTGTTAAGGGGTTACCCCTCCTCCGTCCAGTTGCATGTCAGCAACACAACCGACAACTGAAACCGAGTACGCAAAGGATGTCCTCGTTTCGGCCGACTGGGTCGAATCGAAGCTTGAATCGTTCCAGGCCGATGATCCCGACTACCGACTCGTCGAGGTCGATGTCGATACCGAATCCTACGAGGAAAGCCACGCTCCCGGCGCGATTGGATTTAATTGGGAGTCACAGCTCCAAGATCAGACCACCCGAGATATTCTCTCGAAGGAAGACTTCGAGGCACTGCTTGGCTCACACGGCATCACAGAAGACTCAACAGTCGTTCTCTACGGTGACAACGCTAACTGGTTTGCTGCCTACGCCTACTGGCAGTTCAAATACTACGGTCACGACGATGTGAAACTCCTCGACGGTGGCCGCGAGTACTGGATCGAAAACGGGTATCCAACAACGGGTGAAACGCCATCGTTCACCGAGCAGTCCTACACGGCCTCCGGCCCACGGGAGTCGATCCGTGCCTACCGCGAGGATGTCGAAACCGCAATCGACCGCGGCGTCCCGCTGGTTGATGTGCGCTCACCCGAAGAGTACAGCGGTGAGGTGCTCGCCCCGCCAGGACTCAACGAGACAGCCCAACGCGGCGGCCACATCCCAGGAGCAAAAAACATCTCTTGGGCGGCAGTCACGAACGACGACGGAACGTTCAAATCTGCCGAGGAGATTGAGTCGCTGTATGCCGAGGAAGGCATTGATGGCGAGTCCACGACCGTCGCCTACTGCAGAATCGGCGAACGCTCCTCTGTCGCGTGGTTCGCGCTCCACGAACTTCTCGGCTATGAGGATACCGTCAACTACGATGGCTCCTGGACAGAGTGGGGCAACCTCGTCAGCGCGCCAATCGAAACCGGCAGCGGCGAGTAGCTCTCAGCTGATGGCGCCAACCAGCATGGTGTGGTGGGATACATGAGCAGCGAGTTTGTCAAGCGCGTGCAAAGCGAGACCCAGACCGCACTCTCGCGGCTGGGCTCTTCGAAGGCACTGTATGCCGAAACCGCCGGCGAACTCGACGCCGAGCAGGTGCTTCGTGCAGCCGCTGTCGCCGAGGCCGCCGCCAGCGAGACGTTTCGCGCCTGGGCAGCCGACGAGGCCGACAGTGATGCGGCTGGCCTGTTTGCGGCTGTTGCGGATGAAGAAGCCGACCACTACAGGACGGTGGCCAACGAGGTAGCCGATCTCTCCGATGAGCTACCGGAGATCGAAGGCGACGCACTGCCAGCAATCCAGTCCGTGCTGCGTGAGTTTGAGACGACTATCGAGCGCGCAGGAGGGCTTGTCGGTCGCTGTCTCGTTGCCAACCAGTCAAAACAGCAGTACACCGGTTACTTTGTTGGCGACGCCGACCCACAGACAGCAGGCGTCTTTCGGGAGCTGGGCGAGGATGTTGACGACCAACTCCAGTCAGCGACCGCGCTTGTTGCAACTGTCTGTGAAGACGACGCCGACCGCGAGCAGGCAGCACAGGCAGCGATTGCGGCAGTTGAGGCCGCCTACGAGGAGTATACGTCGTCACTGAATGAGTTGGGTGTCGATCCGAAACCGGTCTGTTGAGCCACTCAGTTCACCGCTGGGTCTGGCGCGACAAACCGGAAATACCCAAACAGTGCGACGAGCAACAGCCCGTAGTAGATGAGTTGCGGCCACGCCTCGGGGGCGTACGACCACGCCGCTGAAATCCCAATAAAAATCACGACAGCCGCAGCGAGATCAGTCAGCAGACTGGTCTGGTAGGCCGCGATCCGCTCAAGCAGTCCATCGAGTCGGCTCACTGGCTGCTCACCCCTGGTCTCCCGAGTGAGCACTGCGGCGCAAACGGTATCATCTTGTGGTGACCGTTGGCAACAATGAGTAAATAGCTACTGGCTTGTGAGCCTGATTCGGCTACTTTCTCAGAATACGCGGCACGGAACTACTCTCTACATCTGTCCGATACAGTATTGCCAACATAACTGCAAGCGTTGCTTCAGCAATTTTTGCAATGAGTGCGAGGCGGTCGGCACGCAGATGCTCAACCACAACAACCGCTGCAGGGGCGTCGTGTGTATGTGGCTCCGGCCCCCAAGGCCAAACCCCGCCATGACCAAGCACAGTATGCCACGCAACGTAGCCACCAATATACGCGAGCATTAGCCCAATGCCAGCAAGATAGATCGGCTTCGGATCTCGTCCGTCCAGCAGTTGGGCGATCCCAAACACAATTGCAACCCCACTCAGCACGAACAGTGCTGGTCGGGGATCAGGCATAGCCAAGACCTCGATTTGTGTGATAAGCCGCGGAAAGCCCCAATACAGATGAACCCCACTCACAAACAGCGCTAACCCCCCTGCAAGATACCGCAAGGCCTGCCGTGGCATAGCCGGTTGTAGGGGTTGCCTCCGCCTGAGCGTTTCGACTCTGCACTGAGTGAGAAAAGCTATCCCACCAGACCTCCGGATTACAGCTATGACCGGGTTTGCCTCCCGCGTGGAACAGATCTCGATCAGCGGGATTCGTGAAGTGTTCGAAGCGGCTGACGAAGACGCGATCAACCTTGGGTTGGGCCAGCCAGATTTTGCCGCCCCATCTCATGCGCATCAGGCGGCGATTGACGCGATTGAGGCGGGTGAGGCTGACGGCTACACCGAAAACAAAGGCCGCGCCGAACTTCGGGAAGCGATTGCTGACAAACACCGCCGCGATCAGGATGTTGCAGTCGATGCCGACGATATCATCGCCACCGCCGGAGCCAGCGAAGCACTCTATATCGCGCTGGCGGCCCACGTTTCGGCCGGCGAGGAGGTCATTATTCCTGACCCGGGGTTTGTCTCCTATGACGCGCTCACGACGCTTGTTGAGGGCAAGACTGTCCCCGTTGAACTCCGGGATGATCTCACGCTTGATCCTGCGGCTGTCGAGGACGCAATCACTGAGGAGACAGCCGCATTCATCATCAACTCACCAGCAAACCCAACCGGGGCGGTTGCGAGCGAAGCCGATATCAAAGCCTTTGCGCGGATTGCTGAGGAACACGACGTACTCTGTCTCTCGGATGAGGTCTATGAGTACACTGTCTTTGAGGGCGAACACCACTCACCGATTGAGTACACTGACAGCGACAACGTCGTTGTCGTCAACTCCTGTTCAAAGCTGTATGCGATGACCGGGTGGCGACTCGGCTGGGTATACGCCGCCAGCGACCGGATCGAACGCATGGTTCGCGTTCACCAGTACGCCCAAGCCTGTGCGAGCGCGCCTGCACAGTATGCGGCTGAAGCCGCGCTCACCGGCCCGCAGGATATTGTTTCGGAGATGACTGACTCCTTCCGTCGTCGTCGGAATATTCTGCTGGATGGGTTGGCTGACCACGGGCTCTCATGTCCCACACCTCGGGGAGCGTTTTATGCGATGCCAGCAGTGCCTGACGGGTTTGTCGAGGAGTGCATCTCTCGCGGCGTCGTCATCGTTCCAGGCGACGCCTTCGGGGATGGCGGTGAGGGGATGGCTCGGATCTCCTATGCGACCGACGAGAACCAGCTGCGTGAGGCGATTGAGATTATGGGAGCGGCCGCGGACGCGGTTCGGTAAGCGGCGACCAGCGCGGCCACAGCGTCAACATTCAAACGCGTGGAGTCCAAAAACAGCGTATGGCATCTGAACTCGCTGATGAACCCGTTGAGACAAGCTCAGAAAGCGACGAGCCGCTGACGCCCGATGAGTACGCGCCGTATTTGGACGAGATCAACGACGGAGTGTGGGATGTGAAGAACGAACACCATTTAGAGGGCAGCTACGAGTTTGATGATTTCCGCGATGCGTTGGAGTTTACCTACGAGGTCGGCGAACTCGCCGAGGAGGAGTGGCACCATCCGGATCTGCATCTTTCATGGGGTGAAGTGAACGTCGAGATGTGGTCACACGATATCGATGGGCTACAGAAGGCTGATTTCGTGATGGCTGCTCGGATGGATCGCATCTCCGAAGCGTACGCGTAACCGAACGGCCCGAAACTAGGATTCCGCGGCTGCTGTCGGTTCGGCCGCATCGCTGTATTTGTCCTCGAACTGTTGGATCAGCTGCCCAATCTCGGCATACCAGTCGTTGAGCAGCCGCTGCATGTCCTCTCGGATCACTGTCGGATCAGTGGGTTTGTAGACATGATAGTACCCACCTTGGTCGTAGTTAACCTGCTCTTTTTGAATCAGCCCAGCACTCAGGAGGCGCTGCACTGAGCGGTAGACCGTTGACCGTTCACGATCAACGCACTCGGCGATATCATCAATCGTCAACGGCTCGGTCTCATCAACAAGGACGTGGAAACAGCGTTTGTCAAGCTCTTTGAGTCCGTGGAAACACTCAAGCAGTCCCTCACAGTCCATATCTGAGCGGAGCTGTTCTGCAAGCGAGTTGGCCATATCAAGTCAATGTAAGTTTGGTTTCCAGTGGTAAATAACTTTGCAGCGTCTACACAACACAGCTTTCAGCCGTAGAACAGCCCGATTCAATCGGTGGCCTAGATCCGGCCGACGTCCTCGACAGAGACGCTTTCGACGCCATCGACGGCGGCAAATGCTTCCTCGACGACCTCTGTGCCACCGGCGTCGTCAGCGACAATCACTGTTGGCAACAGTGCGACAAGCCCGAATGCAACGTCATCTCGCTCAAAGCCGTTGATCTGGGCACCCTCTGGAAGTGAGGCCTCAAGCCGCTCTTGGAGGCCGTCAAGATCAACGTCTGGACTCTCCGGCATGACCTTCATGTTGGCAGCGACTTTTCCCATCGTTATGGCCCTCGGAACCCGCAGTCTGGACACTCATACAGATTACTCTGCTTCCGGCAGGTTGCACACCGATTAACCTCGGTGCCACACTCTGGACAGTTGAACGATGCAGCATTCAGCGTGGCGACTTTGATGCCGCAGGAAACACACTGCTCAGACTGCTGGGCGGTTTCGCTCATACCCACACAGACCGCCGCGGGCGTTTTAACCGTTGTCTTTCGACTTCAATCTGCAGGGTGAAATCCAACGCATCTGAATGGTGCTGTGGCGACTCGTCCACCTACATCAGCAGTGGCCCGATGAGCACACCCATGAGATGCACGCGCCGTGCCCCAAACCGGGTTGGCACCAGCCCAATGATTGCGGCAACACAGAACACCAACACCCCAAACCAGCCGGTAAACCCGAACGACAACAGTGCCAGAAATCCCAACAGGAAAAGCGAAACCAGCGTGTAGTTCATCTGGCCGACAGTTTCGAGATACCGGTCGCCAACAGCGACGACCAGCGCGAACCCACAGGCTGCTGCGAGGATCACCGCCGACAACAACACTGACACCGTCAGCGGAACGCCAGTTCGATCAATCGCAACCATCACACCGGTTCGTGGCGTGCCAAGGGCGACCAACGCAAACAGCGCGAATACGGTGTTGGCTGTATTTGCACCACTGGTAGCAACAATGAATCCGCGATCAACATCCCGGTTTGGCACTGCTGGCAACGCCATCACCGAGGCAATCGCTGCTGAGATGCCAGGCAGATAGCCGACAATCGCGCCGGCGACCGAGCCAGCCGTCGCCGTAATGCCCAAATCTCGCCGCGCCATCGTCAGTTTTGCATCAGCCTGCGGGGGAACCCCATCACCACCCATCGCATCAATCAAAATCGGCGCGCCAAACAGCCCAGTTAGTAGCGGTGTCAACATACTTCCCGAGCCAAACGGCGCGGTAAAACTCACATCCAGCGTGGCCCAGCCCAACACGGCTGCCAACAGAAACGAACCAACCCCACCGATAGCAGCCTGCGGTGTCGATTCAGTCACGACAAGAAAGACCACAACACTCCCGAGGACGATCCACAGATGCGCCCGAATCGTTGGATACCCCCAGACCATCAGCGCGGTAATCGGAATCGCCAGTGGCACCGCAATCCCAACTGCAAGCAGGCTGCCGACTGCTGACAACCGAAGAGCCTCTCGCCCTCGTCCCGCAAGCACAAGTCTGTGACCGGGGAGTGCGGCAATCGCCATCGCGGCATCTGGAACGCCAAGCGAGAGCGCGGGCACAATATCCAGAAACGTATGCACAACACCCGCCGCGAGCATCGCAACACCAATCAGCAGTGGATCAGCCGGAATCGATCCGGCGACAGCAGCTAGCAGTAGCGCGAAGTTGTTGGCATGCAACCCAGGCGTGAGTCCACTGAGCGTTCCAAGCAGAATTCCACCGCCAGCAAACGCCACCACCGAGACCACAGTGACCGGTGCCAGTGAGGCTGTGAGGACAGCTTTCTCAACAGCCACTACTGCTGGAACCCCGCTCATCACGCCACGTGGTTCCGGATTCGGATTTAAACCTCAGGATAGCGCGGCCGCTGTTGACTCGTGGTTGGAAAAAATAACAAATGAGAGCTGGAGTTATCCGAAGAGTTCGCCGAGGCCTTCGCCGTCGGCTTCTTCATCGTCGTCGCCAGCGTCCTCAGGGACATCATCGTCTGCGTCGTCTGCTTCCTCTTCGGCGTCCTCAGCATCGTCGCCAGCGTCGCCGCCGGCATCAGCCGCGGCACCGCCGCTTGCGGCGCCGCCTGCTGCTGGGGCAGCGGCAGCGGTTTCGATTGCTTCGTTGATGTCAACATCTTCGAGCGCGGCGACAAGCGCCTTGACTCGGGACTGCTCGACCTCGACGCCTGCGGCTTCGAGGACGGCGGTGATGTTGTCTTCAGTGATCTCTGCGTCTGCTTCGTTCAGGGTGAGTGCTGCGTAAACGTATTCCATTGGTGTAATCTCCGTTGTTAGAGCATATCGAGTGCGTCGCCGGCGTCGCCGCCGTCGTCGGACTCGTCGTCTGTCTCTTCAGTTGCCTCTGCGTCTGTCTCCTCGTCGCTGTCGTCAGTCTCTGCTTCTGCTTCCTCGCCCGAGGCCTCGGCCTCAACCGCTTGAAGCTCTTCTGGGAGGGCCTCGGGATCGTCGATCTGGTTTGCCCTCTTCTGGGAGGGCCTCGGGATCGTCGATCTGGTTTGCCAGCGCGCGAACCTGTGCGTCGGCTTTGCTGATGAGGGTATCAACCACATCGGGGCTTTCGACTGCGGCAGCCAGGGCGACCGATTTCGCCTCGCCGGTTGCTTTGGCGATCAGTGTCGGTGCGGTCTGGGCTGTTGGGTACTCCGCGTTGACCGAGAGGTTTCGGGCGGCCGCGGCGGCCGACTGAATATCCTCGCGGTAGGCCTCGACATCGATTTCGAGCTCTTCGGGATCGAACAAGACGCCTTCCGAGTAGACGCTTTTGAGATCAAGCCCGACCTCTTTTGGTTCGATACCGAGTTCGCTCAAGACTGCTTCGAGATCTGCATCGACGGTCTCGCCAGCCTGCAACACGGTGCTATCCGAGAGCACCTGAATCGAGCCCTCCTCGATGCGGGCGTCCGCACCGATCTGCTGGAGTTCGCCAACAAACGGCCCTGGATCGACGCCTGTGTCACCCTCTGGGATGACAATATCGTTGGGCGCGACCTCACCCGCGCTGATCGGGGCGGGCGTTTTCGAGGCTTCCAACTGCTGGAAGAGAGCGAAGGGGTTATCGTTCGTACCGATGAGCGCGATCTGTCCGGCAACATGCTCGGTGAGCTGTTCGACACCCTCGTCAACAGCTTCAAGGGCGCGAACAACGAGCGTGTTCCGGCTCATCCGAAGCTCCGCACTGCCGTGGAGATCACGGCGCATCAACTGGAGCTGTCGGCTCGGAATGCCTTCGACACCGACGATCCCAACCGCATCGTACTGCTCGATGAACGTGGTCAGTTCCTCAACCTCGTCCCGTTTCCACTGTGGGATCGTCTCTGTTTTGCGGACGGATTCACTGCTGCTCATTAGGCATCCACCTCAACTGCTGGCCCCATGGTCGTCTTGACGTAGATTGAGTCAAGGTTGAGTGGGCCTTTCTCCAGATCCGCTTCGAGCCGCCGAATAATCACGTCAATGTTGTCTGCGATTGCTTCGGCGTCCATATCGTCGGCACCGACGCGCGTATGGAACGTTCGTCGATCCCGCGAGCGAACCTGCACGGTGTTTTTCATCCGGTTGACCGTTTCGACAACGTCGTCATCTGGCTGCAAGGGTGTTGGCATCTTCCCTCGGGGGCCGAGAACGGTTCCGAGATAGCGGCCGATATCTTGCATCAGTGAGGCCTCGGCGACAAAGAAGTCAGTCTCGTCGGCGAGATCCTTTGCGGCGTCGTCATCGTCGCCAAGCTCTTCAAGCTCGTCGCTGTCGAGCACTTTGTCGGCGACATCTTCGGCCTGGAGGGCGGTTTCACCCTCGGCGAAGACAACGATTTGGGTCTCTTGGCCGGTTCCGGACGGGAGCACGATGCTCTCGTCGACACGATTCGATGGGTCGTCTAGGTCTAGGTCACGCAGATTCACCGCGAGATCGACGGTCTCTCGGAAGTTCCGAGGTGGTGACTCGTCGAGTGCGCGAGAAACTGCTTGTACTATCGTATCGTCTGCCATTATTCACCTCCGTAGTGCGCAGGATGCTGCTCCTACGGGTCAGTGAAACAGGCTACGCCTGTCTCACCGGAGAGTGGGACAAGAAATTTAAAAGCCCGTCGAAGCAATCATCGGGCTGCGAGCTGTTCACACACCTCCCGCTGCTGATTGTTGTCAGTCTGTTAGGCGGCGTCTTCGACGGCTGCTTCGAGTTCGTCGTACTCAGGTTCAACACCTGGGTCGTCACTGACCCACTCGTAGACGACCTCGCCGTCGGCATCAAGCACGAACACAGCGCGTTTGGCCACGCCGTAGACGCCGAGATCGGCGAAATCCATGCGAACATCGTAGTCGTCGATGATCTCCTTGCTGAAATCGGAGACAAGATCGAACTCCAAGCCGTGTTCATCACGGAACGCATTCTGGGCAAACGGTGAGTCAACGCTGATCCCATAGAGGCTCGCCCCGAGCTCCTCGAAGGTCGAGAGTCGATCCTGCAGCGCGTTCATCTCGTTGGCACACACGCTCGTGAACGCGCCTGGGAAGAAGGCGAGAATGACCGGGCCGTTTCTGAGTGCGTCTGCCAGCGAGACGGAGTCGACATCGCCGTTTGAAAGCGGTGCGGAGAAATCAGGTGCGGTATCGCCAGTTGTTACCATACCCAGTGGTTCAGCGTTGCCGTCAAAAATAGTTCCGTTCTCTGACGACGGTAAATAAAAATCGTGTACAATGCCGTCAAAATCCTTCTCACCACTGTATCACCACCGTCGTCAGGAGCCGTACGGCTGTGACAGTCTGTACAATTAGCGTGACCGAAAACTGGCTGCCCCAAACATTGATTATTATATAATGTATTTGTTGCACAATGGCACAATCTGGTGACGACGAAGCAGTAACGATCGACAAAGCTTCGTTTACACAGCTACAGGATCTGATTGCGGAGTTGGAACAAAGCGGCCAACAGCTCGGCGAGATGTTGGAGGCAAACAACGATGTCGTCCAAGGGTATGCGCCAACGCTCAATGAGATCAACGACGAGGTTTCAAACCTGACTGCGACTATCGAGGAGATCTCAGCCACTGTCAATGAGGTTGATGAACAGGCCGAGGAGGCTGCATCGTTGGCCGACAGAGGCGAGGCGTCGACGCAGGATGCTGTTGAAGCGATGCATGATGTGACGGAGGCCTCCGAAACGGTCTCGGGTGAGATCACTGAGTTACAGGAGAAGGCCCAAGAGATCGATGCGATTGTCGAGGTTATAAACGGTATCGCAGACCAGACAAACCTCCTCGCGCTCAATGCCTCTAT
>OBKM01000514.1_pt1 | contig 18881 bp, 21 predicted proteins | sample 1519691 | NCBI WGS metagenome assembly OBKM01 (sample SAMEA37050418, study PRJEB22526) | metagenome | biome: saline pan; feature: lake; material: water | place: Egypt | collected 2015 | depth 0.5 m | reverse complement strand
GTCTTCGTCAGGGACTCAGACGTTGACGATCTCGCGGGAACACGGCGATTCCACGGGAATCGCCAGCAGCCGGCGCAAAGCGCCGGCGACACCGTTAGGCTCGCTCCCCTCGCCTAACGAGCTCCCGCTCGACAGGATCGTCGTCGCCTACGGCGACAGACGCTGCCTGTCTGGCGAGACTCGCTTCGCTCGCCTCGCTGGCTCCCAGAGACTTCGCCTATGGGCTCAGTCTCTGGCGATCTCGCGGGAACAGCACGGCTTCCCTGATGTTATCGAGATCGAGCATCGTCATCACGAGACGCTCGACGCCGTAGGCCCACCCGGCGTGGGGCGGCATCCCGTAGCGGAACATCTTCGTGTAGTACTCGAACTGGCTGGGGTCCAGACCCTGCTGCTCGAAGCCTTCCTCGAGCGCCTCGAAGCGGTGCTCACGCTGACCGCCCGAAACCAGCTCCATTCGCGGATGCATCAGGTCGAAGCCTTTCGAGAGCTCGGGATCGTCGTCGTAATCCTGAATGTAGAACGGTTTGATCTCGCTGGGCCAGTCGGTGATGAAGTAGTGCCCGCCGATCTCGTCGCCGAGGACCTTCTCGGCCTCCGTCGAGAGGTCGTCGCCCCAGACGAGCTGCTCGTCGAGTTCGCCCGTCGCGTTGATCCGTTCGAGCGCCTCCTCGTAGGTGAGGCGGGGGAAATCCTCCTCAGGGGCCGTGAAGTCGTCGTAGCCGAGCAGATCGAGCTGTTCCTGGCAGTTCTCCGCGACTGCCTGATAGGCGGCGTGTAGCGTCCCCTCACAGACGTCCATCGCCTCGTTGTGATCGATAAAGGCGGACTCGAAGTCGATCATCGTCGCCTCGTTGAGGTGTCGGGGCGTGTTGTGCTCCTCGGCGCGGAAGATCGGGCCGATCTCGAAGACGCGTTCGAGGCCGGAGCCGACCATCAGCTGCTTGAACAGCTGTGGCGACTGGTTCATGAACGCTTCCTGACCGAAGTAGGTGACCGGGAACAGTTCCGTACCGCCCTCGGTGCCCGTAGCCACGATCTTCGGCGTGTTGATCTCGGTCCCGCCGACCGACCGGAAGTACTCCCGAACCGCCCGCAGGATCTCGGCGCGGATCTCGAAGACCGCCTTCACTTCTGGCTTGCGGACGTCGAGCGTCCGGTTGTCCAGCCGCGTCGAGAGGTCGGCGTCGACCTTCCCCGAGGGGTCGAGCGGCAGTTCGGGGTCGGCTTCGGCGATGACCTCGACATCCTCGGGCACGATCTCGACGTCCGTCGGCGCTCGGGGCTCTTCCTCGACTGCGCCGGTCACCTGCACGACGCTCTCGCGGGAGATGCCCAGTCCGGTCTCGACGAGCTCGTCGTCCATCTCGTCTTTCTCGAATTTGACCTGGATCTTCCCGCTCGTGTCCCGCACGATGAGGAAGGCGATGCCACCGAGATCGCGGAGCTCGTGGGCCCACCCGGCGACGGTGACCGTCTCGCCCGGTTCGGCGTCCGCTGTGTACGTTCGGTTTTCCATACACCCGAATTTCGCCGCCGAGCCTTAAACTGCGTCGGTTCGGGCTGGTGGGGCCATCACGGTCCCTGCGCGAAAATAAATCACTTGCCGCTATATCGAATCTGGTGGCGGTGGGTTTTCGAGGCCGGAGCCACCGTCTATGGATATGACCTCCGTCCGCGTCGCGACGAGCGGGGATGCCGACCGGATCCTGTCGCTGCATATCGAATCCATTCTGGCGTTCGGGCCGGCGGAGTACGACGAGCGGCAGGTCCGCGCGTGGGCCAGAATCGACGATCGGGAGGCCACCTACCCGGTCGGCGAGGTGGGACACCATCTCGTCGTCGCCGAACGGGACGATGAAGTTGCGGGATATGGCCACATCATCCCCGACAACGAGGAGCTCCGCGCCGTGTACGTCCACCCCGACCATAGCCGCTGTGGGGTCGGATCGACACTCCTCGCCCATCTGGAGGGGTACGCCCACGGTCGGGGGCTGGAACGGCTCGAACTGTGGGCATCGCTCAACGCCGTGCCGTTCTACGAGCGGCAGGGCTATTGCGGCATCGGGACGGAGACGATCGAGAAGGAATACGAGGGGGAGACGGTGTCGCTACCGGTGTGCGTGATGGAACGGCGGCTCGGAGCCGGTTCCGATCCGTCGATGGCGGGTGAGTGAGGGCGGTCAGTCGACGACCTCTTCGATCGCCCACTCGTGGAGGTAGCCGAATGCCGGGAACAGCGCTTCGGCCGTCTCGGTCGGCTCGTAGACGACCCGTGGCGGGACCTCGTCGTGGGATTCGCGCACGAGCAGCCCGGCCTCTGTCAGCTCGGAGAGGCGCGTCGAGAGCGTGTTTGGCGGAACGTCGAGCGTCGACTGGAGCTCCGAGAAGCGAAGCGGCTCCTCGGTGACGGCGAACTCGCTCAGGATCGCCATCGCGTGGGCCGATCCGAGCACATCCAGCAGGTCGGCGACGGTCTCCTCGACCGCAACTCGGTCGTCCTCCGAGAGCGACTCGCGTCGGGCTCTGACGTCTTCGCTCGGTTTCCGTCCCGGCGGTGCGTGATCGGCTGGCGGACCGTTGTTTTCGCTCATAGGCGACGTAACGGCATCCGATCACTAATACTTTTGTTTTCGAACTATTGGATATAGTGATAGTAGAGGGCTAATACTTCGATACTTCGAAGTTACAAGCTTATTACTTCGAAGAGTGTAGTGGTGGTTATGAGAATACGCGCTGGCGTTCGGACAGTGGTCGGTCGAGCCGTTCCTGCGCTCAGTTTCGCGGTCGCGGGTAACCTCGCAGTGCTCGTCCTCGCGTACCTGACTGTCGGCCTGTTCGGCCCGCTCAGCCTCGTTCCGGTTGTGCTCGTCTCGACGATCGCCGGAGTCGGAGCCGCAATAACGTACAGTCTGCTGGACTGGCAACTTGCCGATCCGGATCGACCCTTCCTCGCTATCGCTGTGGTGGTTCTGCTCGTCTCCTTTATCTCGCTCGATTTCGCGGCGACGATGGAGGGCGCGACGATTCCACGGCTGGCCGTGCTGGGTGTTACACATGTCGTGGCGGCGGCAGGCTGTGTTGCCGCGTTGGTCGATATCGACCGATGACTCGCGTACTGGTCACGGGAGCGACCGGTACGGTGGGATCGCTGGTCGCCAAGCGCCTGCCCGACCGGGAGGACGTGACGGTGCGGGTTGCCAGTCGCGATCCGGCGTCCGCCCGCGAGCGATTCGATTGCGAGGTGACCCAGTTCGATTTCACCGATCCCGCAACCTACCGTGAGACGTTCCACGGCGTGGATCGCCTCTTCCTCGTCCGCCCGCCTGCGCTCTCACGTGTCCGGCGCGATATCGTCCCTGCGCTCGCGGCGGCGGTCGGGGCCGGTGTCTCCCACGTCGTGTTCCTGTCGGTGCTCGGTGCAGGTCGGAACCGCGTCGTTCCGCACGCCCGCATCGAGTCGTGGCTATCGAGTGCGGACGTCGACACAACCGTTCTCCGGGCCTCGTTTTTCATGCAGAACCTGTCGACGACACACCGCGCCGAGATCGGGGAGGGCGAGCTGTTCGTCCCGGCCGGTGACGGTGAGACGAGCTTCGTCGACGCCCGAGATGTCGCCGACTGTGCTGTCGTGGCGCTCACCGACCACCGAATCGGAACGTACGATGTTACTGGCCCGGCGGCGCTCGACTATTCGGCAGTCTGTGAAATCCTTTCAAGCGTGCTCGATCGCGAGATTCAGTACGTCGATCCATCGCTCGCCCGGTTTCTCGCCCGACGCTACCGGATCGACCGCGACCTCGCTAAAGCATTCGTGATGGCGGGGATCTACACCAGTGCCCGACTGGGACTGGCTGACCGGGTCTCCGATGACGTGAGAACGCTTCTCGACCGCGAGCCGATCGGATTCGAGCGGTTCGCCCGCGACTATCGCGATCACTGGGAAAAATAGCGTGTAGTGGCTCAGGCGTCCTGTGCGCCACGGACCGTCTCGGCGACGGCTTCTGCTCCTTCGTCGTGAACGAGATCGCCGACAACGACGACGTCGGCATTCTGGCCGAGTTTGTACGCAGAATCGTAGTCGTGGACGCCGCCGCCATAAAAGAGGGTGGCCTCGTCGAGCGCGTCGTGTGCCGCGCCGACGATTTCGGGGTCCCCGAGGGTGCCGGAGTACTCCACGTAGACGATCCTCTGGCCGAACAGCCGCTCGGCTACGGTAGCGTAGGCGGCGACGTCATCAGGGGCAAGGTCACAGTCAGCCTCGGTATAGGTCGCGACTGCGGAGTCGGGATTCATCACGATGTAGGCTTCCGTGTGGATGCGATCCCACGGCAGGTCGTCCTCGATCCGTGTCCACTCCTTGTGTGCGCCCGCGAGCCAGAACGGGTTCTCGGTGTTGAAGACGGTCGGGATGAGGTAGCCGTCGAGCGCGTCGTCGTTGACGGCGACCTCGGGTGCGCTCGGTTCGAGATACAGCGGCACGTCGTGGGCGGCACACGCCTCGATGACTCGTTCCATCTTGTCGGTCGTCATGCCTGTCGTCCCGCCGATTTCGATGGCGTCAGTTCCGGTTGCAAGCACGTCCTCGTACGTTTCCCCGTCCGGTAACGTCTTGTCGGGGTCGATCTTCACGATGTGGTCCCACTCGGCCCAGGGAGCAGTCATACCCGAATCAATTCCACGAAGCGGCTAAAACCCCTTCGGAACGGCACTCCGAATCCCTTTTGAGGCGAGGCTTGCTATCTCGCGTCGATGGAGGTACTGATCGTCGGCGCGGGCGCGATGGGTCGATGGTTCGGCGACGCCGTCGACGCCACGCCGGTCTTTACGGATCTCGACGAGGACGCCGCGGCGAGTGCAGCGGCTGCCGTCGGCGGTCGCGTCGCCGCCTCCGACGAGAGGTACGATGTCGTCTGCATCGCCGTCCCGATGTCAGCGGTGGAAGCGGCGGTCGCCGAGTACGCGGATCGGGCACGGGCGGCGATCGTCGATGTCACGGGGGTGATGGCCGCGCCGATCGCGGCCATGAACGCTCACGCCCCGGAACTGGAACGCGTCAGTTTTCACCCGCTGTTCGCGCCCGAGAACGCGCCGGGTAACGTGGCCGTGGTGGCGGACAACCCCGGACCGGTCACGGACGAACTCCGCGCAAGCCTCGCGGCGGCGGACAATCAGCTGTTCGAGAGCACGTCGGCGGAGCACGACCGGGCAATGGAGGACGTACAGGCTGGCGCACACGCAGCAGTACTCGCGTACGCGCTTGCGACCGAGGACGTACCCGAGCGGTTCCAGACACCGATCTCGCGTGGGCTGGAGGAACTCGTCGAACAGGTAACCGGGAACAACCCTGCGGTGTACAGCGAGATCCAGTCGACGTTCGACGGAGCCGACGATGTCGCTGCGGCGGCACGTCGGATTGCGGCGGCGGACGACGAGGCATTCGAGCGGCTCTACCGTGGGGCCGGGAGGAACGACGATGAGTGACCAGCGACGAGCGATCCGCGATACGGCGAAGTATCTTCGGGAGGTCAGGCCGATCGATCCCGAGGAGATCTACGAGTACGTGGAGAGCCAGCCACATCCTGCGGTCGTACGCCGGACGCTGCGCGAGGAGGCGTTCGATCTGGGACTCGTCGAGACCGACGCAGGGACGTTCGTTCCGGTCGACGACGAGCCAGTGGCGACCGGCGTGGCGCGAGTGGACCGGTTCCCCGACGAGTACGCCACAGCGCTGGAGGAACTGCTCGTCGCGGAGTACGGGGTCGACTGGCCGGAGGGTGACTCCGGCGATACCCTTCGCGAGCAGATCCGGAAGCTCAAAGACGCATACTATCGACAACACCCCGTCGAGTACGACTACGAGGCGGCCCTTTCTTACGCGATCTACCACCTGCCCGACTACTACGCGGTCGTTCAGTACGCCCTCGACGATCTGATCGAGCGCCGGCTGCTCCCCCGAACACTCCGGGTACTCGACGTTGGCGCAGGGGTCGGCGGCCCCGCGCTGGGACTCTGTGATCTACTGCCCGACGACGCGCTCGTCGAGTATCACGCCGTCGAACCTAGCGATGCCGCCGACGTGCTGGCGGCGATGCTGGACACCACTGGCCGGAACGTTCACACCGAGATCCACGGGGAGCGCGCGGAAGCGTTCGACCCGTCCGGCGAGTTCGATCTGATACTCTTCGGAAACGTCCTCAACGAGCTGGACGACCCGACTGGGACGGCCCGCCGGTATCTCGATTACCTCTCGCCGGCGGGCTCGCTCGTCGGCCTTGCACCTGCAGACCGCAACACGAGCACGGGACTGCGGGAGGTAGAGCGCGCCCTCGCCGACGATCCGTCGGGACCCGAGGCGACGGTCTACTCGCCGACCCTCAGACTCTGGCCCGGCGAGTCGCCGACAGACCGTGGCTGGTCGTTCGACGTCAGGCCCGATCTCGCGGTGCCCGCGTTCCAGCAGCGCCTCGACGACGCCGCAACCGACGGCGACCATCGCGATGGCGAGTTCGTCAACGTCGACGTCCAGTTTTCCCACGCGATCCTCCGAACGGACGGGAAGCGCCGTCTCGACGTGACGCCCGATCCCGACCGGTGGGCCAGGATGGCCGACATGGAGGATCACGTCTCGAATCGGATCGATCTGGTCGCGCTGAAACTCAGCCACTCGCTTTCGGAGGGCGGGAATCCGCTGTTCAAGATCAGCGACGGCAGCGAGTCGGTCGAACACTACGCCGTGCTGACGCGTGAGACCTCGCTAAACAGTAACCTGATCGAGGCGGAGTACGGCGACTTGCTGGCGTTCGAGTCGGTACTGTCCCTCTGGAACGATGACGAGGGGGCATACAACCTGGTCGTCGACGACGAAACGGTCGTCGACAGACTGGTTGCGTGATACTGAACAACATGAACGTTTTGATTGGAATTGCTATTCGTGAGGTATAACGGCTCGTTCCGCCTCATGGGATTTCGTTTCCAAAGAGCTTATATAGGAGCGCTCGTTTGGTATACGAAAGGAATCACCCGGGATTTTTCCAGGGTTACCTGCCCGGTTAGCACCCGCCTTCGCATCAAAAATGACAGAATCAAACGCCCGAACGCGAACGCGACAGCGAGCACAGGAAGACGAACAGGAGACCGAAGAGGAGGGACTCGCCTGTCCCGAGTGTAGTGGCCAGCTCGTCAATGATGAGGAACACGGAGAGACCGTGTGTAACGACTGTGGGCTCGTCGTCGAGGAGGACTCGGTCGACCGCGGTCCCGAGTGGCGTGCCTTCGACGCCCAGGAGAAAAACCAGAAGTCCCGCGTCGGTGCGCCGACGACGAACACGATGCACGACAAGGGGCTGTCGACGAACATCGACTGGCGCGACAAGGACGCCTACGGCAACTCGCTTGGCTCCCGCCAGCGCGAGAAGATGCAGCGCCTGCGCAAGTGGAACGAACGGTTCCGCACCCGCGACAGCAAGGAACGCAACCTCAAACAGGCGCTCGGTGAGATCGACCGGATGGCGAGCGCGCTCGGGCTCCCGAGCAACGTCCGCGAGACCGCCAGCGTCATCTACCGTCGCGCGCTCAACGAGGACCTGCTCCCGGGCCGTTCCATCGAGGGCGTCTCGACGGCCTGTGTGTACGCCGCCGCGCGACAGGCAGGTGTCCCCCGCAGTCTCGACGAGATTGCGGAAGTGAGCCGTGTCGAGAAAAACGAGGTCGCCCGCACCTACCGTTACGTGGTCCGCGAGCTCGGCCTCGAAGTCCAGCCTGCAGATCCCGAAAGCTACGTCCCCCGCTTTGCGTCGGGACTCGGCCTCTCCGACGAGTCCGAGCACCGCGCCCGCAAACTCCTCCAGAACGCCAAGGAGAAAGGCGTCCACAGCGGCAAGTCGCCGGTCGGCCTCGCCGCCGCTGCGGTCTACGCCGCCGCTCTCCTGACCAACGAGAAGACGACCCAGGCCGCGGTCAGCGAAGTCGCGGATATCTCCGAAGTGACGATCCGCAACCGCTATCACGAGCTCCTCGAAGCCGAGGAGAGCCTCGGTCTCGCCTGATCGGACACCGCTTTTGCTCTGTGAGTGACTTCGTCGCGCTCTGTCGCCGCGCAACGTATGCTTTTTGAGCTAGCCTCACGTTCGCGCAGATATGAACTTCGACACTTTCGTGCTCGCCGCCGCGACGGCAACGCTCGACGACGAGCCGGCGGCACGTGAACACGCCGACGCAATCGAGTTTCGGATGGACCTCGCCGAGGACCCCCTCTCCCAGCTCCGGACGTACGACGGCGAGTTACCGATCATCGCCACGAACCGTGCCGAGTGGGAGGGCGGCGAGGCGTCCAGGCCGGGGCGTCTCGACGCACTCGCAGAGGCCGCGCAGGTGTCGGTAGTCGAGGCGATCGACGTCGAACTTCACACGCTCGAAACGCCGGAAGGTGTCGCGATCGCGGAGAACGTGCGTGCGGCGGAGATCCCGATCATCGCGTCGGTTCACGACTTCGAGCGGACTCCGTCCTCGGCCGACCTCCGCAAACTGCTCCGCCGGGCATCGAAGCACGGTGATATCGGCAAGCTCGCGGTCACCGCACAGACATCACGGGATGTCCTCGATTTGCTCGGTGCGACGCAGGCGATTTCGGCGACAGGCAGGACGGTTGCCACGATGGCAATGGGCGAGGTCGGGCGGCACTCGCGGGCCGTCGCACCGCTGTACGGCTCCCGGATCGGCTATGCGCCGGTCGATCCGGCGGACGCGACCGCGCCCGGCCAGTACGATCTCGCGACGCTCCGGACGCTCGTCGACCAGTTGCGTTCCGAATAGCTCGCGTTCGACAGTCTAATGAGTCCACGGTAGCTACTCGCAGGAAAGGTCATGATCCGGAAACGTCCGCTGATCGCCGTTCTGCTTGCCTTTGTCTACCCCGGTCTCGGACACGCGTACCTCCGCCGCTGGCTGCGTGCGCTCCTCTGGTTCGGACTGGTCGTTTCCGCGGTCGTCTTCATCGTCCCGAACGAGCCGTTCGAGGCTGCCGACTCGGTGCTCGCTGGGGCACAGGCGGTCGCCGAACAGCTCTCCTTTGGCGAATCGCTCGCGCTCGCGTCAATCGTCGTGTTCAACATGCTCGATGCATACGTACTGGCGGCGTACGTCGACCGGCCCACGACAACACGGGCCGGTGACGAGGACGCTGTGCCCTCTTGCCCACACTGTGGGAAGGACCTCGACGAGGATCTGACGTTCTGTCACTGGTGTACGACCGAGCTTGACCAGCTCGCGGAGACCGAGGCGTCCGCCGACGCGGAGCCGACGGGTGACACCGACAGCGTGAAAAACGCCTGATTACACGAAATGAACGAGAAAGCCCACGAGTTCAGTCGTGGGAGCAGTCACTTTTCGATGATTTTCTCTTCGACGGCTTCCCCGAAGTGGCGAGCGGTATCCTCGTGATAGAGGCGGATCTCGTCGCCGGCTTCGAGATCAGTGACGGCCTTGCGCCCCTCCGTCGTCGCAACTTTCACCGTCTCGGCGTTCTGGATCAGCGTCTCGATCCGATCACCGTCCCCGAGTTCGGCCTCGACCCGGAACATCGGGCGCTGTTCGATCTTGACGCGTCCAACGACCGCCTCACGGGTGTTGCCGTCCGTATCGACGACCTGTACCTCGTCGCCGCTTTTCAGCTCCGAGAGATATTTCGTGCCGCCATCGGGCGTCCGGATGTAGGCGTGGACCGCACCGGCGTTGACCCGGAACGGGCGTGAGGCGACGTATGGGGACTCGGCGGTCTCCGCGTGGACGAAGACGAGGCCACGGGACATCGAGCCGATCAACATCCCCTCGTCGTGGTCCATCAGCGAGCCGGTGTCGACACAGACGCGGTCTGCACTGCCCGCCCGTTCGACCGTCAGCACTTCCGCGCTCGTGAGATCGAGCGTTTCGCGTTCCGCCTCGTCCCGGACGTCGACGGTCGAGCGGATCTCGTCGGGGTCGTCGCTGTCGAGCAACACGGCGTCGGCCCCGATCTCCAGCGTCTCGTACGCCGTCTGGGCCTCCTCGGCGCTCGTGACGCCCGCGATCAGCGTCGTCTCGTCGCCGATCCGGGCGATGAGGTTCTCCAGCGGGATGATCGACCAGTTCTCGCTGACGATCATCGTGTACTCGGCTTCCTCGGCAGCGGCCTCGGCGAACGCCTCGTAGTCCTCGTCGAAGATCCGGACGTAGGCTCCCTGCGTGCGGTCGTCGTTCCGCCGGAGCGTCGTCAGATCGGCCGAGCCGGAGAAGTCGGTGGGAAGATCGACCGTCCCGTCGCCCTCGCCGTGTTTGCCGACCACGTAGGCGTCGGGCTCTTCGATGTCGTCCGCGTCGCTCTCCGCGTCGTCGATCACGTCGACGTCTCCCCCGGTACGGAAGGCCGCCACGTTGACGTCGCCGAGCTCGCGAACCTTCCCAACGTCGCCCTCGTCGACGAGCACCCAGTCGACGCCCGATTCGAGGCCCGCCGTGATCCGCTTGCGCCGCCGGTCCCAGTCGCCGACGGAACTGTCGGCTTTCAGCCAGACTTCGCGTGTCATGTCCATACGCTCGCAGCGGTCCGGCTTGAACGTGGCGGAACGCGTGGGTGATATCGGCACACCGGCCGTTCCTATTTTCGAGTCATTCTAAACACTACTGATTGTAACAGTTGTAATGATACTATCTCGATAATTGATAAGTATGCACTCCGACAAGCAGGTAGTATGACGTCGGAGATCGGACGACGGCTCGATGCCGTGACGACAAGCGACGCGGGAGTGCACTCGCTCACCGAGGACGAGCGCGTGGCACGGCTCGCCGACGTGCTCGTCCAGCGCGTCGGGTCGACGGCCGAGGTGGTCGGCGCGGTCCCGACCGCTGTCGCGGCCGTGGGGATCGTCCAGCGTCGGCTCCGTGGCGACGCCGCTCCGCTCGCGGAGATCGCACCCCACGGCTGTCCGATCTCGGACGTCATGCAAGCCGAGGACGAGCTGCTCGACGCGCTCGACGACCCGGCGGACGACGCGGTGATCGAGCGACTCCAGGCCCGTGTCTGTCGGTGCCGTGCGGTGCTCGTCGCGACCGCCCGCGAGCGCGCCGGGCCGCCACGACTGACCGGCGTCCTCTGTCCGGGCGACCCCGACGAGTTCGCGGTCCCAGAGGGGATCGACCCCCTCCCGCCAGAGGCGGACGTCCGGCCGCTCAAGGCCCGATATCACCGGCTTCGGGCGGATCTGCGCTCGGCCCAGCTGGGCGTTGCGCTCGACAGTTATCTCGTCGACGCCGAGCTATCTCCGCCGGATTCGTAGAGCCCGCTGACGCTTCGGCCCTCCAGCCGTTTCGGCCCTCCACTTGCCTTCCGCCGACGGGTCGCTCACTACGACTCCGGCGTCGCGTCGATCTTGTGTCGGAACGCTCGCACGGCGTTTCTGCCCTGCTCGGTCAGCTCGACGACACGGCGACGGCCGACCGAGCGGACCTCGACGTAGCCGTCCTCTTCGAGCGGTGTGATGACCGAATCGAGCAGCCTGAACTTCGCCTTGTCGTTCGCCGGTGCGCGTTCGGTGATGAAGGATAGCTCCTCGGCTTCGGCGTGTTCGATGAGGTCGCGCTTTTTCGGTCGTTTCGTCGTTCCCTCCTGCTCCAGCAGAAACGCCATCAACGAGATCTGATCGGGGGAGGGGGAGTCGACGGGGTAGGAGGGCAGTTCCGACAGTCCGGCCATCCCGCGACTGATCGGCGTCTCGGTCGCATCGTGGGCGTACTCCTCCGGTTCGACGTAGTAGGGCGTGGCGTCGGTCGCAACGTCCATACAGGCGATAGTCGCGCCGACGGCGGCGAGAGTGCCCGCACCGGAGACGTTCACCCGGACGGAGTCGCCCTCGTGTTCGGCGGCAATGGTCGTCACTGCCCCGAGCACGTCGTAGACATCGGCGAGGTCACACGAGCGCGTCCGGATGTCGACACCGGCGTCCGCCAGCGCCGCTTCGATCTCGTCGTGATACGTCCGCTCGTCGACGTGTGGATCCGGATCTTCGAGGAGGTAGACGATGTCGGCTCTGAGGCGAGTAACCGGTTCGACGATCCGGTCGAACTCGTTGCCGAGGGGGACCACGTGCACCCGGTCGATAGCGTCCATAGAAAGAGTCGCGGCGGCGACAAAAATAAGCGCTAGGCTTCGACGGCGAGTCCGGCACGTTCGAGTGCCGCCTCGACAGCGGCGTCGTCGTGGATAACGGCACTGACCGCGGTCGTGATGGCTTCCGGATCCTCGTGCTGGAAGATCGATCGGCCCATCGAGACGCCGTCCGCGCCGGCGTCCATCGCGCCACGGACCATCTCGACGGTCTCCCGATCGGTACCTGGGCTACCGCCCGCAATCACGATCGGCAGGGTGGTCGACTCCGTCACGTGTGCAAAACTCTCGGCGTCGCCGCTGTAGGCCGTCTTGACAATATCCGCACCGACCTCTTCGGCCAGCCTCGCGGCGTGGCCCAGGTACTCGGCGTCGTGCTCGGGATCGTCGCCCTCCAGATGCGCGCCACGGGCGTAGGCCATCGCCAGCACCGGGATCCCCAGCCGGTCCGCCTCGTCAGTTACCGTCGCCAGATCGGCGAGTTGCTCGCGCTCGTACTTGCTGCCGACGTTGATATGATAGGAGACGGCGTCGGCACCGGCCCGGACGGCTTCCTCGACCGTGCCGGTCCGGCGTTTGTCGTTCGCGTCAGGTCCGATCGCGGTCGAGGCGTTGAGATGGATAACGTAGCCCGCCCCGTTTTTGTGCGCGTGGACGCGGTCGGCGAGTCCTTTCTGCGTGAGGACGGCGTCCGCACCGCCGCTCGTAATCCCGTCGATCGTCGATTCGATGTCTTTGAGGCCCGATACTGCACCGATCGTGATTCCGTGGTCCATCGGGACGATGAGGTAGTTCCCGTCTGTCCCGAGCCGCCCGAGCCGTGCACGTGTTCCTGTATTCATAGTATGAGAATCTGTGGCAATCGGCGGTTATGGGTGTTGCGATTCCATGGGGTTACTTGCCGGGTTCGGGTGTGCTCGGCGTCGCCCCGTCGAGCGCCCCCTGCTTGAGTTCGTGTGCTTTCGCTTCGAGGTGCTCGGTGACATCCTCGCCCGCAGCGATCATGTCCACGAAAACGCTACCGGCGACGACGCCGTCCGCGCCCGCCTCGACGATTTCGGTGGCGTGTTCCCCCTCGCTGACGCCGAACCCGACCGCTTTCGGCACGTCCCAGTCGGCGAGGCGCGCGAGGCTCTCGTAGGTCGCGTCGCTGACGTCGGCCTGTGCGCCGGTCGTGCCCAGACGGGCCTGTACGTAGACGAACCCGGAGACCTGCTCGCGCATCTTCGCCAGCCGTTCGTCGGTCGTCGTCGGCGCGACGATAAAGATCAGGTCGACGCCGTACTCGTCGCAGGCTCGCCGGAGCGGGTCGCTCTCGTCGACCGGCAGGTCGGGGATGATCAGCCCGGCGACGCCCGCCTCGGCGGCGCGCTCGACGAACCGGCGGAGCCGCTCGTAATCAGATTCGCCCGGGCTGTTCTCGCCGTACTGGTAGAGGAGGTTGTAGTAGGTCATACAGACGATCGGCACGTCGACGTCGAGCGATTCGACGAGCTCGAAGTACCGTTCGGGTGTGGTCCCCGCTTCGAGGGCGCGCTGGATCGCGTTCTGGATCGTGGGGCCGTCGGCGATGGGCTCTGAAAAGGGCATCCCGAGTTCGATCACGTCCGCGCCACCCGCCGCGAGCGCTTCGACGTACTCGGCGGTGGCGTCGGGCGAGGGGTCGCCCGCGGTGATATAGGGGACGAGCGCCGGATCCTCGCCGGAAACCGCCGCCCTCACGTCGTCACTCATACATGACCTCCATCGAGGGAGCGGCGTCGAGATCACGTTTTTCGGTTTCCTCGATCACCGCTTCGAGATCCTTGTCGCCACGACCCGAGACGTTCACGACGACGAGCTCGCCCAGCTCGTGCTCGCCGTCGGCGTCCGGGCCGAGTTCCGCTTCGAGGAAGCCAAACGCGTGGGCGGTCTCCAGCGCGGGAATGACGCCTTCGGTCCGCGAGAGCCGGTGGAACCCTTCGAGCGCCGCGGTGTCGTCGACGTTTACCGGCGTCACCCGTCCCTCGTCGACGAGGTGGGCGAGCTCCGGGCCGACCCCGGCGTAGTCAAGCCCCGAGGAGACGCTGTGGGACTCGACGATCTGCCCGTCGGCATCCTGTAGCAGTTTCGTCCGCGCGCCGTGGAGTACACCCTCACTTCCGGTCGACAGCGAGGCCGAGTGTGGAGCGACGCCCTCCTCGTCGTCGACGACGAGTCCGTCGCCACCCGCCTCGACCGCGAACAGGGAGACTTCCTCGTCGGGCACGAGGTCGTGGAACGTCCCCATCGTGTTCGAGCCGCCGCCCGCACAGGCGACGAGGCTATCCGGCAGCCGGCCCGCTTTCTTCTGGATCCCGTCCCGGATCTCCTCGCCGATCACCGAGTGGAAATCCCGCACCATTCGCGGGAACGGATGGGGTCCGACGATCGAACCGATCACGTAGTGGGTGTCCTCGACGTTGGTCGCCCAGTCACGCATCGTCTCGTTGATCGCCTCCTTCAGGGTGCCGCGGCCGACAGTGACGGGGTTTAGCTCCGCGCCGTTCAGCCGCATCCGGAACACGTTGGGGCGCTGGCGGCGAATGTCACGTTTGCCCATGTAGATCTCGCAGGGCATATCGAGGTGGGCCGCCGCCATCGCCGTCGCCGTGCCGTGCTGGCCGGCGCCGGTTTCGGCGACGATCCGTTCTTTGCCCATGTACTTTGCGAGTAACACCTGTCCCAGCGCGTTGTTGAGTTTGTGTGCGCCGCCGTGGAGCAGATCCTCACGCTTGAGATAGATCTCGGTGTCGTATCGATCGCTCAACCGATCCGCGCGCTGGACCGGGGTCGGTCGGCCGCCAAAGTCGGCCAGTCGCTCCCGGAACTCGTCCATGAAGCCGTCCTCGTTGTCCAGAACGTAGCGTTCGTAAGCGTCGGTCAGTTCCTCGATTGCCGGCATCAGGACCTCCGGCACGTACTGTCCGCCGTAGTCTCCAAATTTCGTCGTACTCATGATTGTCGTGTCTCCGTCGTCTGCCCGTCTGTTCGCTCGTTGTCCCGCGTTCGGGGCTCGGCGTTGGTGAGTCGTTCGGTATTCGTCCGCACAGTTGCCGCCGGATCGTCGCCCGCCTCGTAGTCCATGATCGCACTGCCGATCAGTAGGGCGTCCGCGCCAGCCGCGCGCAGTCGTCGGACGTCTTCCGGCGTCGAGACGCCGCTTTCGGCGATCAGCGTCACGTCCTCGGTGTCGTCCGCAGTCGCGTCGACGACCCGCTTGAACGTACCCAGATCGACGTCGAGTTTCGCCAGATCACGGTTGTTCACGCCGACGAACTGGGCTCCGGCCTCCACAGCCTCCCGGACCTCCGCCGCGGTGTGGGCCTCGACGAGCACCTGGAAGCCGCGTTCACGAGCCGCCGCGAGTAGTCCTTCCAGATCGTCGACGAAGCGGACGATCAACAGGACAACATCGGCCTCGACGGCGTCTAGCTGGGACTCGCGCAGAATGAAGTCCTTTCGCAGGACCGGGATGTCGACGGCCTCGCGGACCCGTTCGAGATACTCCGGGCTCCCACCGAAATGGTCGGGTTCGGTCAGCACCGACAGCGCCGCGGCCCCACCGTCAACCATCGCCTGTGCCAGTTCGACTGGATCGTCCCGGCGGGTTCCCTCGGTCGTCGGGCTCGTCGGTTTTACCTCGGCGATTACCGGCGCTCGGCCGTCCGCTTCGGTCGCCGACAGCGCGTCGGACAGCGACCGCGGCTCGATATCGACACGCTCGCCGTCCGGATCGGCTCTGGATCGGGCCGCGTCGAGGATCGATCGAACGGCCGGGGCGACCTCGTCGTCAGCGTTCATTATCGTACATTAACGGACGGATATGTACATAAGACTTGCGCACCGGTCCGGCGAATCTTCAAGGCCCTGACGAACGGATGCGCATACATGATCGAAGACGCCGGAATCTACGCACGGGAGTTCGCACCGATCGACCGCCACGTTCAGATCGGCGTCGCAAGTAGCAAGCTGCTCCGCGTGACGTTTCCGGAAACGCCGGACGCCAAGGCGACAACCGACCACCCGCTGCTGGATCGACTCGACGCCTACCTCGCGGCCCGCGAGGAGGATGGCTTCGACGACGTGCAGGTCGCACTCACGGTGCCAACTGACCAGCGACGCGTCCTCGAATCCGTGCGGGACGTTCCCTTCGGAAAAGCGATTGGCATTGACGCCCTGACCCGGATGACCTCCGGACTCTCGCACGAAGATGATGGAGATCTCGAAACAGTTCGGACCGCACTGCGAGAGAACCCCGCACCGATTTTCATCCCGGATCATCGTATTAGCGACGGGCCGGGCGCGACGCCGCCCGATGTGGTCGAGCAGTTGCGAGCGATCGAGGGGCTTCGCTGAAGGGGCCGCGAGACCCTCGCTGTTCACCTGGAAGACGAAATGTGAGACGAGGATCGACCGACCGACGGGTGCGACGATACCCGATGAGCCATCAAGCTTTATTGGCACCCCCTACTCTATCAAGTCATCAGTGGATTCGACACTGGCGGCAGTTCGGCTCACGTACGCGTTTGCTGCAGTAGCAAGTCTCGGCTTCGGCGCAGTGCTATGGCGTAACCGGGGCAAAAGCGGTGCGACCTCGCTTTTCGTGACGACGGTTGCGGCCTTTGTCTGGTCAGTGGCACTCCTGCTCTCGACACATCCATCGCCCGGTGTGGCGGAGTGGACTGTCCGATTCAGATACGTCGGTGCTGCTGGGTCCGTTCTCGGCGGCCTCGGCTTCGCCCTCGAGTATGCAGGCTACGAACGATACGTCAATCAACGAACCGCTGGCGCGGTTGGCATCTATCTGCTCGTCGTACTGTTCGTGAGCTTCGTGAATCCGGGTAGGCTATTTCTCGTCGATCTGGACGGGACGGTTCCGATCGGTGTCGAACAGCACTGGGGGCCGCTGTTTTGGGTACATCTCACGATCAGCTACACCGTTATTCTCACCTACGTGGTGATTCTGACGCGGTTCATACACCGGTCACGACACCGCCTGTACCGCGGCCAGGCCGTAGCGCTGTTGATTGGACTGGCCGTCGCTGCCCCGTTCAATCTCATCTACGTCTTCGGCTACGTTCCGGTCGATACGACGCCGATCGGATTCATCGTGGCGATCGGTTCGTACACCATCGCTATCGTCCGCTATCAGTACACGGACGTCGCCCCGATTGCACGCCGAAAACTGATCGATACCGTCAACGTCGGGATGCTTGTTGTGGACATGGAAGACAGAATCACCGATAGCAACCCCGCTGCTCGGCGACTCCTCGACCTTGACAGCGGAGCTACCGGAACACCCGTTCGTGAGGCGTTCGGCGACGCCGCCCTCCGTTCGACGTACGAATCGGAACTGACTGGGGACGGATCGACGGAGGTGACGGTCGAACACGACGGCAAGTACCTCCTTTTCGAATCGGTCCCCGTCTCGGACGACCGGGGCCAACACGTCGGCTACCTGCTTCTCGTACAGGACATCACGACACAGCGACACCGCGAACAGGAGCTCGAACGCCAGATCCGGAAGCTGGATCAGTTCGCCAGTGTCGTCTCCCATGACCTCCGAAATCCGCTGAACGTCGCACAGGGACGACTGGCGCTCGCTCGCGAAATGGACGACAACGAGCATCTGGGGGAGGTCGCGGCGGCCCACGAGCGCATGGATCGTCTGATCGACGACGTATTGACGCTCGCACGCGACGGGGGCGATGTCACCGATCCATCCGTCGTTCCACTCGATTCACTCACAGAAGAATGCTGGGACAACGTGGAGACGCACGGCGCGCGGCTGGTCGTCGAGACGGACCGCGAGATCTACGCCGATGAACGACAACTGAAACAGCTGTTCGAAAACCTGTTTCGCAACTCGGTCGAGCACGGCTCCACGAGCAATTCGTCACAGAAAACGGACCTGACCGTGACCGTTGGGACACTCCCGACCGGCTTCTACGTCGGGGACGACGGTCCGGGGATCCCGAGCGAGGAACGCGAATCGGTGTTCGAGACTGGATACTCGACGGGGACCGAGGGTACCGGACTCGGACTCGGCATCGTCTCGGGGATCGTCGCGGCCCACGGCTGGGAAATTCAGGTGGTCGAGAGTGAGTCGGGCGGAGCTCGATTCGAGATTACCGGTATCGAGTTCCGTGACGAATGAGCTATCGCTTCTACGGTTAACCCGTCGACGGCGCGGGGCGATCACCCCGCCGTTCAAGCGCTCGCGTACCGGGTCGCGTACACGTACAGGGCAATCCCACCAAGCACTGCCAGCGTCGCGAGCAGATCGATCCACGGGTCCTCGGCGAGGATCGCGATGAACTGTGCCAGCCCGCCGGTGACGAAACTGGCTCCCGCGGCCCGGAGCGGGTCGGTTCGGCTCTCGGCGACCCAGTACAGACCACCGCCGATAGCGAGTGCGATCAGTCCGAACAACACGTCTGCGGTGAGTTCCGCGATCGGATCCCCAGTCACGAGCGCGTACAGGACGATCCCGGCGTAGGAAAGAACGCTCCCGACCAGGGACAGATAGGCCCGCCGTGGAACCCGTTCGATACCACTCATACACGGCCCCAGACCCACTGACCACTTAGTTTGCGAGGATCTCCCGTGGGTCGATCTCCAGCCCCTCGTGGACGACGAACTCGGCAGCGTTGATGACGTAGTGGACGACGACGACGACCAGCAGGCTGCCGGTGAGGATGAACACCGACGCGAGTACGAA
>OBKM01000513.1_pt1 | contig 18898 bp, 18 predicted proteins | sample 1519691 | NCBI WGS metagenome assembly OBKM01 (sample SAMEA37050418, study PRJEB22526) | metagenome | biome: saline pan; feature: lake; material: water | place: Egypt | collected 2015 | depth 0.5 m | reverse complement strand
GTGCGACATCGAGGTTGCGGGCGGGCTTGGCGAAACGTCCGGCGAACGCCGGCGGATCGGCTGTCCGGGCGATTCGGCCCGTCGGCAGGACGTGACCACCCTGCTCACCGCCGTGGAGGGGACGCTCGCGGCCCAGGGTTACGATGTCGATGAACCGGCCGGGATCACGATGCCGACGAACCGGCCGGGATTCGGGTGGACGCCGCCGACTCGGGGTGGTCTCGCGGATCGACGCCGTCTTTGAGGGTGGTTCCCGTGGCTTTTCGGCACAGTCGACTCCGCATCGTTTTGCCAGCTGCCAATACAATCCTCAAGACATATAATCCGTCGACCGGAACCTGAAGACGATATGGCCGCCATCGAACTCGACGGCGTAAAAAAATCCTTCGGCGACGTGCGTGCCCTCCGCGGCGTCGACCTCGAAGTCGAAAACGGCGAGATCTTCGGCTTTCTCGGCCCGAACGGTGCCGGCAAATCGACGACAATCAATATCATTCTGGATTTCGTTCGGCCGGATAACGGCACTGCTCGCGTGCTGGGTCACGACGCACGCGAGGAGAGCGTCACTATCCGGAACCGAACCGGTGTCCTCCCCGAAGGGTTCGACCTCTACGAGCGGTTGACCGCCCGCGAACACCTCCAGTTTGCGATCGACTCGAAGGAGACCGATGAGGATCCCTATCCCCTCTTGGAGCGGGTCGGCCTCGAGGATGCCGCCGAGCGGAAGGCCGGCGGGTTCTCGACGGGGATGCGCCAGCGACTCGCTTTGGCGATGGCGCTGGTCGGCGACCCGGATCTCCTCATTCTCGACGAACCCTCCTCCGGGCTGGATCCGAACGGCGCCCGCGAACTCCGGAATATCGTCGAGGAGGAGGCCGACCGCGGCGCGACGGTCTTTTTTTCCAGTCACATCCTCGGGCAGGTCGAGGCCGTCTGTGACCGGGTCGGCATCATCCGCGAGGGCGAACTCGTCGCCGTCGACTCCATCGGGGGGCTTCGGGAGAACGTCGCCGGCGGGGCGACGCTCGTCGTCGACGTCGACCGGGTGCCCGACGACGCCGAACACCGGCTCAAAAGCCTCGACGGCGTCTCCGAGGTGACCGTCCAGGGGACGACCCTCCGGGTGAGCTGCGAGGACGACGCGAAGATGGAGGTCGTCCGCACCCTGGAGGACGCCGGCGCGACGGTGTCGGACTTCTCGACGGAGGAGGCGCCGCTCGAGGACCTCTTTGCCGCCTACACGGAGGGCGACGCATGAGCTGGATGGCCGTCGCAGAGAAGGACTTCAGGGATGCCATCCGGTCGCGGCTGGTACTGGTGCTCGCGGCGCTGTTCATCGTGTTCGTCGCCGGCGGCGCCGGGCTCGGCGTGGCCTTCGGCGTCGGCGGTGGCGGCGGCGCGTCGCTGATACTGGCGCTTCTTCTGGGAGGAGCGGGCGTCCTCGTTCCGCTAATCGCCATCGGCGTCTCCTACCGGGCCGTCGCCGGCGAACGCTCGACCGGCAGTCTGAAAGTGCTGTTGTCGCTGCCGAACTCCAGGGCCGACGTCGTCTTCGGGAAGTTCCTCGGCCGCTCGCTGGTCGTCTCTATCGCGGTCGTCGTCGGGTTTCTCACGGGGCTCGTTGCCTTCGCCGCCGCCATCGAGGGAGAGCTCCAGCTCAGTTCGTATCTGGCGTTCATGATGACGACGCTCCTTTTGGGGTTGGTGTTCGTGAGCATCGCGGTGAGCGTCTCGGCGTTCACTGCCTCGACGTTCCGCGCCGCTGTCGGCGCGTTCGGACTGTTCATTCTCTTCGAGTGGCTCTGGGGCATCATCCGACTGCTCCTGTGGTACGTCGCAAACGGCTTCGAGGCACCGGGCTTTGGCGACGAGGCACCGGAGTGGGTCGATCTCTTCGAGTTCCTCAGCCCGAACGTCGCCTACAGCGAGGCGACCTCGTGGCTGGTCGACCGGCTCGTCGACCAGCAGGAACAGCAGGCGCAGTTCGCGCTGGAACCGTACGGACTCGAAGGCTGGTTCGGCTTCCTCGTGATGCTGGCCTGGATATTCCTTCCGCTCGCGGTCGGATACTTGCAGTTCGAGTCGGCGGATCTGTGACCACGGGCGGTTCGTGATCGAATCACCCGGACGCCCCGAGAAACCCCTATATTTCGCCCCCGTCAACGGTGAGATCGATTCCGTCGACGGCGACGATATCTCCAAGCCGTTTGATGACGCTGGAGAGCTGGATTGCTGACATCTGGGCCGATGTTCTCTTCGATGGCGAATAAAAGGTTGTGACTCACTACCGGTTTCAGTTCGTCTCCTCCGCGCCGACACCGTTGGCCGTCCAGAACGGAACCGACTTGTCTCGGCGGCGTGCACAGTCGACCGTTCCGTGGAAACCGTCGTCGGTCTCGCCGTGTGGTTGTTCATCGCGACCAACCTCGACACGCTCGTCGCGATTAGCGCCTTTTGTGCGGACAACCACTATCGGCTGCGTGAGGTGTTCATCGGCCACTATGTGAGTTTCTGTGTCGGACTTGCCGCCGCGGTCGGCGGGGCATTTCTCGCCGCAGAACTGCTCGAATCGTGGACGTTTCTGTTGGGATTTGTCCCGCTCAGCCTCGGCCTTTGGGGGTTGTTTCGGCAGCCGCCCGAAGCATCGGTTGCGGCGTCGCCAGTCGTGTCGAACACGGTCGGTCGAACCGGCGTGGTTGCCGTAACTGGCCTCGGTCTGACGGGCGAAAATATCGCGGTGTATATCCCGTTTTTTGCCGACCTCTCGCTGCACGAACTGGGCCTCGTCGTTGGCATCTATCTGGTCGGTGGCGCTGTCGTGTTCCTCGTGGGACTTGTGTTGGTGTATCGGGTCGCAACCGACGGTATCTCACAAAAGCTCGACCGCTGGCTCGTTCCAACCGTCCTCGTGATCATCGGGAGCTACGTGACTGTGAGCGGCCTGCTTGTGCGTTAGCGTTCGCCGCCGACCCGGAGCGACAATTTTTGTGCGGTCGACTCTCCGTGTCGGTCCTGCTGTCTGCAGCTCCGTGTTGTCTCCGCTGTCTACCCCTCTCCGCCTTTTCAATCCGTCCTCAGGGTGTCGGTGGATCGCCCGGATAGGCGTCGTGATCGGCAAAAAAGTTCAACATCGCGAACTTCAGCTTCTCGGGGTCGATGTCGACCAACTCCGCGCGTTCTTCGACCGGGAAACTCCCGCGAACGCCGTACTTTCCCATATCCGCCTGGGTGTATCGTTTGTCGGCGAGAATCCGGACGCCGAAATCTTCTGGCGAGCGAATCACGCGGCCAAGCGCTTGGCGCGTCTTGCGAATCGTCGGAATCTCGACGGCGTACGCCCAGCCCGCATCGCGGTTTCGCCGTTGCTCGCTGTACGCGCGGTTGTAGGCGGCCTGAATCGCCTCCATTCGCTCCGAGAGCTGCGGGTACGGCACGCCAACGACGACGACGGTCCGGGCGTCGTCACCATCGAAACTTACGCCCTCGGCGAGCGTTCCCCACAGCGAGGTACACAGCGTCGCGTTGTCGCTCTCGACAAACCGCTGTCTGAGATCCTCGGTCGGCACGCCCGACTCGTCGAGAATGAGGGTTCCGAGTTCGTGGCCGCGAATGCTGTTGCCACCAAGGCGGTCGTAGTACCGTTCGGCCTCCGAATACGACGGGAAAAAGACGAGCGTATTGCCGGGGGTAAACCGGATTACGTCGCGGAGCATCGCGGTGATCGTCTCCTGCGTGTCGGGGTCGTCGCGCTCGCTGGCAAACAACGCCGGAACCCGTGCGGCGTACGTCCGGCGGTTGGCCTCGGGGTACTGGAGTTCGTAGGCGAGCGTCGCCGGCGACTCCAGGCCGAGGACGTCTTCGATTACGTCGAACGGGCGGAGCGTGGCGCTCATCAGCACGCTCGCATACACCTCCTCGAACAGCTCGCGGGTCACCTCCCGCGGAATACAGGTGTACAGTTCTGCGCGGCCGTAGATTTCGTCGGTTCCGCCGTCGCGGCGCACGCCGACCATTGGATGCTGGCCGAGTTCGCCGCCTTCGGCCATCCACGTACTGATGAAACTCGCAACCTGCAACGTCTGACACTCGGCGCGCGAGGTCGCTTTGCCCTCCTTGTAGGCCTGTTCGTACTCCTCGTCGAGCACGCGACCCAACTGCACCGCGAGTTCGGTTTCGACATCGATGCCACGGCCCTCGTAGCGCTGCAAAAACGCGAGCGTCAGGTCGTCACGGCGGTCATCGTTGGCGATCGACACGTCTTCCCAGTTCTCGCCGACCTCCTCGCGTTCGTACGCGGTGAGCGCGTCGGTGTAGGTCGCACGCAGCGCCTCGCCGAACGCGCGAATCACGTTGCGCGCGGGCTCTGCACGCGAGTCGTCGAGCTCCGACAGCTCCTCGATCGCCGACTGCACCGTGTTTTCGGTGAGCGTTCGAGTTGCGTGGTCGCGGGCGGCGCTCTCGATGTTGTGCGCCTCGTCGAAGACGGTGATCACGTCGCTCGGATCGCAGTCGAGCCAGCGGAAGAACTGCTCGCGAATCATCGGGTCGAGCAGGTGGTGGTAGTTGCAGACGACGAGGTCGACGCCTTCCATTCCTTCTTTGAGCAGTTCGTACCCACACAGCCCCTGCTCGTCGGCGTACTCGTAGACGTCTTGGGGGGTTCGGACGTCTTCGAACAGCCACGAAAAAAATTCGCTGTTGTCGTGAGTGAGGTTGTTGTAGTAGTAGTCACAGACGTTGCCCTCACGCAGCTCTTCGAGTTCGTCTTCGACCGCGCTCAACTCATCCATGACGGCACTGCGCGCCGCTGCCGCCCCGGAGTCGCCCTCGGCGCTCTCGTCGAGCAACTCCTGCTGGCGCGCGGCCAACTGCTCGCGGTCGGCCTCGGTTTCAACGAGCGCGCGCGTCGTATCTCGGAGGCTCTGGCACTCTTGATAGCCAACGTCGATATGACACATCTTCGCTTTCCCCTTGAACACGACCGCGCGAATCGGCTCCGTTCGGGTGATCGCGCGGGCGTCCTCGACGAACTGGCGCATCTGTTGGTGGACGTTGGTCGTGATAACGACCGTTTTGTCGTGTTCGCGGGCAAAATCGAGCGCGGGAACGAGCGCCGAGAGCGTTTTGCCGGTGCCCGGTGCGCCCTCCAACAGCACGTCTTGGTTGCGACTCAGCGCGTTGGTGATCCGATCGATCGCCTCACGCTGGTTCGGATAGGGCGCGTCGTACGGAAAGAACCGTAGCTGGTCGTCAGCGGCTGACACAGTTGCTCTTCGACCCGGATCATGTAAAAAGTGTGGTGAGTGCGGTGAAAGTGGATCCTGTCAACAGCACCGGCTCCGAACCGTTTCCTCTCTTTTCACTCGAAAAAATCAGAACCGACTCCAGTCACCGACAGCGATTACTGGAGCAACTCGACCAACAACGCTTTCTGGGCATGCAGGCGGTTTTCGGCCTGCTCCCAAACGATCGAGCGGTCGCTTTCGACAACCGCGTCGGTGATCTCCTCGCCACGGTGGGCGGGCAGACAGTGCATGATTTTCGCGGTGCTGTCGGCGAGCAACGCCTCGTTGAGTTGGAACCCTTCGAACGCCGCGAGTTTCTCCGCGCGTTCGTCCTCCTGGCCCATGCTGACCCAGACATCGGTGTAAATCACGTCCGCTTCGTCGATGGCGGCGGCCGGATCGGTATAGATGTCGGGCGCGTCACCGAGTTCGGCCGCCAGATCGAGCACCGCGTCGTCCATTGCGTACGCTTCGGGTGTCGCGACCGCGAGGTCGACGCCGGCGAGCGCACAGCCGATCGCGAACGACTGGCCGACGTTGTTGCCGTCGCCAACCCACGCGACTCGGACGTCATCGAAGCCATTGAACTGCTCGTGAATCGTGAGCAAATCTGCCAGCGTCTGACACGGATGCGCATCGTCGGTCAGGCCGTTGATGACGGGCACGTCGGCGTACTCAGCGAGGATTTCGGCGTCCTCGTGGGCGAACAATCGGGCCATAATCGCGTCGACGTACCGACCCATCGCGCGGGCGGTGTCTTTGAGCGGCTCGCCGTGGCCCAACTGGATGTCGTCGGGACCCATGAAAACCGCATGCCCGCCGAGTTGGGTCATGCCCGTCTCGAAGGAGAGTCGGGTTCGCGTGCTCGGCTTTTCGAACAGCATCCCGAGCGTTTGTTGGGGGAGTTGCGTTTCGTCATCACCCCGTTTCAGCGCGGCCGCACGGGCCAACAGCGAATCGAGTTCGTCGGCCGAAACGTCGTCGATATCGAGCAGGTTGTTTGCGTTCATGCGGTGGTCTCCTCCGTTGGTTCGACGCCGAGTTTTTCACACACATCGATCAACACCGCGACGCTCGTATCGAACTCCTCGAGCGAGAGGTGCTCGTCGGGTGCGTGATCGAGATCCGAGTTGCCCGGGCCGTAGGTGACCATCGGACAGTCCCAGTGGGCGGCGTACACGTTCATGTCGCTCGTCCCGGTTTTACGCAGCAAGCGCGGGTCGCCGCCGGCGTCACGAATGGCAACCCGAAACACGCGGGCGACCTCGGTGCGCGGGCTGGTCATCACCGGCGGCGTTGACCCCGTCCAGTTGACCGTTCCCGTCTCCAACTCGGCGTCGGCGAGCACGCGAACCTCATCGGGCGTTCGCGCCGGTGGCACACGAAGTTGGAACTCCATTGTCGCCTCCATCGAGAGCCCGTCGACCGAAATGCCGCCCTCGAAGTCGATGGGTTTCGTCGTCACCTGTTCGAAAACCGGCACCCACTCGTCGGGTTCGAACACGCGATCGACGCGGTTCCACCAGTTCATCGCGTGCTGGATCGCGTTCGGATCGGGCCGCGAGCTGTGGCCCGACTCGCTGGTGGCGACGTAGGTGCCCTCCAGCAGACCACGGTAGCCCAGCGTAATGCCGTTCCACCCCGACGGCTCGCCGTTGATCACGGCGTCGGGCGCGACACGGTCGTCGACGAGATGCCACGCGCCGCGCGAATCGGACTCTTCGCCGACGACGCCGACAAACGACGCGCCGGTTTCGACGGCGGCGACGGCCATCGCCGCGAGCGACCCGGTGGCGTCGACGCTCCCGCGCCCCCAGAGTTCCGCCCCGTCGTCGCCCTCGACGACTTCGACCGGGATTTCGCCGGGAACGGTGTCGATGTGCGAGGTCAACAGGACGGTGTCGTCGGCGGGCGCGCGAACGTTGCCGATTTCGTCGATCTCGACCGTACGGTCGTGTTGTTCGAAAAACGCCGCCAACGCCTCGGCCGCTTCGCGTTCGTTTCCTGATACCGACCGAATCGAGACGAGTTGCGCCAGCAGTTTGCGGCCGTCGGTGTCGACCGCCGGATGGGTGGCCACCGCGTTGGCGTCGGTTTTGACGGCCATGTTATGCGAGCACCTCCGCGAGCGCGTCGATCACGCGGTCGGCGTGTTCGTACTCGATCGTGAGCGGCGGCAAAAACCGCACGACGGTTCGGCCGGCGGGCAGCGCCAGCACCTGGTGATCGAGCGCCAGATCGCGCAGCACCCGGTTCGAGCCGCGTTTGACCTCAATTCCGACCATGAGGCCATCGCCGCGCACCTCTCGGACGCCGTCACCGAGCCGGCGTTCTGCCTCCTCGCGGATGTACCTCCCGACGTCGGCGGCGTGTTCGGCGAGGTCGTCGCGCTCGATCACATCGAGGGTCGCTCCCGCCGCCGCGGAAACGACTGGGCCGCCCGAAAACGTCGAGCCGTGGTCGCCATGAGCCTCGGCGATCCAGTCGCGACACAGCGTCGTGCCGATCGGGAGCCCGCTGCCGAGCCCTTTGGCGGCGGTCAGCATGTCGGGAACCACGTCGTGGCGGTCGGCCGCCCACAGCGATCCGGTGCGGCCGACGCCCGTTTGAATCTCATCGAGAATGAGCGCCGCACCGTTCGTTGCGGTCGCCACACGGGCCGTCTGGAGGTACTCCGTCGAAACCGGGTTAATTCCGCCCTCGCCCTGCAGCGGTTCGAGAATCACCGCGGCGGTCTCCTCGTCAACCGCCTCGATCATCGCCTCGCTGTCCCCGTACGGCACGAACTCCACGCCGCCGGCGAGCGGTTCGTACGGCGCTTTGTACTTCTGTTTCCACGTGGTCGCCAGCGCGCCCATCGTCCGGCCGTGAAAGCCCTGGGTGGTCGCGATGATTTTTTGCCGGCCCGTTGCCGCACGCGCGAACTTGAGCGCCGCCTCGTTCGCCTCCGTTCCCGAGTTACACAGCCAGACGTTGTCGATGTCGACGGGGGCCGTCTCGGCGAGTTGCTCGTACAGCGCCGTCCGCGTTGCGTGTGGATACGACGCCTGAACGTACAGCAGCTCCTCCAGTTGGCTGCTCGCGGCGTCGACGACATCGGGGTGACAGTGGCCGACCGGCGCACACGCGTAACTCGCCCCAAAATCGAGGTACTCGGTTCCGTTCGAATCGGTCAGATACACCCCGTCGCCCGAGACGATTTCGATCGGTTTCTCCGAGAAAACGAAGCCGCTCATTGGTCGGCCTCCCGGGATTCATCCACCACGCCCCGGTGAATCGTCGTTCCCCTGCCGTCGAGCACGGCCGTCACCGGTCTCTCGGCGTTGGCAGACCCCACGTAGACGGCGGGTGAGCCGCCGTCGAGCGCTTCGGTCGCCGCCATCACTTTCTTTGTCATAAATCCTTCTGCTGCCTCCTGAACCGCCTGCAGTTCGTTCGGTGTCGTCGCCGACTCGATCAGTGTTTCAGGGTCGTCGGGGTCGGCGTAGATCCCGGTCACATCGGTCAACAACACGAGTTCGCCGCCGACTGCGCCCGCAACCGCGGCCGCCGAGCGGTCGGCGTCGGCGTTGACCGGCGTCACCGAGCCGTCGCTGTTCTCGCCGAGCATCGGCACGCTCACGACGGGCGTGTAGCCCTCGGCGAGCAGCGCATCGAGCAACGCCGTGTTGACGTCGGTGATTTTCCCCGAGTGGTCGCCCCGTTTGATTTTTTTCTTCCCGTTTTCGAGCACGCGAACCGCGGACTTTCGCGGGCCGGTCAGCAGGCCGCCGTCAACGCCCGAGAGGCCGACGGCGTCGACGCCGGCATTCTGGAACTGCGTCGTCAACTCGGTGTTGAGTTTGCCCGCCATCACCATCTCGAACACCTCCATCGTCTCTTCGTCGGTAAAGCGGCCGGTGACGCCACCGGGCGTTTCGACGTAGGTCGGCTCGATTCCCAGCCGGTCGAGCGTTTCGTCGACCGCCGTCGAACCGCCGTGGACAACGATCACGTCGCGGCCGCTGTCGACGAGCGTGGCGATGTCCTCGACGGCACCGGCCGGATCAACGGCGCTCGCCCCGCCGATTTTCACGACGAGCGGTGGCTCACGGCCGCCGTCGGTGACATACTGGTTCGCCGCTCGGGCGGCCGGTTCGGTCGACTGGATGTGTGCGCTTCGCTTGCGACGACGAGCAACGCGTTCGGGTGAGTTGTCGTGTTCCGGTGAGCTATCGCGTTCGGGTGAACTGTCGTGTTCGGTCATAGTGAACTCGCGGTGTCGCTACGGTGCGCCCACCGGGTGGAGGCCGGTGAACGTGAGCCCGGCGGTCTCATCGAGCCCAAGGGCGACATTGATTCCATGAATTGCCTGTCCGGCCGAGCCCTTCATCATGTTGTCGATTGCCGAAAACGCCACAATCCGTTTGTTCGACGGATCGAGTTCGAAGCCGACCTCGGCCATGTTGCTGCCGGCGACGGCTTTCGGTTCGGGATAGCGGTAGACGCCCCCGCCGCCGGCGACAAGTCGGACGAACGGCTCGTCCTCGTAACTCCCACGGTAGGCCTTCCAGAGGTCGCCCTTCGAGACGGGCGCGCCGGGAAAAACGTGACACGTCGCCGACGAGCCACGAATCATGTCGACGGCGTGGACCGTGAACGAGACGGATACGCCGAGGAACTGCTCGATTTCGGCCTCGTGACGGTGGCTGATCGGCGCGTAGGGCCGGACGATACCCGAGCGTTCGGGATGGCTTGAGGCCGCCCCGCCGCCAGCGCCGCCCTCCGAGGAGCCGACCTTGACGTCGACAACGATCCGTTCGCTTCCATCGAGAATGTCGGCATCGAACAACGGCTTGAGCCCCAAAATCGTCGAGGCCGCGTTGCAGCCGCCGCTGGCGATCAACTCGGCACCGGGCAACGCATCGCGGGTCAACTCGGGCAGCGCGTAGACGCTTTTGTCGAGATACTCGGGCGCGCTGTGGCCGTCGTACCACTCGTCGTACTGTTCGGCCGTGTTGAGCCGGAAATCAGCAGAGAGGTCGACGACGCGGTCTGCGTGCTCGAAAAACGAGTCGATTCGCTCCATCGAGACGCCGTGTGGCGTCGCCGCAAACAGCACGTCGACCGATTCGAGATCGTCGGGCGAACTGAATCGGAGGTCGAGTTCGCGGAGGTTCGGATGCGAGTGCCCAACCGTCTTGTTGGCCTTCGAGCGGCTGGTGGCCTGGACAATCTCGAAGTTCGGATGGCCTGCAAGCAGTCGCAACAGCTCGCCGCCGGTAAAGCCGGTTCCGCCGATAACGGTCGCGGTGTAGGTTTCGTCGCTCATTGTGTCGTTGTTTCGCCCGCAGAGTCAGTAGCTTTCGATTCCAACCAGTCGACGACGGCCGCGGGCACGTCGGTCGCGACACAGCTATCGAGCGCTTTGAATTCGACCGTATGGTTGATTTCGTGGACGGTGTACTCCCCGCTTTCTGAACCGCCGACCTCCATGAGATCAACGCCGAGCAGCCCGCCGCCAACCGCGTTGCTGGCGCGTTCCACAAGGTCGAGCGCCGTCTCATCGAGTTCGAACTCGCTGGTCTCGCCACCTTTGGCTGCGTTGGTCAGCCAGTGGTCCGAACTCCGCGTCATCGCGGCGATTGGTTTCCCGTCGGTTGCCAGCACGCGAATGTCGCGACCGGGTTTGTCGACGAACTCCTGAATGTAGAACACCTTGTGTTCGTAGTGGCCGAGCACGGCTTTGTGCTCCAAAATCGCCTCCGCGGCGCTTTTCGAGTCGATTTTCGCCATCAGTCGCCCCCACGAACCGATGACGGGTTTCAGGACACACGGATAGCCAAACGACTCGATGGCGTCCATCGCCGAGTCGGTCGTGAACGCGACTTTCGTTGCGGGCGTTGGCACGCCAGCCGCATCGAGCGCGAGGCTGTTTTTGGCCTTGTCGGCACAGATGTCAGCGGTCTCGGGACTGTTGATTACGGGAATCCCGTAGTGATCGAAAAACCGGGTCGCGTACAGCGACCGGCTGGTCGACAGACAACGGTCGACGACGAGATTAAGCTCGTCGGTGTCGACAGTCGTGCCGTCGAGTCCGAACTGGTGTTTCCGGACATCAATTTTTTCGATTTCGTGGCCACGCTCGCGGAGTTCGCCGAGCAGCAGCTTTTCGTCCGTGCGAATCCGCGAATACAGAATCCCGATGTTCATATGAGTGTGATAAGTTGCCCAAAACCGCCACTGGGCGTCGTGGTGTCTATTCGCCCCAGTCTTCTTCGAGCTCAGGTGCTTCTTCGAGGGTGACCGGATCCAGCGAGATCACTTCCAGCTCGGCTCCGGTGATTGGGCTGTCGATGATTTCGCCAACCTCGATATCGGCTGGCAGTTCGATTGCTTCGCCTGTGATCGGGTCGTCCGCCTGCAGCATGTCGCTATCACTCGTCATCGTACTCTGTACTCCATCGCATGCACATATAAACGCTTCGAAATCATAATTAAGTTTACATGATGTAGAAATGCCTATACGCGATGCAAAGGCGAGTATAACTCCCTCTTCGATAGATCCGTGTCAGATTCTGATTATGTGTGCAGTGACCCCGAAAAGGGGTCGCCGCCGCGGTCGTCGCAACCGCTCTTTCGACTCCGACTGCCCGTCGTCGACCATGCTCAGCGTGTTGACTGCTACGTTGGCTGAGGCGGTCTCAGACATACTGGCTCACCGCCTCGTCGAGGCTGTTCGCGGCCGATACGAGCGTTTCACGGCGCTTGGCCAGTGCTGCAGCGTCATCGTCCAGTTTCGTGCGCGCTCGCGCGATCGACGCGTCAACCGCTTCCGGAGCGGGCCCGCCCAGCGAGTCGCGGCTGGCGACGCTGTGGGCCGGATCGAGCGCGCGTTCGACGGCCGCTTCGTCGACGGATGCGAACAGCGACTCGTCGAGCACCTCGTGGGCCGCCGCATCGAGCAGCGCGGCCGACACCGCTGTCTCCGCGTCGTCGGCCGCCGCGGCCGCGCGGGCAACGACCTCGTGAGCCGTCCGAAACGGCAGGCCGGCCATCGCCAGCAGGTCGGCAACGCCCGTCGCTGTCGAAAAGCCCGCGCCGGCATCGGCGGTTAGGCGTTCCTCGTTCCAGTCGGCCGTCGTCACCGCGCCCGCCGCAATCGACGACGCCTCGACGACGGCGTCGACCGCGCGGAACGTGTGCGGATGTGCGCGCTGGAGATCGCGGTTGTAGGCTCGCGGCAGCCCTTTGAGCGTCGTCAACAGGCCGGTCAGCTCGCCCGTGGCGTCACCGGCGACCGCTCGCGTGAGCTCCAGCGAATCGGGATTCTTTTTTTGCGGCATAATCGACGAGGTCGAACTGTAGTCGTCCGCCAAATCGAGATAGCCCCCGTTGGCGAAGATGATCAGATCCTCGGCGAGCCCCGAGAGCGTGGTGGCGTGAACCGCCAGCGCACCCGTTGCTTCGGCGAGAAAGTCCCGCGCTGACGACGCGTCCATCGAGTTCTCGACGACGCGCTCGAAGCCAAGCAGGTCGGCCGTTCGTTCGCGGTCGATGTCGAACGGCGTTCCCGCGAACGCCGCGGCGCCCAGCGGCGACTCGTTGGTTCGGTCGTAGGCATCGAGCAGACGTGCGGTATCGCGGGCGACCGCCGAGGCATAAGACAAGAGATAGTGGCCGACCGTGATCGGCTGGGCCGGTTGGAGATGGGTGTAGCCCGGCATCAGCGTCTCCGTGTGCGCGACGGCCGCCTCGATCAGCGCCTCGCGCAGCGCGAGCGTTGTCTCGGCCGCATCGAGTAGGTCCGACCGCAGACGGAACCGAATGCAGGCGGCGACCTCGTCGTTGCGGCTTCTGGCGGTATGCATCTTCCCGCCGTCGGGGCCGACGCGGCCGATGACCGCCGATTCGATCGCCTCGTGGACGTCCTCGCCACCGGAGAGACCACCATGCCCCGCCGATTCGACGTCTTCGAGCGCGCCGAGAATCGTGCCGGCTTCCTCGTCCGTGATGATTTTTTGTTCGGCGAGCATCACGACGTGGGCGCGGTCGACCGCGAGATCGGCGGCAAAAATCCGTTCGTCGCCGGCGAGACTCGACAGGAACTCGCGGGCAGGGCCGCCGCTAAAGCGTGCTCTGCGGACGACGGTGTCGCCCGCGTCGGTTTCCGGATTGCGGCGTTCTGTCGAGTCGTCGGTCATGCTTACTCGCTGTCGTCGATGTCGCGTTTCGCTTGCGCCGCAATGCGGTCCTGATAGCCGTGGTATTTCGCAACGCCCGTCGCGTCTTCCTGGGTGATTTTACCGACCGTTTCGGTGTTGAACGACGCGGCGTCCGCCGAGTAGACCGCATACGGGCTCGACCGCCCGACGACGCGGGCCTGTCCGCCTTCGAACCGAATCGTCACGGTGCCGGTCACCGCGGTCTGTGTTTCGGCGATGAATCCCTCAAGCGCGGCGACGAGCGGGCCGTCGACGAGGCCCTCGTAGCCCTTCTGGCTCCACTCGTCGTCGACCTGGCGTTTGAAGTCGCGCTCCTCTTTCGTGAGCACGAGCGCTTCGAGCCCCTTGTGGGCGTTCAACAGCGTTGTCGCCGCGGGGTGTTCGTAGTTCTCGCGGACTTTCAGCCCGAGCATGCGGTCTTCCATCGTGTCGGTGCGGCCGACGCCGTAGCTTCCGGCGAGTTCGTTGAGTTCCTCGATCAGCGCGACGGGTTCCATCTCCTCGCCGTCGAGCGCGATCGGGTAGCCCTCATCGAATGCGAGTTCGATCTCTTCGGTTTCGCCGGTTGGCGCGGTCGTCCACTCGTAGATTTCCTCGCCGGGCACGTGGCTCGGCTCTTCGAGTTCGCCGCCCTCGATCGACCGGCTCCACAGGTTGGTGTCGATCGACCAGACGCCCTCCTTGCCGGCCTGCACGGGGAGGTCGCGCTCGGCGGCGTACTCGATCTCCCAGTTGCGGGTCATTCCCATTTCGCGAACGGGCGCGACGACATCGAGGTCGGAGGCGCGCCAGACGGCCTCGAAGCGAAGCTGGTCGTTCCCTTTGCCCGTACAGCCGTGTGCAATGCCGTCACACCCTTCGTCGAGTGCAACCCGGAGAATCGCCTTCGCGATCACGGGACGGGCGAGCGCCGTGCCGAGCGGGTAGCCCTGGTAGTCCGCATTCGCTCGAACGGCGTCGAAACAGAGGGCCGCAAACTCCGCTTTGGCGTCGATAACGTGGTGGTCGAGTCCGAGCGCCTCGGCGGTCTCTCGGGCCTCGTCGAACTCGTCTGCGGGCTGGCCGACGTCGACGGTGACGCCGATTACTTCGTCGTATCCGTACTCCTCTTCGAGAACCGGCACGCAGACGGTTGTGTCGAGACCGCCGCTGAACGCCAGTGCCACGCGCTTTGTCATTACCCACACAAACCGGGGTCTGCAACTTAAATTCAGCGTTTCTACTTTTCGAAAATAGTCGCACAGACATGGCTATGCGGTCGAAAACGGGGAATCAAGAAAATCGGATCACCGACCGAACCAGTGCTGGGCTACTGGTCCGCTCGCCGAAACGAGGCGGGGTCGGCCACGGAAAGCCGCCCCGCTCGCGGTAGTCGCCGGGGTGCCCGCCGGCACCACGGCCGCAGCCGACGCTGTCGACTGCGCGGCGATTCAGTGCGACCGACCGGAGACATTGGCGATAAATCGAACCTCGGCTACAAAACGATTACGTGATTGACCCGATGTGGCTGACGATCACACGGCGCATACATCCGCGGGGGAGGACATAGATCCGTGGGAGGATATAGATCCGCGGGAGGATGTGGACGGCGCTCAGACGCGGGTGCATCAGCGACGCGGCAACACGAAACCACTCGGCGGACTCAGAAGCCGAACGGATCAAAGCCGGTGTCGACGCCGGCCAGCCAGAAGACGCCGGCAATCCCGAGTGCGGCCGCCGGCGGAATCGTGAGATTGTCGTCGACGGCGACCCCGCGGATGATCGGTTTGATGCCGTCGGCGACCGCCGCGAGCACCCCACCGGCGGCGGCCGCCACAGCGCCGACAACGACGCCGGCCCACGGAACGGTGAACGGTGCGGCCAACGCAACACAGACCGCGAACATCACGCCAACGACGCCGAGGCGCTTGTGTTCGTGTGGGCCGTTCTCGCCGAGCATCCCGCTGACCGGGTCGGCGAGCGCAAGCATCAAAATTCCCGGCAGCGCCACCGCCGGGGCGAACACCAGCGCAACGGCCGTCATACTCGTCATGTAGAGCGCGTAGCCGGCGACCGTCTCCGCTTCGTACGCCCGCGTGAGTTCGTCGTAGATCCAGTGGGGTACACCGACGACGAGACGGAAGAATTCGAGACCGAACACGACGGCCGTCACGGCGATCATGAACAGCCGAAGTTGCCCCCAACTCACCAACCCGAACAGGTAGATAAGCGGCATGCCGACGCCCGTTGCGTGAACCGCTCGGCGGCTGTACTCACTCATTGTCCCATCCGTCCCGTCCGTCGTGGCCGTCTCGTCCGTTCCGATTGTCCCGTCCGCTCGAAACCACGCGACTCCGGCAGCGTCATGCGGCCGTGACGTCGGTTTCAACGGCGTCGTAGCGGCTGCGCAACTCGTCGAACGTTCGATCGTCGGCCACGAGCGCCGCAAGTTCGTCGGCAACCCGGTCGAGCGGGAGGCGAATCTGGGCGGCCGAGTCGCGCTCGCGGAGCGTGATGCTCGTCTCGTCGTCTCCTTCGAGCCCCTCGTGATCGACGGTCACACAGAACGGCGTGCCGACCTCGTCCTGCCGCCGGTAGCGCCGCCCGATCGATCCTGAATCGTCGTACGTCACCGACACGCCCGCCTGCCGGAGCGTCCGCGAAAGGTCGGTTGCGATTTCGACCAGCGCCTCATCGTTGCTCACGAGCGGGAAGACGGCGACGGTAGTCGGCGCGATTTCGGGGGCCAACGAGAGGTACGTTCGCGACTCGCCGTCGACCTCGTCCTCGCGGTAGCCGTGTTCGAGCAGGGTGTACACCGTTCGACCAACGCCGAACGACGGCTCGACGACGTGTGGCGTGATGTGCTCGCCCGCCTCGGTCTGGGTTTCGACTGCGACGTTCGCCACGTCGGTGTCGACGGTGTAGCGTTCGCCATCAATCTCGACGCTGACCTCGCCGTTATCGAAGCGAGCAGGGTCGCGTTCGGCCAGCTCCTGGAGGGCATCTGCCACGTCGCCCGCGTTGCTGCCGAATTCGGGGCCGAGTCTCGACATGTCGGGGTCGGCGACCGTTTTCTCGACCGTTTTCGGCTCGTCGTAGCGTTTAAAGACGGTAAAGCGGCCTTCGGAGTACTCGTCGTGTTTCAACAGATCGTAGTCGCTGCGGTAGGCGAAGCCGGCAATCTCGATCCAGTTGCCGTCGATTTCGCTTTCGGCGTCCCAACAGTCCGCCGCATAGTGCGCACGCTCGCCGCTGAGATGCTGACGGAACCGGAACCGATCGGTGTCGACGCCGACTCGCTCGTACCACTCTTGGGCGATGCCCATGAAGTACGCCACCCATGGCGAGCCGATGACCTCCTCCGCGACGGCTTCGCCGATCGTGGTTTCGATATAGCTCCCCTCGTCGGCGTGTTGTTCGGTCGCGGGGTAGAGCGTCACCTCCACGTCGTCGACCTCGCCGAGCGGCGGTTCGTCCTCCGCGGGGTCGATGAACTGCTCCAACTCGGCCTGCGTGAACTCGCGAACCCGAATAATGCCGCGCCGCGGGCTGATCTCGTTGCGGTACGCCGGACCGATCTGGGTGACGCCGAACGGCAGTTGGCCGCGGGCGTACTCCTTGAGCCGGGGGAACTCGACGAAGATTCCCTGCGCCGTCTCGGGGCGCATATAGCCCGGTTGGCCCGAACCGGGACCGATCGAGGTTTCGAACATCAGATTGAACTCCTCGACGGGTTCGCCCGCAAGCGACGCGCCACAGGCCGGACACGCGATGTCGTGTTCGGCGATGCGTTCGCTGACGCGCTCGATCCCAAGCGCTTCGGCGTCCTCGATTCCGTCGACCGCGTCCTCGATCAGGTGATCGGCGCGGTGGGTCGCCCCACACTCCGCACACTCGATGAGCATGTCGTCGAAGCCGTCGAGGTGTCCCGAGGCCTCGAAGACGGCCTCGGGCATGATTGTTGGGGCCTCGATTTCGTCGTTGCCGAGTCGCACGGTGAACCGGTCGCGCCAGGCGGATTCGACGTTGTGTTTGAGCGAGGCTCCCTCGGGCCCGAACGTGTAGAAGCCGGCCGTCCCGCCGTAGGCACCGTTGGAGCCGAAAAAGAACCCCCGACGCTTGGCCAACTCCATGAGGTCGCGCTGATCGGCCATCAGACGCCCTCCAGCAGATCGACATCCCGGACGATTCCGACCAGTTCGCCGCCGGAAACAAGCGGAATCTGTTCGATATCGTGTTTGAGCATCATTTTCGCCGCGTCGGCCGCGGTTTTGGTTTTCCCGATCGTCACCACCTCGCTCGTCATGATTTCGGCGACCGGTTCGGCGGGAATTTCGACGTTTCGTGTCGGGAAGTAGCTGTTGCCGACGGCCTTGATTCCCTCCCAGGCCCACTTCGAATCCTGTTCGGCGATCGACTCGCCGGTGTCGTCTTCGCCCTCGACCACGCGGGCGATTTCGACGATGTCGACCTCCGTGAGAATGCCAGTCATGTCGCCCTCGTCGTCAAGGACGATCGTGTACGGGACGTTCGCGTAGTAGATCTCGCGCTCGGCGACGAGCAGCGGCGTGTCGACGTAGGTCGTGTTGATCTCGGCTGTCGCAAGCGAGCCGACCGCGCGATCGCCATCGATCTCCTCGCGGGCGATTGCGCGGACGACGTCGGTGACGGTGATGATACCGACCAGATCGTGATCGCCGGTGTCATCGACGACGGGAACGCGTCGGGCGTGTTCGGCGAGCATGCGTTCGGCCACATCGTGGATGTCGGCGTCGGGGTCGATTGTCGGAACCTCTTGCATCAACAACGCGAGTTGGTCCTCATCGGGTCGCTCGATGAGGTCGTCCCGCGAGACGAGTCCACGGTAGACTTCGTTCCCGCCGGTCTGCTTGACGACAGGAACCGACGAAAAGCCGTGATCTTGGAGATAGGTGAGAACGTCATCGCGGGTACCGGGCAGTTCGACTGTCACCAGCGTCTCCCGCGGCGTCATGGCGTCGACTACGTACATACTCCGGTCTACCGTCGGCCAGCCGCTTGTATTATTCGGAGACGGCGTTTGGTCGGTCAGTCGGTTCTTTCGACATGTTTATGTACGTGAGCGTGCGACCGAAAACCATGACACAAAACCACACACCCGTTTCGGAGGCGTCGGTGGGCGAGGTCATGGGCGCTGTCGACGCGTCGTCGAGCCAACCTTCGTATGTGATCGCGGATGTCAACCGAGACGAGGCGTGGCTTTCGGTTTCACAGACCGATGCTCCCGTGCTCACCGAGTGGGCCTGACTCACCGTTCGTTTGTCTCTCCGGTTGGGACGCCGCTTGCTGGTTTCGTTTTTGTTGCCGAGAATCCGTACTACTGTCCATTTGTGTCCGCTCTCGACTGGCCGTTACATAAAGTCCGCAATCCCACTCTGCTTGTTCTTA
>OBKM01000512.1_pt1 | contig 18917 bp, 22 predicted proteins | sample 1519691 | NCBI WGS metagenome assembly OBKM01 (sample SAMEA37050418, study PRJEB22526) | metagenome | biome: saline pan; feature: lake; material: water | place: Egypt | collected 2015 | depth 0.5 m | reverse complement strand
TCGGCTTCATCCACGGGGTCAAGCCCCGTGGCATTCGCCTTCTACCGCTTGTAAAGCTCGAGTGCCTCCCCGAGGCTGAGGTCCACATCCCGCTGGAGGCCGAGAAGCTGGCAGGTGCCGGCGGTGAGAAGCAGCTGTTCGGTTTCGAGGTTCAGTTCCCAGCCGCCGGCGTCACTCGAGAGTTCGGTCACGCGGGCGAGCTGTTCCTGCCGGGCGAGTCGCTCTGCAGACCGCCGGGCCTGGACGGCGTTGTCGATGCGGTTGACCAGCAGTTCGTACTGTTTGCTGCCGGAACCCTTCTCCAGGTAGTCGGTGACGCCGGCCGAGATGGCCCTGCTTGCTACCTCCTCGCTGCCCCTGCCGGTGAACAGAATAAACGGCAACTCCGGCCAGTCCTGCCGGACTCTCCGGAGGAACTCGATACCGCTCTGTCCGGGCATCTCCTAGTCGGAGACGATACAGTCGGGCTCGGACGCCGCGAGATAGTCGAGTCCCTCGGCGGCACTCGTGACCGTCTTGACGGTGAATCGGTCGTCCTCGCGCTCGATGAACGTCGCCGCCAGCTCACCGAGTTCGGGATTGTCGTCGACGTGGAGGACGTGTATCGACTCGTCGACCATACTGTGAGAAGAATGCCAGCGTACAAAAACCCCAGTTACAGGGGGATCCGGTACCGAGAGAGGTGAACCACGGACGGGTGAGGCGACCCCGGCCGGGGCCTGGGTGCCGACACCGTCTTCGGCCTGACAGCGAGCGGCGGCTGTCAGCTGGGGGTGTGAGTATAGACTGCATGATGATTCTGGTGGCGTCGACGGTCGCCTGTCCGAAGTGGGAGTGTATGCAGAACTGTTATGTGCGACGGTGTCGAACATCGGGTCATGAGTTCGCGAGGTGTGGTGGTTGTGGTCTCGGCAGTCGCGTTGCTGGTGCTCGCCGCGCGTGGTGGTGGCGGTTCGGCCTGGGACGAGTGGACGACCGGCACGGGCTCTGACGAGTCGGGTGGCGGCGGCGGTGCGACCGGTGGCGAGGGTGGTTCGGCCTCGTTCTACGGCGGCACCGACGGCGAGGACGCCGAAGCGGCGGACGGCGAGTGGGGTACCGTCGGCGGTGACGGCGCAGACGGCGACGACGACCTGGTCGAGGATATCCGCGGCGACGGTGAACTCACCATCTTCGACGTGCAGACGTTTTTCAACACGCTCGGGAGCGAGACCGTCCAGGAGAACGAGGAGTTTTTGACTTCCACGGTGACGGTGAGGTCGGGATCCAGGACGTGCAGGCCCTGTTCGAGGAACTTTAGTCGGCCAGCCACGCGAGCAGGCCCTTCTGTGCGTGCATCCGGTTCTCGGCCTGGTCCCAGGCGAGATGCTCACCCTCCATCACCGCGTCGGTCACCTCCTCGCCGCGGTGGGCCGGGAGACAGTGCATCAGCGGGCGGTCGCCCAGCCTCGCCTCGGTCATCTGGAAGCCCTCGAACGCCCGGAGTTTCTGCTCGCGGTCGCCCTCCTCGCCCATGCTGACCCAGACGTCCGTGTAGACGAGGTCGGCATCCGCGACCGCCGCCGCCGGGTCGTTCGTCTCCGCGGGAGGGCTGTCGAGGCCGACGGTTCGCTTGCGGACGCTGTCGTCTATCTCGTAGCCCTCGGGTGTCGCGATCGTCAGGTCGAGGTCGGTCATCGCCGCGCCGAGCGCGAGTGACTGGGCCACGTTGTTGCCGTCGCCGACCCACGCCACGTCGACATCGAGCGTGCCGAACTGGTCGCGGATGGTCAGCAGGTCACCGAGCGTCTGACACGGGTGTGCATCGTCGCTCAACCCGTTTATCACCGGCACCGTCGCAAACTCCGCGAGTTCGACCACGTCGGCGTGGTCGAACACCCGCGCCATGATGAACTCGACGTACCGCGAGAGCACGCGTGCCGTATCGCGCAACGGTTCACCGTGACCCAGGTGGATGTCGTCGGGGCCGAGGAAGATGGCGTGCCCGCCGAGCTGGGTCATCCCCGTCTCGAAGGAGACCCGCGTCCGGGTCGAGGGTTTCTCGAAGATCATCGCCAGGGTCTGGTCCGCGAGCGGCTGTTCGGGGTCGCCGGCCTCGCTCGCCGCGCGTAGCTCCGCCGCCCGGTCGAGCACGGCGTGCAGTTCGTCAGTCGCGAGGTCGTCGATGTCGACCAGATGCATATCCGCCGGTTCAGCCGGTGGGTATGTACGCGTTTGGGTTCGGGCGGAACCTGCCCGCCGGTCACAGCAGTCGGTCGCTCACATCGACGAGCACGTTCACCGCCCGACCGTACTCTGGAAGCGGGAGGCGCTCGTCGGGCGCGTGGTCGAACTCGGAGTTACCCGGCCCGTAGGAGACGATGGGGACATCCCACGCGTCGGCAAAAACGTTCATGTCGCTGGTGCCGGTCTTGCGCAACATACGGGGGTCGCCGCCGCGGGCGCGGATGGCTGCCCGGAACGCCCGCGCGACCGGGGTCCGGGGGCTCTCCATCACCGGTTCGACCCTGTCGTGCCAGTTGACTGTCCCCTTCTGGAGGCAGCTGTCGGCAGTCTCCCGGACAGTATCGGTCGTGTACCCGGGTGGGACCCGCAGTTGTACCTCCATTGTCGCTTCCACGGTGAGGCCGTTCTCGCCGAAACCACCCTCGAAGCCGACCGGCTTGCAGGTCACCCGCTCGAAGACGGCGACGGACTCGTCGTCGAACGCCGTCTCGACGCAACGCCACCAGTCCATTGCGTCCTGGATGGCGTTGTTTTCGGGCCGTGAAGAGTGTTCCAACTCGGAGACCCCGAGGTAGGTGCCGCCGAGAATGCCGCGGTAGCCAAGCGCAAACCCATCCCACCCCGAGGGTTCACCGTTGACAACCGCACTGGGGACGGCCTCGCGCGTCTCGACGACGTGACGGCTCCCCCGGGAGTCGACCTCCTCGCCGACAACACCGACGAAACTCGCACCCGTCCGGACCGCAGCGGTCGCCATCGCCGCCAGCGACCCCTTCGCATCGACGCTCCCTCGTCCCCAGAGCACGTCTCGACCCGTGTCGTCGGTCTCGACACGGACAGGGATATCACCGGGAACGGTGTCGATGTGAGAGGTGAGCAACACGCCGTCGTCGGCCGGCGCACGGACGTTCCCGACCTCGTCGAGCCACACCTCGCGGCCGTGTCGTTCGAGAAACGCCACCAACCGCCTGGCACACCGTGTTTCCTCTCCCGACACCGATGGAATCCGGACGAGGTCCACGAGCAACTCCCGGGCCTGTGCCGTCGAGGCGCTCATCGGAGCACCTCCACGAGCGCGTCCACAGCGGCGTCGGCCTCCTCGCGGTCGATAACAAGCGGCGGTAACAGGCGCACGACGGTTCGGCCTGCGGGGAGCGCCAGCACACCGTGTTCGAGGGCCAGGTCACGCAGAACGCGGTTCGACCCTCGTTTAACCTCGATGCCGACCATCAACCCCTCGCCACGGACCTCGCGGGCGCTGTTACCCAGTCGTTCGGTTAGCTCCGTCCGGAGATAGGCTCCGAGCTCGGCGGCGTGTGCGGGCAGGTTGTCCTCGACGATAGTCGAGACCGTTGCGTGGGCGGCCGCCGAGATGACCGGGCCGCCGCTGAACGTCGAGGCGTGTGAGCCGTAGTCCTCGGCGATCCAGTCACGACACAGTGTCGCCCCGACCGGCAGGCCGTTGCCGAGCCCTTTCGCGCTGGTTATCATGTCGGGAACGGCGTCAGCCCACTCGGCGGCCCACAACGTGCCCGTCCGACCGAGGCCGGTCTGGACCTCGTCGAAGATCAGTGCCGCCCCGCTGGTGGCGGTCTCAACACGGGCGGTCTGGAGAAACTCCTTCGAGGCGGGGTTGATACCGCCCTCGCCCTGTATCGGCTCGACGATCACCGCCGCCGTTTTCTCGTCGACCGCCGCAGCCATCGCCTCGGGCTCGTTGTAGGGGACAAACTCCACGTCGCCGGCCAGCGGCTCGTAGGGTTCCTTGTACGTGTTCTTCCAAGTTGTCGCGAGCGAGCCCATCGTGCGGCCGTGAAACCCCCGCGTCGTGGCGACGATCTTCGACTCCCCCGTCGCCGCGCGGGCGAATTTCAGCGCCGCCTCGTTGGCCTCGGTTCCCGAGTTGCAGAGCCACACCTTGTCGACCCCACGAGGTGCGGTCTCGGCCAGTCGCTCGTACAGCGCCGTCCGGGTCGCGACCGGGTACGAGGCCTGGACGTAGGTCAGACGGTCGAGCTGGTCTCGCACCGCTGTCTGTACCGCGTCGTGACCGTGTCCCAGCGGCACGCAGGCGTAACTCGCACCCATGTCCAGGTACTCCCGACCGTTGTCGTCGTACAGGTACGCCGCAGCACCCTCGACAATCTCGATCGGCTTCTCGGAGAAGACGAACCCACTCACCGCGCCACACCTCCGCTAGTACTGTCCCCGTCGCCGGGTAGTGCGTCCGCGAGAACGCGCGTTCCGCCACCCGCGAGTGCCGAGCGCACGGGCTCGCTGGCGTTTGCGCTCGCGACAATCGCCTGCGGTGCGCCTCCGTCGAGCGCCTCCTCGACCGCCATCAGCTTCCGGCGCATGAACCCCTCGGCGGCGGCCTCCAGCCGCGCCCAGTCGGCAGGTGTCTCCACGCGCCCGATGAGTGTCTCGTCGTCCGCGGGCTCTTCGAGCACACCGGACACGTCGGTCAGCACGACGAGTGTTGCGTCGAGTTCGGCGGCGATAGCCGCCGCCGCGCGGTCGGCGTCGGTGTTGACCGGCGTGATGCGCTCTCGACCCTCGTGGGTTTCGGCGCCGGCCATCGGTGGGCTGACGACCGGCGTGTAGCCGTCCCCGAGTAGCGTCCCGAGCAGGTCGCCGTTGACCACCCTGGGTGTCCCGGAGTGGTCACCCCGGCGTATCTTGCGCTTGCCGTCTGCCAGTACGCGCACCGCCGAGCGGCGTGACCCGAACAGCAACCGCCCGTCGACGCCGGAGAGGCCGACCGCGTCGACGCCCGTGCTCTGGAGCTGTGCGACCAGTTCCGTGTTCAGTCGGCCAGGCAGCACCATCTCGAACACCTCCATCGTCTCGCTGTCGGTGAACCGGCCGACGACACCGTCGGGCGTCTCGACGTACTCGGGGTCGATGTCCAGGCGTCTCAGCGTCTCGTCGACCGCAGTCGATCCGCCGTGGACCAGCACGACCCCCGACCCGTCGGCCACGAGCGCTCCGACGTCGTCGACCGCGCCCGCCGGGTCGACCGCCCGCGCCCCGCCGAGCTTGACGACGACCCTGTCTGTGGCTTGTCTGTCCGTCATGGTGCCCCCACGGGGTGCAGTCCCGAGAATCCGAGTCCGGTTACCTCCTCGATACCGAGTGCGATGTTCGCGGCCTGAACAGCCTGTCCGGCCGAGCCCTTCATCATGTTGTCGATGGCGGCAAAGACTGTGACGCGCTCGTTGCGGTTGTCGAGTTCGAACCCGACCTCGGCACGGTTGCTCCCCGCGACGGCCTTTGGCTCGGGGTACCGGTAGACACCGCCGCCGGCGACCAGTTCCACGAACGGTTCCTCCGCGTATGCCTCGCGGTACGTTCCCCAGAGGTCCCGCCTCGACACCGGGTCCGGAAAGACGTGACAGGTCGCCGATGCGCCGCGGGTCATACCGACGGCGTGTGCGGTGAAAGCCACCTCGATGTCGAGAAACGCCTGTATCTCGGCCTCGTGTCGGTGACCGGTCGGGGCGTACGGGCGCACCACGCCGGACCGTTCGGGGTGAGCGGCCGCGTCCCCGCCGCCGGTGCCACCCTCACTCGAACCGACCTTCAGGTCGACGACCACCCGGTCGTCCGGCTTGAGCAGGCTACCCTCGACAAGCGGGAGCAACCCGATGATAACCGCGGTCGCGTTGCACCCTCCCGCCGCGACGAGCTCCGCGCCCGGCAACCGCTCGCGGGTGAGTTCCGGGAGACCATACACCGCCTTGTCGAGCAACTCCGGCCGGCTGTGCCCGTCGTACCACTGCTCGTACCCGCTTTCTCCAGGAAGCCTGAAATCCGCGGAGAGATCGACCACCAGCCCTGCCGCGTCGCGGTACCGGTCGACGTTCTCCATAGCGACACCGTGTGGGGCTGCCGAGAACAGCACGTCCACACTGTTCAGGTCGTCTGGACTCGAGAACCGCAGATCGAGCCCCCGGAGGTTGGGGTGGATGTAGCCGACTGTCTTGTGGGTCTTCGAGCGACTGGTCGCCTGCACCACCTCGAACTCGGGATGGCCCGCGAGCAGGCGCAGCAGTTCCCCGCCGGCGAACCCGCTCGCGCCGACGACCGTCGCCGTGTATGTCACGCCCGCACCTCCGGCGCGACACACCGTTCGAGCCAGTCGACGACGCGGCCCGGCACGTCCACGGCGGCGACCTCGTCGAGTGCTTTGAACTCGACGGTGTGGTTGATCTCGTGGACGGTGTAGCCACCGTCGACCTCCATCAGGTCGACACCCAGCAATCCGCCGCCGACGGCCTCGCTCGCGCGAGCGACGATATCGCGAGCCGCGTTGTCGAGCTCGAACCGTGCGGTGTCGGCCCCCTTTGCGGCGTTTGTCAGCCAGTGGTCGGCGCTCCGACTCATCGCGGCCACGGGCTCACCGTCGACCGCGAGCACGCGGATGTCCCGGCCGGGCTTGTCGAGGAACTCCTGAATGTAGAAGATCCCGTGCTCGTAGTGACCCAGGGTCTCTTTGTGCTCCAGCACCGCCTCGGCGGCCGAGCGGGAGTCGAGCTTGGCCATCAGCCGACCCCACGACCCCACCACGGGCTTGAGCACGCACGGGTAACCAAACGACTCGACGATCTCCAGGGCGGTCTCCCTGGTGAACGCAACCTCTGTCGCCGGTGTCGGGACGCCGGCCATCGAGAGCGCAAGGCTGGTTTTAACCTTGTTTCCACAGCAGGCCGCGGTCTCGGCGCTGTTGACCACCGGCACACCGTAGGCCTCGGCGAACCGGGTGACGTGGACGCTCCGGCTTGTCGCCAGACAGCGGTCGACGAGCACGTCCACCCCGGCGACTGTCTCGGGTGGGTTCGCGAGGTCGAACCGCTCCTGTCGAACGTCGATCTTGATCACCTCGTGGTCCCGGTCGCGGAGTGTGTTAAGCAGGAGCTTCTCGTCCGTGCGGATCCGCGAGTAGAGAACGCCGACGTTCACGACCTCCCTCCAGTCGTCGGGACCACTCTCTTCTCCGGAGGTGACAGCGCCAGGGCACGGTACCACCGTATGCTGTGGCTCATCACTCGCCCCAGTCCTCCTCCAGTTCGGGCGCCTCCGCCAGTGTCACGGGGTCCAGCGAGACGACCTCCAGTTCGGCTCCGCTGATTGGGCTGTCGACTATCTCACCGACCTCGATGTCGTCGGGCAGTGCTATCGTCTCCCCCGTCACGGGGTCTTCCGCCGTGAGTGTGTCCTCCGACATTGTGTCCCCGACTTGCCCCCTCGTTGTATTAAATCTATCGAAATTACCATCTGAGAAAAATTATTGAGATGGCTCTCTCGGGCAAGATACGTAGCAAGCGTTCCGTTTCATCGTATCAATATTGTGTTACAGTATCGGCCCGGATGGGCCGTGGTGGCTCTGGAGGGGCCGGCAAGACCCGTTCTGTCTGACCGCTCAGCGGGTCAGACACGGGCCGACACCTCCTGGTCAAGCTGTTCCCGGGCGGTCTCGACTGCTGACCGGCGGTTCGCCAGTGACTCGCGGTCGGCGTCGACTCCCGTCCGGGCGTGGCCGAGATGTGCCGTCACCGCGCTGGGTGCGGGACCACCACGGGAGTCACGCGACAGGACACTCTCGTGGGGGTCGAGCGCCCGCTCGACGGCCCCGCGGTCGACGTGGTCCCACAGTGACCCCCCGAGCAGTTCCCGGGCTGCCGCCTCGAGCGCGGCCACGTCGGTTGTTTCGGCCTCGCCGGCACGTGCCACCACCTCGTGGGCCTGCCGGAACGGGAGCCCCGAACGGGCGAGCAGGTCAGCCACACCCGTCGCGGTGGTAAATCCCTCACCCGTGGCCTCGGACAGTGCAGCCTCACTCCAGGCCGCGGTGGTGACCGCGCCGACCGCTACCTCGGTTGCGGCGGTGACCGAGTCGATGGCCCTAAACGCGTGCTGGTGTGCCCGCTGGAGGTCGCGGTTGTACGCCCGCGGGAGCCCCTTGAGCGTCGTGACGAGCCCCGAGAGCCCCGCTGTCGCGTCACCAGCTCGCCCGCGAGCGAGTTCGAGCGTGTCGGGGTTTTTCTTCTGTGGCATAATGCTCGATGTCGAGGCGTAGTCGTCCTCGAGGTCGAGATAGCCGCGGTTTGCAAAGAGCACGGCATCTTCGGCAAGCCCCGAGAGGCTGACCGCCAGCCCGGCAGTCACGCTGGCCGGCTCGAGGAGAAAGTCACGCGCCGAGACGGCGTCCATCGCGTTCACCACCAGCCCGTCGAACCCGAGTAGCTCGGCCGTGCGCTCGCGGTCGATATCGAACGGTGTGCCGGCGAAGGCGGCCGCACCCAGTGGCGACCGGTTCACGCGGTCGTAGGCGTCGATCAGTCGGGCGGTATCGCGGGCCAGCGCCGCCTCGTAGGAGCACAGCCAGTGCGCGACCGTTGTGGGCTGTGCTGGCTGGAGGTGGGTGTAGCCCGGCATCACCGTCTCTGTGTGTTCGCTGGCGCTCGCGAGCAGGCGCTCACGGGCCTCGACGAGGGTCGCCGCGAGCACCAGCAGGTCCTCCCGGAGACGGTAGCGCAGGCAGGCCGCCACCTCGTCGTTGCGCGACCGGGCGGTGTGCATCCGGCCACCGGCCGGTCCGACACGCTCGATAACGGCCGTCTCGATGGCCTCGTGGACGTCCTCGCCCCTCGGGAGCGCCCCGTGACCGGCCGCCTCGATGTCGGCAAGTGCCGCAAGGATGGCTGCCGTGTCCTCGGGCGCGAGGATACCCTGCTCTGCAAGCATCACGACGTGTGCGCGGTCAACCGCGAGGTCGGCGGCGAAGATGCGTTCGTCGGCCGACAGGCTGGAGAGAAACTCCCGTGCCGGGCCGTCGCTGAACCGCTCGCGCCGGACGACACCCCCGTCGTCCTCGGTCGAGTTGCCGTTCTCAGTGCTGCCCTCGTCAGCCATCGTAGTCCTCGGTCTCCTGTCGCTGCTCCCGGCCCTGCTCGATAGCCTCGTTGGCCAGCCGCGACTGGAAGCCGTGGTACTTGGCGACGCCGGTGGCGTCCTGCTGGGTGATGTCGCCCCCGACTGTGGACTCGTCGAAGGAGGCCGCACGCTCGCTGAACACGGCGTACCCGCTCTCGCGGGCAACTGGCCGACAGCCACCACCCTCGAGTTTGACTGTCACGGTGCCGGTAACACGCTCCTGTGTCGAGCCGAGAAACGCCTCAAGCGCGTCGACAAAGGGCGTGTCGACGAGGCCCTGGTAGGCCTTGTGTGCCCACTGCTGATCGACCTGCTGTTTGAACGCCCGCTCCTCGTATGTCAGTACCAGCTGTTCGAGCGCCTCGTGGGCGGTCAGAAGCACTGTCGCCGCCGGGTGCTCGTAGTTCTCGCGGACCTTCAGCCCGAGCATCCGGTCTTCCATCACATCGGTGCGGCCGACCCCGTGTGCCCCCGCCCGCTCGTTGACTGTCTCGATCAGCGCCACCGGGTCGAGTGTCTCGCCGTCGACGGCTACCGGCACCCCATCCTCGAACGTGAGCTCGACCAGTTCAGGCTCACGCCCGGGCGAGGTTGTCCACTCGTAAATATCGTCCTCGGGGATTGTCGCGGGGTCTTCGAGCTCCGAACCTTCGATGGAGCGACTCCAGAGGTTGGCGTCGATGCTGTACCGTCCCTCCGCACCGCCCTCGACGGGCAGGCCCCGGTCGGCGGCGAAAGCGTTCTCCCACTCGCGGGTCAGCCCGAGTTCTCGTATCGGCGCGACCACCTCGAAGTTAGTGTCGCGCCAGACCGCCTCGAAGCGCAACTGGTCGTTGCCCTTGCCGGTGCAGCCGTGGGCGAGCGCGACACAGTCCTCGGCGTCTGCGACGTCCCGGATGGCGGCAGCGATAATCGGCCGGGCGAGTGCGGTCCCGAGCGGGTAGCCCTGGTAGGTGGCGTTTGCCTGCACGGAACGTAGACAACGGTCGGCAAACGCCTCGCGCGCGCTGACAACGTGGTGTTCGACACCGAGCGCATCGACTGTCTCGCGGGCCTCTGCGAACTCCGCCGCTGGCTGGCCAACATCGACCGTGACGCCGACGACCTCGTCGTAGCCGTACTCCTCTTCGAGCAGCGGAACACAGACCGTCGTGTCCAGGCCGCCCGAGAACGCGAGCGCGACCCGCCCTCCAGAGCTGGATTCGGCGGTCTCGGTCGCCTGTCTGGTGGGCGGTACTGTCTGTTCTGTGACTGTATCGGCTGGCGACTCCGGTGGGGGTGTCATTGTGGATGGTATCGTGTAGTTACTCTGTTGTCGGGCGCGGACGAACGGGCGGAATCTGGGAGAAGAATGTAGTGCGGGCCTAGCGGCCCGGCCGTGGTCGGACGGACCCGTCGGTGGCCGCCGCGGGCGGGTTGTACCGACGGATTTGTCGCATACACGCCTCTACTGATTGGGTACTACAAATGTCTTTCGGGACCACGCCGGCCCGGTTGAGCCGCCTGGCCGCGGTCGTAGCGCTATTAGGTATCGAGCGCGTACCCGAGTGTATGTCAGAACAGGAGCGCCTGCCGGAGAACGACGAGGAGTGGCGCGAGATACTGACCGACGAGGAGTACCGCATCCTGCGGGAGGCCGGCACCGAACCCCGGTTCAGCGGCGACCTGCTCGACGCCGACGAGGAGGGGACGTTCACCTGTGCCGGCTGTGGGGCGGAGCTGTTTCACTCCGAACAGAAGTTCGACTCCGGGTCCGGCTGGCCGAGTTTCTTCGACGCCTACCAGGCGGGCAACATCGACACCCGGGTCGACACCAGCCACGGGATGCGCCGAACCGAGGCGGTCTGTGCCCGCTGTGAGGGACACCTCGGCCACATCTTCGAGGACGGTCCCGACCCGACCGGGAAGCGATACTGCATCAACTCCGCCGCACTCGATTTCGACCCCGAGTGAGAGACAGCTATTTACGTTGCTGTGAGTTACGTCCGGTAAATGGATTCGGCCGAGTTTCTCGACCTGCTGGGCAACGGCAACAGGCGACGCATCCTCCGCCTGCTCGCCCGAAAGCCCTGTTACGTGACCGAGATCAGTGAGCAACTCGGCGTCAGCCCGAAGGCAGTCATCGACCACCTCGAAAAGCTCGAGGACGCGGGCCTGATAGAGAGCAAGACCGACGACAGGCGGCGCAAGTACTTCTCCATCGCCAGACACGTCAGCCTCGAGGTGACAGTCTCGCCGTACGAGTTCGGCACCCGGAGCGCGTACCCGTCGAACGGTCGGTTCGATATCACCTCCTGCCGGCAGGTGAGCGTCGAGCTGGCGGCGGTCACCGGACACGAGGACGACCCCGAGCGTGACCCGGCGGCGGCCGAGTCGACGGATGTCGAGAGTGACGGCGGGGTAACAGACGAGTCGCCGGCGGTGTCGACAGCGTCGGCCGACGGCTCTCCGGGAGTGTCGACACTGGCGAACCGGCTCCAGGAGTTCGAGGAACTGGAGCGGGAGCTGTCACTGCTGCACCGGTGGGCCGAGGGCCACATCACGAGGCTGCGCGAGCGCCTCGCCGAGCGGGTCGACATCGCGGAACCGCGGCTCGTCTCGGAGCTGCTCGTCGCACTCGCCGAGGAACCGCGTGGGCGCGAGGAACTGCGTCGCCAGCTCGGCGTGCCGTCGCCGGTTGTCGAGGAACTGCTCGAACTGCTCGCCGAGGACGGCATCGTCCGCCAGGAGGGTGACCGCTGGCGACTCACGGACTGATACTGACTGGTGCGACTGTGTACCGGAATGACTCGCAAGAATCAGTACGAATCCCTGCCGGTCACCACTCGGGCAGGTACCCGCCCTCGCGGGGTGGTTCGGCACCGACCCACTCGGCCCGGCCACCCTCGCTCGTGAGCGTCTGCACCCCGCCGCCGTCACGGCTGTAGGTGAGCCTGACCGACGACAGCGAGCAGTGTGCGTTGTACCGGAGGCTCCCGTCGGGGACCTTGTAGGTCGCGTGTTGCCAGCAGTCGGGGTCGGCCTCGACGGTCGCGCGCACCTCGATCCCCTCGCCGGCACCGCGGAACCGCCAGGCCCCCACCTCGTCGCGTTCGAGTTCGTTCGCCCACGGGCTGAGCGGGTGAACGTGGTGGACGCGGTTGAGCGGGTAGACCTCGCCGTCGACGCGGAAACACAGCGAGAGCTTGTCGTCGAGTCGAAGCGCCTCGAGCACCGCCGAGTCGTCCTCGACGAAACTATTGCAGTTGACCCAGGTCCAGTCGTCGGGCGGTGTCACCTGCGTGACCGTGTGTCCCTGGTGACCGGGTGCGTCGTCCAGTTCGACTGTCCGGTCGCCGACGGTCACCCCGCCGGACATCGCGACCGACTGGTTGCGACTCCAGTGTTTGCCCGTCCCGACGGTTCGGGAGAGGAGGTCGGTCAGCCACCGACTCCGTAGCGGGGTGAACACGTACACATCCGGGTCGTAGGTGAGGTCCCACGAGACATCCTCGACGGCCCCGGTCGCCGACGTGGCGGTGAGTCGGCTGTCGCCGACCGACAGTTCGAACGGGTCGGTCCCGGCCTCGACCGCGTCGAGGTCGAACGATTCGGAAACGTCGAGGCCGCCGGCTGCTGTCGGTCAGCGCCGCCCACAGCCGTCCCTCGCGGTACCCACCCTCCGTCGACAGCAACGTGTACCGGTACCAGAACGCGACCGAACCGCCTGCCGGACCCACGAGCGAGTACCACACCTCCCGACCCGGGTCGCCGGCGGCGAGCGGCCAGTCGTGAACCGGTTCGTTCGGCTCGATGTGCATACCGGGTGGCCTCTCGCCGCCAGTTTGTATCCCCGGATTCCGCGGAGACAGGCAGGCGTCCGGGACCCGAGGCGGGCGGCTTATATCGCTCGACCCGCAATACCGGGGTATGAGTCACGACAGACAGGGGACGAGCCGGCGGCGGGTGCTTCTGGGGCTCGGGGCCGGTGCGACCATCGCGCTCGCGGGGTGTCTCGGGGACGACGACGGCGCAGACGAGGTTCCGGTGCGGGGGGACCCGGACGCGGATATCGTTCTCGAGGCGTACGTGGACATGGGCTGTCCAGGTTGCCGGGCGTTCGACGAGGAGGGATTCGACGGCATCCAGGCCACCTATCTCGACGACGGGCTCGTCCGGTACGAACACCGCGATCTCATCGTCACCGGGAGCGCTGCCGGACAGGCCGCAAACGCCGCCCGCGAGGTGTACGACCGTCACGGAAACGACGCGTTCTGGGAGTTCAAGTCCGCAGTGTACCAGAACCAGGAGCGACTGGAGGGGGGCGTGCCAGAACTGTTCGGCGAGATCGCCGCTGACCTGGGGTTCGACGCCGATGCTATCGAGGATGCCGGTGCCAACCGCGACCACCAGAGTGCCGTCGACGCCGACACCGACCGCGGCGAGAGCATCGGCATCGGATCGACCCCCGGGTTCGCCCTCGACGACGACCCGATTACCAACCCGGACATGTCGCTCGGCCAGCGGATACAGGCTATCGAGACGGAACTGGACAACGCGATCGCACAGCAGTGACAGACGACACCACCGAGGTTGCGGTGTTGCGTCTCGGTCACCGACCGGGGCGTGACGAGCGCATGACCACTCACGTCGGCCTGACCGCCCGCGCACTCGGTGCGGACCGGATCATCCTGGCGGGGGCGGCCACGGACCGCGGCGAGAGTATCGCCGCCGTCACCGAGCGCTTCGGCGGCCCCTTCGCCGTCGAGACGACAGACGACCCCGAGCGGGCGCTCGCGGACTGGGCCGGCCTCGTCGTCCACCTCACGATGTACGGGCTGCCGGTACAGGAGGTCGAGACCGAGATCCGCGAGGCGGTGCTGCCCGACAACGGGGAGCCGCTACTCGTGGTCGTGGGGGCCGAGAAGGTCCCGTTCGAGGTGTACGAGCGGGCCGACTGGAACGTCGCGGTGACGAACCAGCCCCACTCGGAGGTGGCCTCGCTCGCGGTCTTTCTCGACCGCCTGTTCGAGGGGCGCGAACTCGACCGGGAGTTCGAGGACGCCGAGCGGGTGGTCGTCCCACAGGCAGTCGGCAAGCGCGTCGAGGACGCCTGATACTGATTACTGCGACTGTGTACCGGTATGACCGCCCATCATCGGGCGGTCGATACCGGAATGACTCGCAAGGATCAGTACGAGCTCGCGGAGCGTCATCCCTTTTTTTACGGTCCCCCTACGACCGGTGTGCAGGTTGTCGACTACGAGACGGCACCGGTCGGTGAGGCCGACGACGCCGCCCTGTGGGTTGCCGCGGACGGTCGTGCCCGGCGGGTGTCGCTCGCACCCGGCGAGCAGCTCGGGTACGGCCTCGGCGAGCGCCGCTGTGCCGGTGTCCGCGACGGAACCGACCACGACCCCTGCGAGGCCGATTCCGCGCCGTACTGTGCCCGTCACACGAGCAGGTGGCCGTGTGCCCGGTGTCGTGGTGGGTGTGCCCTGCCACTCGAGACCTGCCGCGAGGAACACGCGGTCTACCTGGCGGCGTTTGCCCCGGCGACGTTCAAGGTGGGGGTCACCCGGTCGTGGCGGCTCCGGACCCGCCTGCGCGAGCAGGGGGCCGACCGGGGGGCACACCTCCGGACGGTCGAGAACGGCCGGATCGCCCGCCGCATCGAGGCCGACATCGCGACCGAGGTCGGCGACCGTGTTCGCACCCCGGCGAAGGTACGCGGCCTCGGGAGTGGGGTCTCGGACTCGCGCTGGCGGGGGCTGCTCACCGAGTTCGACCCCCTCGAGACGTTCACCTTCGAGTACGGTCTCGACCTCGACGAGCGCCCGGTCGCCGAGCAACTCGCGAGTGGTCGCGTTCGCGGCACGAAGGGCCGACTCCTCGTGCTCGAGCGTGCCGGCAGCAGCTACGCCGTCGACCTGCGTGACCTCGTCGGACACCACCTCACCGACGGCGACGACCGCTCGCTGCAGTCGAGTTTCGCCGCGTTCGACTGACGACGGCACACGCGCTGCCCCGGGCGGGACACCAGCACAGGCGAAAACGTCCTAAGTACACGGGTCCAACCGGCAGGCATGCACAAGGACGAGTTGCTCGAACTCCACGAGCAGATGGTCATCATCATGGAGTACTTCCAGGACCTCGAACACGTCGACGAGGGGCTCTTCGACGAGTACGAGGAACTCGACGTGACCCCCGACGACATCCACATGTCGAAAAGCGAGCACAAGCACGCGGTGTTCGTGCTGGGCAACGCCCTGGCGACCGCGATGAGCGAAGACGAGTTCTCCGACGCCGGCCGGGTCGGCAAGCGGATGCAGGAACTCGCCGAGGACGCCGAGCGCAAGCTCTGAGGTGCAGTTGACCACCCTCCTCGAACGCCCGCAACACGCCCCGGCCACCCGTCAGGTGATGTCGGAGAGCCTGACGCGCTCTGGAGGTGGGCCGGTCCCGAACACGTCAGCCACGACAGCCCCGACAGTTCGACACCAGAACCAGCCGTCTCGTCGGTGTACGAACTGCCAGAGAAACAGAGTGACACCCGATAGCCTCATCGAGTCTGTCCGTCAGCCTCGAGTACGGTACAGTCGGCGTCAACAACAAGTTCGAGCTCTTCGTCAGAAGCCGCAAACCTCAGCTCCACTCGCACCGGATCTTCTTCGAGAAGCGTCGCCTCGGGATGTAGATACGTCTGTTCCCAAAAATACGTCGAGAGCGGGTCGAAGTCGGTGTCGAGCAGGAACGCACCAACTGCCGGGTTGTCGAACAGCAGTATCCCGACGTTTTGGTGTGAGACACTGCCACAGGCCCGGCACTCGGAGGTGACATCGAGCAGCGGTTGGGGCACGAGGGGGTCGTACTCAGTGTCGACGGTCAGCGTCGAATCGAGACGGCCGCCACACTGCACACAGAAACCGCTACTGATTGCCTGGAACTGCGCGAGCATGAAGTCGCTGACCACCTGTGGAAGTTCCTCGGTGTCGGTCTGTCGAACGACGATCGGTGGGACCGGGGATCGAACGAGAAGGCTCTCACAGTCTGGACACTCGACGGTGGCCCGACCGTTCTGGTAGGTGAGTTGTGGCGTCCCGTCGCACAGTGGGCAGGTTCCTGCGCCAACCGGTTCGATGTCCGTGTCGTCGGCGCCGGTGTAGACACCTGATACTGATTCTTGTGAGTCAGTCCGGTATCGACCGCCCGATGATGGGCGGTCGTACCGGTACACAGTCGCAGTAATCAGTATGAGACAACAGCACCGATCAACTGCTCGCCAGCAAAGGTAAGTGCGTACTCATCGTTGACACGTCTCACGAACGATGGTGTCAGGGTGTCGAGGTGGTAGTTGAACTTCCCGGTGTCGCGGACATCGACCCGGTCACAGAGGCTGGCGAATCCGAGTGAGTCGGCCTCAACAGCCCATAGCTCTATGAGAATCTCGAGCCGGAGCTCGTGAGCGAGAGTGCTGAAGACCCCGTGGAGCTCCTCGATGTCGGTGAAGTCGTCTCTCACAGACAGTGTAACGAACTCCGTTCGTATTACTATTGTGCTGTGCTATATATCGTGATTAAAATCACGCTTTTAGTATGTGTCGGAAGTATAACTGAAATTTGGCTCAGATTAAACTTATCAGAGTTCGGCTGTACGTTCAGATATGTCGCTGACAGCAGGGACTGGTGACGACCGCTCAGGATCCGTCGACACGGACGTTACACGCGCACTAAACAGCAGATTGAGTACACGAACTGCCGGCACGTTGGCCTCGCCGTTCAGCTACGGGTATCGGACAGACAGCCGGCGGCGGGTGGTGCCGTCCCGCTCGGCTGGACGCGCGGAGACGACATCGGGGGACAACGATGGCCAGTGACGACAATCGCCCGCCGGCCATGACCGCGACGGGGTTACACAAGACCTTCGGAAGCGGTGACGGGGCGGTGACGGCAGTCGACGACGTCTCGATGAGGATCGATCACGGCGAAATCGTGGGGCTGCTCGGCCCCAACGGCGCGGGAAAGACGACGACGATCAAGTGCCTGCTCGGGCTGGTGGTTCCGGACAGCGGGACCGTCGAAGTCTGTGGGGTCGATGTCTTCGAACGTCCGGAACGGGCCCACGCACACATAGGTGCGATGCTCGAAGGCGACCGGAACGTCTACTGGCGGCTGACCGTGCGCGAGAACCTGGAGTTTTTCGCCGGGCTGGGTGGCAGCCGGCCGGGTGATCTCCGGGAGCGACACGACCGGTTGCTCGATCGGTTAGGCCTGCGTGACCGGGCTGACAGCATCGTAAACGAGCTCTCGACCGGCATGAAGCAGAAGGCTTCGCTCGCGAGTACGCTCGCGCGTGACGTGGACGTGATCTTCCTCGACGAGCCGACCCTCGGGCTGGATGTCGAGACGGCACTCGAACTGCACGACGAACTGCGACGGCTGGCCGCCGAGGAGGGGGTCGCGATCGTTCTCACGAGCCACGATATGGACGTGATCGAGAGCGTTAGCGACCGCGTCATCATCCTCCAGGACGGACGCGTGATCGCCGACGACGCCGTCGATCACCTGGTCGATGTATTCGAAACACAGGCGTTTCGGATCGACATCGCTCAACCGGTCGGAGCAGGCGTTCGCAATCGGCTGACGGACCTCGGGTTCACCACGGGAACCGAGGGCGAGCGGCTGGTCGTGGAGTCACAGGGGGCTGACAGTCAAGCAGTCTACGATCTGATGCGGCTGCTCGAGGAGACCGACCAGGAGATACGAGCGATCGACTCGGTCGATCCGGATCTCGAGGAGATATTCCTCGAGCTAACCGACGAGGCGGCCACGCAAACCGGGGCGTCCCCGGAGCAGGCCGCCAGCGTCGACACGGTCACAAGCCCCCGGGGAGGTGAATAGCAATGGCGACTGACGAGCAAGAGCCGCGACCGGAATCGCCATCAGCCGCCGAGGTCGACGGCACCGCCAGTTGGAACCCCTCACGGTTCGCGCTGCTGTGGGTCGTGTTGCGCAAACAGCTCACGCTGTTGGTGCGGTATCCGGTGAATACGGCCACGCAATTTGTCACGCTAATTATCTTCTTTGGGTTCATCCTCTTCGGCGGCGAGGCCGTCGCCGGCGCGGCAATCACCGACTCGATCCCGGGGATCATCGTCGGGTTTTTCGTCTGGACGTTGGCAGTCGTCGCGTTCTCCGGGCTCGCCTGGAACGTGACCCGGGAGGCGCAGTGGGGCACCCTCGAGCGGTTGTTTATCTCCCCGAACGGCTTCGGGGTCGTCATGCTGGTGAAGCTGGTCGCCAACGTTTTGCTGAGCTTCCTGTGGGCGTTCTCGATTTTGCTTGTGATGATGGCACTGTCCGGAGAGTGGCTGACCGTCGATCCGCTGACGGTGGTTCCGCTGATGATACTCACGCTCGGGTCGATCAGCGGGATCGGGTTCCTGTGTGCCGGGCTGGCGCTGTTGTACAAGCGCATCGAGAACGTCTTCCAGCTGTTGCGGTTCGGTTTCGTCGGGCTGATCGCCGCGCCGGTCGGGACGTATCCGGCACTTGCTCTCTTGCCGATCTCACACGGCAGCCACCTGCTTCAGCGAGCGATGGAAGACGGGGTTCGGCTCTGGGAGATTGCGCCATCCGAACTGGGCCTGCTACTCGCCACGACGACCGTCTACTTCGTCGGGGGCTACTACGCGCTCCGGCTGGCACAGCGCCGCGCGCGGCGCAAGGGGCTGATGGGACAGTACTGACTGTCTCGCCCCGGGCACGGCTATCGGT
>OBKM01000511.1_pt1 | contig 18926 bp, 17 predicted proteins | sample 1519691 | NCBI WGS metagenome assembly OBKM01 (sample SAMEA37050418, study PRJEB22526) | metagenome | biome: saline pan; feature: lake; material: water | place: Egypt | collected 2015 | depth 0.5 m | reverse complement strand
GCAATCCATCGATCACGAACAGATTCTGAAACAACGGTAATTGACTCTGGTCGGACAGAAACATTGACTTGCCCCTCGTCAGTCTCATACGTACGGGGTTTACCAGAGACGGCAATATACTCAGGTGGCTCTAAGTTTCGGAGCATCGATGCAGCATCAGGCTGGTACTGACCGGCGTAGACATAGAATGCGCCTGTCGGATCAACAATTCGCCCTCGCCAGTATTCGCTTTCATCACCAACATCCTCTTTTTCGGTTAATGTGCCAACAATGAAGACACGATTTGCGCGGGCTCCGGTTGGCAGGAGTGCATAAAGTGGTGCGCGTTCATCATCTGACTCTTTGAACGTATATGTTGCATTATTGAACTCATCCGCAAATACGCGGCGCGCAACTTCTCGGGTAGGTGTCTGACTCATATTTATATCGACCTCGCTTTAATAAGCAGATCTTCTGTTGTTTCTGGTTTTCCAAGCGCTTCAAGATTATCAGCTAAGAGGTACCGACCAATGACGGGGCCTGAAACTCGATAGTATCGGCCAAGGATTTTCTGTGATATTTCTTCGACAACGACCGTAGTGTCAAGCGCATCCATTGCCATATCTTTTGCTTCCTCTAGCGTGATGCCTGTAATTTCTTCGGTCGTCTCCTTGTCGAGGATGACCTCATGTGCAGTAGAACCATCATCGATGACAGCCTTGACACGGAGGTCAAATTCGCCGTCTACGTCACCGTGCTCTGAGCATCGTCCGTTTTGCAGGACACGTGTGCAGTCATCTTTGGGACATCGCTTGATAAGTCCGGATCCGGACTGGATGTCAACAAGTGCACCTTCGATTTCCTGTGTACCATCACCAACAGTAATGTCTTTGTCTAATGTTTCGATGGTTGTTGTTCGGTTGAGTTTCACTGAATACTGCCCCTGATACTCGTCAGTCACAACATTAGAAAGGCGATAAACTTGATCTTCATCCAGTGTGGGTAGGTCGGATTTTGACCATTTAGTGAATTTAACTGTTCCTGTTTCATCACCTAATAAGCCGACCTGACCAATGGCATCACTCTGTGGTTCCCAGAGATCGATGACTTTGGCCTCGACAGTAATCCACTCTTCAGCAGAGTCAATGGATCCGATGTCAACGACAGAGTCCTGTTCATCTAATTCTGTCCGGTCTATTCCCGCCTCTTCGACATACCGTGCAATGAGGCTACGGCGTGCTTCTTCGATGGGTACCTTGTATTCATCAGTTAAGGTTTGCAATCGGTTGTGGACCTCTTCAATCGAGAGATCTACATGATCATCTAGTCGATCGCGGACTTGCTCCGCGTGCTCTTGCAAATTAGTCATAGCTGTCTCCTGCCTCCGCGTGTGTGTCAAGTGGGAGGTGCATATAACTACGGCATTCTCGTATAAGAGTATTTGGTAGTTAATTCAGATTATGACATAGAGAGCCTACAAGTGCTGGTATTGGAGATAAGCAAATAGTATTAGTAAATCAGCGTGACAAATGAGGCTACAGTCAGGAACGCATTCGTCCACCGTCAACTGGTATGGAAGCCCCATTCACAAAGCTAGCTCGAGGACTAGAAAGGAATGCTACGACATCACCAAGTTCAGCTGGATCACCAATTCTATTCATTGGGATATCACTTGACCAATCATCAAGACCTTCTCCATAATTGTCATACTCTCCACGGTCAAGGGCTTGAGTAATAAGATCCTCAATACGGGGTGTCTCATGTGCAGCGGGCAGTACAGCGTTTGCACGAACTTCCGGTGAAAGTTCTCGAGAGACAGTCTTGATAACTCCAATGACAGCACGGCGCACAGCATTAGAAAGGATAAGTCCATCAATTGCCTCCTTAACGCTTGTTGAGGTGATTGCAGTTATTGATCCTGAGTTACTCTCTGCAAGATAGGGATAGGCTTCTCGAACCGCACGGACGTGACTCATGACCAATAAGTCATATGCAGAGTACCAGTTATCATCATTCATCTCAAGGAATGGTCCACTTGGAACGCCGCCAGCAGACGTAACAACATGGTCGAGACTACCAAAGGTGTCGACAGTTTCCTCAACTAAAGCAGCGATTTCTTCATCTTGTGTGATATCTGCTTGTACGGCGAGGACATCTCCACCGTCAATTGCCAGAAGTTCCTCTTCTGCCGTTGCCAGACGATCCTCTGTTCGACCACAGATAGTAACATTTGCACCCTCACGAACCAAAGATTTAGCACTTGCCAAGCCAAGGCCACTGGTACTTGCAGTAACGAGTGCTGCATTATTTTCAATACCTAAGTCCATATAAAATGGTCATGACATCAACGACTATAATTCCGCGGGGATATCACCGGTGTAAAAAGAGACATCAAGTGAATTGACACTATGTGTAAGGGACCCCATTGAGATAACATCTACGCCGGTATTTGCATATTCATCGACAGTTTCAACCGTTATTCCTCCACTTGCTTCAAGAATAACAGACGGGTCAGTGTCCTCGACAACACGTTCAATTTCATTTGGAGAAAAGTTATCAAGAAGAATTATATCAGCACTAGTATCAGCTGCGATCAGAGCCTCTTCATATGTTTCTGTCTCGACTTCGATCTTCGTTGTAAATGAAGTGCGCTCCTGGAAGTGTTCGACAGCGTGTTCCAGTCCCATTTCGGAGATATGGTTTTCTTTGACCATGACCATATGTGAGAGGTTAAGTCGGTGTGTGTCGCCTCCTCCAGCCACAACAGCATGCTTCTCAATTTCACGCAGTCCAGGCGTCGTTTTGCGGGTTGCTGCAATTGTGATATCCGGGTTATGTTCGCGAGCACGACAGACAGCTTTGCTGGTTTTTGTGGCAATCCCAGAAGCGTGACCGAGGAGATTAAGTGCAACCCGTTCAGCACGAAGCAGGGCTGATATGACCCCTTCAACAGTCACAACGACATCACCCTCATCAACAACGTCACCATCAGAAACATGTTGGGTGACATCTGCATCAAGGTATTCAAACACAGCGGTTGCTACGTCGACTCCAGCAATGGTTCCAGATTCCTTTACAACGACCTGTCCGGTTGTAGAGCCGGAAATCTTGTTATTTACGTCGTTCATCCCGAGATCTTCACGTAACCACCGTTCAATCTGCGTATCAGTGATCAGCATATCAGTCACATTTGAGGCGCAGGATCTGCAGATTCAACAAGTTGATGACAGCCAACCGAATCAGTTTCACTGGCTGCCTGCGTGATAAGTAGAGCTGTCACGGCGGCATTTCGAAGTTCATACAGTGATCGAGAGGTCCGTGTGCGTGCGTAAGCATCAATTTCTCCTTTGATTCGACGAAGCTCTGCCTGGGCGTTCTGTAGATCATCACGTGTACGCGTGATCCCGGCAGACCTACCCATTATCTGCTGAATACGCTTAAACTTGGCATCAGTAAACTGATCTGGTAGTTGGGGGTCAATGGTCGTTACGTCAGGTGTTTCAACGGCAGTAGCTGATTTACCGGCAGCATCATTGCCTGCTCGAACGCCCCAAACAAGACCTTCAAGTAACCCAGTAGAGGCAAGGCGGTTAGCGCCATGTACTCCGGTACGGGCACATTCACCAACAGCGTATAGTCCATCAACAGTTGTTCGTCCATGGGTGTCAACTACAACACCTCCGCAGAGGAAGTGTTGGGCGGGAGCAACGGGAATACCAGCATCAATATCAACATCGTGTTGCTCACACTTTGCTGCTAAGTCAGGAAACGTCGACTCAAAATCAAAAGACGAGACATCAAGATAAACTGTTCCAGTCTGTGAACGTTCGCTTGAAACAGCTCGGGCAACGACATCACGAGGAGCAAGTTCAGCATCTACATGATAATCAGGCATAAATCGTACATCGTTTCCATTTCGTAGAACAGCACCTTCACCGCGGACAGCTTCACTGATCAAAAATAACTCGTCAGGATCATCAGCTGCATAGGCGGTAGGATGAAACTGGACAAAAGCCATATCCGCAGTTTGAGCACCGGCAAGCGAAGCCATACCAATACCATCGCCAGTAGCAGCTGAAGGGTTTGTGGAGTACGGATAAAGAGTCCCGATCCCACCGGTTGCAAGAATCGTATTACCTGCAAATATGACTCGGGATGTGTTTGAGTCCTCAACTATTGCCCCATGTACAGTGTCATGTTCAGTGATCAACTCTAGTGCTGTACTATCGTCGTAGATGCGCACGGATTGGTGGTTTTGAAGATATTCAAAAAATGGACGAAGAATGTGTTTTCCGGTGGAGGCTCCAACGTGCAGGATGCGTCGAGTAGAGTGGGCTGCTTCCTGTCCATATGCAAACTCGTCGTTCTCCTTATCGAACGGCACATCAAGAGTTTCGATCAAGACATCTTCGATCACGCTCGGAGCTTCATTAACCAAGATGTCGACAGCATTTGGATCGGCAGTGTTGTCACTGGCATCGATGATATCTTGCTTAAATTGATCTGCATCATGTCGGGTGGTCGCAATTCCGCCTTGCGCCCAGCCGGTCGAAGTTTCATCAGCGTGAGTAGCCTTAGTTACAAGAGCCACATTATCTCCGTTACGCGCCGCACTAAGTGCGGCTGCGCAACCAGCGATTCCGCTACCTATAACAAGGACGTTCGTTGATTCAGTTGTGCTCATGTTTAGCTTACCCAGTTAGTTCAAGCATCCGGTCAAGCGCCAATTCCGCTTCGTTTGAGGTATCTTTTGGAACATCAATGACATTGTGTACAGTGTCTTGCTGTAATTCCTCAAGAATCCACGTCAGATAGTTGGGATCGATCTGGCGCATAGCATTACAATCCATGCAGGCATCGCCACAAAGTGGCACGACATTAACGTCTGAATGCCATCGATCTAGATGCTTAGCGAGATGAACCTCTGTTCCGATAGCCCACGTTTCGCCCGGATCTGCAGTGCTAACAGTATTCCGAATAGTGCTAGTCGACCCAACAACGTCGGCTGCTTCAACAACCTCACGACGACATTCAGGATGAACAACAACCTGTGCATTAGGGTGTTTCTCACGGACTTCAGCTATGTGTTTGGCTTGAAATCGGTCATGGACTTGGCAATAACCGTCCCAGAGAATAATTTTGGCGGATGCCAGTTCGGACATATCTGTCGCTTCCGGGTTCCATGGGTCGAAGACAGTAATTTCCTCTTCTAGTCCTAACTGATAGGCTGTATTACGTCCGAGGTGTTTATCTGGCATAAACAGAACTGCATCCCCTTTTGAGAGAGCCCATTCAAAGACATTTTTCGCGTTTGATGAGGTACACACAGCACCGCCGTTTTCGGCTGTAAATGCTTTTAGATCAGCATAGGAATTCATGTAAGTGATTGGAATGATATTCCGTTCCGGAGCAGCGGCGGCAAGTTGTTCCCAAGCAGCATCAACCTGTATTGCTTCAGCCATCCCAGCCATTGGACAGGAAGCTTCAATGGATGGTAACAGAACATTCTGACTGTCATCAGTGATAATATCTGCTGATTCAGCCATGAAAGTAACGCCACAAAACACAACATATGGGGCATCAGCTGAGGCTGCCTTCTTCGATAGTTCATAGGAGTCGCCAACAAAATCAGCGTGTTCAACGATTTCTTGGCGTTGATAATTATGACCAAGAACGACTACGTCATCACCTAATCCGTCTAATGCTGATTGGATACGGTTGTGGCGTTCTTCTTGTGACAAAGATTGATACTCTTCAGGAAGCTGTGCAAGATGATCATATTTGAAGAGACTTAGTTCGGATTCAGTCTCGGCTGTCTCAAGGTCAGACATTATGGCTTATGCTATCATAGAGCGGTACTATGAAAAGATTTTCTCTTCAAAAACATGCTTCGGGGAAAAATTATGTAAATGTTGCCTGTTCTTCAATTCAGAGAACATGAAGATGGAAAGGAAGTCTCAAGCGTGTTCTCGTCAAGGCCTGAACATGGAAGACACAGAGGCTCTCAGAGATCGAGTGCTTAATGGGGACCTCCGGTTACACGAGTTAGAGGATTACACAGATCGTGAAACGGCGATTGCAGTCCGGCAGGAAGTGATCAAAGAGCAAACTGGCACAAGTGTAAACGCAATTGATAGGTATGGCTTTTCTGAAGAAGAGATTGAGCCAAATATCGAGAATGCAATTGGAGGAACGGAGATTCCGATTGGTGTGGCTGGAGCCGTTTCGATAAGCGGGAATTATGCAAGTGGAGAGTACTATCTACCGCTCGCAACAACAGAGGGAGCACTTGTTGCATCAGTTAACCGAGGGTGTTCTGTGATTGACAAGGCTGGCGGAGCGACAACGCGCGTCATGCAATCAGGGATGACAAGGGCGCCAGTATTTCAAGTAGAAAGCGTCGCAGAAGCAGAAACAGTCGTCAACTGGATCAAGACAAATATGGATCAACTACAGGAGACAGCTGAATCAACAACAAGTCACGGTGAACTGCTTGATATTGATCCATATGTTGTTGGCGATTCAATTTACCCCCGATTTATTTATGATACAAAGGATGCGATGGGGATGAACATGGCGACAATTGCAACCAGAAAGGCAAGCGAGCTTATTGAAGAAGAAACACCAGCACGACTTGTCGCTATTTCCGGGAATCTCTGTAGCGACAAAAAACCAGCAGCGATCAACGCAATTGAAGGACGAGGGAAAACAGTAATTGCAGAAGTACTTATTCCTGAAGACCAAGTGCAAGAACAACTTGGAACGACATCGGACGCAATTGAGGAAGCAAATACACGAAAGAATTTAGTTGGATCTGCAAAGGCTGGGTCACTGGGATTCAACGCACATGCTGCAAATGTGGTTGCTGCAATGTTTCTTGCGACAGGGCAAGATGAAGCACAAGTTGTAGAAGGAGCAAATACAATTACAACGGTTGAATCGCGATCTGAAGGGTTATATATGAGCGTATCACTCGCAAGTCTTGAAGCCGGAACGGTAGGAGGCGGAACAAGTCTACCAACTCAGCAAGAGGCACTAGAAATAATTGGCGTAGCTGGTGGAGGTGATCCCCCAGGAAGTAATGCCGGAGAACTGGCAGAGGTTATTGCTACAGGAACGTTAGCTGGAGAGCTTTCGTTACTTGCTGCACTTGCATCACGGCATTTATCTGGGGCACACGAGGATTTGGGGAGATAAGTCTAAACTCAGTTTTTATGCATAGCAAATAAGGCAGAGATAACGAATTTCGACCCGAAGTTGTTGTCTCAGTAGTCAAATGATTTAGATGTATGACTCCCTGCTGTGTCAGATCAAGCGGTAAGTGCCTCGGTGTTTAGAGACATCTCCTGTCTCAACTAGTTTAGGCAGGGCTTTGTTCACGTAGTCTGGACTCACACCTCTATCAGAGGCATATTCAATAATGTCGGTCTCGGTAGGACTGTTAAGCGTATCAATGGCATCAAGTACAATCTCACGATTGCTTTTAGTGGCTGTCGATGAGTCAGAAGCTGCTGCCTGTGCAGCATCTGGGTCAACGCCGAAGGATGAGAGGTATTCTTCGTCAGTGACGCCAACGTCATCAATTTGATCATCCATCTCAGAATATGAATCAAGTTGATCATAACCGTCAGCTTGATCTTGTTCATCAGCGAGTAACTGTGCGCGGAGCTCTTTTGCTTGTGTCTTATCGTTAGCCTCTGCTAAAGTACGAAGACGATCAGTCTGGTACCGAGTACTACAACGAGGGCATTTACTGGTTACAGGTTGACCGTCTATAATCCAGAGCATCGAACAGTTTCGGCATCCTACAACAGAATATCGGGTCATTTGTGTTCATTTATCAGTTGTTGGTAATACGATTTCGTTATTCAGTTCAGAGCGCGTAACAAGCTCGTTCCATTGGCAATTACGCGTCGAATAGTGAATAACATGTTTGTGTTTTAATATTTATTGTGCGAGTACAATTATATAAGATACAAGTTTGTCATCCAAAAGTCATGATAGGCACTCTTAAGTGCCTCTTCAGGAGATCCAGTCGCATCAACTGCAGTTGTTGTATCTGGGTTAACATCGAGGTCGCCCAGAACAGATTGTTCACCAACAAGAATTAGTCGGTCAAATTGGCGGTTCGATAATTCTCGCTGACACTCATTGAGATGTTGAGTCCGTTGTTCCTCACGTCGCCGCTCGAACCGGTCTTGGGAGAAACCGCCTTTAGAATGGTCACCCATAACATCAGAAGTAAATCCGGTCACAGAGAGTTGTTCGTCCCCACGATATTCTGCCATGGCAAAGAGGTCACTGCGGACGAGTGCAAATGTATACTCTCCAGTGGGAAGGAACCAAGAGCGGTCAAGTGACAAAGTATTATCCCACTCAACGAACGGTTCAGGTTGAATAGGAGGTGAAAAGGCGGCACTTAGCAAACTATCTTCATCAGCAACAGCGATACAAGGAGCTGCTCGCGATAACAGAGCTGATCGTTTACCGAACGTTTGACGAAGCTCATCTGGTACAGTATTGACGATTGCGGCAGTTACAACGGACTCCTCTTGGCTAGTCAGAGTCATCCAACGGTCAAGAATTGCTTCAGTTTCTGATTTCGATAAGTGTTTGCGGCCTCGGTAGTATAATTCTTGAGAATCATCAGAAAGTCGGTCAACCTCCCCTTGTAACTGAGCAATGCGGTCTTCCATACGGTTGATCTGTTCGGCTGCTTCTTGTCGCTCTCGAACAGCCTCTTTACGACGTTTATCAGCTTTTTGTAATTGTTCTTCAAGCCGATCGCGTTTATCCTGAAGTTCAGAGACCTTTGTTTCGAGTTCATTGATCCGTTCCTTGAGTTCGGAACGACCAAGCAGGTCGTCGATCATTATATAGAAATCGGGGAGGGAAACACTTCTAGGTTCCGACGGTTGGTGAACTACCCCTGCCACAAGGAGTCGACAACGGCGGCGAGTAGAATGAAGTAGTTTACCATTGAGTCTCGTTGCACTACTAATAACTGCAGAAAATTACGACGAAAGAAATCGCAATGCCTGTTAGGCAGGGCGGATATTGATTTGTCGTGGACCCATCGGAGATATTCGATGCATTTCCAGCACCATCATACAGAGGTCACCAGGAACAAGCCCTGAGATCTATCCAGGATGCATTTGAAGCAGGAAACAAAGTAGTCTTAGTCCAAGCACCAACAGGAAGTGGAAAATCATTATTAGCTCGGGCAATATGCGGTTGTGCGAGATCAAGGGGACAAGAAGATAAAGCAACACTGACAGGAGCCTACTATACAACACCACAAGTATCACAGTTAGATGACGTTGCAGAAGACCAGCTTCTTGATGATTTTTCGATTGTTCGAGGAAAGAACAATTATCAGTGCATTCTACCAGAAGAGCGTGACACTGCCGTGAATCATGCTCCCTGTGTTCGAAAGCAAGGTTATGAATGTTCAGTTCAGCATCGGTGTCCGTACTATGTGGATCGGTCGGGGGCAGCGACCGGTTCAATCGCGGCAATGACGCTTGCATATTTCATGCGAACAGCTGGGTCAGATGTATTTGGCCCTCGAGATGTCTGTGTAATTGACGAAGCACATGGATTAGGCGAATGGGCAGAGATGTACGCGACAATTGAACTGAATAAGGATACAGTTCCAGTCTGGGACGATTTATCGATTCCGGATATAGAAGGTATAGATAGTGCTGTTAACTTTGCAGCACAGGTGATCAATAAGAGCCAACGAGTGCTTAAACAGCTAACAAAAAGCCAAGAGCTTTCAGCAGCTGACATCCAGGTTCGCGATCGACTACAAGAACGTATCTCCGAACTCCAGTGGTTTATTCAGGACGTTGAAAATGCAGAAAGTACGACTACGTGGTTGACGAGCCAAGGAGATCAAAAAACAGTAACAATCAAACCACTTGAGCCAGCTCGTTATTTGAATCATACTGTTTGGGAACGAGCACAGCATTTTGCACTCCTATCAGCAACGATTCTGAATAAGGAAGCATTCTGTCGGAGTGTTGGGCTGGATTCGGAGCAAGTTGCACTCGTCGAGATTGATCATACATTCCCTGTTGAAAACCGCCCATTGTACGATGTCACGTGCGGCAAGATGACTAGAAAACATCGTTCGAAAACCCTTCCAAAGATTGCTGAGACAATTGGAAAAGTTATGACCAAGCATGCCGATCAGAAAGGAATTGTGCACTGTCATGCGTACACGATTCAAAACCAACTCATTGATGAGTTGGAGACGCTTGGTGTTGGAGATCGGCTTTGGGTGCATAACCGAGACAACAGGGAAGATATTCTCAAAACATGGAAACAGTCATCTGGAAATGGCGTCTTGATGTCAGTCAAAATGGAAGAAGCACTTGATCTGGAAGGAGACTTAGCTAGGTGGCAAGTGCTCTGTAAGTCTCCATATCCAAATACGAATGATGCTCGAGTCGAGTACCGGCTAGAGCAAGACCGTTGGGCTTGGTATTTCCGGAACACACTGCGTACGATCATTCAGGCAAGCGGCCGAATCGTTCGAACACCGGATGACTATGGGGCAACATATATCGCAGATAAGTCAATTCTTGAAGTATTCCAGCGAATAAAAGCAGATATTCCACCGTGGTTTCAAGAAGCAATCGATCGGATAGAAAAACCTAATCTTCCAGAGACAATTAAAAGTAAATCCGCCACAAGTGTAGGACCTGAATCTACAGAGATGCAGAAACAAAGACAAGGGTCTCAAAACGACCGTTCATCCAAACAACAGTCAGACGGGCCACTGAGTGATGTTTGGGGATCGTAGCGAATCATTTCGCTGCGGTGTTCATTCTACTGCTCAAAATGAGACAGCAGCCATTGCGATCATTGACGTAAACATAAGCGCCGCAAAGAAAATCGCTATGAGTTTATCACGGCTCATACCAATCATACTGTAGATAGACACTCATTACTTAATAATCTCGCGAATAATACGGTTGATATGCGAGTAGGAGTGGTTTCGGATATACATTCCAACAAGCCAGCACTAGATGCCGTGTTGGCAGATATGCCAGACGTGGAATTGCTCGTCAACGCTGGGGACATCGTTGGGTACAATCCATGGCCTGCTGAGTGTGTAGAGCGAGTTCGTGATAGTCAGATTCCATCCGTACAGGGTAATCATGATAGAGCAGTTGCTCAACAAACTGGATTTCGATTCAATCGAATGGCAGGGGCAGGCGTAGAACATGCACAGAGTGAGCTATCTAAAGAACAGCGTGAGTGGCTACAGACATTGCCACAAACTCGGACCGCAGTGGATGGCCGAGTAAAGATTGTACACGGGCATCCTGATGATCCAGATCGATATACTTACCCTGAAAATTTTAGTGAAAAGCTATTGTCGGACGAAGAAGTGCTCGTGATGGGTCATACGCATATACAGCACGCAGAAACATATTCAAGCGGAGTTGTGGTAAATCCGGGGAGTGTAGGGCAACCGCGAGACGGAAATCCGAAGGCAGCGTATGCTGTGGTCAATTTGAAGACATGGGACGTTGAGCTTCGTCGAGTTAAGTATGATATTGAGGCAGTTGTTGACGCTGTAGAAAAGGCATCGTTACCAAGACGGATTGGAAGTCGGCTTCGACGTGGTGAGTAATCAGAACTGACTTTGGACAATTTCTAGAGTTTCTTCCCGATCATCCCAATCAACGAAGATTGCAATTGAAGTTGCACTTGTGATGAGATCATGAATATTAATACGCGCATCTGCAATAGGCGCAATGACATCTTGTAAGATACCCGGTCGATTAGGAAGTTCACCGCCAGTGATACGAATAACCGCAACGTCCTTGTCAACAGTTACACTGGATAATTGGTCAAGATCAACGATGGTTGAATGTAAGACATCCTCTGCCTCAGCGGCTAATGACTCATCGATGTAGAATGTAATTGAGTCCATCCCCGAAGCAACAGCATCGACATTGATGTCGTGATCTCCTAGTGCTGTCGAAACTCGTTGTAGGATGCCAGGCGTATTTCGAATTGCACGACCAGCAATGGTCAAGCAGGCAAGCGGATCTTCTCGCATATCGACAAGACTACGAAATTCACCTTCGATACGGGTTCCACCAGTAAGTAAGTCCCCGTGTTGATAATGTGTGACACGAACATCCATTCGATCATCTTTGTATGCCAAAGCACTAGGCGCGACGACCTCAGCTCCCCGGAAAGATAGGTTGCGGAGTTCATCAACCGTAATCTCACCCACATTTCGAGCACCTTCGACAACAGTTGGATCACCAGTCATAACTCCTTCAACATCGGTGACAATAACAACTTCATCTGCATTCATGTACTTACCGAGCATTACGGCCGTTGTATCAGATCCTCCGCGCCCCAGGGTTGTCATGTTACCGTCTTTTGTCTGGGCAAGAAAACCAGTAATGACCGGCACGACATTGTCCATCTTGTCTGCTAATTTTGATGCCCATTTCTTTGTTTCCTCAACAATAACTTCACCACGTTCATCAGTGATCACCGGCCAAAGTTCATGACCTGGTTCAATGAACATAGCATTAACACCTCGAGAAGCTAAGGCAGCTTTGAGCATTCTGACAGAGGTGCGCTCACCCATACTGACAATTTCTGCTTGGTCAGATTCATCAGCGTTAAATGTAATTTCGCTTAGGAGATCATCCGTAGTATCACCCATTGCTGAGGCGACAACCGCTATTTCGTGCCCCTGTTCAACTGCTTTAGCGATACTATCAGCGGCTCGTTCGATACGATCTCCACTTCCAAGGCTTGTTCCACCAAACTTCGCTACAACTCGCATATAATCACCCTTGAAGATTGTTGCATGGTTCGTTGTTCCATAACGTTGGTCTTTTGTATGGGTTAACGTTGTCCTTACGATTCCGGTTGAAATGAATATGATCTGGGAAATCCTGTAATTTGACGTTCGTTTTCCCCAATCGCGCCGCAGATTTATTATCCATGAGGATGTTTATCATATAATGGATGAATATACGGGATGCGGTAGAAGCTGATGCAGAGGCAATGGTTGATATTGCTGACGCACCGGCAGATGTGATGCGAAACCTAATTCATGATCGGACAGTTCGCGTTGCCGAACCAGAAGAAGGGATTAATGACATGGATCCGCACGCGGATACAGAAGCGCGAAGCACAGATCTACTCGGATTTGTAAGCTTTGATGCTAGAGATCAAACGGTCTATATCACACAACTGGATGGGACGAAAGAGGCGTGTAAACAGTTACTTGGAGAACCGATTCGATTCGCAGAACAGGAGGATATGGGTATTGAGCTACTTGTTCCCCTTCCACGAGAGGACATCGCTGAAGCAGCTGAAGAAGTCGGATTTCGTCGATCAGGCCGGGGACCGGATTTTGAAGGAACTCCAACAATCAAATACCGAAAATCACGGCGGTGATATATCCATTAAGTAAATACTGAGGTGCACAGTCTATTATTTATGAGCTACCATGAGTGCGATCAGTGAACGGAAGAAGCTGTATCCTATGATAATAAACAAAATTAGTTGGAGAAAATGGTTGTTACCGAGCTCAGTGAACTGCCTCGGGGCTTTAATGGCCAAGACATAATTTGAAACCTTGCAATCTTAGCAGTGGATAGAGACCTTCAACCGGTGGATTTGAAGAGCGCGGAGTGTACAGATGTCTGTTTATATGTAGGTATCGATATCGGGGGTCTTGTGGCTTCTACCGGGGGTATTTTGCCACCACTACCGATCCAGCGAACGCCGCTCGGAACATCCCGGGCTAGCAAACAAACGCTTAAACTCCTCTAAAATGCTTTTACGCTCCTCTAAAGAGATGATTTACACCGGAGAAATTAACTTTCAAACCTTTTCTAAGCCATTAGCCGCAGCAAGACCTGTCACGTATGATTTGGCGTGGTGTATCTGATGGTACGAGAGTGACTCAAATTCGTCCAGTGGATCAGTGCATGACAGGAAATCCGTAATCGGGAGCATCAGTCCTCGTTGCTGGCTACACCCTGCCTTAACTTAAACGTGCAGAGTCGAGATATATAGCATCAATCTCATTATTTGTGGCATAATCAACAATTTCGTTAACAGGATTACCGTAAAGCAGCGATGAGGTAACAGAGACTTCATCTGGAACAGAGTCGACTGCATCTTCAAGTGCTTCCCTTCCCCGAGCCTCAGCTGCCTGTACACTTTTGACCAAATCGCGCTCATAGCCTTTAGCTCGGTTAGCAGGAGCTGGTGTATCAGACTCTTTGTATATATCGGGATGGACCGCATGAACAATATCAATATCCGCATTCATTGCCACAGCAATTTCCGTGGCATGGTCAAGTGCGCGTTCTGACTCGGTTGTACCATCGATTGCAACAAGAAAGGTTTGTGCCATTACCAGAAATGAACACAATATAGCTACCTAACTCTTGTGAATAATCATGATAGTCGTTTTAAAAAGTATGACATTTGTGTTTTAAGAAAAATAAAATTCAGGTGATAAGAAGTAGGATATTATTGGATAATAGGGTTAATAGGCTCTAAAGCATGTGAAATTATACAATACGTGAACACGGCAACTATGTTCAGATAGTGCAATCGTTTTGACATTCCCCCACGACTGAAGCCCTGTCTCTTACCCACAACTCACGTCGCTGTCGAGATCGATGCACTCGGTTGAAAATACCGATATCTATGGATGTAACACCCTCATAGAACGATTTTGCCGATCTTGTTTATCCGCATTCAGTCATCCCCTACCGCCGATATTACTGCCCTCAATCGCTTCTCATCTCAATCTCTCAAGCACGGATCGGGGTCGACAGCGTCTGAAACGTCCGTTTGAGTCTCGTGAACTTATGGGTAAAAGACAGGACTGAAGCCGTGGGCGTCCTCGCTACCGCTGTAAGAGTTAAGTCTCTGGGGAAGCGTGGTGAAAGTAATGGCAGAGGATCCCAACTCGGGGATGCTCTCTTGGGACGAGACCATCTTCCGGGATGAACGTGTGTTCGAGATTGATTTTGTTCCGGAGACCTTCAAGCACCGTGATACCCAGATGGAGAAGCTAAAGTACGCACTTCGTCCAGCGACGCGAGGGTCCCGGCCGCTTAATGCACTAGTTCGCGGCCCACCTGGAACGGGGAAAACAACAGCAATTAAGAAGATATTTGATGAGTTAGCGACGGTGTCAGATATCTCAACGACCCGTATTAATTGCCAAGTAAACGATACACGGTATTCGGTCTTCTCCCAATTATTTAAGCACGCATTTGATTATGAACCGCCAAAGAGCGGTGTTTCGTTCAAGAAACTATTCAGTCAAGTGACAGATAAACTTGTGGAAGAAGATGAGGTGCTAATTGTCGCTCTTGACGATATTAATTATCTCTTCTACGAAAACGAAGCATCAGGAACATTATACTCATTGTTACGAGCGCACGAAGAACAAGGCGGCGCACGAATTGGGGTAATCACAGTCTCATCAGATCCAGATCTAAAGCCTGTCGCAGAGCTTGATAGTCGTGTACAGAGCGTGTTTCGCCCGGAGAAGATTTACTTCCCGACATATGGTCAGAGTGAAATTGTCGATATTCTCCAAGAGCGTGTTGACAAAGGCTTTCGTGATGACGTTATTGGCTCACGGCCATTAGATAAGGTTGCGAAATATACTGCCGAGAATGGTGATCTTCGGGTTGGAATTGACCTACTGCATCGAGCAGGGTTGAACGCAGAAATGCGCGGAAGCAAGACTGTCGAATTAGAAGATATCGAAGAAGCATATGAGACAGCTAAGTACGTACATCTTGATCACAGTCTCCAGACACTTTCGGAGAGTGAAACTTCACTTCTCGGGGTAATTGCGGAGCACGAAGGGAAGCAGGCAGGAGAGATTTACGAGCAATTTCATGCAAAAACTGATCTTGGATATACTCGCTACTCAGAGATACTCAGTAAGCTTGAGGAGCTCGGTATTGTCGAAACAAAGTATGCAGAATTGGATGGACGTGGGCGATCACGGTCAATTTCACTAGCGTACGAATCTGGTGCGATCTTAGATCGGATCGAGACCTGAAAGGCTATTGTGAGGGAGGAAAACTACACTGGTATGGAACAACTAAAGCAACGAGCCGCAAAAAAGGCGGTAGAATCTGTCACAGATGGAGACGTTGTTGGGTTAGGATCAGGGAGTACAGCAGCATTCGCGATTCGAGAACTTGCTGAGCGTGCAATCGAAATTAAAGGGGTGCCGACCTCATTTCAAGCACGAAAAATAGCAATAGACGAAGGGATTTCAGTGGTTGATTTGGATCAGGTTGAGGCAATCGATATAGCGATTGATGGAGCTGATCAGGTTGGTGATAATAATATTATTGTCAAGGGAGGTGGCGCCGCACACACAAGAGAAAAAATCGTCGACAGCGCCGCAGAGCGTCTGGAGATTATTGTAGACGAATCGAAGATGGTCTCAACACCAGACTATCCTGTCCCAGTTGAGGTACTTCCAAGTGCTCGTTCTGTCGTCTATGAACGGATTCGTCAGCTTGGTGGTACCCCATCACTACGAATTGCAGATGAAAAGAGCGGCCCAGTAATCACAGACAATGGCAACATGATCCTTGATTGTGCGTTCGGTGAAATTCAACAGCCAAGGAAATTAGCTAAAAAGTTGAGTGCATTACCGGGAGTATTGGAGCATGGGTTGTTCATTGAAATGGCAGACCAGATTATTATTGGAACAGAAAATGGAGTCGAAACCAGAGCACCTTAACTCCTTTTAGCGTTCGGAGCCGTCGGATTCTCTTTGTGGATAATCCTCGTTGAATTAGTGCGGCTGGGGACTTGTAGGTTCGCTGATGCACCCTTTTGCCTTCGGCTGAGGATGTAGTGTCTTGAGTACGAGTATATTCCCCAGAACAAGCATAACACATGTATATTATGTGATGCTTAGTTCAGTTTATATTCAAATTCGAAGAATTACGGAAATCAAGAATACTCGACCTGTTTTTGTAGGTGGAGTCTTTCAGATATATATACGCAATGTCGGGGCCAGTTCCGGAATTAGCTGATCGTGCCGCGCGATGTGCAGAGGCAGTTATGAATGCAGACGAAGTTGTTGTTGCATCACATATTGATGCAGATGGTTTAACAAGTGCAGCAGTTGCCACAGAGACACTGAAACGATGCGAGATTCCGCATCAAGTAGTGTTCAGAAAGCAATTAGACGGAGAAGGAATCAAGCAAATCTCTGAGCTGGGTGCAGATACAGTCCTGTTTACTGATTTCGGGAGTGGACAACTCCGTGACATCAAAAAATATGCTAAGGACGCATTTACCCCCGTCGTCGTCGACCACCATCAGCCCGTGGATGTAGAAATTCAATATCACCTGAACCCGTTGCTTGAAGGAATCGATGGAGCTGCAGAATTGTCTGGAGCAGGAACAACGTACGTACTTTCCAGAGCATTGGAAGACTCTGAGGGTGCGAATAAGGATTTGGCTGCGCTTGCAATTGTCGGCGCCATCGGGGATCGACAGCTTACGAATGGTACACTAACCGGAGCAAATACAGCAATTGTTGAAGAGGGAGTACAAACTGGGGTACTGAAGACACAGACAGATTTGTCACTGTACGGAAAACAGACACGAGAGTTGCCAGATCTATTGGCATATGCGGGCGATATTCGGATTCCAGGAATCACTGGAGACAGAAATGGAACAGTCCAGTTTCTTGATGGGCTTGATATTGAGGTGCGATCCGATGAGTCCTGGAAGCGTTGGGTCGATCTTTCAGAGTCCTCGAAGAAGACTCTTGCCAGTGCGCTGATCCAGAAGGCAATGACGAAAGGGATATCGACTCAAAAAATTGATCAGTTGATCGGAGAGTCATATATTCTCAGTACCGAGCAAGAGGGAACAGAACTACGGGACGCAAGTGAATTCTCAACGTTATTGAACGCAACAGCACGGTACGAACGGGCAGATGTAGGCTTAGCCGTGTGCCTTGGAGATCGCGACAAAGCATATGAGAAGTCACAAAGGCTGCTGCGAAATCACCGGAGAAATCTCTCAGAAGGGGTTACGTGGGTTGAAAACACCGGGGTCGAGCGTGAGAATCAGTGTCAATGGTTCCACGCACAAGACAATATCAAAGAAACCATTGTTGGAATCGTTGCAGGCATGGCGCTCGGAGTAGAGGGAGTAAGCCGAGACAGACCAATTATTGCATTTGCAAATAAGACAGACGATACGGTCAAGGTCTCTGCGCGGGCTACATCAGAACTAACGGGGAAAGGAGTCGATCTTTCTGAAGTAATGTACGAAGCTGCCAATGCAGTTGAAGGAGAAGGAGGAGGACATACAATTGCCGCCGGAGCAACGATACCGTCTGGAACCGAAGAGACATTTCTCGATGTAGTGGAAAGAACACTCAAGCGACAACGGGAAGAATAGACCGTCTTCGAGTACCTTGAAGCAAATAGGTTGATTTATGTACAGTCTTCGACCAAAGCCAGAGAATTTTGGCTGTGATACTGCTGTATTTTGAGGATTATAGCGACTGAGAGGCAAAACTCACCCGTTAACGGTGGAACGAAGCTGAGAACTGGAGATTGTTCCCGCTTGAACTGCGATTATCAGATCTACAGTATTTGATATAGCGCAATACAGTTTATGGCATTTCAATAAATAAATATCGGTCACATAATTTCAGACTCTGAAAAGCCAATTTTCTACAGATGGAACAGACCGAGTGCCTCGGGGCTTTAATGACTAAGATAACTTTTGAAAGTCAAGGAACTTCTCACACCACTTCTTTGCGAAGCTGATACGTTCTGTTATTTTCTCGAAAGTTTCTTGAACGAGATCTTTGAACTCCGGTTCGTTCTCAACGACGATCGGTGCCATCGTCCATTTGAGGTAGTCCCAGACTT
>OBKM01000510.1_pt1 | contig 18940 bp, 15 predicted proteins | sample 1519691 | NCBI WGS metagenome assembly OBKM01 (sample SAMEA37050418, study PRJEB22526) | metagenome | biome: saline pan; feature: lake; material: water | place: Egypt | collected 2015 | depth 0.5 m | reverse complement strand
CGATGCTGAAACCCAGCAGACGACGCGTGGAACGTATGCGTCTTGAAACCAACAGGCCGCTACACTCGGCCTGAAATCCCGTGGTGGGATTCCTCCGCGTTCACGCGGAGGAGGAGGTCAACTGAGCATAATCAGTGTGTAGCATCATCGACTGGGAGTACAGGGTAAATAGGTCTGTGAGTAGTTCCTGAATCCATCGGCCTCTCTCGACTACAATAACGGCCCCGAACGACTGAGTTAACGTTTGCAACTCTGCCTTGGTAGGTTCACTAGCTACCAATACTACAGACACAGCGTCACTGTCACACGAGTCACCGATATGAGCTGCCGTTTCGACTGAATCGTCGTCTGAAACGTCGCCTGTAACCACTACCAGATCAACCGACCCAAACTCAGCTGTTTCAACCTTCTCACCAGTGCTGACATACCTTGTGTCAGCATCAATCTCGCTATCAGGAACCATCTCAGCATCCGACTCACGGTCTTCAAATCCCTCCGCGAGGCGACTCTCACCGGCCTCGCCGATACCGACAAGACATGTTGAAATGCCGAATTCATCCATAAGCGAGTCTTGCTCAAGCGACTATTAGAAGTTACAGTCATTACGATTGCACTGGCACTGATAATCAAGTGTTACCCGCAAGCTGATCGGTTCATAATCTCCTTGCAGGCATTCACAGGCGACATTCTGTGGGTGGACTCTGGGTGGAGGTTACTGAAGGTGGAGAGGGGGAAGGCTCCAACGCAACACACAGAGTCGGCGAGATGTGGAGGTGCAGCAGAGGGCGCGCATTATGGGATTCGCAAGCGGGGAATGGATGTGTCAGCGCATGCCCGCCGACTCTACTACCCGATTGTTTCGGAGAGGACAAAAAGCGGGGCTACAGGCTTCTCGTTCTGAAACAGGTACCGTATTCCCATACATTCCGCGAACTTCTCACATTCTCCACCGAATCCGAGTTTACTCTGTAGCCACATTTCTGAACGATACATACTCCTCAGACGCTCTGGCACAGCATCTATTCAGGCATGCTGCGGACAACAACATAAATAACCAATATTAAACAATAATGCAAAACAAATGTTAAACCATTCAATCTTCTACTGGAACGTAGGTTAATGGCGAACCACGATTACGACCTCCCTCCAGATTGGGAAGAAATGACCGACGAAGCAAAATCTCGCTGGTACACACAGGAACGCTGTCGGCGACAGGCGATGCGACAGGATACGCCTGCAGGCCGCGCCCTGAAGCGACAGGCCGAGCGCGCCGAGCAGCACGCCGAGCAATCCAGAGAGCAACAGACAGCTCAGACACCACCTGATACTGAGCGTAGCTGCGAAACCCGCTCCGCTGCGTAACTCCCCGCGGACTCAACATTTTTCGCAGCTCGACAACCTTGTCACCCGACTCTCCACATCACCGGTGCTGTGCCAGCTAGATCTCGTACAGTACCGCTAGTACTCACGCTGGAGAACAACTGTGCCGCTCTCATCTTCGAGCGTGATCGTGTCGCCGCCGTTGTTCCAGACAGCCCGCCCTGCCCCCCCAGTACAATTTGGCATCCGAATCCGTCCCCGAACCAGTGTAGAGTGTCACCGACTCGCCGGATTCGAGCGAAAACCCGGTTGGTATCTGATAGGTGGCACCGGCGGCATCAACGACCGTCCACCCGCCGAGATCGATTGGCTCTCCACCGGTGTTCTCGAAGACAATGTACTCGTCGTTCAGGTTCTCGTGGTCGTTGCCATCGGCGTCGGCATGGATCGTAGCGACAGCGATCTCTGTTGATCCACTGGCTGACTCACCTGCAGCCGACTCCTCGGTTGTTTCACCATCGAACGCCCACAGCCCCACACTGTCCTTCTGAGCTGCTTCCTCGGCTGCTTCGAACGTCGCTCGCTTCGAGAACTCGCTTTCATACAGGCGGGCGTATCCCTGCGAGAGCAATTGCTCGTTGAAATTCTCACCATCGACGTAGATGTAGGCCAGCAACCGGCCGTAGTAGCCACGCCGATCTGCTTCCGCATCCACACTTCCAAGCACTGCAATGATCTTGCACTGCCAAACAGCTATACTTGCTAACGAATTCTTACCGGATATGGAATCGGATGGCGATCTTGAAATAGCGAGCGTCCTCCCGTCGCAACCAGTCCCGGCTGAGACGGTCAAATCAATTGGTGAGTCTGAGGCCGTGACAGGAACGAGACCGATTGCGAGTCGATTTAACGACGTTATCACCGAGTTTCTGGTATACAAACCCGACAGGATCTATGCGCTTGCCTTTGACCCCGAAGACGAACGTTGGCGACTGTTAGATAGTCAGGAATACACGGCAGAAACCTCCCAAGACGTTGAGGAGGCTCTGATGGATCAACTGTATGAGTGGCGTGAGGAGCATGTGGTGGCGTATCTCGTTGAGCGGGATCTGCTGCCGAAATTCAAACTCTGATCCAACCGTCATCCGTTGGCCGAATATTGATCTCGAAGAGGTACACCACCTAACTACCTGAATTACTGCTGTGGCGGCTGGAGGTTCTTCATCTTGAAATCTGACCGGGCCACGAAGCGACCAGCGAGTTCGGCGAGTTCACGAGTCCGCTGAATGTCGGCGAGATTGTGTTCAAGTAGCGGCAGCCAGTCACCGCTCTCGAAGGCTTCGACGGCCTCGCTGCTATCGTCGAATGGATCACAGCTCTCCTCGCCGATTAGTTCGTCGTACACGCCCACGAGATCGGATTGATCGTTGGTATCGAAGCGATCCACGATTTGCATCATATCAGCGTAGGCAACGTCACCGAAGGGCCATCCCATGTCGTGGGTAAGGAACCGAGTGCGACAGAATGGGAGGTCGAAGCCGCCATTCCAAGTTTCGCCATTGAATGCGGTGAGGTAGTGCTTGTCGCCGTTGAGTTGGTTCGTCGCAAACGAAGCTACGGCTTCAAGAAGGGCTGCCTCGGACTCGACGATGTCCAATTGGACAGTCCCGGCCGAGTGTGTATCGAGCGTTGTGACCAGAGCCTGCCGGTCGTACTCGTCGCTGCCATCGACGTTGAGGATCAGCGATTCGCCGAGAGTGTGTGCGAACCCGGCGACTGTGATGACAGCGTCTTCGCCAAGCCCGGATGTTTCGATATCAAACGCAACAGGATCGAGGTCACCCATATCCAAACAATAGTTTTTCACTGCAATAAATCTGAGCGAACCGCATTGAAAGTAATAAGCGACTCTAATGAGCCCAAATAGCGATATAGTGAAGTTTCTGCCTCCGTCGAATAGCATTTAAACACATCAGTTTGATGCGTAATGGTGAAAGTAGTAGCAAACATTGTTTAACCAGTCTGGTGTAGTCCGGTTTATTGGTCGTCTGACGTGGATTTTTACCTACATCCCCCGACGCTAGAAGTGGTGAATACTGGTGCAACGGCTCTCCGTATCGTTTGATGATGAGTTGGTTTCCTGGATTGAAGACAAGGCCGACGAGCGAGGTGTCTCAAAGTCCAAGGTTATCCGCGATTCGGTTGAGACTGCTCAACTTACTGGATTAATCCGAAGTGACGAGGTTGAGCCAGCCGATGCTGAATCAGTACTTGACCGGCTTGATACGCTTGAGAGTCGTGTAGAAGCACTCGAATCAACTGATGAACACGTGGAAACAGGCGGATCGGTAGATGATAATCTCATTACTGCGTTTAAACGCCAGCTGGTTGGGCAACCGCCAACAACAGATCACGGACAAGAAGCTGTTACTCGTGTCTTCGAACTGTTGCTTGAGGAAGGAAAGCTCTCCTCGAAAGAACTACGCAATCGACTCTATCCTGAGTTTGAGGACAACTTTGAGAATGCAGATTCTATGTGGCAATCAACGCAACGGCATTTAGCTGATCTCGATGGCATCGTCAAACCTAAACAAGGAGTTTGGGAAGCAGATCCTACTGCGGTCGATACGGAGACTGGCGGCTTCGAGAATTTAAATCAGTCATGATATTCACTGATACCGGAAGATGGGCGTCAGGCAACCACTGATCGAACCGACCTAATCGTACTGCCTCTCCCAGTAATATTATTCTCTCGCGTCGAGAATAGCCAAATCACGCTCAAGTTGAGATGCTACTTTCGGGCTTCGGGAATCGATATCAACCGTTTCGAGTTGCCAGTGACGACCGTCTTTGCCGTTCCACACGCCGTACACAGTTACTTTGGGGAGGATGATGACGCCGAATAGCACCGCAAGGTAGTACAGCAACGCTGTTGCTTGCGTCCACGATCCCGTCGCTTTCCGTGGCACATCCACCGGATACTGGACAACTTGAGCTGGCACCCCAGCGTCGAGGCTCCGCTCTACGAATTCGTGATCGTTGGTGAATAGAATCGCTTGCTTCTGGCCTTCATTGTTGAACCTGCGATACGCTTCGATTATCGCTTGATCGCCAGTGTCGCTTTCGACAATATCAACGACGCGATCCGTTCGAAGTCGCCGATATTCATACAACCCGAGTAGTCCTTGGCGGTTCGATCCCGCTGGCTGGTTGTCAAGCCGGTCGAATTCGGGGCCGAACGCAGCGGTGAGTTCGTTCGTATTGTATTGCATGAAGTGCCAGTCAAGCTCTTCTTTGACGCCTGTCGCAAGTGCGTAGCCGTTCGTCGGTCGTCGCCCTTTCGCATCCGTATCACCTGTTTCGCTGTCAAAATCAAGCACTTCAGGGAGACGCCACGGCATAATATTCGCATCAAGACCGATGACGACGGGGTCGTGTCCGGCCTCCAGATCGGGGTATCCGTGGCGGTTAATGAAATCGACAACCGCATCCATATTCTTCGGTTCCACGTGTCCGCTGGCGACCATCATCCGCGTGTACGCCTGTGCGTCCGGAAGGTCGTTGTAAGCTGATTCACCGTGTTTTGCTGGGATCGACTCACGGTTGTCTTCGTAGGTCATCGATCCCTGCGTGAACCGAACCGTCGCTTCTCCATTGTCTTCTAACTCAATTCGGAGCAGCTCTCCAATCCCATCACATGGATGTTTGACGGTGATAGAATCGGTGCCCTGATCGTATAGCGCATTCAGGAGAACCATCAGACGGCGGCGCACGACGTGCATCACATGACCTCCGTGAAGTCGATTAATTCGGTTGCCGTCCGCGGAATTTCAGCATAGAGATCACCATGGTAAGCACCGCCTTTCCGGTAGAAGTAGTAAACGTGGTCGGCACCGAACCGGAACCCTGCTTGAAACGCGATGGCAGACATGAACTTACGCCCTGGCGTCACGTCAACAGCAATCGTATCACCGTTCTCACGGGCTGCCTCGATTGTTGACTGATAGAATTCGATGATACCAGCGAAGTCAGTCTCTGTTTCGAGACTGTGTTTTGAGACGGTCGCGTCCCCTCCGTAGGCTTCGATAATCGTCTCAAACATCTCGCTTGCAGCCGCAACTGAATCAGCCACGCCCGGATTCGAAAGAATTCGGGCTTCATCCGGGACATAGCCGTTATCACACGCCGCAGTAACTGGATTCAAGAGCCCCGGCATCGTCGGCGTTCCATTGGTGATCCAGATACGGGTCATTATGTCACAGAAACAGTGCGATCACAATAGTGTTCGTGTCGGCTCACTGTATTATTGTTCGAATCCCGGCCCAACAGGATACGATTCCGACGCGCAGGAGAGTTGATTGTGCTGGCACCAGCGACAATGATCACCAGATGAGAACTCTTCAAACGCCAGTTCTGAGATCTCGTTCATCATCGTCTTGATGTCAGATTCGACCGCAGAGAGATCAGCCTCGCTAAATCTTCGAGATTCTATTTTCGGGCCAATTTCGCCGACATACGCATATCCGGCTTGCATAACGGGCTCATCATACAAATCACGACACGCGAGCAAGTAGATTGGCAGCTGATTGTCATCGTCCAAATCTCGATGTCGTTCGGTTGCCTTGTAATCGACAACCATCAGCTCATCATCGGACGTTCGGTAGACTGCGTCAATATACCCGGTTAGTTCGTGTCCGTTAAATTCGACTTCAAATTCACGTTCAGCATCAATAATCTCGTAGTCGGGGAGATCCAGTTCGAAGTATCGGTCAATACATTGCTTGGCCGCTGGAAGCGCATCCTCAGCACGGCGTTGGCTGGCGAGACGTTCGCAAATCTCGTCCCACTCCTCGCGTGTTTGCACATTCTGGTTCGCAGCCTGTTCTGCGGTATCGTGGAATAACAGGCCGATCTCGCGTTGTGATGTGCCGTCAGCCACATGACCTGTGACCTCCTGATAATCTTTGAACGCGTTGACAACGTAATCGAGGTAATGACTTCGAGGACACTCTTCGTAGGCTGCCAGCGAGGTATAGCTGTGCGAGAGTACGGGGTCTGGACTCTGCGGGCCAGTCAGCGACTCAACGTGGATTGTAGATCGGTCACCGTTTGTTGTCAGGGTGCCATTGAGCGATGCTGTAGCAAGATTTAACACCTGGTCGCGTGCTGCCTCTACTCCGAGTTCGTTCCCGTTATACTGGACTGCACCCCCAACTCCACCAACTGTTTCCATCGCTATGGTTTCGGTCCAATCGACCGCTTCTGGAGGGAGTGAGTCTTGAACATCATTCCAAATCGGAAGATGGCCACGCTCCGGCTGCCACGGTATCCGAGACGGAAGCAGTTCGCTCACAGCCTCAGAGACCGGATGTGCTTCTTCCTCACCATCATCGTCCTCGCGGCCGCCCTGCAGGACAAGGATATCCTCAGCACGCGTAATCCCAACATGGAACACACGCCTGGTTTCTCTCGCATCCCGCGTCACGTAATCCTCCCCAAACGCCGCGTTCGAGCCATCCGATAAGCCCGTCTCAAGCGCGTCGTAGGGTCGTGAACTAGGCTCCCACTCGTCTGCCGTGACTTGCGGAATAAGGACAACTGGGAAATCCAGACCCTTGCTTTTGTGAATGGTCATTACGTTGACCGCGTCATCGGCGACATCCGGCTGACTTGTCGGTGATGACCCACTCTCGTCGAATAGCGAGTCGTAGTGTTCGAGTGAGTCGATGAACTCCGGGGTGAGCGGCGGTTGGACGGCACTGTCGCCATACTGTTCGATAACGTTCTCAAGTTCCGTGAGGTCTCGGCGTTCCTGCTCGCTAAGATACCACTCGATATTCGTGATATCCTTGAGCTCGCGGTATAGGTGACTGAGCGACGCCGTATCCTGAATCCGGAGAAGTTTCGTGACGTGATCGCGGGCCTCAGCGACGCGGTCAGGCTCTTCGAACTCACCCAAGGGTGTTTCCCGGAGTGTGTCCACGAGTGGATCATCCCCCGCGTTGAGGGTGCGGAGGTCAGCGTCACACAGACGGTACCGCATTTGCAAGACGCGATTCCAACTAACCTCGTCTTCTGTCCGCGCGAGGGCTTTTAGATACGCACTGACTGTTCCGACACCGACCGATTCCGTAGCCAAATCCCCGGCCACTTCGTATGGGATTCCGGCCTCTTCGAATTCCTCGATGATGGATGTGGCGTGATCGTTTTTGCGGACGAGCAATGCAATATCGCCTGGGTCGTATGCGGTATCTATCGTATCTGCGGCACCGCTTAACAAATTCTGAACGACGGTACGAAGCTGGTCTGCACCGGTTTCGTCGGCATCTTCGTCAGGTAGTTCGACAGTTGCTACTGTATCGCCGTCGTATTCGGGTTCGTTGACGCGGGTGAGGGTTTTGTGTCGCTCTCGGTGTTCGAGTTTCGTGATCGCCTCATTCGCCAAATCAAGAATCGGCTGCCGGGAACGGAAATTCTCCTCCAGCGGCTCGTCGGTGAGTGCATCGAACACGGCATCGAGTTCGTCGGTGATGTTGGCGACGTGTGCGCCGCGCCACTCGTAGATCGCTTGGTCGTCGTCACCGACAACAAACAGGTTGTCCTCGGTGACAAGCGAGGTGGCAAGGTCGAACTGGAGACGATCAGTGTCCTGAAATTCGTCGCAGAACACGTAGTCCCACCTGTCAGCGATCTCCTCGCCAACTGCTGAGTCCATCAGAGCAGCTGTCTCCACGACGAGCCCGTCGAAGTCAATAAGATTCCGCTCGTCGAGTTCACGTTCGTATGCCGCATATCCTGCTGTCAGGTCACGAGCTGTGAGACAGTCAGAGAGGAACGAATCGAGATGATCGGTGAGTTCGAGATCAAGATCGTCCGGGATGGCTGTCGGCGCACCACTGGCGTATCCTCCGAGCAGGTATTTTGGGAGCTTGTACGCACTGTCGGGCAATTCTTGATCCCCAGCCTCGTGGGCTTCGAACGCATCTTCGAGTGCCTCACAGAGTTCAATGAGCCGGTCTAGAAAGTCACGTACGCTCGCTTCCATACCATCTTCCCTCAACTCCTCATGTTCCGCAACGAGGTCTGCGCGTACGTCGGGTAGTGAGTCCAGTACACTCGACACGGAACGTCCCCCGAGATTGTTGCTGGCAATAGCTTCGATACGCTCGGGGAGTTCGGCGAGTTCGTAGACCCGGTCAGCAGGCCCGAGGAAAGTATCTATATCGTCGGGCGTGATGCCACTGCGCTTCATCGAGCCGATAAAACTGAGTAGTTTTGACGCAGCACCCGACGCATACCCGTCGCCCCCGTAGACGTTGGGTTTGACAGCCCGATATTCGATATCGTCCAAAACATCTAGTACGATGGCGTATTTTTCCGCGTCTGTCGCTACCTCAAAGTCTGGATCGATCCCTGCTTCGTAGGCATAGTCGGTGAGAATTTCGTTGCATATCGAGTGATACGTATAAGCATCGATATCGTAGCCGGCCGCACCGAGTTTCGCGTTGAGTTTCTCTTGCATCGAGTCCGCGGCGTTATTCGTGAACGTTAACGCGAGAATCCGATCCGGTGACACGCCTTGCTCGTCGATGAGATCCTCAATTTTCCGCACCATCGTGAACGTCTTCCCAGTCCCAGCCCCGGCTAAGACCCGCATTGGGTACGTGTCAGAGTCGATGATCGCCTGCTGTTGGGGCTCCGGAGAGATATCTTCCTCTGGAACCGGGTACCACGATGGATATTCGTTGTCGCTCATCGTTTCACCTCCTTCGAGAGGCGGTCAGCACACATTTCCCGATACTCACAGTCTGTGCACGCCTCTTCGTTAATGAGGTCGAACGGCTCCGGCGCAAAGGATTCGCTCGTGATCCCGTCATGCGCAGCACGGATGAGTGCCCAGATAGTGTCATAGTACTCGTCGTAGATCTTCGTCGTTTCCCTCGGATACCCACGGGCAGAAACCTCGTATCCTGTCGGGGTGCTCTCGAAGGACGTGCTGTTCAGCAGCCCGTAGAAACTGAAGCGAACCTCCATCCCCTCCTCATAGAACGACTCGTTTTTCACGCCCTCGATGTACACTGCTGTCTGGAATGCGTTCCGGACACGCTTTGGTTCGTGCTCCTCGCCGTCGAGATGGTCACCAAGGCGGTCTGCTGTTCCAGACGAGAGCACACCGCGCGTGTTCCGCTTGTAATCGATGACATGAAGCCCCTCCTCGGTTCGAAGCACATTATCGGCTTTCCCGTGCAGGCCTCGTCCATCGCGTTCGCATTCTACCCAGCATTCTGTAGCGACTGATTGTCGAGCGTGGTCGATACCGTCGCCACCATCCGGATCGAAGAACGCGCTGATCGCAGCGTGATTCTCTAACCGCTGGTACTCTTGATGTGCTTCAGACTCGTAATCCTCTGGCGTACTGTGTTCGGCCCATTTTGCATCGAAGATATCCATTGCCCGCTCGTAAATCGTCTCAGGCGCGTCGTCTGTATCGGTCGCATCACACACATCCTCAATTGTCTCATGATAGATCTTCCCTTGGTTGAGATACAGTTCAGTACGATCCGGGGTGGTAACGTCATGGACGTACCCATAGTCGTATTGACGGGGACACGTCGCGTAGGTTGCTAACCGTGACGGGGAGAGGGAAACGTCGCTCATCGTCGCACCTCCCCGTTGGCGAACTCGATACGAGCACGTAGTGCCTTCCGAAGTTCTTCACCCCGCTCACCGCTCTGAGCAAGCACGTCCTGGATCTCTCCGAGCTCCCCTTCGACCTCGTCAAGCGACACGGTGACATCCTGACTGTTCGCCCGGCGGACCTCAGCCAGCGCGTCATCAACCCGCGACAACAGATAGTCTTCGGCCGCCTGCTCACTCGTGATTCGTGGCGTGCTGGCCTCATTTACCCAAGGGAGATCGACGTAGGCTGCTGTGAGGAACCGCGACGCCTGGGCACGCTCTTCCAGCGCGGTATCTTCGTATTCGTAGAGACAACAGTACAGGTGTTCGTCAGCAGCACTAGCCCCGATTGCCAGACTTCGCCGTGCATGTTCCGTATGATACCGCGCGAATGGCCGACCCGATGCCGTCGATTCCGTTTGGAACGTCGCATCCACGTCTGCCTCGTCAAGGGCCGTGATACCAGGATAATCCGGCATTGACGCGACACGCTCGGTCGGGAACAACCGCGTCAGGAAGGGGTCACCCGGATAGTCGCTATCGACGAGGTTTATCAGAAACACCGCGCGGAAGGACTCGTTCTTTATCGCCTGCAGATGATCTACTCGAACGCCACCATCAAGATCCGTCGCACTTGTCTGATTTTGTTGCGGTGCGTATTCGTGAGCGCGTTCGAGCATTTCTTGGAGTGACTCCCACGTCGCGTCAAGGAACGTAGTGGCTTCAAGGAACTCGGCCATGCGGAACGCCCTTCTGACGTTCCCGAACTGTGATCGTGCATTCAATGGCGTTTCGCGCTCGGCGATTCGAGTTTTCAATCCCGAGTCTGTTGCCCACCACCTAATCCCCTCGTGGATGCTTTCCATCTCACGGACGCGATTCAAGCGCTCTCTATCGAGTTCCGGGCCCTGTTCGGGTACGTCATCTTCTTCGGCAGCAGCCAGATAGCGGATGGCAGCGAGTAGTTCCCGAATCGCGGGATCGTCACCGAACCCAGTGATAGTCGTCGATTCCGTTGGAATTCCAGCGGCTTCGAGCGATTCGATGGTGTCTGTAACCGTACCCCCGCTTTGTTTTGTGGCGACAACGATGTCATCGTAAGTCCAGTCCGACTGCGCGACGAGGTCCTCTATCTCGTTGGCTATTTCTGCAAGTTGTTCGTCACTGGAGTCCGTAGCGAGAACGGACACCGATCCTGTTTCGGGATCTTCCGCCATCGTCTCGTCGGCGAAATACGCTGCTGTGGCAGCCGGTTGCGTTGAGGGTTTCTCTGATACATCACGGCGAGACTCGCTGAAAGTGACATGCTCTGTGATTCTCCCTGTTTCGACCATTGTACGGCGCACACTCGCGTTCTCTTCAGCGATACAGACGAGTTCACAGTCCCCTACGAGTGCGTCGAGATACGCACGGTCGAGCGGGTAAAACTCCTCAAACTCAACTGCGAGTACCGCATCGAAATTGACGACATCCTCACGAGCGTCTCCATTGAGGACATCGAGTGCTTCCGAGATGAGTTGCCCCCGTTCCATATGGTCATGCTCAGCGAGCCACCCGTGGAATGCATCAAGTGCAGCCGCGATGTCACGGAGTTCAGGGGTTTCATCCGGACTAACTGTCTGCCAAGAGATCGTGCTCATCAAAACGTCTACGTCCTCGATGAACGACGATTGGCCAGACGCCCGTTGGAGGTACTCCGTTTCCCACTCGTAGTCTTCGAGAAACTGGTGGAGGAGTTCTCGCCGTAGTGCATCAGAGAGAATGACGCGATCATCGGTTTGATTTAGGACATCGGTCGCGTGAACAACGAGCGATGTCACATACGGCGTCGCTGCACCCGGAAGCTCCGCATCCAATTTCTCTCGGAACGTATCTGTACTCGTGGGTGCACCTGTAATGACGAGCACATCCTCAGAGTCGTACTCGTTGAGAAGCGTTCGATATTCGTCCCGAGCAGTCCGTTCAACGTTCGTGCCTCCGAATGGGGGCGTCACTAACGTCCCATCAAATTCCCGGTGAGATGCGTGTTCAACCATTTCTATTACCCTCGAACCAGCTGTGTAACCCGCGATAAGACGCCACTGTCGTCAGTAGCTCTTTGGGACTTTCCTTGTGCATCATCGATAACGCTGGGGTCATCAATCCATCCCCGGAATCGGTCTGCGCTCTCGAACCAAACCTCGGCACCACGAATATTCGCTCTGATGTGTGCTGGTGTCGCTTTCTGGAACTCCCAGCAATTCTGCTTATCCAGATGGGCGGAGAAGTCAGCGATAACTCGCCCATCGTCTTTGAATTCGAGTTCGCACAGACCATCTGAAAGGGCACTGATCCATTTCCGACGCCCGGGATCGTGTTCCTTTTCAGCAGGTTTCTCCAGCGGCACATATTCTGGCGGTTCTTTCTCGGCAAAGGCGTATAGCTCCGAAAACACATCACGAGCATCTGCAAGGCGGTCAGCCTGATCGGGAAGCGTGATGTCCCGCTGTAAGAACAGGTGGGCAAACCATGGGAACAAATTACAGCTATCCGCTTGTCCGGCAATTTGGGCGGCTGCCTCGCGTTCGTCTTCCTCCAACTCAGAGAAGTTGACGTTGAAATCCAATGTCTTCATGCGGGTGCGCAACTCTGATTTGGGTTTGGTGGAATCGTTCGACGAAAAGATGAACGTCGGCATCTGGATGGAGCCATCCCACTTACCTTCCCAGTAGGACTTGATGATGTCCCGATCAATTTTCGATTTCGCTACGTCGTCAACGATATATGGAAAAACAGTATCCGACGCCTGTGCCCGTTCAATATTGTCCTTGACGAAGTCACCACCGGTGGTAACTTCCTGGACATACCCGTTCGAAATGAGTCGCGCCCCGAATCGCAGGAACATACCTTTCCCGCTGTCATTGTCTCCATGCAGAAAGAGGAAGGGCAGATCTTTGTCCAGTTCCGCGGACTCGTATTCGGCATAGTGATGGGCGCAGTAGTTTGCAAACGGTGCCCAGCAGAAGTACATAATACCCTCATAGAAATGCGCCCGTGTCTCCTTGGTTGTCCGTGTCTCTCCGAATTCGCCGACTGTTTCGATGTACTCTTCAACCAAGTTGAGTGCATCAGCGACTTCTGACGGGTCGTCAGGTAGGGGAGATGTTAATTCGAGAACAGCGTCATCAACCCGTAGCCCGACTGTCTTCTCGTTTCTATCGATATTTAGATCCGGGTATCCGGTGAACGTCTCTTTGTATCGTGCGATACCTGCTGGCGTCGCCACTATCTCGCCATCATTGATCCGGATGTTGTTGGCAGATAGCGTATCGTCTAAGTTCGATATTGCGCCCTCTAGTCCCTGTGGGGAGAGGCGTACACGCTTGTCCGGACTGATTTCGGTCGGATCAGTGTCCGTGTCCTCTGCGGCTATTACCACGTTTTCTGCCTCTTCTGACTCAGTCACAACGTTGTACGTGTTAACCTGATCTTCGTCAACTGCTTCGTCAAGCCGGGCGTTCAACTCGGCAATAGGGTCATCACTGAACTCATCCCCGCCAAGCCAGATATCATAGATTTTCGCTTCTTCGTCTGCTGTCTCAGCTTCCGCGATCTCTTCTGTGAGATCTTCCATGAACGGGGTCGCATAATCTTTGTGAACCGCGTAAAGCCGTTCGAACCAGTCGTCTACAGGTGTGTCACCATCGGTACGCCAGGCAATGTTGACATTAGTTTGCTTGCTCCCCTGCCAGGCCTGTTTGGAAAGGTTCGCCGATCCACAGATGAGTGTACGAGACCCATCTTGGTTTTCGACGATGTAGAGCTTCGTGTGAAGCAGGACCCGTGCTGAATCGACGGTGTGGATTAGCAAATCACCGTCTTGGCGCAGCGACTCCAGCTGCGCGGCTATTTTCTTCGCGTTGTTGGTATTCTTCAACGAGCACCGGTAATCGTCGTGCTGGTTGTCCCCGACGATGACCTCCAGTGAGTCCACTGCAAGGTCTTGGTTCTGAAACATCTTGTAGATGAACGCGGGGGACTGACTGTACGTGACGCAGTAAACGTGCTGGGCATCACCGAAGTAGTTCAGGAAGCTATCCCATGATTTGTCAGCAGCCATTTCTAAGTCGGCAGTGCTACCATTCTCGAACTCGACTGTAGCTTCGAATTCTGTCTTTGTCATGCGGGGATCACCGGTGTGTTGGCTGATACGCGAGTGGTTGCGCTGGACTGTGCTGGTGCATGGTTAGATATACGGAACGCCGCGGATGACGCTGCCCTTGGTGAGGTAACCCTTCATAGCGAAGTCAGCACACATGTCGGCGTAGTACGTGGTAATGGGGAGTCTGGTTGATCGGCTCAGTGAACCGACGTGAGCCTCCGACAGCCAGTAGGTTTGCTCGGCGAGCGTGTCGAGATCTGTCGATCCGTGGCGTTTCACAATCTGGATCGGACGCGGGGTACCCGGGCTGCCCTCATTCCCACCGGTCGTGGTCAGATAGGAGTGCTCGCCATTGTGGACATGGAAGGCGACGCCTTTGTCTGCGATATCAAACCCTGAGTTCGATTCGTCGTACGTGGCGATGCGGGGGTTCCCGGATTTCCGAATCTCGACGAGATCGAACCGTTTGATTATATCGCGGGCTTTGTCGAGACGGTTGATGAGGTTCTCAACGTCAAGGTAGAACTTTCCATCTCGATGGATCACGACGTGGCGCGGTGGTCGGCCTTCCTCTTCGGCGAATATTTCGAGGACGTGTTTGATTACGTTCGCCACATCGTCCTCGTCGAACGTCTCACCAGCCTGCTTCGTGACGGCCTCTGACGCGAGGATTGTTCCGTCGGCCATGATGACGTTCGCGGCCGCACCGAGGTGTTGGTTGGTCTCATGATCGTACGTCACGTCAAGGCCGACGAAGGCGTCAACATCACCAGGAACATCGTCTATCCGCCACGGCACGCCGCCCGCTTTTCCAATGAGCGACGAGCAGATGTTTCCGCGGTAGTCATCATTGCCGAGATTGTCGATGGAAATCATCTGACTCGGTACACCCATTTGCCCGAGACGACGCTTGAACTCGGGATACGGATCGTCATAGTCCGCTACTGCGGCATCGTCTACATCTGGTACAACGATTAGTGCTGCATCGTAGTCTCTCGCTTCTTGCGCGTCCTGAGAATAATGGAATTCCGAACCCAGTTCATACGTCTCTTCATCGAATTCTGTGGGATTCGCGTCGTAGTCTGCAAATTTATTGAGCAACGTGAGAATATACTCGTGAGCCGGATCTTTCTCTTCTTCAGGATACAGCGCGATGATGTCGAACGACTCTGGAGGCTTGTACACGCCGTACCCCTGCCGTTCGAGCCCATAAGCACCGTAGAAACCTGTCTGTCCCCCACCAAATCGGAGATTCGAACCGTTTCCGATCTGGTGTTCGCGGTACCCTACGTTCGTGGGCTGCGGGACTGGGTCGAAGCCGAAATGAGGCGTCGGGCCTATAAGATCGACGAACGAGGTGACGACATTGAACCGTTCTTCGGGCGTCATTCGGCTCTCATTGTGGATGACGTTCAGGAACTCCTCATCAACACGACCCAACTGCTCGAACGTCGGAATTACCTTACAAAACTTCAGGAGCTGCGGGAAGATCGAATCATCGTTGCTCCCGTACTGTAGTTCGGCGATGAGTGGATCTCCGGCCCGCATCGAGTCGATGACATCTTGTTCGACATGCCTCTCGTGGTACTCCGACATCGGGACGCCTGGCCCGTCCAACACATCATCGTAGTCCATGTCGATGATCTGCTTGACTGTCGCCGTGCGCGCACTGTCGTACAGATCCGTGTCGTGCTCAACCGTCACATCGGCAATATCATGCCCACGTTGAGCCCACTCTGCGGCAGAGAATGTCGATTCCAAATGGTAAGCGACGTTCACACCACAAATCACAGTTCCGTCAGCATCAACACGAATCCTGCATTTGTATTTCCGATAGGCTTCGAACAAACCGCTGTTCGCGGTTCGCTGCGGTGTGGGTTCGATAATCGAGTTAATACCTGACACTTCGAAATGATCGGTAACAGCTCGTTTCACATCCTGCTTGACGAACGTCTGGAGCGGGCCATCTTGCGTGTACGAGCGTGCTTCCAACGTTTTCTCGCCCTGATGTACAGGTTTGACCGTGTAACCGTGAACCGATATCGTACTGTAGAGCTCATCGGTTGCATAAATACGCCGCCGCGACGCATCGGCTGTCGTCACAGGACTCCCGCTCCGTGATCGGTAATAGTTCGCCGCCTTCGCAGCGAACCCCTCAATCCCGTTCGTGAAGTCATCGGGGTCGATCCCACCATCCCCGGTTGCTCGGAGTTCGTACTCGTGAACGGGCATCTCTGGCAATTTCCCGAGTTCGAACTGTAGCAGGTAGTTACCGTCCGAAAGCGGTTGTTGATGTAGGAGCTCGCTACCTCCATCGGCCGTCGGCCGCAAATTACTATTCACATCCGTTCCGCGAACGAACTCCTCACTAACGGACGCATCCGATGTTGCCGCAATAGCATCACGTGAATCACTTCTCTCTGACTGCTCGACAAGTTCATCAGCTGATTCACTTTCCGTTAACTCGTTGTTCTCAGCAGCGGATGGAGGGTTTTCTAACAGCGTGACAGTGAGGTCATACCCTGGGTTGAGTTGCATCTCCCCCTGAAACTCGTTTCCTACGACGTTCTCTAGGAGATACCACTTCCCAATCTCCCAGTCGAAGTCCGCGACATCGTTGTTGTGGAATACTGTCAGATCCACCGGTGTGCCGTCGATGTCCTTCAACTGGATTTTTCGAGCGATGGCATCGTGATTCCACTCGTCAATCCCTGTAACGCGTAGAGTGATGTCGATCTCTTTTCCATCCTCGATATCGTTCTTGACTGCCATCTATGTCGGCAAAAGGACCCCCGGAATAAATAGGTTTTCACTAGGCGAATCTAAAACACGCTAATTTATATTTAGCGTTAACTCATTCTAAATATGAACCATATTCTAATAATAAGATATTTCTGAGACTGTCTGTAGCGATCCTGAAAGGTGAAAATCTGCCAGATTAGAGGTTATAGACAGCAAGAATACAGTGAAATCTGAATAAGGACATCTGAATGAGTGAATATATGTGTTATCGAATTATAATCGTCTCTATGCTTGGGACAGGAACCGCAGAAGAGTTCATCGACGACGCCGAACAGCATAACCAGTGGTGGGGTGACGGGATTTCTCCAGAACTATCGCAAGCGATAGGCCTCACCCCTCGATCTGATTTCCACAGCGTTCTCAAAACGACGAACACCCACTACACCGAAGGCGTCGAACGCCTTGTCTACTCAATTCACGGTCAAACCGGTATCGGCAAGACTACTCTTCTCCACCAACTCGTCGCAGCACTCCTCAACACGACTAATTTCCCGCACCAAAACACAGATCTCGAACTCACCTCCGATATCGACCCCCGGCAAATCCTCTATATCTCCTTAGAGGACTCTCTTTATCAGCTTGAACGCGCAGGCGACGACATCAAACGCCTCAAACAGGTCATCGATTATTTCCAGACACACGTTGCACCCCGGAAAGGACAAAGGTTCATTTTTCTCGACGATGTCCAGGCCCTCGACATCGACGAGGAGCGGAAAGCGGAGCTACTCGACATCGTTGACAAAAATACGTATGTATTCCTGACCGGCATCGTCAAATCTCAAGTCGATCTCTCCACTACCGAATCTGCCGATACCGTGGATAAGTTCGAACTGTGGCCGATCCTTCCAATGAAATTCATCGATACCGTTCAGATTGGCGAAGGCCTCGGTTTCGATTTCGATGACGAATTTCGAACCCAGCTAGAACAATACCAATCACCTGATTTAGACGGCCCATCGCCGATTAAGAGGATTCGAACTGGGCTGGCCAGAAGAGAGTCCAAGACTAATCTCGACACTGCTGTGGAAGCTCTCTCAGACCTCTGTTTCGATATTCTCGATTCGAACGATCGAGACAACCTCCATGATGCCGCCCGATCATACCTCCGTACAGGCGGTACTCTCAACCAAACAGACGACGCTTCAATACGAAACGACCTAACGAAATCTCACTTTCTCCTCTTCCTCTACAAAGAACTCGCAAAGTACCGATCTGTCCAACAACCCGAAAATCTCCACCGACTCAGTTCCATCGCTGCCACCAACGCCGGTGAAGAACTCCAGTACACTGATCTCAGCGATCAAATTGGCGTTGACAGGCGAACTGTCGATAGCTACCTCGACGTTCTCGATGAAAGTATCGCCGTCACCGAATCCCATGACTACTCTCTCCGCCGCTACCGCCGCACCCGCCTGTATCTCCGCAATCCACGTCACCTCGTCCTCCTCTCCCAACGACAGGAACACCACGGTTTCGAAGGCTACGAACAACAAAACACGCTTAACCATGAATTTGAGTACAAACTGGCCCGCTCCGTTGCTTTCGACCATGCCAAACGCCTCGCATACACCGTCGGAGCATACAATGTCGAATACACCGATACAGAATCTGGCCTCGTTGATTACATCCTTCACCGCAACGGACACGTCCTGCCTTTCATTCTTTCCTACCATCCACACACTGACAACGCCGAGACAATCGCCGAAGAGTTCACCCCTGAATCCGGCCAGCACACCGAAGACGACTCTGAGGAGCTACAGGAGTTCGACTACCAAGCACCGTATCGATTCATCATTACTGACAGTCTGCCAAAGAAATCCAAAGAAGACCAATCCTTGATTGTTGAAAAAGATGAATTCAGTATTTGCTATCTCCCATACTGGTTGTTCTTGCTGATTTGCTGAGAAAGCCCCTGCCGTCTATATCAGCGGATTGTTGAGTATCGCAAATCGATACTCTCGGGATTGGCGAGTGTTGTAATCAACGTTAGCTTTGGAC
>OBKM01000509.1_pt1 | contig 18998 bp, 17 predicted proteins | sample 1519691 | NCBI WGS metagenome assembly OBKM01 (sample SAMEA37050418, study PRJEB22526) | metagenome | biome: saline pan; feature: lake; material: water | place: Egypt | collected 2015 | depth 0.5 m | reverse complement strand
GATACAAGTGTCGAGGTGGAAAGCGACGGGGCGGGCGATCCGGCGAACTTCGAGGTCGAGATTACCGGCACGAACAGCCCAGTTGACGAAGGTGAAGATCTCGACGTGACTGCCGATATTGAGAACTCCGGGTCGGAAGACGGCGACCAGACGATCGAACTGGAAATCGACGGTGAGGAAAAAGACAGCCAATCGGTCGATGTCGACGCTGGCGAGACCGAAACGGTGACGCTCACGTGGTCCACCAACGACGGTGACGCAGGCGATTACACGGCGACCGTGGCCAGCGATGACGAAAGTAACGACGCGGATGTGAGTGTGGAAGAACAAGGTGATGGGTCACAGGTATTCTATCCGGATTCAGTTGCAGCGGGGTCCGATTTCATCAGTAACTTCGACGATCTGCAAGATGAGGATGGAAACGTTGCAAGTATGGAGGGAAACCCACCAGATGATTTCAGTGTTGTCACCCTGACTGAAGACGTATCCGCAAGTGAATACACTCTGGAACTTGGGATTGATACAGTCGATTTGCAGGGTAGTTCCTCTGGCATTACGGTGGTGGTCGAAGATGATACTGGTAACGAACTAGGGAGTACTACTATACAGGATAGCGATTCGAAGGAGATTATAACAATTAATGTAGGTTCGGTTGATCCTGAGCAAGATATTTTTGTAACATATTCTGGAGATGAACAAAATGATGAACTGGAGATAGACTTCCAGCGGTTGGCTGATGCCAGCTAACTGAGTCAGTGAGTGTTGCTTTTGATCTCCCGACACGTGCCAACAACACTTTGCAACCGGTGAATTATCGAATTTCTACAATATTAATATTCTGTCTTCAGTAAGAGAGATGTCAACCCTCCCGAAAGAACTCCGGCTGCTCAAACGCTTCGTCTTCGCCTTCGACGTCCAGCACGTCCAGCGCGGTAACTTCGGCATCGACGCCGAGCAGTCCAGCGAGACTGGGCTCGGTTCGGCCGTTGTCGCTGCTGACGAGTTCCTTGACGTAGAGCCCGCCGGCACCGTGGAGCTCGATGTCGGCGTGGCGGTCGTCTAGCAGCTCACCCTCGATCTCGTAGACCTCTCGCGTGCGCGTGATACTCGCCCGGCGGTGATCGACTCGCTCGGGCGTGTACTGTTCGATCGTCGCGCCCTCTAGCTCGTCGAGTGCAGCCTCGAACGCGCCGTTCTCGACCGGCTCTGCGAACTCGACGTCCATCCGATACGTTTTGCTCGCTTCGAGTTCCTTGACGCGCTCGACCATTTCGTGGGTCGCGAGTCGCAGTCCCTCGACCTCGACCGAGCCGTCGGCTTCCTCGTTAATCCGTGCTTCCAGCGCCTCGACGTCCGGGCTCCGGAAGCCCGGCTCCTTGACTTCGGCGACGAAGGGCCGACCCCGTTCGAGCATCAGCGCGTCGACGTCCTCGCGGCCAGCGCCGTGGAAGACGGCTTCCTCGCCCTCCATCGCCTCGCGGACGTGCGGTGCGACGTAGCCCTCGACGCTGTCGTCGTAGAGATAGCCGCTGCCGCCGCAGTGGTCGCAGTCGATCTCGCCCTCGGGACCGAGATCCTTCCCGCTGCCGCCACACTCCCGGCAGGGCCACTCGGTCTGGGGTATGTCGCGTTCGAGTTTCCGGTAGCGACCGTACACGAAGGCGGGATTGATCTGGATCTCGACGTCGCCGTCGCGTTCGAGGTTGAGCAGGGCCAGCACGTCGGGCCGCTCGAAGTCGACCATCGTGTCGGTTTTCCGCCCGACGCGCTTGCCGACCTCGCGGTTGAACTCGGATTTGAACAGCTCGCCCGCATCCGCGTCGAGTCCGGCGTCTTCCCGCAGCAAGACGTCGTTTTCCTCGATTAGCGGTGGGGTGCGCGTCCCGACCTGATACGTCTCGAAGTGGATGTCTTCGACCGCCTGGGCGACGCCCTCGGCCCACTCGTCGTACTCGCCACAGAACCCCTCACAGACCCAGCAGTCCTCGGGTGGCGTGGGGTCGTAATCCTCGTCGTCTTCCAGCGCGATCGCCGTTCGGAGCGCCCGGCCGCGCTCGTCGTTGGTCAGCCCGAAGCTCCGATCCGAGAAGGGTCGCCCGAGACAGGCGTCACAGAGCGGGCCCGTCTCCAGGAGCGCGCGGGCGTCGTCGAGTACCGTCATACCCGTATCCAGTCGGAGCGTGGGTAACTAGCTTGTGGAAGCCGACCAGAAGTCGGGAAGTTGGTAGTCGCGTCTTCTGGACTGGTTTTCGGTACTGGAATCGTTCTGGATGACTCTCCCTAGAACAGTCTCGGGTTGCTCGCGGAATCGTTTGATCACGGGCGAACACTACCACGAAAGCCCGGGGACCAGTCGGCGGAATCGTTTGATCACGGGCGAACACTATCATGAAAGCCCCCGGATCGCTCGCCGGCTGTGGCTCGCTGTGCGCGGGACTACGTCCCGTGCTTGCGTCGCCTCGCTCGCCGACCGATCCGGCCCCTTTCGATCCACCCATACAGGACCTCGCCCTCCCCAACCGGTTGCGGTGCTCGTCGCATTGCTCCTGCGCTCCTCACCCCTCGCACGGCTCCGGCGGGACGCCTCGCGGTGCTCGGCAGTCCCGCCAGCGTGCGCCGTTGCTGTTCAGGTCTGTCGACGATTCGACGCCCCTTTTTATTCGCTGGTCGAATCACCGGTATGCGCCAGTTTATCGTGCTCGGTCACGACGCGCCCATCGAATCGGATTTCGCACTCTCCGATCTCGCGGGCGGGGCCGGTCGCCTCGACGTGCTCTGTCGGTGTGTCAACTCCGCGTTCTTTCTCTCCCACGACATTCGCGAGGATGTCACGGTCCATCTCGTCTTGCAGGATGAATTTACAGTTACGTTCGAGGGGAGCGAACTCCGGCGGCTGAATCCCGACGAGCGCTCGACCGCCGCGCTCGTCCGCAAGGCCCTCGAAGAGCGCGAAGAAGCGATCGGCCATATCCCCGTCGAGACTTCGCCCGGCGTCTCGCTCAGGCGGATGGGATTTGCCGACCTGCTCGACGACATCGAGGGGACAATTGTCCAGCTCCACGAGGACGGCGATGCGATCGTCGAGGTCGACGCGCCGAGCGATCCCGTATTCGTCCTCTCGGACCACCACGATTTCGAGCCGTGGGAAGCCGATCTCCTGGCCGAGCACTCCGACCTGCGCGTCCGACTCGGCCCGGAGCGGCTACACGCCGACCACGCCATCACTATTGCCCAGCACTACCTCGACACCGACGGCTACACGCGCTTTTGATACCAGTCCGGAAGCGTTAAAAACGATACTACCCTTCTTTCGGGTGCGGGCCGGTGGGGTAGCTTGGTATCCTTCGGCCTTCGGGTGGCCGTAACCGCGATTCGAATTCGCGCCGGCCCACTTTTCCCGCATTCCACTACCGCGAGCGTAGCGAGCGGTCCGGAATGCGTGGAAAATACACGCAAGCGAATTCGAATGAGACCAGTCGCGCGCAGCGAAGCGAGCACGTCCGGGCGTGATTCGAATTCGCGCCGGCCCACTTTCCCGCATTCTCAACCTCTGAGCTACTGTCTTCGGGTGGCCGTAACCGCGTCCTCGTGAGCGAAGCGAACGAGGGCAAGCGAGACCGGAGGTCTCGCGTGATTCGAATTCGCGCCGGCCCATTTTCACCCCACTCTACGACGACGAGCGGTAGCGAGGAGTCCATAGTGGGATGAAAATATACGGAAGCGAATTCGAATGAGGCCGGGCGCGCGCAGCGAAGCGAGCACGTCCGGGCGTAATTCGAGATTTGCGCCGGCCCATTTTCACGCTGCATCGGTGACGAGCATCACCGGTCGCCGAACACTCTCACAGCATGCTCCATCGTCGGAACGAAATGAATCGTGGCCATCGAGGCGACAGTCCCCTCGTCTTCCATCGATGTGGGCCAGGAAAAAAGTACTCCAGATCGTCGTCGACAGTCACTTTGAGCAGAACTGGAGTCTGGTCGTCGATCGGTCGTCCTTCGGGAGTCTCACCACTGATCGGGTGATCTCGCACCTCCGCTTCGGCATCCACCTCGAACGTCTCTACGTAGAAGGGAAACGGAAACGCCCCTTCGTTGACTTCAACGGTGAACGTGTGCGATTCGGTCGCGTCATTAAGAATACTCAGTGAATATTGTTCGTCGGAATCGAGCGCCCCACAGCCTGCTACCCCACCGATAAGGGCCGTTCCGACAGTTCCGATGTACGTCCGTCGATTCATGTGTGGTAGCATGGCTATCAGAAAAATGTATGTTCTGGGCACCTCTGCAGAGAGACAAGCGAACTCGAGGTTCTGCGTGAAGCGCAGGTTCTCGGACGCAATTCGCGTCGCCTCACGTTTCCCGCATTCCAACACCGCGAGCGGACCGAGCACGTCCGGGCATATCCGCAATTCGTCTCCGGTCACCTGGTCGTCGTACGGGGGCTCGACCGCTCAAACAGCGGCCTGATAGGTAACCGCTCCGTCGGATCCGACGGTGGCGACGACGACGGCCCGGGCGAGATGCCCGTTCTCTCTTATGTGATGTTCGGGAACGAGCGGGAGCGGGACGGGACGGAAGCCGTCGGTTCGCATGGCGCTCACACTGGGATACCGCCGATACTCCGCCCCGTTTTCGAGGACCGAAAAGTGCCCCTTCGGTTTGCGGGTGTAACTGTATCTGAACGTCGAGGCGGAGGGTCCGGGGCACGTGAGCGCATCGACCGAATCGAGGGCCGCGACGACCTCGTCGTCACCCTCGAGCACGATCGGCGGGTCATCCAGCGTCCCCTCGTCCTCCCGCCAGCGGATCCGTCCGCCGGTTCCGACGCAGGCGTAGCTGTCATCCGACAGCAAGATCCTGTCCTCGATGGCAAAGAAGCGTCGGCCACTCGATGATCGACCGCGAAGCAAGAACGGCTCCGAAAGCACTGGCTCCATCTCAGTTGCCGTCCGCTCGTCCGTCACCAGCACCGGAACGTAGCCTTCGTGGGCGGCGTTCGCGACCGCCGAGACGACCGTCAGTGGCCTCGGGTTGTCGAGTGAAAGGATCGCAAGCGGCGCATCGACATCCGGCGTAAGCGATGAACCGGTCCGAGTGACACTCGCCCACCCCTCGTCCTCGATGGCACGCCCACGGCGTTCGAGATCGTCGATGACGAGCGAACGACGTTCTGTAGCTGTCGGTGACACTGTCGTCGGTAAGGGTCGGAACAGCATAAGCGGTCGGGACAGCTGCGTGCTATGGGCGGACCTGTTTGGTACGATCGCCCGTACAGCGAGCCCACAGTGCCGGTACTCCAGCTACTGTAGACGTGGGCGAAGTTGCTCGCGGATCGTTTGGCGTTTCACCAGCCCGAAGCCGAGACAGATGAGCAGAAAGCCGGCGACGGTCGTGACTGTCAGCCCCTCGTCGAGCAGGAGCCAGCCGACCAGCGCGGCGAACACCGGCGCGACGTAAGAAACCAGATTGATCTCGATCGGGCCAAGCCGGTCGAGCAGATCGAAGTAGATGAGGAAGCCAAGCCCGCTGGCGACGACCGCGAGGTAGCCCAGCGCGAGCACGGCCTCGGTCGTCCAGACGATCGCGTCGAACGATTCGCCAAGGGCGAGCGCGACGAGGTGGGTAACCACCGCGCCGACGAGCATCGACCAGGCCTCCATCGTTTCGATATCCAGCCCGGAGTCGAGCGCTCGTGTCAGCACGGAGCCGAGGGCGAACGACGCCGCGGCAAGAAAGACGATGAACTTCGCGGTGGTGCCGCTACCGGTCAGGCTCCCGGGGTCCGGTGCGGCGAGGACGACGACGCCGAACAACCCGACACCGAGCCCGAGAACCCCTACCAGTGTCAGTCGTTCGGAGGGGAGAAACGCCCGCGCGAAGACGGTCGTCAGGACCGGCGAGAGCCCGACAATCACGGCGGCGATCGCGCTAGTCACTGCGGGGTCGCTCTCGCCGACGAACAGGAATGCGTGGTAGCCGGCGATGATCAGCGTCGCACCGACGGCGACATCAGCCCACTGGCGGCGACCGTGAGGGATCGGGTCCTCGACGACGACGGCCGCGTACGCGAGCATCACGACGGCGGCGATATCGAACCGGAGCGCGGCGAAGGTGACCGGTGGAAAGTACGCCAGTCCGGCGTTGATGGCGACAAAGGCCGAGCCCCAGACGGCGGCGAGGGTGAGAAACAGAGCGAGAGTTCGAGGACGGCTCACGACAGAGGTGGGCGAGCCATGAATAAAAAGCGTATCGAACGCCGTCGGATTGATCCGGAAGAGAGCCTATGCCGTCGTATGGAGCCGAGTGGTCAGGAGGCAACCGTCTGTATTGTCGCGACGCGCCCTCCGACATTCGAGCTATGTCGTGACGGGGTGTATCCATCGCCGGGATCCTACGATCGGACGGAGACGGACGCGACGTATCTCGCATTGTACCGAACTGCCCCCGTCTCCGCGATCACCCACTACGCGCGTGTCCGAAACCGTGTCGAACAGCGTCGTGGGGAGCCAGGACCGATGGACCCCGACGACTGGGCGGCGACAATCGAGCCGTTCTCCGACGAGGAGGTCGCCGTCGTCTTCGAGCTTGGCGAGCTCGTCCCGCTGGAGCAGCCGATCGAGAACGACCAGCACGGTGTTAGAGGCGCGAGGTACTGCACGCTTGCCGACCTGCAAGCGGCGACGACACTGTCCGAGCTGCGGACGCTTGGCAACTCCTAGTCAGCCAGCGGTTCCTCGATATCGAGCCACTCCGCACTGCGCGCCCAGAGCTCGTGAGCCGCGTCGGTATCGCGGCCCGCACTCGACGGCGTTGCCGGGTCGAACCCGGAGAAGTAGCGGCCGGAGACGTCCGCGAGGCGTGGCGAGACGGCCAGATTGACCAGCGCCGCTGCGCCGTCCTCGACAGACGTGACCCCCGGTACTGCGCCGAGCTTTGCGAACAGATCCGGCAGTGGGCCGGGGAGAAACCTGCTGAAGCCGCTGCCCGGGATCGCACCGGGATGGAAGCTGTTGGCGGTCACGTCGTGTCCGGCGGCATCGAGCCGGCGGGCGAGCTCCGTCGAAAACAGGATGTTCGCGAGTTTCGAGTGGCTGTACGCGCCCATCCCGGCGTCGGCTTCGGTCACACGCTGGAGATTCAGCGACGCCCCTTTGTGGGCGGCCGAGGCCGTCGTGACGATACGGGCGTCGGGCGCGAGGTGGTCGAGCAGTTCGGCGGTCAGCAGATACGGGGAAAGATGGTTGACGTGGAAGGTGTACTCAACGCCGAGACTGGTCAGTCGGTCGTTTCGGAAGAGCCCACCGGCGTTGTTCGCCAGGATGTCGAGGCGCTCTGTCTCCGCCCGGACAGTGGCTGCGAGTTCCCGGACGGACGCGGTGTCAGCAAAGTCAGCCTCGACGAACTGGCTATCCACGCCGAGGGCAGTGAGTTCATCGACGACGGCCGCACCTGCCGCCCGGTCCCGGCCGTGAACGATCACGTCCGCACCGAGGCGACCGAGCGCGAGGGCGGCGTGACGACCGATACCACTTGTTGAGCCGGTAACGAGTGCCTGCATGCCGGTACAGTCGGCGTCTTCGACGTCCGCGATCCGTTCGGGGAGGTTACTCATCAGTCGTGTCAGGGACCGGACGAACAAGAGCCTGCGGTCCTGTCGTCGGGATCAGACCGCGTCAAGCAGGCCCTGCTCGGCGACATCGTCCCGAACTACCTCCGCGACGTGCTCACCGCTCAGCAGACACATCGGGACGCCGATACCGGGGTTGACGTCGCCGCCGACGTAATAGGTTCGTTCAACCCCCGGTACTTTGAAACCCGGACGCAGGGGGCCGGTCTGTTCGAGGGTGTGTGCAAGCCCGAGCGCCGTCCCGCCGAGCTTGTTGAACTGCACCTTGTAGTCGGTAACACAGGCCGTGTGCTCGACGCGAATCCGATCGCGCAGGTCGACGTCCGCGTATTCCGCGAGGCTGTCGAGCACGTCGTCGCGGTACTGCTGGCGTTGCTCCGGGTCGTCCGCCAGCTCCGCGGCGATCGGGACGAGCACGACCATCGTCTCCGCGTCGTCGGGAGCGACGGAGGGATCGGTTCTGGACGGGACGTTGACGTAGTACGCCGGGTCATCGGGCCAGCCTGGCTCGTCGAAGATCGCCTCGAAGTGGCCCGACCAGTCGGTCGGCAGGACGAGCGTGTGGTGTTCGAACTCCGGTAGCTCGCCGTCGATACCGAGATAGAGCATAAAGGCCGAGGGGGCGAGGGTTCGGCCGTCCCAGTACTCGTTGCTGTCGCCCATCAGCCTGCCGATCGGCCGGGAGCCGGCCGCGCCGTCGGGCAGCAGGTCACGCTCGACATGTGCGGGTGGCGCGTTGTTGACGACGCGATCGTGGCTCGTGGGGCCACCACGGTGTTCGACCGTGACGCCGCTGCCGTACGGTTTCAGTCCGGTCACCGGCGTGTCGGTCCGGATCTCGACGCCCTGCTCGCGGGCAACCGATTCCATCGCCTCGATGAACGACCACATCCCGCCCTGCGGGTAGTAGACACCCAGCCCGTAATCGACGTGGCTCATCAGGGTGTACAGGGCAGGCGTATTGTACGGCGAGCCGCCGAGGAAGACGAGCGTGTACTGGACCAGCTGCTGGAGCTTCGGATGATCGAAGTACTCGGCGACGTGTTCGTCCATGTTACCGAGGAAGCTCAATCCCTTCCCCGACCGAGCAACGTCGGCGGACACGTAGTCGCGGAACCGCCATCGGTTGGCCAGCACGAACCGGTTCATCCCGATCTCGTAGGCCTCCTCGGCCTGATCGAGATACCGCTCGAAGGCTTCCCCGCCGCCGGACTCGTAGGACTCGAACAGCTCGGCGGCCTGATTCGGGTCCGCGGGCACGTCGACGCTATCGCCGTCTTTCCAGTACACCCGGTAGTTCGGGTCGAGGCGTTCGAGCTCGTAGAAGTCCGAGGGGTCGTGGCCGAAGTCCTCGAAGAAGCGCTCGAACAGCTCCGGCATCAGGTACCACGATGGCCCGGTGTCGAACTGGAACTCGCCGTCGACGAGCTTGCCGGCGACGCCGCCGACCTGCGAGCGCTGTTCGTACACTGTCACGTCGGCCCCATCGCGGGCGAGATACGCCGCCGCGGCGAGGCCGCCGATCCCAGCACCGACGATTCCGATCGAGGTGCCGGCAAGTGAAGTCGTAGTGGATGGTGTCTTGCTCATAGCTGATAATCGCATTGGGAAACTGCTAGCCGTTCGATGGCGGGTTTCAGGGCACGTACCAGATACCGCGTTTGAAGTCGAGCCACTCGCCGACGACGACGTGTGGCAGGGCGACGATACAGATGAAGATCGTATAGAACGCGACCAGCCCGGGGAGGAGCCCCTGCGTTCCGAGGGGGTTCGGCGCGACGAGCCACAGCGTCGCCGCGACGAGACCGGTCGCCAGCGCCCCGACGATCAGGACGCCCCACACGATCGGAACGGGGAGCCCCTGTTCGTCCTCTGCGGGCTCTTTCCGGTGAGCGGCGAACGTCCGGCCGGACTGGCGCATCGAGTACCACAGCGGGAAGTACAGCCCGATCGAGACGACGACCGGGACGGCAGCGAAGTAGCCAACCAGCAGGGAGGTCTCACCGAGGTCGGCGAGCCACGCCGTCGAGCCGCCACTCGTCGCGTAGCCCCAGACCAGATGGGCGACGACCGCGAGTCCGTACGCACCACCGAAGATCGGGGTTACCAGCTCCATGCGGGTGTGGAGCGCGCCGACCGCACCCGGATCGAACATCGAGATCATGTAGGAAGCGAAGCCGTAGAACGTCTCGGGCCAGAAGACGAGGGGAACGATCATCACCGCGCCACCGCGAACGAACGCGGCGAGGCCCCGCTGGAGATCGCTTTGCAGGTGATCGCTCCCGACGAGCGCGTCCATCACTCGAAGATCGCCGTGGCCGCCCTTCGCGACCGCCGTGGCAAACGCCAGCGAGAGCGCGATCAGCGGCGCGATGAAAAACAGTGCGATGAATCCGGCAACGAAACTCACGTACATCGCGACGTACTTCGTGCCCATCGGAAGGCCCCTGCGCCGGAGATTCTCGAAGTGTTCGTAGCCGCCGTGTGGGAGGTTCAACCCGACCATCCCGACCAGATAGATGATCATCTGGACTTCCAGCGATGGAATCGAACCCGTGATCCCTGCAGCGGCGAAGACGACAAACAGCGCAAGCAAGGCTCCGCGGGATGCCTGTATCGTCCAGTTCTCTATCCGCCGTCTCCGTGTCTCGGCGAGTTGCCACGTTCCCGTCCCCATACACTTTCGTTACGGCTGTAGGGGCTTTTCGGACAGCCGTAATATGACTGGCTTTTATATCCCACCGGGAAATTATTTCAACGTATCGCCCGGTTTTATTAGCGATCACGAGAGACTGTAGGTTTGCATGTCAACGCAGCTCAACAACCCGTCCGCGTTCAAGAACCGGTCGCTACTCATACAAAAACAGCGCGGAAACCCACGGCTTTAGCCGTGGGAGGAAGCGCGTCACTTCTGAATCAAACCACGTATCCAGTCTCGGCTGACTCCCCAACGCAAAACACAGTATTTAAATAATAATGTCCTAAAATTTGAACCGTGGCGGTCGTCAGAAACCTCGGAATCAAGCTTGACGTTGACGAGGACGCACACAGCGTTCTTGATGAGACGTTCGAGCAATTCCAACAGGCCGCGCAACACGTCGCGGACTATGGTTGGTCTGACGCCCCCACTCAGATAATCGACAGTAAGTCGAAACTTCACGACGCCACCTACGAAGACGTACGTGAGCAAACCGACCTCACTGCAAACCACGTCCAAGCCGCACGCAGTCTCGCCGCAAACGCACTCGGTAACTGCAAAGACCGTATCCTCGAAGACGGCAAAAAAGCGAGCAAACCTGAGTTCCGCGGTACCGTGGTCGTCTACGATGGTCGAACTATCACGTACAACGACGACCACTGTACCTTATCAACTACAGAAGACCGCGTCACCGCGGAATACACCGTACCCGAGGACACTCGCGGAACGCCGTTCGAGGATTACTGGGAGAACGACGAGTGGGAGCGCGGTGAGGCCACGCTACACAAGCGCGACGGCACGTACTACTTGCACGTGTCGATGAAAAAAGAACGCGAAAAAGATGGGGCGTCTACCTCCGAGTACGGAGCGGTACTCGGCGTAGACCTCAACGTTGACGGTTACCTCGCCGTCACCTCGACTGGCGCGTTCCTCGGCAACGCCGCCTACCTCAATCACAAGCGTGCAGAGTACGAACAGCGTCGTGGAAAGTTACAACAGACAGGTACTCGGAGCGCCTACTTAACGCTGAAATCCATCGGTGACCAGTTCTCGAATTGGAGCGAGGATTACTTGCATCGTGTCGCACTCGCACTGGTTCTCGAAGCCCGTCGACACGACTGCGATGCAATCGCGTTCGAGAATTTGAAACACATCCGAAAGCGTATCTCGAACGCTTCCAAATTCCAACAGTGGGCGTTCAACAAGCTCCAATCGCTCGTCGAATACAAGGCTGAAGAGTACGGTATCCTCGTGGATGACGTAAAGCCACAATACACGTCGCAACGGTGTAGCCACTCAGAGTGCGGATTCACGCACGAGGACAACCGCGATGGTGACGAGTTTGAGTGTCTGAAGTGCGGAAAGGAGTTGCATAGCGATTATAACGCTGCTCGGAACATCGGGTGGCGTCTTGTCCAGCACTGGCTCAAGTCTGGTGCTGGACGGGCGGACTGTCAGGTCGCCCTGAAGTCAGGGACGCTGAACGCGAACGGCGAGTTTACGCCTGCCACGTCTCGTGGCCAAGGCGGGAGTCCACTGACAAGCCCACCGCTTTAGCGGTGGGTACCTGACACTGCGATATCCGATCGAACGGGCGTCTGGTACTCGGCGTACCGTTACATCTAACACGTATCGTAACGTAGGTTCTCGTAACGATGAAGACGGTCACAACGCGGATTCCCGAGGACGACGCGGAGGCACTCGCCGAACTCGAAGCGGAGCTAACGGCCGATCGCTCGGAGGTTCTTCGGCGTCTCATCGGTGACGGACTTGCGGAGTGGAAACGTGAAAAGGCGCTGGAGGGTCTTCGGAACCACGAGCTAACGCTCCGCAGTGCGGCCGAACTCGCGGAGATGAGCTACGTCGAGATGGTCACCCTCGCCGCAGAGGAGGGAGTCGACGTGGGCTATACGACCGACGATCTCGAACGGGATATAGAGCGTATCTGATGGTCGTGGTCGATTCATCTGCACTGATCCCACTCGCGCGAGTCGGTCGGCTCGACCTGATCAGTGCAGTATTCGAGGAGATACGGACGATCGAACCTGTCCGCGAAGAGGTGCTCGAAGCGGGCAAGCCCGGGACCGCATCGCTGAAATCGTTCCTCGACGACATCGAAATCACTGAGACGCCCCCGGACACAGACGAGATGGCCGAGCTTGAGGGAATTACACCGGCTGACGCGGGCGTGATCATTGCTGCCAGAGATGGGGAAACGGTCCTGCTCGCAAACGACAAGGGGCTCATCGAAGTGGGCCGGACACAGGGAGTCGAGTGCTGGTGGGTGACGACGCTGCTGCTCAAGTCCACGAAAGAGGGAGTCATCGACGCCCGGGCGGCCACCGATCTGCTATACGACCTCGTGGATCGGGGGATGAATCTGCATCCGAAAGTGTATACGAAGGTCGAAGCACAGCTTCGGGAGCTCGGTGAGGGAGCGAGTGGGGAAGAACGCGGCGTGTGAACTACCCCACCCTACTCGCTCACCGCTTGCGCGGTTCGCTCCTTGAGGGTGGGGCTTCCTGTTTCGACGACGCACTTTGCATCCACGACGGTGGAAGACCCCCCAGTCGTGGACGTAGGGAGTGCAGTCTCCGCAGGCGTGACTTCGGCGTGTCCCAAACCTAACTCCTGAAGACCGCGTTGTAGCACGTTGTATGCGGCGTTCTCGTCACGGACAGTCTCGAACCCACAGGTCGGACAGGAATGTTCGCGCACCCACAGTTCTTTCTCAACCTCGACACCACACTCGGCACACTCCTGCGACGTTCCTTCGGGTTTGACTTTGACGAAATGCGTGCCTTCGCGGTTGCACTTGTATTCGAGGAAGTCGATAAACGTTCGCCACGACGCTGAGGCTCTGTTCCGACTGTTCGACGGCAGTTGCATCATCCTGTGAACGTCGAGGTCTTCCACGGTTACGAGGTCGTACTCACGAGCATAGTACGCTGAGAGTTTGTGCAAGAAGTCACGTCGCTTCCGAACGATGCGAGCGTGGATGCGGGCCACACGACGACGTTGCTCGTGCCAGTTCTGCGACCCTTCCTGTTTGCGGCTCAACGCTCGTTGCTCGCGTTCGAGTCGCTCGTACTCGTCTTCGAGGTCGAGGCTGCCGACCATCGTGCTATCGGTGTCGTGGGCGTATTTGATGATGCCCACGTCGATGCCAACCATATCCTCACGGTCAATCTCGTCCAATGCGGGTTTCTCGGGCGCGTCAGTTGTGGTTTCGATACCGAAGGTGGCGTACCACTCACCCGTTTTCTCTTGTTTGACCGTGACCTGTTTCACACGGGCATCGTCAGGGATGTCGCGGTGGAGATGTATCGGCATCTCACCGATTTTGGAAAGAGACAAGATGGTCTGGTCACTCGTGTTCTTGAGTTCGAAACCAGACTGATTGTAGGTGAGACTCCGATACTCTCGCGGTGGCTTCCACTTGAGTATCCCGACTTTGCGCCCGTTGTCTTTCTGGTCTTTGAGGCGGTTGAGGTTGTCGCTGACGCGACGGGCGACCATCTGTAACACTTTCGAGTACACGTCGTTGAGGTCATCCCACCAGTCTTTCAGGTCAGGCAGCATATTCTGTATCGCGGTGTACGATAGGTACTCATCGGTGTTGCGAAGTTCGTACAGGAAGTGGTTGTAGAGTTGCCTACAGGTATCGATATGCCGTTCTAACGCGGCTTGGGCGGCCTCGCTCGGCTCGATGCGATACCTGTAGTTGTAGTTCATCGTGTTACTCGTCTTGGTCGTCGGTTTCGTCGGGATCGGTGACGCGGATGACTTTCACGTCCGCACCACGCCAGTCCTTGGGTACGGTAACGTGGGCACTCCCGCCGAACTCTTTGGCTTCGCGGTCGATGATTTCCTCGCCTTCCAATTCGAACGTGCCCATACACGACTATATATTCAGTATATATTTATGCGTTTCGGCTGAGAGTGACAATGGCTTACGGCTGTATCCCCGCCCTACTGCGTCCTCAGAAATCTTCGATTTCTGATGTGCGAACGAGAGCTTGCTCTCGTTAACGCTACTCGTTCGCTCCGCTCACTGCGTTGCTCCTTGAGGACGGGGACTTAGCCTGTAAGAGTTAAACGACATCCCGCCGTACGATCGGTCCATGAGCGAATCCCGTGCCTTCTGCCCACGCTGTGGCGACTCCATCGAGACGCCACTCGAAGTCCGCGAGGCGCGCCGCGGCGACGCCGCCCTCTGTGATGACTGCTATTTCGCGGAGTTCGAGCTGATCGACGCGCCCGACCGCGTGCAGGTGCTCGTGTGTGCGACCTGCGGGGCGGTCCACCGGGGCAACCGCTGGGTCGATATCGGCGCGGAGGACTACACCGACGTCGCCATCGACGAGGTGACCGAGGCACTCGCGGTCCACATCGACGTCGACGAGTTCTCCTGGCAGGTCGAACCCGAGCAGGTCGACGAGACGACGATCCGGATGCACTGTTATTTTACCGGGCTGGTCGGCGAGGAACCGGTCGAGGAACAGGTGACCGTTCCAGTCAAGATCTCCCGCCAGACCTGTCAGCGCTGCGGGCGCATCTCGGGCGATTACTACGCCAGCATCGTCCAGCTGCGCGGAGTCGATCGGACGCCGACCGCCGAGGAGATCAGTCGCACAAAAGAGATCGCCAACGAGGTCGTCGCCGAGATGGAGGCCACGGGCGACCGGGACGCCTTCGTCACGGAGATGACCGAGAACGACGACGGGCTGAACATCCGCCTGTCGACGAACAAGATCGGCATGAAGGTCTCCCAGCGCGTCGTCGACGAGTTCGGCGGCAGCTTCACCGACGCCGAAACGCTGGTCACCGAGGACGAGGACGGCAACGAGGTCTACCGGGTGACCTACGCGATCCGCCTTCCCCCCTATCGGCCGGGTCACGTCATCGACCCGAAAGACGATGATGAGGGGCCGGTGCTCGTCACCAGCGCTCGCGGCAATCTGAAGGGGACCTACCTCACCACGGGCGAGCGCTACGAGGCGTCCTACGAGGACGGGGACTCCCCCGACGCGCGCCGACTGGGGACGATCGAGGACGGCGAGGAGACGACGCTCGTGACGGTGGAGGACGACCACGCGGTACAGGTGCTCGACCCCGAGACCTACCGCGCGAAAACGATCGCGCGTCCGGACTATCTCGACCCCGACGCCGAGACGGTGACGGTACTGAAAAGCCGGGCCGGGCTGCACGTCCTGCCGGAGGACGGGCGGGGGCAACAGTCGAAGGATGAGTGAGGACGGCCCCTCGAACGCCCTCGCCGTGCTCGTCGAGAAAGCGCGCGCGGAGGCGGCGATCGACTCCCTGCAAGCGGAGGGTCTCTACGACGACGGCCGGAAAGTGACGGAACACGACGACGGAACCGTTGCGCTTCCGATAACCGACCCACCGCAGGAGACCAGCGTGCTCGACGTGATGCGCCAGACCGATCCCGAACTGCGCGCGCCCGAACTCGACGACCTGCTCGCAGCGCGTGGCTGGACCGACGACGAACTCGCCCTCGCGCCGTCGTCGTGGGCAGTAATCGGCAGCGTTCTTTCGGTTACCCTCGACGAGAACTGCCCCCGCCAGGCGGAGGTCGGCGAGGCACTCCTCGAACTCCACGGCGAGGCCGACACTGTGCTCGCCGAGGGCGCTATCTCGGGCATCCACCGGGAACCGACCAGCCGAGTGATCGCTGGGGTCGGCGAGACGGAGACGATCCACACCGAACACGGGACCAAATATGCGCTCGACCTCGCGGACGTAATGTTCTCGCCGGGCAACAAGGCCGAGCGCGTCCGGATGGGTAACGTTGTTGCGGGTGAGGAAGCCCCCGCGCCGGAGACCGATTCCAGTGGGCCCGAGCGCGTCTTCGATATGTTCGCCGGGATCGGCTACTTCACGCTCCCGATGGCTCGTGCTGGCGCACGGGTCACCGCGGCCGAAATCAATCCCACGGCCTACCGGTTCCTGATCGAGAACGCCGTACTCAACGACGTGACGGCGAACGTCGAGGCCTACCGCGCGGACTGCCGGGACGTCGATGTATCGGACGTGGATCGCGTGGTGATGGGCTACTACGGCGTCGAAGCCGAGGACGAGGAGGGGTCGCGCTCGCAGGAGGCTCACGAGTTCCTCGACACCGCGTTCGACGCCGTTGCGCCGGGCGGGATCGTCCACGTTCACGCGGCGACGCCCGAGTCCTGCCTCTGGGAGCGGCCCATCGAGCGGATCGAGGACGCCGCGGCACGGGGCGAACGTGACGTCGAGGTTGTGGGCAAGCGACGGGTCAAGAGCCATGCCGAAGGCGTCTGGCACGTCGTCTGTGATGTGCGCGTGGAGTGATCCGTGCTACTCGTCCCAGTACTCGGCGTCGTCGTCGATATCGTAGTAACCGTGGAGCGATCGCTCCTCACGACCGCCTGGTGGTGACCCGACGAAGACGCCAAAGCGATCGGACTCGGGGTAGATCGTCACGTCCGGTTCGTTCATCGTCGAGAGCATCAGGTATCGGAGCGTCTCCTCGCCGTCGTTGACGATTCGGTGGCCGCCCCGCTCGTCCGCCGGGAACGTCACGAAGTCGCCGGTGTGGAGCGGTTCGAGGCCGCTCTCAAACTTTACTCCCCCCGTCCCCGAGAGTACGAACAGCGCTTCCTCGTTTGCAGTGTGGTAGTGGTACGGCCACGAGCGACTTCCTGGTGGTAGCTCGTAGAGGCTACACCCGAGGCGCTGGCTGTCGACGGCATCCGAAAGCTGCTTGCGGCGGAAGGTAGCGTCTCCGCGGTCGTACTCCGTCCAGTCGAGGACCGACTCGTTGACTTTCACGTCGGACTCGTCTCGATCCAGCCACTTGTATCCATACTGACTGGCCGGTAACACCCGTGTTACGTGGTTGTCCGAGTGCCGCCAAACGCATATAGTGGTTTCAGAACGAACTACGTAACGTAATGAAACCGACTTCCCGACCCGCACGACAGCGCGTAGCGACAGCAACCGACACGACGACGGAGGGGTCCCGATGACCAGCGTCCTCGTCACGGGCGCGACCGGCAATCAGGGCGGTGCAGTGGTCGATCACCTCCTCGCGTCCGACGCCGACTTTGAGGTGCTCGGTCTGACGCGCGACGCCGACAGCGACGCCGCGGCGGCTCTCTCCGAACGCGGCGTCGAGATGGTCGAGGGGGATCTGAACGACCCCGACTCGCTGCGCCCGCACGTCGCCGCGGCCGACGCCGTCTTCGCGGTCACGAACTTCTGGACGCAGGGCTACGACACCCAGGTACAGCAGGGCAAGAACCTCGCGGACGTCGCCAGCGAGGAGGGTGTCGAGCAGTTCGTCTTCAGCGGCGTCGGCAGCCACCACAAGGACACGGGCATCCCCCACTTCGATTCCGCAGACGAGATCGAAACGTACGCACAGGAGCTCGATCTCCCGCTGACCACGCTTCAGCCCGTGTTCTTCTTCCAGAACCTCGAAGCGTTCGCCGAGGACATCGTCGAGGACGGGACGATTGCGCTCCCGCTCGCCGAGGGCGTCCCGCTGCAGATGATCGACGTCGACGACGTGGGCCACGCTGCTGCGGTCGCGTTCGAGCGCCCTGACGAGTTTATCGGGGAGCGCATCGACCTCGCGGGCGATGAACTGACGCTCGCGGAGACCGCCGCTGTGCTCTCGGACGTGACTGGTCTCGACGTCGAGCCGTATCACGTCCCGATCGAGGACGCCTACGAGAGCTTCGGCGAGGAGTTCACCGTCATGTGCGAATGGTTCAACGAGGTCGGCTATGAGGCCGACATCGACGCGCTTCCCGAGCAATTTGGCTTCGAGTTCACCACCCTTCCCGAGTACCTCCGCGAGCACGGCTGGGAGGACAAAGACGGCATGGCGTCGGTTCCGGGCTGGGTCAAGGCGCTGTAGAGGTCAAGGCGACCCCAGGGCCTCGGCATGGATTTATTACTGTCGAATAATATGTAGGTTGTATGTCTCTCCCCAGAAAGCCATCACTTTCCGGTGATGACCGCGGCGTCTCTCCGGTGATCGGTGTCGTGCTGATGATCGGCATCTTCGTCACGATTACCGCGGTGATCGGTGCGTTCGTCCTGGGATTCTCGCCGACCCAGGCCCCACCAGACACCGAGATGGCGTATATCGAGGAGGGGGCGGCAGGCGTTGGAGTACAAGTCGTCATGGATACCGGTGAGGAAGTCGATTCCGGCAATATCGAATTCCAGCTCGACGACGGGACCCAATGTGAAGACTGGAGAGGTAGCGGTGCTATCAGCACAGGCGACGAGACGATTCTATCGTACTGTGACGGCGAGGACCTCGAAGAGGGAGATACGGTTCAGGTGATCTGGACCGATGACACGGAGTCCCGGTCGGCGATTATCGACTCGTACGAGATGCGTGGGGGTGTGGATCTGGCCGATTACTCCTGTGATGAACTCGATCTGGAATCCGGTGACGTGACTGTAGAACAGGACCAGACCGTTGCCTGTCAGATCGGGAGCCCCGAAGATCGCTCGGACGTAGATATCTCTATCGAAGACGGCGGGAAGCTGCTCGGAGATCTCTACTTTGAGGACGATGCGGATCTGGACCACGATGAGGGGGGCGAGATCGGCGGTGACGTTGATGTCGTCGGTGGTGTCGATGTCGATCTTGATCAGG
>OBKM01000507.1_pt1 | contig 19077 bp, 15 predicted proteins | sample 1519691 | NCBI WGS metagenome assembly OBKM01 (sample SAMEA37050418, study PRJEB22526) | metagenome | biome: saline pan; feature: lake; material: water | place: Egypt | collected 2015 | depth 0.5 m | reverse complement strand
ATAAATATCGCAGACCGCTACCTCAGTGGAGAGAGTCGTTCCAGAGAACACCCGAACGACGATGACTCGGCTGAGGATGGGGCGCGTTTGACCGCGCCACAAGACAGCCAAGCCGATGCTGAAACCCAGCAGTTGACGCTTGGAACGTATGCGTCTTGAAACCACAGGGTCGTTGCACTCGGCCTGAGATCCCGTGGTAGGATTCCCGCGTCTTCAGGCGCGGGAGGAGGTCAAGAGAAGCAGCTTCTGTCTGTTCGACTCCGGGTACCCCCGCAGCGTGAACAGGGCGTCTTCGAGCCCCGTGATCACGGCCGGGAGATCCATGTCGTCGAGCGCTCGACTCCCCGTCGTGTACAGGTCAGAGTTCACGAACAACACCGCCTCACCGAGCTCCGCGAGCGTCGAGCCGGCGACGACCGCCCCGTCCTCGAGGAGCAGCGCCAGATTCTCGATCGACTCGGAATCGGATCCCTCGAACGAGACGGCGTCGTTCCGACGGAGCGCGTCGGGATCGATACTGAGCGAGGCCGTTCCGTTCCCGTCCACCGTCGCCGAGCCGGTCGTGAACGCTCCGAGGGCGGCGCTGCTGCGGGGTCCTTTGCCGGCATCGATCCGCTCACGATGGCGATCAGCGTCCCACCCGCCGTCAGCGTGCTCCCGCCCGCCGTCGACGCCCTCCAACTCGCTATCGACGCCCCGCAACTCGCTATCGACGCCCTCCAACTCGCCGTCGGCATCCATCACCATCCCGTCGACCACGTCGACCGCGTCCCCGCCGAACGTGTCGACGAGCATGTTCAACACCGGGTCCGGGTCGGTCCGGTTGACGACCACGATGGAGCGATCGATGCCGTCGAAGCGATTCAGGAGCTGTTCGAGCGTCACGTACTCGGCACTACGCAGATCGATCTATAAACGTTCGTTCGTAATTACCCGATCTGAAAACGGGCGTGGCGGGCCGCGGTCCCGCGCATCCGGAGCCGCCTCTCAGCCGACGACCGTCTCTTCGAGCAGCTGGAGCGGGTGTTTGATCTCGTACCCCGTCCCGTGTTCCATCTGCATCGCACACGTCGGACACTCCGTCATTCCCACGTCGCCGTCGGCGTCTTCCATGTGCTCGAACATCTCCTCGCCGATCTTCATCGACTTCTCGTACTTTTCCTCTTTCCACCCGTACGTGCCGGAGATGCCCGAACAGGAGTCGCCCACGTCCTCCATGTTCACGCCCTCGACGTCGCGGAACGTCTCGACGGCTTGTCGGGAGAGCCCCTGATTCCGGGCGTGACACGGCGCGTGGTACGCGAACGACTGCTCGTCCGCGAGTGTGCTCCCCTCGAGTTCGCGCTCGAGGTCCTCGTGGATCCGGAGGTACTCCAGCGCCTCGTACGTGTGATCGGAGACGTCTTCGATCCCGTGGATGTCGAACAGCTCGGGGTACTCCTGCCGCAGCGAGAGCGAACAGGAGGTACACGAGGCGATGACGTCCGCGCCCTCGCCGATGGCCTCGATCAGGTTCTCGACGTTCGTCTCAGCGTGTCGGCGCGCGTCTTTCAGCATGCCGTTCGCGAACATCGGGGTTCCGGAACACTTCTGTGGCGGAACCATCACCTCGTAGCCGAACTGCTCGTACACTGACACCAATGCCTTCCCGACCTCCGGCGTGTTGTAGTTGGAGTAACACCCGTGGAAGTAGGCGACGCGCTTGTCGGGGTTCTCGACCTGTGCGCCGCCGCGGGCCTTCCACCACTCGCGGAACGTCTCGGTGGCGAACTCCGGGAAGTCGCGCTCCTTCGGAATGCCGAGCACCTTCTCCATCCCCCACCGGACCGGTCCGAAGTTCATCACGAACGAGGACGTGCGCGGGAAGACGCTGGCGAGTCGCGCCGAGGTGTGGTAGTTCGCGAGCACGCGGTTGCGGATATACTCCACGGAGAGCTTCTCCATCTGCTCTTCGACGAACTGCCCGCGCGCCTCGTTGTGCATCTGCGAGAGCGGCACCGAGGAGGGGCAGGCGTCGTCACACCGCATGCAGTTCGAACAGGAGTCGATCGACGGGTCGATGTCGTGGTCGCCTTTGCGTTTGAGCCGCCACTGCTCCGGCCCCTGGAACTTCGGACCGGGGAACTCGTCGTCGACCTCGGCCACGGGACAGGAGGTGTCACAGCTCGTGCATTTGTAACAGGAGTCGGCGCCCTCGCGGAGGTCGAGCTCGCCCCCGGGAAACACGTCGACCGGGTCGTACGCGTCGGGATCGAGCTCGGTCGAGTCGCTCCCGCCGGTCGCGCTCTCGACCCCGCCGTCGGTGGCGGGGCGTTCGTGAGACGCCGTCGCCGACTCCCCGTCGTCCGGAACGAATATCGACGGCTGTTCGTCGCGGCCCGCCTCCGGCACGCCGGGGGTCGGCTCCCCGCAGCCGCAGCGTTCGTCGTCCGACGCGCCCGTGTCCCCGTCGTCGTCTGTGTCTCGTGTCATTGGTTTGCCTCCGTCGCCGCCTCGCGTCCCGCCACGATGCCGGTCGCGAGCGACACCCCGCTCGCGGACTTCTCTCTCGCCACGTCGGCGCCGCCGACGACCCCGCCGGCCGCGAAGACGTTCGCGTACTGTACGGCGCCGTCGGCGTCGAGGGGACGACCCCGCTCGTCGGGCCGGACCCCGAACCGCGCGTACGGCTGGTCGCCGAACGCGTCGTCGACGAACCACTCGTACCGGTCGGCGGGCTGTTCGACGTGGAGCCCGAACGCCGGCTCCCGGACGCCGTCACGGTCGGAGTCGAGCCCTTTCCCGACGAGCCCGCCCGTCGCCAACACGAAGGCGTCGGCGCCGTACGGCGTCTCGCGCCCCTTCTTGTCGACGGACACAGTCTCGATCCGCCCGTCCGTCGCCGTCTCGATGCCGACGACCGGATTCCCGGTCTCGAACCGGACCCCCTCGGCGTCGAGGGCGTCGTACAGCATGTCTTCGAGGCGGAGTCCGGGGAGGCTCGGCGGTCCCATCGGGATCTCGAACACGTCGGCCCCCAGTCGGTCGGCCAGTTCAGCTCGGACCGCCTCGCCGTGTTGGTCGCCGAGAAACGCCGGGAACCCGACGCGCTCGACGCGGTCGACGCCGCCCGTTTCGTCGACGACGTCGTGGAGGTGCGGGCTCACGGCCTTCGCCAGCGCCTCCCGGGCGGGCGTGCCGTCTATCGCCTCGTCGTGGTCGAGCGCCTTCGCGAGCCGGGTGATCTTCGAGTCGGCGCGGAACGCCTCTGCGAACTCGACTTCGCCGCCGGCGACGTCGAACGGGACGCCCGCCGCCTCCAACCGACCCGCGAACGCCCGCGCGTCGTAGTCGGTCAACGAGCGAAAGCCGACGATGAGGGTCGGTCGGTCGTCGCTCGCGAGCCCCGCCTCGGCGGCGGCCGGGTAGCGTGCGGTCGGTTTCACGCTCCCGCCGAACGTCGGGAGGAGCGCGTTCCGGTCGGTGTGTCCGCCGCGGTAGGCGTCGCCGGCGATCTCGTCGAAGAGCGCGAGCCCGTCTCGAAGCGCGTCGGCGCCGACGATCCGGTACGGGTGCGTCTCCGGAAGCCGGTCGATCGCGTCGAAGGGGTTCGCGAGCGGCCCCTCCGGATCGGGCCACTCGTCGCGGTCGAGCTCGCGCCCCGCGGTCGGCGGCCCCTCGCGGAGGGGTGTCGCCGGCTCGGTCGCGGGCACGTACCCGAGCGCGTCGATCAGGCCGGACGCCTGTCGGAGCGTGCTCGACTTGTGGGAGACGAGCCGGACGTCGGCCCCCTCGCGAGCCGCCGCCATCGCCGAGGTGATCGCGGCGAGTCCCCCCCCGACGACGAGGACGTCGCTACTGATCGCCATCGAACCCTCCGTTCCCTGCGCGGCGCCTATCAGTCGCCGCGTCGTCATCTGCGCGGCCCCCGTCCGCCGCAGCCGTCCCAGTCCCGCTCTCGTCGCCCGGCGGTCCCGCCGACTCCCCCGCCGCGCCAGCGTCGAACGCGCCGAAGTCGACCTCGCTATCGAGGTTCGCCGGGTCGCCGTCGCGGTTCATCGTCGTCGCGTGCAGCAGGTGGTTCAACATCGCCTGCGAGAGCTGCCGCCCCCACAGCGCGTGTCGCTGGCCCTTCCAGCGCTCCTGATACAGCTCGTCTTCGGCGTCGCGGACGACGGGTTCGGGGTACTCCTGGGCGAGTTCGGCCGCCATCCGATGCGTACAGAAGCCCCCCTGGCAGTTCCCCATCGAGGCGCGCGTACGGAGGCGGACCGCGTTGAGGTCGCTCCCTGCTTGGTCGATTCCGTCCTGGACTTCCGCCCGCGTGACACCCTCGCACTCGCAGACGACGGGGTTCGGATCGGTCCCGCCCAACACGTCCTCCGCCCGCGAGCCGAGCCGCTGGCCCGAGCGCCGCGCGACCGGTGAGCGGAGCCCGAACTCGTCCATGAGCGCCTCCATCCGTGCCGGGTTCTCCGAGCCGGGGAGCGGAGCGTCGGCGGTGTCGCAGGTCGCCTCGTGGCCGAGGATCTCACAGACGTGGTCGGAGATCGACTCGGCCATCATGCGGTAGGTGGTGAGCTTCCCGCCGACGATACTCGTCATCCCGGGGAGGTCGTCGCGGTGGTCGTGGTCGAGTAGGAAGTAGTCGCGCGTGATGTCGGTCGGGTCGTCGGTGCCGGTTCCCGGCGGCTCGTAGAGGGGGCGCACGCCCCAGAACGACCGGAGCGTCCGCGCGTCTTTCAGCGCCGGAACCAGTTCCGAGAGCGTCTCGATCATGAGGTCGACCTCCCACTCCTCCTCGGGGTAGTCCTCGGGGTCGTCGACCTCCTCGTCGGTCGTTCCGAGGATACAGGCCGTCTCGTGGGGGACGACGATGTCGGCGTCGCCCTTCGGTCGACAGCGGTTGACCACGGTGTCGACCTGCCGCGTGTTCATCACCGTCATCACGCCCTTCGAGGGTCTGACCTCCACGTCGACACCGGCCATCTCGCCGATCTGGCCGGCCCACGCGCCGGTTGCGTTGACCACGTAGCGTGCGCGGATCTCCTCGGTCGTTCCGGGCTCGCGGTGAACGCGTTTGCCCGGCCCCGTGTCGTGTTCGATCTCGATGCCGACAACCTCGTCGTCCTCGACGAGAACGTCGGTCACCTCGGCGTGGGTCTCGACGCGCGCGCCGTGCTCCCGGGCGTCGGCGGCGTTGGCCACGCAGAGTCGGAACGGGTCGACCGCACCGTCGGGGACGACGATCGCCTTTTCAACGTCGCGTGCGAGGTACGGCTCTCGTCGCCGAGCCTCTTCGCCGTCGATCACCTCAGCGGGGATGTCGCACGCGCGACAGCCCTCCAGCTTCTCCTGAAAGTACTCCTCGGAGTCCTCCGGACGCTTGACGAACATCCCGCCGGTCTCCTCGACGCAGTGGCCCGCGATGTCCCGGAGGACGCGGTTCTCCTCGATGCACTCACGAGCACTCTTCTGATCGGAGACGGCGTATCGGCCTCCGCTGTGGAGCAGTCCGTGCATCCGCCCCGTGGTCCCGTGTGTGAGGTTCCCCTTCTCGACGAGGACCGCGTCGAGCCCCCGCCGGGCGAGGTCCCGTATCACGCCGCAGCCGGTCGACCCCCCGCCGACGACGACGACATCCACTTGATCATCCATGTGATGTCGGTTGAACCGCGACCACTTTACTTTACCTCTTACCCGGGTTCGATCATAACTATCAGGGTTATTCCGGTAGTGTAACGAATGAATTTACCACAAGGTATTTATATGTGTGTTTTACCCCGAGATCTGACCGGCGTATTAACAGGAAGTTTATTATGGTAGTACATTATGTTCACGAACGGCGTGGTAGCTTCCGTGAAGATATGCGGCTGGCGACAACGCTCCCCGGCTTCCGGCTGCTGTGCCGGCGTGTGGGCCGAACACGGCGTCCGAGGGGAGTACGACTGACGACACCGGTCCCGGCGGAACGAGGGACACGGACGATGTCGTCGCCGCGAGCGGACCAGCGCCACAGGAGGGATTCGAAACATGACACAATACGTCGGTGCGATAGACCAGGGGACGACCGGTACCCGATTCATGGTGTTCGACCACGGCGGGCAGGTCGTCGCGAACGCTTACGAACAGCACGAACAGATCTACCCCAACCCGGGTTGGGTCGAACACGACCCCATCGAGATCTGGGAGAACACACAGCAGGTCGTCTTGGACGGGCTCGCGGACGCGGGCCTCGAGGCGAACCAGCTCGACGCGATCGGCATCACCAACCAGCGCGAGACGACGATCGTCTGGGACCAAGAGACCGGTAAGCCGGTCCACAACGCGCTCGTCTGGCAGGACCGCCGAACGACGGACCGTGTCGAGGAGATTCAGGAGGCGGGCAAAGTCGAAGAGATCCGCGAGAAGACCGGGCTGGAGTGTGACGCGTACTTCTCCGCGACGAAGACCGAGTGGATCCTCGACAACGCGGAGCCGCTCAAGATGCAGAGCTCGCGCGGCGGCGACCTCCGCGACCGAGCTCGTGAGGGCGAACTCGTCATGGGCACCATCGACACGTGGCTCATCTACAACCTGACGGGCAACCACATCACGGACGTCACCAACGCGTCCCGGACGATGCTGTACAACATCCGGGAGATGGAGTGGGACGACGAGCTCCTCGAGGAGTTCAACGTGCCGGAGGAGATGGTACCCGAGGTACGTCCGTCGTCCGACGAGGAGTACTACGGACACACCGACGCGGACGGCTTCCTCGGTGAGGAGATTCCCGTCGCCGGCGCGCTCGGCGACCAACAGGCCGCCCTCTTCGGACAGACCTGCTTCGATAAGGGTGACGCGAAGAACACCTACGGCACCGGTGCGTTCTACCTGATGAACACCGGCGAGGAGGCCGTCGCGTCCGACAACGGGCTGTTGACGACGATCGGCTTCCAGATGTCCGGCGAGCCGGTTCAGTACGCGCTGGAGGGGTCGATATTCATCGCTGGCGCCGCGATCGAGTGGCTCGAGGACGTCGACCTGATCAACAACGCCGCGCAGACCGCGGAGCTGGCCCGGTCGGTCGATTCGACTGACGGGGTCTACATGGTCCCGGCGTTCACTGGACTCGGAGCCCCACACTGGGACGGTCGCGCTCGCGGGACCATCGTCGGGATGACCCGTGGCACCGGAAAAGAACACATCGTCCGCGCGACCCTCGAAAGCATCGCGTATCAGACCCGCGACCTCACCGAGGCGATGGAAGCGGACTCCGGCGTCGAGATGACGAGCCTCCGCGTCGACGGCGGCGCGGTCAAGAACAACTTCCTCTGTCAGCTCCAGTCCGACATCATCCAGACCGACATCGCGCGGCCGGAGGTCGACGAGACCACCGCGCTCGGCTCGGCGTACGCCGCCGGCCTCGCCGTCGGCTACTGGGACACCGTCGACGAGCTCCGCGACAACTGGCAGATCGACCGCGAGTTCTCCCCCGAGAAAGAGCAGAACGAGGTCGACAAGCTCTACAGCCGCTGGGACGACGCGGTCGAGCGCTCGAAGAACTGGGCCCGTGACGAGGAGGACGAATAGATGAGCTCAGCCGTTGCGGCCGACATCGTCGCACAGTCGTGGAACGCCGGGTCGATCGACGCGGTCCTCGACGTGCTGCTCGACCCGACGATCTGGTTGGGTGCGGCCGCAGGCGGGGCGTTCGGCGCCGCGCTCGGTGCGCTTCCGGCGTTCGTCTTCACCGGCTTCCTCGTGATCGCCGGCGTCTTCGGCGGCGACGCAGCCGGCGGAGCCGGCGTCGGCGTCGGCTTCGGTCCGGTGTTCGGTCCACACATCTCCTTCGCCGGCGGTGCGGCGGCGGCCGCGTACGCCGCGAAGAAGGGCGACATCGAGTCCGGCTTCGACTACCACAACGGGAAAGACATCACCGTCGCCCTGGGGAGTCGACCGGATATCCTCGCCGTCGGTGCGGCGTTCGGTGTGTTCGGGATCCTCTTAGAGCAGCTGTTACGGAACCTCGCGATCCCGACCGACCCGATCGCGTTCACCGTCGTCGCCAGCGCGTTCGCGCACCGTGCGGCGTTCGGCTACTCCATCGTCGGTGTCGTCAGCGACAAGGCGAACGGCTACATGGATATGGGGCCGTTCGAGCGTGAGGAGATGCGCGAACCCGGCGAGGTGCCTGGCGACGGCGACAAAGAGAGCGAAGACCGACTCGCCGTCGAGCCGTGGCTGCCGAACATGTACAAGTGGTCACACGTCGCGGCGATCGGTCTTGCGGCCGGTCTCGCGGCCGCCTACGCCGCGATCCAGACCGGAAGCCCGTTCCTCGGGTTCGGCATCAGCGCAGCGACGCTGCTGTTCTTGAACCTCGGCATCGGGAAGATCCCGGTCACGCACCACATGACGCTGCCGGCCGCGACGGCGTATCTCGCGACGGCGGGAACCGGATACAGTCCGATCGCCGCGCTGGCGATCGCCGGTATCTTCGGTGTTCTCGGAGCCCTCATCGGTGAGGCGTTCCAGCGCGTCTTCTACGCGCACGGGGACACCCACGTGGACCCGCCGGCGGCCTCGATCACGATCACCCACACGATCATCGGGATCCTCTCGATCGTTGGGATCCTCGGATCGGCCGTCTGGGTGCCCGGAGCGGTCTAACCACTCGGTTACCGCAATTTTTCACGCAGACGGAAGCACGGACGACAAGACGACGTACGCGAGCGCCCCGGAGACGACACCGACACCGACCGCGGTGAGAAAGGCATGAATCAACAGGAACGTTCCGAAGGCGACGACCGAAAGCACGACCAGTGCCAACCCCGCCGCGCCGTGGTGGTAGTTCCCGGTGACCGGGTGGTCGTGGAGCGGGGTCCGGTCCGCGTCCGGCACCTGCATACTCGCATAGTAGGGGATGTACAGGCGGACGCCGATGGCTGCAGTCGCCGCGACGATCGAGACGAACTGCACGTCGCCAGTCAGCTCTCGTCCGATCAGGAAGACCCCGATCGCGACGAACAGCGCGATCACCTTGCTCCACTTGTCGGCCGTGACGACCGAGTCGTGGAACTGTTGTTCCGACATACCCCCCGAGAAGCGGTCGGATCGGTTAAGTGTGTGGACAGCGCGCCGCGGGAGGGCGGCTCCGGCGTCTCCGCAGCCGCCGACCGCTTCGGACGCGCCCGACCGCAGCGGGCACCGTTCGAGATGGATTTAAACAGACTGGAGATGAGACACTGGTATGTACACGCTGGGACTGGAGCGAAGCGACGGCCGAAACCTCCTCATCGTCGCGGGCATCGTCGCGTTGCTCGTGACCGTGACCGCGGACGGAACGCTGGGCGTGCGGGTGGCCGCCGGCGTGATCGCCGGGGGCATCAGCGCCGTCGTGTTCGTGATATCGACGGTGATCATCAACCGATTCAAGCCCGACCACTGGTAGCGAACGGAGACGCGTTCCCGAGCGGCGCACCGGTCCACGGACGACGCCCGCCGCACCGCGGTTCGGACGAGTTTTATTGGCGTATGTCGGAGGTGGACGCGTGAACATCGACGATCGAATCGAGCGACGGCTCGGCTACGACGCTGGTGCGGGCGTCCTCGTCGATCTGGACGCTGTCTCTCCGATATCGCATCCCGAGTCGCCGGTCGGCCGGGGCCCGGCGTTCGAGCGGCTGCTCGACGTTTTCGCCCCGGCCTTCTCGGGTTCGCTACCACCGAGCGCGTACGTCCACGGGCCGAAGGGGAGCGGCAAGTCGGCCATCGTCTCCGCGCTGTTCGATCGGCTCGCCGCGCACAGCGGTCCGCGTCGCGCGATCCAGACCTCGACGCGGGCGGTGGAGCCGACCCTTCCGGGATTCGTCTACGTGGACGCACGGGGAGCCTCGACGCAGTTCCGACTCTACCACGACGTGCTCGCGGCGGTCAGCGACGACCCGGTGCCCGAACACGGCGTCGGCACCGACGAGATCGCCGACGCGCTCCGGGAGGTGATCAACACGGGACCGGACATCGTCGTCGCGGTCGACCACGTGAACGAGCCGGAGACGACGGACGCCACGACGGTCGTCAACTGGCTCATCGAGATGAGCAGCCAGATCGTTCCGGTCTGTCTCGGGCGAGAGCCGCCGGACGTGATCGAGTGGGATCCCGACGCCACCGTCGCCTTCGAGCCGTATCGGCGACACGTCCTCGTCGAGCTGTTGACGAGTCGCTATTCGACGGGCCTCGGGCGCGACGCGCTCACGCACGACCAGATCCGTGAGATCAGCGAGTGGGCGGAAGGGGATGCCCACGACGCGCTTGCGGCGATCGCCGGAGCAGCGATCAGCGCCGAGCGCGCGGGCGCGTCGACCGTCCGACCGACCGACGTCGACGCGGGGATCGAGGCGGTGCCGAAGCCCTGCGTCGCCCTCGGGCGGGTTCTCGCGCTCTCGGAGAGCCGCCGCCGACTCCTGTACGAGCTGGTAAGCCTCCCGGAGACGGCGCGGTCGTCCGTTGGCGCCGCGACGGAGACGATCGCGTCGCGGCCTGCCGTCGACCTGTCGCCGTCGACCGTGCGACGCGTCCTGTACGAGCTCGCTGACGCGGGGCTGCTCGACCGCGAGACGGTCGCGAAGAGCGACGGGAAGGGGCGGCCGCCGAGCCGACTGGTCCCGCGGTTCCCGACGCTCGTGTTTCGGGAGCTGTTCGACCGGCCCTCGTGGTCGGTCTGAGCCTCCCGCTCGTCGACAAACGGAAGACAGTTGCCCGTTCGGATCCGATCGTAGCGAGATGGTTCCGCCTCTCGCGTTAGATATCGACGGGACGCTGACGACGCCGAGCGGCCGGATCGACCCCCGGATCGTCGAGCTGTTGCCGGCGTGGGAGGCGCCGGTCGTGTTCGCGACCGGCAAGTCGTTCCCGTATCCGGTTGCGCTGGCGCACTTCCTCGGCCGCGAGGAGCGCGTCGTCGCCGAGAACGGCGGCGTCGTCCACGTCGACGGCGAGACGACGATTCTCGGCGACCCCGCCGCCGCTCGCGCCGCGATCGAGGTCTTCCGAGAGCGGGGCGGGGACCTCGGCTGGGGCGCGGGCGACACCGTGAACCGGTGGCGCGAGACGGAGGTCGCGGTGTCCGTGGACGCCGACGAGCGCCTGCTGCGCGAGGTCGTCTCGGCGGCCGACACCGATCTCGAAGTCGTCGACACCGGCTACGCCTACCACGTCAAGTCGCCGTCGGTGAGCAAGGGCCGCGGACTCCAGCGCGTCGCCGCCGCGCTCGACACGTCGCTAGCGTCGTTCGTCGCGATCGGCGACAGCGAGAACGACGTCGCCACGTTCGAGGTCGTCGGCGAATCGTACGCCGTCGCCAACGCCGACGCCGACGCGCGCGCGGCGGCCGACGTCGTCACGGAGGGGTCGTACGCGGACGGCACCCTCGATGTGTTGGCGGCCCTGCGCGAACGCGAGGCGTGAGCCGACGGTCGGACCGGGCTCCAACGGCTCGGCGTTCACGACCCGTTTCCGCTCTCGCTGCTCGTCCCCTCCACGCCGAGCGCGTCGAACAGCTTCCGTCGCACCGCCTCCTCGGTCAGGTGAAGCAGCGTGTCGCGGTTCTCGCCGCTCGTCTCGATGCCGGTGAAGATGCCGAGCGGGATCTCGAGTGACCCCTGCGTGGAGTGACCCGCGGCGTCGCCCATCTCCGAGAACGCTTCGTCGAGTACGTTTCCGATATTCAGCCGGATGTCCTTCGAACGAGCCGCAAGGTAGATCGTGTCGTCCGCGATCCCCAACACCGCGGTCGTCGTGATCCCTTCCAGGTTGAGAAGATGCTGGGCCGCCTGTGCAAGCGCCTCGCGATCTCTGATGAAGCCGGCCGTCGAAAAGAGGTGGCTCCCCTGCACCTCGCGGTTCTGGATCGCCTCGGCGAGCACGTCGAGCGTCTCCGGCGACATCGACGGGGACTCCACCTGTTCGAGGGTATCGTGGTTCGCGAACGGGTGGAGATACGCGGCCGCCGTCAGGTCGGCTGGTGTCGTGTCCCGCTTGAAATCGAGCGTCTCCGCGCGGATCCCGTAGAGCAGCGCCGTCGCGACGGCCTCGGTCGGCGACTGGTCGAACTCCTGGAGGTACTTCGTCAGAATCGTCGACGTCGAGGAGACGTTCGTCCGCACGTCGACGAACCGCGCGTCGAACGGGACGTCCGCCTCTAGGTGGTCGATGTAGATGTCGATGTCCACGTCGAAGTCGAACCCGTCGTCCGCCGACTTCGCGAGGTCGACCGCGGCGACCGTCTCGTACTCGGCGAGCGCCGGCGCCTCCGACCGGGCCAACAGGTCGATCCCGAGGAGGTTGACGAACGCCCGGTTCTCCTGGTGGCCGACGTCGCCGGTGTAGAGGATGTCGGCCTCGACGCCGAAGGCGTCGGCGATGGCCTGCAGCGCGGTCGCGGAGGCGATAGAGTCCGGCTCCGGGTTGTCGTGGGTGAGGATCGCCATCCGCCCGCCGCCGGACTCGATAATCTCCGAGAGCTGCCGCGCCATGTACTCCAGTTCGCCGGTTTCGAGGGATTGTAAGGCGCTGTCGGCGATGACGGTCGACGGGTTGATCACGACGTCTGCGCCGCGGTCGCGGAGCTCGTCTTCGCTGACCGGATCGGAGGCGCGGACGACCACGTAGTGGTCGCCACCGGTTTCACGCACCGCCGAGACGGCGGCTTTGTTCGCCTCGACGTCGCTCGCGAGTATCAACACGATGTCCCTGTCGGCGAGCTCGTCGACGACATCCGGCTCGGCGATGTCCTGAACGCGGGCGTTGAGGTCCTGATCGCGGAGCGCCTCGACCCGGCTCTCGTCGCGGTCCAAGATGAGCACGTCCTTGCCGCGGTCCGTCAGCTCCTCCGCGACGGCGTGTCCGACGCTCCCGCAGCCGAGAATCGCGTACCGCGTCCGTGCAGATCCGGATGCGCTGCTACTCATTGCTACTGAATTCCGCGGGACGACACTTAACGAGTGCGCTCTCCTCGTCGGTCCACCCCAGCGAGAGCCGGCGGGGTTACGACGCCGCCGGCTCCGAGTCGTCCGCCGGTTCGGTCGGTGTGTCGGGGTCCGGTTCAGCGGCCGCACGCCGCCGGTTGCGAACCAGTCCGACGACCAACATGGCGGCACCGATGCCGCGGAGGATCAGGTCGTTCGTCAGCGTGTACAGCGACACCTCGACGCCGACGAGACCGACGCCCGTACTCAGCGGCAGCAGCACCATTCCCGGCACCGAGAGCAACACCGCGGCGACGAGCAGCAGCGTCCGCGAGACCCGAGAGACGTCGGTGTGGTAGTAGCCGATGATCGTGACGCCGAGCGCGTAGACGCCGGCGAACATCGCGAGTATCGGTGCGACGACTTCCGGAAGGAAGAAGCCGAGATCGGTGATGTCTGCCATCGTGATAATGGAGGAGCCCCCCTCTTCACGCGACCGGAGCAGGAGGATCCCCGGCGCGAAGACGAACGCGAAGGGGACCAGGATCTTGTTCAGCGACAGCAGGAAGGCCGTCTTCCCGGTCTCGAACGGGTCAGACTTCGCGATCCCGGCGGCGGCGTAGGCCGCGACCATCACCGGCGGCGTCACGTCGGCCATGAGCCCGAGGTAGAGCACGAACAGGTGGACCGCGAGGATCGCGATCCCGAACTCCGGGAGGACGGGGCCGAGAAGCACGACGATGATGATGTACATCACCGTCGTCGGCATCCCCATCCCGACGATCACCGACGCGATGCCCGCGAGGATGAGCAGCAGCACCAGCGAGCCGCCGCTCACGTCGAGGATCAGCGCTCGCAGGCTGCCGCCCAACCCGGTGATGCCGATGACGCCGGGAATGATACCGGCGGCCGCGACCGCGATAACGACGATCGTCGCGGTCCGGGCGCCGTTGTCCATCGATTTCAACACGAACGCGGTGAATCGACCGGCACGGGAGTTCGCGAGCGCCACGCCGGCCTTCTCGTCGAACGACGCCGCCGACTCCTCGACGGTGTCGTCGAGTTCGAGCAGCGGCGCCGATCCGCGCGGATCTGCGACGAGGAACAGCACGCTGACCGCGGTGACCACCGTCGGCAGCGACGACACCGCTTCGCTGATCGCGCCGACGGCGGTGAACGTACCACCGGTAGCGGGTATCCCGCCGTATAGCAGTTCTCCGGGCGTGGTTCCCGTGTAGTACAACGAGATCGCGTAGAGCGCGAACCCGCCGGCGATACCGCCGACGAGCGCCGGGCCCGTGCGCTCGTTGTACGCGGCGACCATCGCGATCAGCGCGACGGTCGCGGCGATGGTCAGCCACCCGGCGCGCCCGACGGAGAGCCTCGCGATGACGAGGTAGTACAACAGGAGCCCGAGCGGGACGAGGTAGAACCAGCCGCGCCGCATGTGCGGGCCGATGTCGAGCAGTTCGCTCCGGGTGAGGCCGCCGATCCCCTCTTTGGCCGCCTCGAAGTGCACCATCACCCACATCCCGAAGAAGAACGCGAGCGCCGGCAGCGTCGCCGCGATGACGACCTCGCGGAACGGCGTCGCGGTGTACTCGACGATGAGGAACGCCGCCGCCCCCATCACCGGCGGGAGGATCTGCCCGCCCGACGAGACCGACGACTCGACGGCGCCGGAGAACTCCGGCGAGTATCCCGACCGCTTCATCAGCGGGATCGTCAACGCACCGGTCGTCACGGTGTTCGCGACGGACGACCCCGAGAGCATCCCCATGAAGCCCGAGGAGACGACGCTGGCTTTCGCCGGGCCGCCCTGTCGCGTTCCGGTGATCGAGTACGCGAGGTCGATGAACCACTTGCCGGCCCCCGACATCTCGAGAAACGCGCCGAAGAGGATGAAGATGTAGATGAACCTGACAGAGACGCCGACCGGGACCCCTAAGATCCCCTCGACGGTGTACCAGAGGTTCTGGACGATCTGGTCCCAGCGGAGCTGCGAGGTGGAGAACATCCCGAGCCCGGGCGCGTCTCGGGGGATCAGGTACCCGTACTTCGCGTACAGGAGGAACACCGAGACGAGCAGGGTCAACAGGAGCCCGAGCGAGCGGCGAGTCGCCTCCAAGACGAGCAGGATCGCGAGCACGCCCATGAGGTACGCGAACGGGTACTCGGCGAGGGGGCCGAACTCCGCGAAAGACAGCCACGGATACACCTCGCCGAGCGTCCCGGCCCCGCGGAGCCCGCGGACCCGAACGATGTTGGTCACCTCGTTGTATCGAGTGATATAGTACGCGGTCGGGAGGAACGACAGCGCGATCAACGCGAGGTCCGACGGCGTGATTCGGTTCGACGCTGGGTCGACGAAGACCCATCGGACGGCGTCGTGGGCGCGAGTCACCCCGCGGTCGATCGGCCCGTCTCCGACCCGTTCACGGATCAGGGACGGGACCGCGGCTAGTCGACGCGTTATCGGCCCGTTACCCGTCGAACCAGGGAACAGGAGAAACGCGAGGATCAGCGCGAAGTTGACGTGGATCGCGCGGATCTGGAGCTGAGCGAGCGCGGCGATCCGGATCGTCTCGTACCGGGGGATCGTGAACTCGAAGACGAACCCTCTGGCGGCGATCCACAGCTGGAACGCGGAGAAGGTGATCCCGACGATCGCGACCGCGACGGCCGCGATCCCCCGGAGCGTGCGGCGTTTGTCTATCTCCTCGAAGACCTCCTCGGCGTCCGCTTTGGCCTCCGGGCTCGGTCCCGTCTCGGTCGATGTGTTCGTCGTCACGTGAATATCCTCCGCCGTTGTTGCACCGTTATCTCGACCGCTCCGCCGTCGGAAAGCGCGGCGATATCGTACCGAGTCTCGCCGACGATGAGGTCGTGATCCGCGATCGCACCCGTCTTGACACTGAGTGTCTCGTACTCAACCCGTGGCGGTTCATATACGTATCGCCCGTCGCGTTGGGTCACGTCAGCATGGGACGGGAGTCCGGCCCCGAACGAACTGAACTCCATGCGGACCGAGACGAGCCGGTTGTCGTCGACGGCGTACACGTCTCTCACCACGGTCTGTTCGACGCTGTGGGTGTATTCGAGCGTGACCTCGTCGCCGTCGGTGAGCGGCGAGGCGACGAGCTCGTCGCCGTGCTCGTCGGTGACGACGAGCGTCGGCTCCGGCTCGAGACTCGCAGTGAGCGCGCCCGCGGACGCGATGACGATCAACAGAACAGCGGTCGCGGCGAGGAGGACGACCCTGACGGGCCGCGCTCCGTCGGGGTCGTCGGAGGGCCGCGACCGGAGGGTCACGCTACTGGAAGTAGCGGGCCGCGCCCTCGTGGAGGTCGATGGACATCCCGTCCTGTGCGGAGTCGCGGTTGATGAAGTCGGTCTTGATCGACAGCTGATCGGTGTTCTCGAAGATCGTCTCGCTGATGTCTTCGACGATGTCAGCGCTGTACTCCTCGCGGGTGGCGATCATCGCTTGGACGGAGACGGTGTCGACGTCATCGTCGACGCCCTCGTAGGTACCGCCCGGGATGGTGTCGTCCGCGAACCACGAGGCGTCTTCGCGTGCGGCCTCGCGCTCGTCGGCGGACATGTTCAGAATCTCGATATCGGAGGTCGTCGCCAGCTCCTCGACCGCACCGACGGGCCAGCCGCCCACGACGAACGCCGCGTCAACGTCGCCGTCACGGATCTGGTCCGCCGCCTGCGTGAAGTCGGTGTTCTGCTCGTCGAAGTCGTCGGGGGTGAGCCCGGCGACGGATTCGAGGATCTGAAGCGCGTTCACTTGGGTCCCGCTCCCGAGGTCGCCGGTGTTGATCGCCATCCCTTCCATGTCGGCGATGGAGTTGATGTCCGAGTCCGGGTTGACGATGACGTGGATCGTCTCCGGATACAGCGTCGCGACGCCGCGGAGGTTCTCTATCGGTGCGCCTTCGAACGCTTCGAGGCCCGTCCCGTTAGCGGCGAAGAACGCGACGTCGTTCTGGATCAGTGCGAAGTCGGCGTCGCCGTTGCCGAGGCTGCCGACGTTCTCGACGGATGCGCCCGTCGAAGAAACCTCGACGTTGTAGTCGGTCGTATCCTCGACGATACCCTCGATCTCACCGGAGAGCGGGAAGTACGTCCCGCCGGTGCCACCCGCGTGCCAGCGGATGACGTCCGCCTGGCCGCCGGTGTCGTCGCCGTCGTCGTCGGCCGCGCCGTCGTCGTCGGTCGCGCCGTTGTCGTCGGTTGCGCCGTCGCCGTTGTCCGCACAGCCAGCAATACCGACCACACCGGCCGCTGCCGCTCCACGCAGGAGCGTTCGGCGGTCGATCCGTTCGCTGATTTGGTTGTCTGACATACGACACGTAGTACACCATGGGAGTTGATAACGGTTTCCCACTGGGAGATGAGCGCGTCGATCATCGGTTTTTGATCGTTTTTTCGACCGATCGTCGGTTCGGTCGCTGCTGCGCCGTCGAATGAAAAGGCCTTTTATGCTGACCGCGGTACGAATTGATGAGGGCCGGTAGCTCAGTTAGGGAGAGCGACGGACTCTTAATCCGTCGGTCGCGTGTTCAAATCGCGCCCGGCCCGTACAGTAAGACGGTGAGCGATGCGTGGCGTGAACGGAGTGAACGCCACGATGGCGAGCGACGAAGTCGCGAGCAGCGAACCGTCGAACGAACCGGCAGGCACGGTTTGAACGCAGGGAGGTCGCGCGCAACGCAGTGAGCACGTCCGACCGTGTGTTCAAATCGCGCCCGGCCCGCTTTTGTGACGACCAACTTCGCGAAGAGCAAAGCGGTCAGCGCAGTTTGAATTCTGAATATACCGTCCAATAACACAAGCGCGGTGGGTTCCGGAGAACACAGTTCTTTCAATCGACCACCCGAACCAAAGATCATGAACGCCGCAGTGCTTCGGGAGTACGGGGAACCGCTTACGCTCCGTGAGGTGCCCGACCCCGAGCCGGACCGGGACGGTGTCGTCGTTCGCGTCGAGGCCTGCGGGGTCTGCCGCAGCGACTGGCACGCGTGGAAGGGCCACGGCGAGTGGGCGGACGACCGCGTCCCACGGGGGCAGATCCTCGGCCACGAGCCCGCGGGGGAGGTCGTCGCCGTCGGCGATGGCGTCGAACGCTTCGCCTCCGGCGACCGCGTCGTCGTCCCCTTCTCGCTCGGCGACGGGACCTGTCGGTACTGTCAGCAGGGGCACGGAAACGTCTGTTCGGACGGCCGGGCGCTCGGGTTCGAGTCCGACGCCCCCGGCGCGTTCGCGGAGCGGGTCGCCGTTCCGAGCGCCGACTATAACCTGGTCGAGCGGCCCTCTTGGCTCTCCGCGCGCGACGCGGCGGCGCTCGGCTGTCGGTACATGACCGCGTATCACGCGCTCGCGGAGCGTGCCGGACTGACCGCCGGCGCGGATCTCGCCGTCCACGGCTGCGGCGGCGTCGGCCTCTCCGCGGTCCAACTCGGCAGCGCGCTCGGGGCGCGCGTGGTCGCGATCGACGTCGACGACGACGCGCTCGACCGGGCCGCCTCGCTCGGTGCCGACGAGCGCATCAACCCGCAGTCGATCGAGGCCCACAGCGCTACCGATGGCGAGAACGACGCGTCCGTTCCCGACCGGATCCGAGAACTCACGGACGGCGGGGTCGATGTCTCGGTCGACGCGCTCGGCATCGCCGAGACCTGCCGGAACTCGGTGTGCTCGGTTCGACCACGGGGCACGCACGTCCAGGTCGGGCTGACGACGGAGGCCGAACGCGGCGAGGTCTCGCTGCCGACGGACCGGATGACGCGGTGGGAGGTCTCGTTCGTCGGCTCACGCGGGATGCCGCCCACGAACTACGACGCTCTCTTCGATCTCATCGAGACGACCGGGCTCGATCCGGGCGCGCTCGTGAGCCGCGAACTGGCCCTCTCGGAGGTATCAGATCGGCTCGCGGCGATGGACACCTACGGAGTCGAGGGAATCGAGGTCGTCACCGAGTTCAACTGACCCCCGCAAACGTCGCCGGACGACGGTTCAGGACCGACCGAGAGACTGAACTGCTGGGGAACCACAAAGCAGTGGGTCGAAATCGTCGTCCGAAACTCAGTTCATCCGCTCGAACCGATGACGCACCACGTCGGCGTCGTCGTCCCACTCGAAC
>OBKM01000506.1_pt1 | contig 19099 bp, 10 predicted proteins | sample 1519691 | NCBI WGS metagenome assembly OBKM01 (sample SAMEA37050418, study PRJEB22526) | metagenome | biome: saline pan; feature: lake; material: water | place: Egypt | collected 2015 | depth 0.5 m | reverse complement strand
CCTTCTGAAGCTGTGGCGGTCCGGCCGAGGGCCGGACAGCCACGCAGTCGCAGACACGATAGCGCGATAGCTACTTGCGGTCGTTGATTTTGTCGATGTGAGTGACACGCTATGACCGGTCTTGCCTGTGTCTGAACTGCTCAGTCTAATTCTCGGACAGGCTCTGAAGAAGGAGGTCTTTCACGTACCGTGGGTATTCTTCAGACGGTTTATTTTTATTCTCAGGCTTGAATTCTGGCGGATTACGGGGGTCAGCATTTGTTCGGAGTGCAACTTCTGTAAATATCTCATCACGCTCCTGTTCACCTAAATTCAACTCTTGTAGTAACACTTCTTCTATTGTAGAGGAGGCATTTTCCATCCGTTGTTTCATTTTCTCTTGTCGCCGCTCATAGGTAACAGCTAATTCCTCAAGAGTCATATCTGAGGAGAGTGTTTCAGAGTGTTCTGGTATTTCAATCTCCTCTAAGAGCTGACGATGGGGGTGTGATTGATGAGTAGAAGGAGTCCAACCACTCCCAAGGTCACCAATTAGAGCAGGCTTGTCGTAGTGGGGAGACACAATGTCGTTTTGGCGCAACCCGAGAATTGCGCCAGCAATTATCTTAGCTTTTTTTGCAATTCGATCTGCATTTGATAGCTCTTCCGGCCAAGGGAGTTTCGAGACGTTCCCAACTTCCCAATGTCTCTCTGGCGTTTGGCATAGCATCAGGTAAGTTAATACGCTACTGTTTGAGTAGGCTAAAATCTTCCAAATATCTCCTTTTTGTGGAATGAACACATTCCCTGCATGGCCGAATATTGAGGAATCGTGCAAATATCCAAACCTCCTCCCTCCTGATTTTAGATATGTATATGTTAGTGCTTCGCTAAAATAATGTTCCTCACTAGGCGTTCCATTTCCTCCGCTTGATCTTCTCACCTGTTTACCATTCTCTCCCCATAATAAAGTACGATTAACTCGTGGGAGTACCCAAGCATCTTCTCCTCCCTTAGTATAGGGCACCCACTCATCCGATTCATGTTCCCAAAAATAGGACACGAACCGAGGGTTATTGCCAGTTGCAATTCCTTGGCGTACGACACCTAGACTAGACTTATCGGAATCATTGGTTCTAGACTCAAAAACTGTATCTGAATCATAAAGAGAACGAGTCGTCTTTGATGCCCAATATGAAAGTGGATTAGATGGAATAAGCTCAAATTCAGAAAGCTTTACTTTATACTTCCGCTGACAATCATTCTTAGTATCCGATGAGAAGGCTGCTTCCAAAAATTTTGATTCCTTTTTCTTTGATTCCACATCATGTAATCTGAAAAATACCCCCTCTGAATCAGAGGTGGCTCTACTTCCGGTTCTCACAACGGTTCCAGCAGTTCGTACCGTTGCATTATCTAATACTCCGTTTCCGTATTCTGCTAAGAAATCAAATGTACCGAGTTTCCCGATGAAGTCTTCTCGGAAATCTTGAAAACTGCTTTTATACATGAATGATCGCTGGACGATCATTCCAATACGACCATTTTCTTTGGTTAGATTATCACAGACCTCGAAGAAGTTAATGTAGTATTCTGGCCCGTATTCGTAGTTTTCTTCGACATAGCTCTTGACTTCTTCTGGCATCCTATTTCTTGCCCCGTATGGAGGATTCATCAAGGCAACATCATATTCCTGTGAAAGGATGACGAGAAGCCGTAGGAAACTCCGAAGATCCTGTGCGAGGAAGGAATCATCGTCGTGATGTTCACCAACTGACTCATGTAGTTGCCTGAGGAACGCAGTAAGACTTCGTGGGCCGCTCCATGAGTCGGTGATTTTGGTTTGCTTTCGAAGGAAATCCTCCGAAAGGGTACCCTTGACATCTAGGAGACTTCCGAGTCCTTGGATGTCCTGAAACTCCTCCAAAATCTGTTCCAATGTATTCCTAACATCAGGTTGATCAGCCGCCACTTCATCGAAGACCTCGGTTGCTGCTTCAACGTCGGCGACCTTAGCGTCAGCACAAACGATACCGATATCCGGCAGATCGAACTTTTTTGCACCTTCAGATTCTGCACGAGACCGAGCTTTGAGGTAGAGGTTGAATGCTGCTAGCTGACAGGCTCTAAGATCAAGGTCAACACCATGGAGGTTATGCTGAAGAATTTTTGCCGGGACTTCTTCGGGTTTTATATCGGCATCAGATCCTCGCCAAATACGCTCTAAAACGTCGAATGCGTAGAGCAGGAAGTGCCCACTTCCACAAGCGGGATCTATGACCCGAATATCTGATGGATCATCAAATGACGTGGGTTCACCTTCGTTTGTAGGTACCATATACGTGCAAAGAGAACCGACATCAGGTGATTTATCAAAGCTAGTCGCTCGATGCTTCCGCTCCTCCGGATTGAGAGATTTTTGTGCGTTTTCTAGGTCACTATTGGAGTCTTCTAAGTAGATACGGCCGAGGCTGTTGTCGGTAAGCATCCGAACGACCCAGTGAGGAGTATAAAATTGATTAGCTGGAGCAACGTCACCTGGATCTAGTCCCTCACTGTGAGCCTTATTTCGTAGGCCAGTGAGTTTATTGTGGTTGTAATACTCGTATACCCATCCAAGTACGTCGTCAGCCCGCCAGACCTCATCAGAGATTTCATCGAGCATCCCACAGATGTCTTTGAAGGTGTCGTCATCTGGGTCAATTAAACTGTAGGCAGTTGAGCGGTCGAAGAGAATCTCTATTTCTTCGGCTAGGTCGTCACATGCGCACCGGTAGGCTTCAAGAACGGCTTCCTCTTCAAGCATGAACTCTTCGGTGACCAGCCGGTCGGCTGCAGGCGTAAGACCGTCTTTACGGAATGCTGTAACCTCGTTTTTGATGAAATCTCGAACCTCCATACAGCGAAGCGCGGCCAGTCGATTGACAATCGTGTAACCGGCACCTGTGATGTACTGCTCGTAGCCATCGTCCCAACTGCTTTCATCAACGGCTTCAAGTTCGATGGCTTCAATAATATCTTCCTGTTCTTCGCTTAGGGACGTGTCGTTGGCTGGCTTCTCATCAAGATCGTACTCGTTTTCAAGTTGATAGCGAACATTCGCCTCGACACGGTCTCGCATTTCGGTGACGATATCTTCGAGACGTTCGCGTTCTTCTTTGTCAAGCTGAACCTTGCGTGGTTGAGTCGATTTTTGATCCATGCGAAATTTAGTGATGTTACAACTAAAGTCATCAAGATGCCTTTAACATTGCCCATCTTTGACGAGTTCAATATTGGTCTATTGATTGGATGATAGCCTACTAATAATGAACAGCCTGTCTTATCATAACGAGAACGATACCCTTCTATGGAAGAAGATGTGAGTGGCTAGAGTACACAATTCGGAAGTAGGATACATATGCTCAATTCTAAAAATATAGAGGTTGCTAACATCGTGGCTTCCGGGAAATTTGATCTCGAATTAGATCTGGCTGCAGTAGCGCAGGATCTGCGTAAATTAGATAATTGGATTACTGAGGTTGAACATAGCCGAAGACAGGGGAATCGACTATTAGTATACTTTGTAGATAATGATGCTCTATGTATTCTTCCGCCCTCGGGCGTATATGTGTTTAATGGTGTAGACACCTACGAAAAAATTGAAGATGCAAATAAAAAATTATTGAAGTCTTTATCTTATTTAGGAATTATATCTAGTCGAAACCCATCAGAAGAGGAGATTATTGAGAAATTATCAATTAAAAATATTGTATTTACTGCAGATCTTGGGCGTCATTTGAATTTGAATGCTGTATCTATAGGATTAGGACTTGAACATGTAGAGTATGAACCAGAACAATTTCCAGGACTAGTTTATAAACCTCAAAATCTCAGTTGTACTATATTAATATTTTCAACAGGAAAAATAGTCATTATGGGCGTGAAGAGTGAAACATCTGCACAGGAGGCCTACAAATTCATAATTTCTGAGATAGAAAATTTATAATTTAATTATCACGAATGGCGTCTCAGAAATGGTTATAAACTAAATAAAACAAATCTGTCACTCATTTGCTTAGGAGATTCTTAGAAAACTCTCGGAGTCGCTTAATATACAATCGCTCCTTCTCACAAATTAGTCGATTTTCGGATAATAATGTTGCCTTCGACCTCCACGACTTCTTTCTCAGTGAGATTTTTGATAGCCTCCTCTACATCCTCGGCAGAGAGATCAACCGCGGCTTTCAGCTCTGATCGAGAAATTGACTCCTCGAAGGCTTGCAGCACTTCGAGTTCCCGGTATACCCGTTCGGTGATTTCTGAGACACGCTCGCCTAATGGCGTCGTAATGTTGTGCTGCTCTTCGAGTGCCAACAGTGCCTCGTTCATATACGTAACAAATAGCTCCTGTCCCAGTAATTCGATCTGTTGTTGCAACTCGCGCTCGATAACGTCGAAATCAAGATCAGTCTGTACGAGTGCGAACATATCCTCGATATCGTCTGTTCGCCCGGCGACTGATTTGAACAAAAAGATATCTTCGGCACTGACCACCGCGACCGATAGCCCACTGACATCCAGATAGGATTCACTCCGGCGGCGCATCCCCTCTGAGAGGACGAGTTTGTCGATCACTTGTTTGTTGAAGATATCGATACGACATCCGTCATTGTTCTCAAGAATTCGTTGTGCTCCGAGGTCGTCGTATTCCTCTCCAGGCTCTTTGACAATGTCGTACCCGTTCTCCAGCAGAACAGCCTGTAGCACCCGAAGATTGTCACCGCCACCCACGATAAGATCAATATCTTTGGTGGTCTCTTTGAGATCCTGGAATGCCATTGCGCCGCCACCGATCAGATAGACGGTCAGGTCGGTTTCGAGGTGTCCACCGATCCGCTCAAGCTCGGACTTGATGTATTCGCTGTCGAACCGCTGTCTCATACATTCACCTCGTAGTCTTCGGCGAGATCACGGAACTCCTCCCAGCGTGGGAGGCGTCCTGATCGACTCTCACCTTCGGTATCAAGATATTCGAAGAGGCTCGACACCTGTTCTATGATATCGTACTTTTCAGCGAGTGTGAGTACCTCATCGCGCTCGATTCCTGTCTCGCTGATCAAGAGGAGGCAGTACGACTGCGAGCGTGTTCCATCATCGATCACGAGCATGTGACAACACAGTTCTGCAGGAGATATGTTCTCGACTGATTCCGAGCACAAGTAATATCGACGCTGGCGGGCCATCAATGGGAGATCGTATGTTTGGAACAGTTCTGGCCCAGTCAGGTGAAACGCCTCTGCTTCAATCTCGACACGAGTCTGAACGAGAAACTCGTCTAAAGAATCCCAGAGGATAGTGAACGACGCAGTGTGGTCTTCAACACGCTGTCTATGGCGTACGTGTGCAAACTCACGGGCCAACATAGACAGCCCTTCGAATTCATCGTTGAGCGTGTATTCACCGTCTGATTTGTAGAGTATACCGCGCTTCTCCAGTGGGGAGAGAGACCGATGTACTGTGCTCCGATGGACGTTGGCTTGCTCCGCGAGTTGCGTAGTAGTCGCCGGTGATTGTAGGTAGAATAGAATACGAAGCGTCGCGCCACCGAGCAATTCGGGAAACGGAATGTGGGTGTACTGCTGGACGAACCTGTCAAACAATTCTATGGCTCGGGCATCAGAACGATTGATCTGCTTCTCTTTCCCTTCACGGCTAGTATGTACCAACCCTTTCGACTCCATCCGGCCAACAAGTTCCGACACGTAGCTACGGCTCCGATCTAGGCGGTCGGCGAGTCCTGAAATCGTAGACTTCTCCTGAAGGGCTTCCAGTGCTTGAAGCTCTGCCTCAGTATACACTATGTTGCGTATTTGCGAACTACATATAAATAAGTTCGGTATATTGCAACATCATGCCGTCAGTCCAGGGAGTCGATCATCACAACAGACCCCTCAGATAGGTCATTCATTGTCTCTCGAATCTTCCGCAACTGCTTGCTACTATCTTCAAGCAACTCTTCGGCATCGTCGATCAATTCACGCATACGATCTTTACTCGGCGAGCTATCTCCTTCTACTGCATTAACGACAACATCAGTGAGTTCCTTGTCAGGATACTCAGTCTGCAGTTCTTCTGCAAGCTCTGCCAGCCGTTCCTCAAGATTAAATGGATCTTTGGCCGCCTCAAGCAGCTGCTTAACTTCGTCTGCGCTTGGTGGTTGTGACTGCGATAACGTGTCCTTGATTTCGTTGGTGACTGGATGTGTTGGATACTCTTCTTCGAGCCGTTTTGATGCATCGCGCAGTTGTGACCAGAGACTGTCTTCGCCCCCAGAGGATTCAAGCAGTCGTCGCGCTTTTTCATATCGCCTGGCCTGTTGGATGACCGTCGGATCGACAAGATCCGCCTCTGTAAACGAGTCGCCGTCCCATGCCAACTCAAAGAGCTCGTACAACGCATCAATACTCACTGCTTCAAATTCTACGGACACCCGATCAGCAGTCTCCTTACTACTCCCGTCGTGTGCGAAGAGCCACGTCGAAAGGCTTGAAACGGTACTTTCCGGTTCCTCGTTAGTTAGTGTTTCACCGGTAATGCGCTCGTATTGATTTTGAGCGACAGCCCGTCGATGAGCGTCGGCATCGTCTATTATTTCCTGCAGTCGTTGACTGTCGGGAGTCTCGGCACCACCGGCAATTGCCTGCATCTCTGCAGTGATATCTGCGCCGGGATGGAGTCGCTGCATCTCAGTATTCTGCTTGCTGAATCGATCCCAGAGCGTTTCATCGTCGGAATCGGGCTGGAAGAGGTCTTTCGCTCGGGCAAACCGCTCGGCTTGTGTTTCGACCTCCTCTGACGCAAAGTCCTCCGTGTCAAGTGCTTCTCCGCTCAGTGCGGGATTGATTGCGTTTTCTAATGCCCCCAGGGACGCAGTCTCATCGAGTTCCCTGCTGACACCTCGCAGCGCACTCCGTACGAGAACGCTGTTCTCGTTGATCCATTCCGCGAGTTCCGAGAGCCATGCGTCCGGATCACTGCCGACTGGTGGCTCCCCCATGATCGTCCGAACAGTTTCTCGGATCTGATCTGGATCGATGCCGTCCAGTGACTCGAATCGAATTTGTATCTCTGTCAGATTCGTCTTGTTTCGAACCGCTCGGCCAATCGCTTCTGGCTCGGTGATATACTCGTCATCTTTCCGGAGGGCAATCTCGTTAGCTGTAGCGAGCGTGATCAACAGCGCAGAAATCGATTCTCTGGGTGTCCCTCTGTAGCTGCCACCACGCTGGACTGTTTCGTTGAGTAATTCCTCTCCTCGAATCGACTGCGTTGTCTCGTAGTCGGCAAGGAATGACTGACACCAGCCGTCTGTGAGGGTTGCAGTATCAGCATCCATACCGAGCATGACCGCATCTTCTTGGGAGAGTGGCCACTCGCCGACTCCTCTGAAGAACGTCGCCATTTGTTTCGCGTCATCGACTTCTGTGATCCCACCGGTGAGTGCATATCGCGTAGAGCCGAATGCAGACTGAAGTTCTTCGACAACAACGCGCTCGAACACATCCGCATATCTTCCGTTTGCATTGCCAGAGCGCACGTAGACATCGGCCTCGGCAAGTCGCTCTCGAACATCTGATTCGAGATTTCGCTGGTCTTCCCGGTGATCCTCTTCTAGATCGGGATAGGTCTCAGTCTCTTCGGAGAGGACTTCTTGCATCCCCATTACGTTACGCAGTCGGTCGATTGTGGGCCCCGGAATTGCAACGCTAATGAGGATGTGTTCGCCTCCCTCACGACCTTCGTTGGTTGACTGCCATGATTCAATTTGACTGCGTACTGTTTCTGGATCATCCGCAAGCAGGCGAATACGAATGGCATCGAACTCCGGAGTTGGGGCCCTGTCTACTGGATCGAGCACTGAGTAGTTGAACCGAAGTGGGACGTTAGACTCACCGCCAATATCGACTTCATGCCGACTATTGTCTGAGAGTAAGTGCGGACTCCCATCCTGTAGTGTAGACTCTAGTTTGGCCGACAACCGGTGCGAGGAGATCTCTTGTGCGCGTGTATCGGCTCTTGTGAGGATATCTTCTTGCTCTTCGGATACGAGGAGGTACTCTTCGTCACCGTGTTCGTTGACCTCTGTCAATATCTTTTGATCCCCGTCAAGCTCACTCAGAGCAGCAGATACGTCATCTCTGACTGATTCATAGGACTCATCGGTGGTATTGACCATCAGCCGGGCAAGGTTCTCGGGCGTTGATGGCACCGAGGATCGAACCTGATTCAGCAGGTACAGTGCCTTCGCTGTCCGGACTGACCAGGCGTCTTCATCACCGTCAGCGGACGGGATGAGCTTGTTTTCGATTATCTCCTGCACCCACAGTGGAATGTAGGTTGTTTCCTCAACGAGTAGATCATACAGTTCATCCCATGTCACGAGGGCTCCAACGGGCTTGGAGCTCCACTCGAATCGTGTGAAGAGCGAGCGGACGAGAATAAGCAGCGCACGCCCCTGTACGTACTCTTCATCTGTTACTCGGCCGCTGGGCATCAACTGCTGGAGGACTGTCCGCAACAAGCCAAGATCGTATTCTCGGAAGGGATATGATTCGATGGGATCTGGATCAGCATCGGACACATCCTCGTATGTATCCAGTGTGAGATCGGGCATATCCCGTAACGCAGCCTCCACCGTGTCTGCTCCATTAGTATCCTTCTGCAACCAGCGTTTGCGAACGATAATCTCTGTATCGGCCCCTTCGAGTGGCTCTTGTGCGCCATACCACGGTTCATCCGTGACTGCAGTCTCATTGAACTCGCCATGAATCTCGCCAATCGGATACTGTCCGGTTCCGATCACTGGTGGATTTGGCCCGACACCCAAGTCAGTCAGTGCGGCCATCGTCTCTTGGAATTCTCTGTACCGGTGTCGCCCATCGCCAATGAAGAGTGCAACCTCGTCCAGTCCAATGAGCAACTCAGTGTTTGTATCGGGCGTGCTCAGGGCGTTTTGTGCGGCTTCAATGCGATCAGTCAATTCGTCCGCATCGAACTCGTCTGGATCGACTTCCGCTATAGCCTCCTCAATCGACTGTTTGACTGCCTCACGAGACGAGTAGGGTGTGTCATCAAGCGTCGGGACGACCTCATAGAGCCAACTCCGTAGCGAGGCCCGCTCCTCGTATACATCGTCGAAGGTTTGGCCATCGTGTTCGACTGCTTTGAGCTGTTCCCAGCAATCACCATGATTCATATCGAGGTTCCATGCCCATTCAAGCAGCCAGTTCGGGTCGGTTGGGTATGCAAGCTCTCGGCCGATTGCCTCGTAAATCAGGTATGGCAGTGGCGGCTCTTGAGAAGCATCCCTATTCAGTAGGTTGAGGAAGACTGGCTTTAGGCGATCAACATGAGAGTTGACGAGACTCTGTCTGAACGACTGGAATCCGGGCCATCGACTGGCTAACTCTTCGCCAAGGTCGGCGAACTCAGAGTCGGTATCTGCAGCGAAGCCAATCAGCTTCAGGAGGTGTGTTTTCCCGGAGCCAAACGTCGCCGAGATATAGAGAAACCGGGATTCTTCGTGGGGATACTTATCGACGAGCTCGCCAAGCGTCGTGAGGACTTTCCGGGCACTATCGGTTTCATAGAACTCACGAACGTCGTTTTTCGCCCGTGTTCTCGCATTGACCTTCTGGACTTCTTCGAGCTCACGGGTTGGCGACTGCTGGAATATCTCCTGCATCGGCGTGTTGCTCATTGGAGATGCACCCCCTGAATCTGGCCATCGATTTGATGGGCTGGGTAGTAATTCCGTGATTCACCGTCGAAGAACCGCAATGACCCAGCGACAATTTCACCGGGAAACGGAATCCCGATGGTTGACTGGACGTTACGCCGATCAAGTTCATCAAGCAGTTCGGACGCCCGCGTAAATGGATAGAGACTCCCGAGGTGAGTAAGCAAGATGACGTGTCGCTGTCTGTTGGGTTCATCAATATGGTCGATCATCGTAGCAACGAGTTCTGAAGCTAATCGATCCTGCATTGTGTCAGTTATCGATGCGGGTGAGCTGTCTTTTCCGAGATCGACAGCGAGGTCAAACACCGGCGTCTCGGTCAATAATTCGTTGAGTTGGAGTACTTGGACAGTACCGTCATCAGGGAACTCTTCGGTCTGATGTGGGTTCTCCGCCCAGTCTGCAAGCCGATCTGCGACTCGATGCTCGTACTGTGGTTTGAGCGGCACAATGACGAATGGATTCCGGATTCCCCGCCGACCCGCTGCGAATTGAGCTAGTCGTTCGGTGAAATCATGGAACGGTCGTTTACTCGTCATCGAATCATCACCCCTGTGTCAGTGCGTTCAACACTGAGGTCGTGGTCTTTCACCAGTCGCTCCAGTTCGGCATCAATCGAGTCTTGATCAGCAGGGAGAACGCCAATCATAGTGATATCAGCGGGCGATTGCTCACCGACGATAGACACTAACTCGTCGAACGTCTCACGTAGGACTGCAACTTCACTGCCAGCAACGACAGCAAGCGGTTCTAGGTCATCAATAGCAGTTGTGGCACGGATGAAGTCCTCAGCATTATTCTCAGTTGTCCCACCGAGAATCGTTGTGACGGCCTCTGAGATGTCTTCATACCACGATGAAACTCGATGTAATGGCCTGATATACTCGTTTTCAAACGCTGGGCGGATGTTTGAGCTGAACTCCCGTGACGGTTTGATCCACGGCGAGGCCTGTAAGTCGGCAACGAACGAATCTATATCTGTGTCGGCTTGGAATGACTGCCAGTCCTTCTCCAACACATCATCAAGTGCTGGTGAAACCGTTCGGGCATCATTGAATCGATCCCAACCATCGTGTGTCCACCATGCACCGTCGTAGTCTTCGATATTCTGCGTGAGATCTTGTTTAGCCGCCTCAGTCCTTTCTGAGAGCCAACTGAATGGTTGGTTGGCGAGGGTTACTCTGGCATCTAGTTGTGTAAGGGCTGGTAGTCGCCGGTTCCAGATGTCTGTGGCGTCATCATACCACGTTTGCGCTTCCGTTGTGTCCGCAACGACTTCTTCCCACTCGGTATCACGAGATTTCACCTCCTCTCGACGTTCAACTCCCTGTTCTCGTTTGCTTTCTAATATCTCAATGAAGGAAGCTAGCAGGTTCTGGACGGCAGCAGTCTGAATATCCTCCCTCTTCACAATCTCGACATCCTCAATGAGGCTATCGAGGCGGTTTATTAGCCTCTCGTTTGCAGATTGGAGTCTGACGATACCGTCAGGAATTGTTTCAGCTGAATCGATGAATCCTCCTTCTCGGAGTATTTTTCTGACACCATCGCCTTTGGCGATCTTGAGTCGTGTTGTAGTCAATTTAGAGAGGTCAACGACTGCGTCTAATTCGATTGAGTCACCAGTTTCATCGACAGGTAAGAAATCTCCTTTCCGGCACAACCCCCAGATAATCGCACACAGTGCCGGTTTTGCGTCTTCATAGATCGGCTTTTTCTCGACGATCCCATCCAGGATGGTTGACATCGCTAGGTTCCCGCCACGATTTTTCAATTGGCGACCAGTGAACGCACGGACGTTATTTTGGATCGCCCCGCCATGTGTTTCGGGATCTTCGGTTGCAACCTCAATTTGTTGGGCCCAGGCTGGAAGCGAGTTTTGCGCACTGAGGCCTCTGAGTTCTTGGAGGTGTTCGTCGTCTACCTGTAGCATTACTGGATGGAAGTCATCGGGATAATTGACATCGAGATACTCCTCGACTGCCGATGATAGTCCGTTAATCTGATCTCCACGGTCTGCAACATCGAATGAGCCACTTTTGAGGGCTTCTGAGAGCTTGCTTATTCCACGGGTTCGTCGATCAGACAGGTCGCGGTCAACCGCTTCAGGGAGTGTGTGCTCGCCGACTGCGTCGCGGAGAGCCCACCATTCGACGAGTGTATCACGGAGGTCATCAAGTCCATCTTGCCCAATTTCCCATTCAAGCGGATCTCCGCTACCTGGCCTCACTGTTTCTGTTTCAGTTGGTGACAGCCCCTCGACAGCGATGGAGACATCTAGAGCCTGTTCAGCTTCAACAGCAGTATCGAATGTAGTGCCATCGACACTGAATTCGTATCGTACAGGGTACTGTTCCCCAGTATCTCCGTATTCTGCTGAATTTGGTAGAGAAAGTTCTCTGACGATATCCTCCCACAGGTATGAATCAACTGCTGAGAGAATCGCTTCCCAATCAGGCTTCTCAAGATTTGCTTCGGAGGCTTCGATGATTTCCCGTTCTTCGGGATGTGTGAATGCGTATTTTGCGCCGGTCTCGTTGTGTGTCGGTCGAATGAACTTCCGGAGTCGTTGGAGTGATTCTTCGACCCGATTCTCCATTTGGAACTGTGTTGGGCCATCGAGATCGCTCAGGACTGCGACTCCAATATTCCGCTCTGACATTGGAATCGTCTCGGGGATATGCTGGAGCAGTAACACAGCCTTGGCGACTTTCACGTCAAGTTCTTGCAACTCCCCGTCATCCTGTTTGGAATCGATTTCATTGATGACGCCAACATCCTGTGGCGTGATATCCTCAAGCTCGGGCTCGATGAGATCGTAGAAATCGACGAGGGAGATTACAGCTGATTCGTTGCCTTCGTTAATCCACTCTTCGAGGAGTCCATGCACGAGTGCGAGAATCGCCCGTGCGGTGCCCGAGAAGATAGATTTAGCCGGATCATGGGCTTCTTCACGTAGGTTAGAGAGAATCTCTAAGAATAGCGATGGCTGGTATGGAAGGAATGGATAAAACGCCAGTAAGCGGTCGTGATTGATGCTATCGAGCGGAGGATCAGTATTCTGTTCAATCCCGGAGTAGACGAGAAGCGTTTCGGGATCATTACTCGTCTGTTTGAGTACGTCTTCGATCTGTTGGGTGCCGTCGTCGGTCTTCTTCAGGAGACGTTGTGTCGATATTTCGCCGACGTGACGGCTCGGGAGCCCAAATCGATGCGGGAAGCGGTCTTTGACGATGCTGAAGTCTGCACCTCTGGCTGCAAACTTGGGCTCAACATCCTCAATTTGAGCCTGTGCAGTCGCCACGAGTTGTATATCGCCATCACCGATCTCATCAACACTCTCTGCGAGCGTCTGTAACTCGGTGAGCCGGTCGAAGTCCGTCCCAATGAATAGACTCACCTCATCAAGAAGCAAGACGAGTTTGACTGGTTTGTCGAATTCGTCAGCGCGCTCACTTCGGAGCTTCTCCAACCGCTCTACCATCGCCTGTGGATCGAGATCAGAGGGTGTCAGATCATCAAGCCCGTCGGCAGTGCCTGTTTCTTTCTCAAAGAGTGCTGGAAGAACACGCTCAGCGAGTGCAGCGTACTGCTGTACGTCCTGCCAGTCGTACTTTTCTGGTGAGGCAACTGTGTCTTGTAGGGCGGACTGGGTTGTCGCTGTCCGATTTGGCCATGATTCGGTCGTCCGATACCAGTCTTCGAAATACGCCACATCGAGTTGCGATGAGAGGCCATTATCGACGCCTGTCAGCCGCTCAGATGTGTGGGCAGCCTGTAGGACGATCTCACTGAAGCTGCGTTCTTTCTGGCCCTGATGTTTCAGGAGGTTCACTGAAATCGGGATGACCTCATACTCGTCGTGGATCGAGGTCCACATATCGTTGAGCGTCCCGAATTCCTGCCCACCGGTGAGTTGCTCCCAGACGCCGTTCTGCTCCCGAAGCCACTCGGTATCCATCAACCCACGCAGGACGCTCAGGAGGTGACTCTTCCCACTTCCATAGTAGCCATAGAGCCAGTAGTTCGCCCCTGATCGCATATCCTGTGACTCTCCGCGCAGGCGCGCAAGGAAATCAGAGATGAACTCTTCGGATTCGGTGGTCACATGGTAGGTGTCGATAGAGTCGAGTCGGTGATCACGGTCAGCGTTCTCTCGATCAATGCGGACTGATTCCTCAAAATCACTGCCAACATCTGCGGCAAACCAGTCTTCTGCAGTCATATCTCCCCCTCCCATGGAGCGGCCCAGCCGTAGGTATCGTCTGTCGGGCTCAGTCGGAGTTCGCCGTGCATTTTGCTAGCCTCCCAGCTTGGATGGTCACTCACCCGTTCAGCGAGTGTGTTCCAGTACTGTTCAGGTTGGAAGAGATACAGCCAGCCAGTTGGTTGTGACAGCCACTCTTCACCGTGTTGTTCCCACGAGTATCCCGAGGCAACGAGGAGTGGGATCGTGCCAAGCGTTGGAACTTCACCTTGGAGGGACTGCTGTGTTGTGAGAATATTCATCTCGCGGAGAACCGATCTGAAGCCTCTCCCCCACCGACCGGCAGTTGACTCTGCATAGTCGAAGCTTTCTCCGTCCTCATAATGAAACTCATTGAGAATATCTTGGATAGTGTCTGCACTGAAATCTAGTCCATCAACGCCGGTTCGCACCAACCGGTCAACGTAGCGATGAACCACATACTTCACCAGTGGGTCTTCTTCGAGGAGATAGAAATACAACACTTGAGCTTTCTCCTGGGTTGTCTCACACTGCTCAAAAATAGACGGGAGCGTAGCGATACTCGGGAGGACACCGGTGGCAGTTTTGAACCGGCCACTGAGGATACGATAGATTTTCTTGGAACTCCCGCGAGTGCTTCGTTGATCAAATCGCTCCTCCAACCAGCGTTCTTCAACCACAGTCCAGTCGCGGTGTTGAGCGTAGAGTTGGGCGAGAATTTCGGCATTCTCGACAAGCAACCCACAACTGGTGAGGTTCATCGTCACCTCGTCGTGAGTATAGGTGGCATCAAGTGAACGAAGAGAAACTCCGTGTCCATTGGGGCGAGGACTCATACTACATGAGACTTCATTGACGGTACTTAGATATAGGGAAGCAGGCTAACTCACTCCAAAGTTCCAATCACGCATATCGACCCAGACTCACCGCAAGTTCTATCTAGATTGCTTCTGAGGTGACAAGCATATGCCAAGCCTTCTCACGGCACAAGGATATGTCTTTGATACTGAGGCGTTGAAAGATGCCTTTGCCTCCCTCCCGCCGTCTGAACGACATGAAACAACTGGTTATGATGAAGCAGCATTAGAGGCTCTAATCAGTTATTTCGCTGATTGGGGGCCTGCCCGCAACACTGATCGGAGAGCTTCCCCAGCGGATAGTCTCGATGACCTGTCTGCTGATGAAAAACGCGACCTCTACAGCAAGTTGACAGAGAGGCTCGTAGAGAATTTTGCGTCCCAATACGGCCGAACTATCGAGACGGCTGAGTTTGAGGGGTTCTTACATCGACTCGGTTCAGACCCACTACCGGAATTGTTCGCTACCTTTGGGTTACGATATCTCTGGGGGTTCTCCAAGCGTCTTCAGCAGTATAGACAAGAACTGCTCGCAACTGAGCCCGATGAAGAAGCCGTCAACACAGAAGAACAAACTGAGTCTTCTTCGCCAGACGATCTTATTGCGGCTATTCATCGGCTCCCAAGCGAGTATCTATCGACTAAACAAGCCCAATACGAAGGAGAGCAGAAAATAAACAGCGTTCGGTATCAGTCCTTACAGCAGATCCAGTCGGCTGAGTCACTCTCAATTAGGGATGTAGAAGAATTCGAGGCTGAAGAGAATGCCAAGCATGAAACAGATATTATGCAGGCTTATGATGAGTTCACCGTTCTTGGCCAACTATACTATGATTACTTCAAGCCGCGAATTGACATCTATCTACACGAGATTACAGATTATCTGCTAACTGAGTTGGAACTGACGGACAGCGTATCTCACCACGTGAATTTTATCGAACCACGAAACCAATTGAATGATGAAACGTGGTTCGCGCTCTATCCGGCAGAGCGTGGTGACAAGGCAAATGCCTACCAACTGTTCGTTGGGATTCGTGCTGACAGAGTTCGACACGGCCTATATGCTGGTGATGACTTTCGGGAGGACGGCTGGGAAGGAAACGTTGATGTTGAGACGTTCACCCAACTCGATAGTCTGACAATTGAAGCTGTCATCGAGAAATTCGATAGCTTACGACAGCAATATACTCGACTTAATCGACTTGATGATGTTGAGCCGCCTGAGAAGCCACCCGAAGAACGCCGTAGAACAATCGCCCGCCAGTTGCGAGAGGCTAATCAAGTCGTCTTCTATGGGCCGCCGGGAACTGGGAAAACATTCGAGGCCCAGCGATTCGCCAACTGGTGGGTATATGATCAGACCGATGGGCAGCCCCGTGAAGAGCAAGTGCAATCCGTGACGTTCCATCCCTCGTTTTCATATGAGGACTTTATCGAGGGGCTCACCGCTTCAACAACGAACTCTGGGGAGGTTGCCTACACTGTGGAGGATGGAATCCTCAAACGAATCGCCGAGCGAGCCCAAACAGCCTATGACCAAACACCAGACGGTGCATCACCTGCACCGTACGTGCTAGTGATCGATGAAATCAATCGCGGAAACCTCGCACAGATCTTTGGGGAGACGATCACACTGCTTGAAGATGATAAACGTGGGTCGCTCACTGTTCAGCTAGCTCATTCAGATACGGACTTTTCGTTGCCACCGAATCTGTACGTGATCGGAACGATGAACACCGCAGATCGGTCAATTGCACTTGTTGATGCTGCTTTGCGGCGTCGCTTCCGGTTTATTGATTTCCCACCAGATATCGATGTGCTATACGATGAGTACGGGTTTGCGGATGCAACCGCCATCACAGAGACGCTTACAGAGGAGCCAACACCGATGGCTGTACTCCAAGCATTGTCTATCCGCGCCTTCGAACGGTTGAACGAGAATATACTCACCTCCCCTGATCTCGGCAAAGGAAAACAGATCGGCCACTCCTACCTGTTCGGCCTTGACAGCCCACAGGCAGTCTTGGATACATGGCGATATGATTTGTTGCCGTTGCTGGAGGAATACCAGTTTGGACAGTTTGATCGAATTGCCCAAGATCTCTTTGACGGGGCAATTGAGCACCTCGTCAATGTGGAGACCCAGCAGTTAGGTACCTTTTCTCTGCAGGAACTTGTCGATGATTTGAGTTCCTTCGTCGGTGTGGATATTGTGACTGATTTCACAGAGATAATTGATGTCGGGGAACAGCTGGGCAGTGACGTACCCGCTACAGACGGGGATTCAAATACTGAATCCGAGTATCAGACGTTTGATCGTGTCTATGAGCAGGCACAACAGGAGATCTTTGAGCGCGCGGGTGATCTCCTTGGTACTGATGAGATGTATGAAGTCACCCACGAGGACACGGATCGACGCTCGCTTCGTTTCCATTCGGCACAGCCGTATATCCCAGAGCGCGTGCAGTTCATTTTCAAACCAGAACCGGAGCGCAACGGTCGTGTATCTGTCCACCTGAATTCAAAAAACAAGGCGAAAACAGTTGTTCCCGAGATTGCTGAACGGCACGAAGATGCATACAACGAAATCGGCTTTGAGGTAACTGGCGCGGAAAACTTCCGAATCATTGGCCGGGAGTGGGAGTTAGCAGACACCGAAACCCGCGACGCACAGACGGTAGTCGATGAGTTCTACGATAGCGAGATGTATGACGAAGCGATTGCTGCATTTGTAGACCTCGTCAAAACGACCGACGAGCTGTTTCAGAATGTAGCAGCAGAGATGGATGAATTGTCCGAGAAAGAAACCCAATGACTCCTTCAGAAATCGATGAAGAGTCAACGGACTCGGAGACAATTCCCGAGTCTGGAACGGTGACGCTCACTGAGTGGAGTGAGTCACAGCCACTATCGCTGACCGAAACCGACATCGAATTTCTCGACCAACGGATCAATACTGACACTACCAAACTGGACATCGAATACACCGGTGATGGACATGTGGTGTTATCTTCTTCCCGGTTTGTCGGGATCGCTGCTCTACCTGATGGTCCAACAATTGAGGTGATCCCAAAGAGTGCCGGTGACAATTTTGTATCGTTACTTCAGTATGCCAACGGAGTTGAGGCTCAGACCATCCAACGACGAACCGAAGTACAGCGTGGGACAGCCTTCCTCGATGCTCTGGCTGCATTGTTTGTTGATGAGGTAGAAACGATATTGCAGCACGGTCTCGCACAAGCGTACCAACGAAAGCGCAACTCAGAGGAGTTTCTTCGTGGGCAACTCGATATTCAGCGACAACTACAACAACAGGGAGCGGCGGCAACTGAATTCGAAGTAAACTATGACGAGCTGTCGGCAAATATCCCGGCCAATCAGGGAGTACTGTATGCGGCGATGCTACTCAAACGAATTGTGACAGACAGGCGGCTTCGACAACGCCTCGACCAACAGATCACGAGGTTCCGTCGAGAGGTCGCGCCTCGGCAAGTTAGACCTCATGAGTTTGCTGACATTGAGGTGACTCGCTTGAATGAATATTACCGCGATGCACTCCGGTTGGCCGAACTAATCGTCCGGAACGTCTACGTTGAAGAACTGCGAGAAGGGAGGCGAGGGTCGTATGGGCTACTCATCAATATGGATGAGATCTTTGAGGCTGTCGTTGAACGAGCGTTTCGGGATGCAATTGAGCAAGGCAATCAGTGGGATGAATGGCAGGTTGAGGGCCAAGCCAATGTTACCGGCCTCGTAACTGGAGGTAATCCACGAGTGCAGATGCGCCCCGATCTTGTTGTTCGGAATACCGTTGATAATGTGGTGTTCACGGGAGATGCAAAATGGAAGACGGGAACTGTCAGACAAAGCGATATCTACCAGCTAACAGCCTACCAGTTGGCAGACGATGTTCCTGGAGCCTTGGTCTATCCGGGACAAAATGGGGCTGTCAAGACTGAATATACTGTTCGTGGTCGCTATCCGATGGTTGTCCATGAACTCCCGACCTCTGCCGATGTTAACTCTTTCACGGAATTTTGTAGTACTATCAGGGAAAGTGCAGAGTCACTACTCAAGGACTTATTGTGATGTCAGATAGGCACGTGAATGATTGGTCTTGTCGCAAAGTCCTATAGAGTTTGGTCGTGATTATCCCGCTAATCAGAATCATCAAACCAACGCCTTCGCAATTTGCTAGTACCCAATCGTCATGTCTGAATTTCACGTCGGTGATCGAGTTCGGATTGACCTCCC
>OBKM01000505.1_pt1 | contig 19121 bp, 17 predicted proteins | sample 1519691 | NCBI WGS metagenome assembly OBKM01 (sample SAMEA37050418, study PRJEB22526) | metagenome | biome: saline pan; feature: lake; material: water | place: Egypt | collected 2015 | depth 0.5 m | reverse complement strand
CCTCAGTGTAAACCAAACTGAATTATCATGCCCCGCTCACGCTCTCATCTTGCATACCATCTCAGATACCAATCGTACTTCGTAGCTTTTCACCGCCCAGTGCGCCGTCCACTAACCGGCTGAGACTGATTCTATGACACGCTCATAGGACACAGGCTCACTCGCTCGGCCGTGACTGTTCAACTGCCATGGGCGCGGTGGCGCGGGGCTTGTCAGTGGGCTCACCGCGTCGTGCCCGAAGCGTTTTCGGGCGTTCACAGGTCGGCATCCCTGACTTTGGGGCCGGTTGACTGCGGCCCGTCGCCGAGGACAACTGTCGACCGCTGACCACTACTAATACAATGGGGTATGGGAAAGATAAGAACGGTGGGTAGGTCAGTCCATGTCGGCTTCAACCCCGCCCACGGTGGGGCGGGGAATCCGCCTCGGTTTCTTTTTGAACCGACAGTGCAGGAATCTGCTCGCGTGGCTCCACACGTACGCAGCATCGGTTTGGCGTCGGCAAACCCGCACGCTCGCAGCCGGGGTAACCGACCGGCTAGATGACCCACAGAAGAACCCTCGCGCCTCAGCCCGGCAAGAGGATCAACTGAACCGCTTCTTTCCTTCCTCCAGGAGTCCCGAGGGCGTGCGTATCCGGTCGTTGAAAAAGTACTCCTCGGCGGAGCGTCCAATCGCCCACGTGGTAGCTGAAGCAACACCGGCTGAGACTGCTGTACCGGCAACTGGCACCATCTGGATCAGCGAACGGGCAACCCCCCTGGCGGTCAGTGCTGCGATTGTGGTCCCGCCCATAGCAGCAAGATAGTCCTCCACACTTTCTCGTCCCAACTCCCGGCATGAGAACGAGCCTACAATCCCGATAAGTGCTGTCTGCATGGCAGTCAGAACGACGATATCACCGACTGGAACGGGAGCACTACCAACACCTCCAGCGGCAACAGCGAACCGGTTTGTCACATCACGAGAGAGATCCCGCATCAGCTTGTCCCGCTTTTCGGCTTGTGGCTGTGCAAACTGAAGTCGCGCACTATCGGGTAAAAAATCGCCGATGAGCTGTGCGATGGTGTCGTCATTCCAGTAGGGTTCCTGGCGGAGGTAGGTTGGGAAGACCCCCAGATGGTTCTCGGACCCGAACCTGTATCCGTAGTGCGGTTGACTGGGCCTGAATGGCGTCTTTTCGATTGTCTCGTCGTGTTGTTTCTCGATCACCTGTGCGACGAAATCCAGGTTGGCCTTGATCTCACCGAGCAGTGCCGGATTCTCCTCTGGAGGCCAGTCGTCACCTGGCCCGATATGCGTATCGACCTTGTTTATACAGTAGACAACCGGCGGAAACGGCCCCCCGATCTCCTCCTGTAGCTGCTTAACGACGCGGAAATCATCGCTGCCAGCTCTGACCTGGTCTGGCGTCATAACGTGAATCACGATATCTGGCCGGTACTCCTGCAAGTCGCCTTTGATAAATTCGTACGTTCTGTCCGGGATCCCGTCGGATGTGGGTTCGGGCCTTTCACCCGCCGGGGTGACACTCTCGAACAGACCGCGAGAATCGATGACGTCCCAACTGGCGTACTGCTCGGGAAACGGGATGTGGTACATCTCCGACTCGACGGTCTCCGGTTCGATGGCCCCGACGTCGGCAACCTGTTTATCGGCGAGAGCGTTGATCAGTGAAGACTTCCCGGCACCGCTTCGCCCGAACACGTACAACCGTGGCGGGCGGGATCCGTCGATCAGTTCCTCTACGCCTTCAAGCGCGTCTCCGAAGACGGTCTGCATCAGCGCTTCAGTACGCTTCTCACCAATCTCAATCGGGGCTTCCCCTGCAATACGGACCGCCCACTTCCGGAATCGTTTGAATCTCTCCGGATCGAGAGCCATGTTTCGGGCGACTACCGCACGGCTAATCAATCTACTGCTGGTTTGCCATCGTCACCGTCATCGGTGCCCGTGCTGGTCGGGAGTCACCGCAGGCTGAGCGGGCCGCGTGTCTCGGCGTCAGCTGGTTCGAGACGCGAGTCCCGTCGTCTGCTCGCGGGCCTGTTGCAGGCTCGTCTGACCGCGTCCAACGCCCATCACGGGGGACTTTGGCTTCCGAACGAGCCCGAGGTCGCCAGACGGGGGTCTCAGAACCCCCTGTGGTACTGGACTGGCGGTTCGTTGCGCTCGGGAACATCCAGATCACGCGCGGCGTGGACTCCGAAGTACGGGTGGCGCAGGAACGCCCGGCCGACGATGGCGAGATCGGCACGCTCGTTCTGGACGAGTGCCTGTGCCTGCGCCGCGGTGCGAACACCGCCGACGCTCCCGAAAGCGATGTCTGCCGTGCTGTCCGCGCGGATCCGCTCGGCCAGCGGGAGCTGGTAGTTCGGGCCGGTCTGGTCGGGGGCGGACTCGGGGACGATCCCACCACTCGAAACGTCCACGAGGTCGGCCCCGGCAGTTGCGAGCTGGTCGACGAGTCGGGCCGACTGCTCTGCGGTCCAGGCCTCGCGGTCGGGGAGCCAGTCCGTCCCGGAGATCCGGACGAACACCGGCCTGTCCCCCGGCCAGACCGACCGGACCGCGGCGGTGACCTCGCGGGTCAGGCGGGCCCGGTTCTCGAAGGAACCGCCGTACCTGTCGGTCCGGTCGTTGGTGACCGGCGAGAGAAACTGATGCAGAAGGTAGCCGTGGGCTGCGTGAATCTCTGCGACATCGAAGCCGGCCCGGGCGGCGCGGGCGGCAGCGTCACGAAACGCCTCGACGATATCGGCGAGGTCCCCGGTCTCGAGTGCCCGCGTTCGGCGTGGCTCGCTCTCGGTCGGCCAGGGGCGACCCGAGGGGCCGACGACCTCCCAGCCGTCCTCGCCGAGCGGCCCGCCCCCTTCCCAGGGCCGGGCGGAGGAGCCTTTGCGACCGGCGTGTGCAAGCTGGATGCCGGCGAGCGAACCCTGGCTGTGGATGAACTCGACGGTTCCTGCCAGCGCCGTGGCGTGTTCCTCACGCCAGATCCCGAGATCCTGCGGCGAGATGCGACCGCGTGGCTCGACGGCCGCCGCCTCGGTCATCACGAGCCCGGCACCACCGACTGCGCGTGAGCTGAGATGGACGTGGTGCCACTCGGTGGCCGTTCCGGTACAGTCCTCGACAGCGTACTGGCACATCGGCGAGAGCGCGAGCCTGTTCGGAAGCTCGGTCTCGCGCAACGTAAGCGGGTCGAACAGACCTGGCATCACCCGCTGTTGTGTGCCCAGCCGAAAGCGGCTTTGGGTCGCCGCCGTCGGTCCCGGGCAGGTGAACACCCGTGTGGACACTGCCACCACCGAACCGGACTGCGCAGGCAAGCTCCCCGTGGCTACGGCGGGTCGGCGGTGTCGATGAGCTCTCCTGTCCTGTCGATACCGTCCGCAAGTGCCCGTGTGACCGTCCCGGCCAACTCGTCGGTGAACGCCGCTCCGGTGGCCACCGACTCGGCGCTCAGAGAGGCCCGTCCTCGACGGGGTGATCACTCTCCTGGAGTACCGCTGTCGCCGCCGCAAACGCATCCGCGTCGGTCCGGTGTGGCTCGTCGAACGGCGTCAGGTTGATCCACTCGGCCGGGTCGTTGCTCAGGACACCGTTCTCGTCACGGTACCGGTCCTGATCCGGCACGACCCGCCAGACGTACGCGGCAAACCCCTCGCCGGTGTAGTCACGTTTGTACGCGTTGGACTCGACGATCAGGCTCTCGACCAGCTCCGTCCCGTTGTACAGCTGCCAGACGGCGAGCTCCTTTCCCCCTTCGAAATCCCGGCGCCGGTACCACCGTGTCATCCCTTCCTCGCCGTGACCGGCCTGCTGTGACGCCGAGACGGGCAGCTCCATCCCGGTCGCTCCCGGCCCAGCCGCGTTGGAGCCGGCTATCTCCTCGCGGGCCCGCTCGACTGCCGACTCGAGCGTGTCGAACTGCCCCAGAACGTTCCAGGTGTTCTCGTACACCCAGCCCTCGTCTTTCAGCAGCGTGAGAAAGCTGTCCGGGAACCCGCGGTACCGCTGGTCCTCGACGCTGAGCTCCGCGATGACGGTTCCGTCTGCGACCAGCAGCCACATACAGACGATGCGTCCGCTCTCGACGTCGTACCGGCGCTCCCACCGCATAGAGGGCGCCTCCGTTTCGGCCGTGTCCTTGGCTGTTGTGTCCATGCTGTTTCTGTCTGGTTCGTCCCCTGGTGTAATGAACGTTCGTCCGCGTCACCCGCTCTCAGCTCACCGGGAATCACCGGGCCCACAACAGAAACAGCCCGGAAACCCCACAGCGGCTGACAGCCGACGAGCCCACCGGGAGGTGGTCAGCCCCCGTACCGGCTGGCGAGTGTGTCCCGGTCGAGCTTTCCGGCTCCTGTCTCTGGCACCGCATCGACGAACTCGAACTCGTGTGGCAGCTGAAAGTCGGCGAGATGCTCGCGACTGTACGCGGCAAGCTCCGCCTCGGAGACGGTGCCGACGACGACCGCCTTCGGAACCTGTCCCCAGCGCTCGTGAGCGATCGGCGTGACCGCCGCCGCCTCGACCGCGTCGTGGCGTTCGAGTGACTCCTCGATGGCCTCGGGATAGACGTTCTCGCCCCCGCTCACGAACATGTTGTCGGTCCGACCGACAATGTAGTAGTCGCCGTCCTCGTCACGGCGTGCGATGTCGCCGGTCGAGACCCAGCCGCCATCGAAGGTGCCATCCTCGGTTGCGAGGTAGCCGTCGGCGGTGACAGGGCCAGCCAGTTCGAGCTCGCCGGTCGCCTCGCCGTGGAGGGCGTTCCCATCGGCGTCGACGAGTCGCGCCTCGCAGTCGGGGAACGGCCGCCCCACACTGTCCGGTTTCTCCGTGGCTTGCGCGCGCTCGGGCGACCGGTAGAGGTTGTTCGGCCCCCCTTCTGTCAACCCGTAGCCCTGGAGAAACGTCTCCCCCCGGTCACGGTACGACTCAATCACCGACCCCGGACAGGGGCCGCCCCCGCTCATGAACCACTCGACCGACGAGAGGTCGGTGTCGGCAAACGACGGATGCTCCGCCAGCGCCCGCAGAATGGCAGGCACGGCAAACAGCTGTGTCACGCCGTACTCCTCGATACAGCGAAGCACCGCACCGGGATCGAACTCCGGCCGCATCACGATGGTTCCGCCGGCGTACAGGGTTGGAAGCGTGATGAGGTTCCACCCGCCGGTGTGAAACATCGGCAGCACCGGGACCGAGACCGTCCGGTCGTCGAACCCCCACGCGACGGACTCGGTGATTGCGTTCCACTCGAGCTGGCGGCGACTGATCGGGACGAGCTTGGGGGTGCCGGTTGTCCCGCCGGTGTGCAAAAGCAGCGGTGCGACCTCGTCTTGCCGCCCTGCGTGGCGGTCGTCCCCGGCCGTCGTTTCCGGTCGGCTCTCGGACGGGCCGGCCTCGGCCGGGTGCGACGTGGCTGTCCCGTCACTGAACAAGGCGAACCCGGTCTGCGGGGCATCGACAGCCCCAGCCAGGTCCGTGAACCCCGACTCCACCAGCACGAGCTCCGGCTCGATCCGGGCACACAGGGTCGCGACCGTCTCGGGTGGGAGCCGGTGAGACACCGGTGCGATGGTGGCGCCACGCAAGGCGGCGGCACACAGAACTGAGAGCAGCTCGGGACGGCTTCTCGAGAGGCTGACCACCCGGTCACCGGGGCCGATTCCGGCGGCAGCGAGTCGGCTGGCGGTCCTGTCGATACGGTCAGCGAACTCGGCGTAGGTGAGGTGTGTCCCGTCCGCGTCGTCCACGATAGCGGTGCGGTCCGGCCAGTGTCTCGCCCTGGCAGCTATCGAGAGGGCCATATCCGGAGGTTCCACCGGACGGAGATATATCTGTGGTCGCCCGGGGGCCTCGGGGCCCAGCCGGCGGTCACAACGCAGACGAGCCCGTCCCGGACACGGTGGACCCTTCCCGTGCTGTGTCTGTCTCGCGCGCACCCGGCTTTACCACCTGGGAGATTATACGTGTCGACCGCCGAGAGCCCGTATGTCCGACTGTGACCCGCAGACAGAGGGGGTGGCCACCCCGCCCCGGATGTCGGTTGCGTGACCGACGACCGCCTTTCAGGCGAGCACCTCTCACCGCTGGCCAGACTCGTCGAGGAGGGGCTCGCGGCGGTCGGCTACGAGATGGCGGCCGCCACGGGCGCCATCGACGACGCCGTCCCCGGTCACGGCGGGCTGTTCGACCCTGCGACGGGGCCGACCGAGTTGCGTTCCGCGCTCGAAACGCTCCTCGCGTCCGGGCTCGACCGGCCACCGGTCCCCGAACCGGCCGGCGACGCGTTTGTCCTCTACGTCGACGGCAGTTCGCGCGGGAACCCCGGCCCGGCGGGGGCCGGCGCGGTTCTCGTAGACACCGAACAGACACAGCTCGCCCGCCTCGGCCGGCCAGTCAGCTCCCGGGCGAGCAGCAACACCGCCGAGTACGTCGCGCTCCAGCTCGGGCTCTCCGAGCTGCTGGCCCGCTACGAGCCACGCAGGCTGGAGGTGCGCATCGACTCGATGACGGTCATCCGGGATGTCTGGGGTGGTGATGAGCCGACAGAGCCGGGCGTCGAACCGTACAGCGAGGCGATCGGGGCCGCCCTCTCGGGCATCCCGGAACACCGGCACACACACCTGTCCGACAGCGAGCCGAACCCTGCCGACGGGCTGGCCACGGTCGCAGCCGATATCGCAGCACTCGGACCCGGGTGACCGCACCCGTCGTGAGCAACGCGGCGCCGGCGGCCACGCAGGCGGCCTGGCGGCGTCCGACGACGGGAGCCTGTCCGGGCGGTCACGGCGACTGCCCGGGCTCGTTCGGGAGACGAACCTGTCCATGATGGGGGCAGACGACCGCGCTCGACTCACCTGCCCCCGGGGTGAGTTCAGCCACCCCGAGCCACGGCAGCCCCGCCCGACCGCACAACGGCTGCCTGGCAGATCGAGGTCGGCAGGTGACTGACGAAGTCTTTAGGTGGGGGCGGACACATACACCAGGTATGGATATCCGTGTCGGGTTTTTCACTCTGCTGGTGGGCATCCTCGGAACCGTTGCAGGGCTACTGCTGTTCCCGTTTCTCCAGTACGTGATCGCTGCCGGGCTGTTGGCGTTTCTGCTCTCCCCGTTGCACCAGCGGCTCGAGCCACGGATCGGCACCGTCCCGTCGGCGGCTGTGCTCACCGTGCTTGCCCTCGTTGGGACGATTATCCCGCTCCTGCTTATCTCGCTGATCGTCTTGCAGACGGCGGTCGAGTTTCTCCAGGGCTTCGACGAGGCGGCGGCGGTCGAACGGCTCGACGACCTGCTCTCCGAGTTCGGTATCGAGGAACGTCTCGGTCTCACGCTCGAGGAGCTTCTCTCGGACGGGCTCCAGGACGCTCTGACACCGGCGTTCGAACGGTTACTGCAGGAGGTTACCGGTATCATCGCACTAACCATCCAGGTGGCGATCGGGGTGCTGGTGCTGGTCTTTCTGCTGTACTACTTCCTCAAAGACGGGGACGAGCTCATCCAGTGGCTCCGTCGGGTCGTCCCGCTCGACGAGAGCGTGGTCACCGAGTTCCTGGCCGAGACCGACCGGATCACCTGGGCGGTGCTCAAAAGTCACGTGTTCGTCGCGGTCATCGAGGGGGTTCTGGGTGGGATCGGTCTCTGGCTGCTGGGCGTGCCGAACCCGCTTTTCTGGACACTCATCATGGTGATAGTCTCCATCCTGCCGGCGATCGGAATCTGGCTCGTCTGGGCACCGGCCGTGGCGTATCTGTTCCTCATCGGGACGCCGGTCCAGGCCGTACTGCTGCTGGCATACGGCGTGTCCGTGCTGGCGGTGGTGGACAACTACGTACGGGCGATCATGGTCGACCGGGACGCCGGGTTACATCCGGCCGTCGTGCTGATCGGCGTTCTCGGGGGGGCGTCCCTGCTCGGCATCATCGGACTCCTGCTGGGGCCGGTCATCCTCGCGGTGTTCAAAGCGAGTGTCAACGTGTTCAGCCGGGAGTACAACCCGACCGACACGGCCCCCGACACCAGGCCCCAGACCACCACAGAGAGCGACCCGAGCGAGTCGGCCGAACCCGCTGACACCGACTAGCTCCCACCTCGTGAGGGCTCCGTGCTCGTCCCGGCTACCCGTGGACCGCTCTGTCCCGGTGGCTACCTCGGGTCCCAACAGGTCACCTCAGTCGGCGGAGTCACCCGAGCGCTCGGATGCCGACGCCCCTGCCTCGGCGGGGCTGTGTTGCTCACCGGACAGGAGGCCCCGGATCACCGTGCGGACGGCCCCACTCCCGATGAGGAGAAAGCCGCTCAGGATGACGGCGAACCCGACCAGTGTCAGCCCGGCGAGGGCCTCCCCGAGCAGCAGCCATCCGCCGAGTGCGGACACCATCGGGATGAGGTAGAACACGAGGTTGCTGCGGGTCGCGCCGACCGTGTCGATCAGCGCAAAGTACGCGAGATAGGCGACCGCGCCCGAGAACACGCCGACGTATGCCAGCGCGACAACCGCTGTCGGCGTGACCGAGACAGCAGAGAGAGACTCGCCGGCACCCAGACTCAGCAGGTGTGAGAGCACGGCAGCCAGCGGGACACCCCAGACTGTTCGAGCCGTGCTCGAGAGGGTCGTATCGGCCCAGCGGATCGCGACGGCACCGAACGCACTCGCGACGGCCCCGCCAAACAGGATGGCGGTCCCGTGAGCGCTGACCGCTCCGCCTGACGTGGGGTTCGCGACGAGAGCCACGCCGACGAGACCGAGCGCCATCCCGACCCCGGTCCGGACCGAGAACCGCTCGTCTGTGAGGAGCACGGCGGCAAAGACCGGTGTCAGAATCGGATTGAGACTGAACACAATCGCGGCAACGCCGCTTGTGGTGTACTGCTGGCCGACGAACAACAGCGCGTTCGTCAGCCCGATCACCAGCAGGCCCGTGGCGGCGATCCCGACCAGGTCACCGGCTGTCCGGGGTCTGAGGTCGCTCCGGGACATCGTCACAGCCGCGTACAGTGCGAGCACGAGTGCCCCGATATCGAACCGGATCGCGACGAAAAGCAGCGGGGGCAGATACTCGAGCCCGGCCTTCGCCGCGACGAAGGTGCCACCGAACAGCACGCCAGCGGTCAGGAAAAGCGCCAGCGTTCGTCGGACACCCACGCTACCGACCCTCGCGACGATGGCGACTGTGTGGTTCTCTCATCACCGGATAGAGGGCCCGAATACACATAAAGAAAGTTATAAAATCTTGCACGGTGGCTCACAGCGTCGTCCGGTGTCCGGCTTGCAGCCGGTGAAACGGTTACACGGTGCGAAGAACCTATACGCCACGCAGCCGACGTGAGCGTATGGATGCCGCACTGTCGGAGCTCGAGTTTCTCGCCCGGTCAGAGAACAGGGTGCGGGTGTTACAGCTGCTCGCAACCGGCTGTCACACACGTGGTGAGTTAGGCGAGGCGACAGAGGCCTCACAGGCGACGCTCGGACGGATTCTCGAGGACTTTCGCTCCCGGTCGTGGGTCCGCCGGGCGAACGAGGGGTACGTCGCAACCGCGACCGGGGCCCTGCTCGCCGAGGGGCTGACCGACCTGCTCGCGACTGTCGAGACCGAGCGCAAGCTCCGGGATATCGTGCCGTATCTGCCGACCGATGCGCTGGAGTTCGAACTCACCCTGCTCGCCGACGCGAGAATCACGGTCCCGACACAGACCAAGCCGAGTGCCCCTCTCCAGCGCATGCTCGAACTCATGCGGACTGCCGACACGCTCAGCGCGGTCTCACACACGTTCAACGAGCTGAGTCTGGCCGTTATCGCTAACGAGGTCACAGCCGGTAACCAGCGGTTCGAGGGGGTGTTCGGGGAGGGCGCCATCGAGGCACTGGCCGCAGAGACGGAGTCCTGGGCGACCCTGACCGACCTCGCTGCCAGCGAGAACGCACAGCTGTGGGTCCAGACCGCCGAGGTGCCGCTGGCCGCGGTCGTCGGTGACGGGACGGTCACCCTGTTGCTCCGCGACGACGACGGGCTCGTTCAGGCGGCCGTCGAGACCGAGCGGTCGGCCGTCAGAGAGTGGGCGATGGAAACCCTCGACCGCTACAGGGAGACCGCCACCCCGTTCACCCCGGCGTCGTACGCCCCGAACTGACCCGCAAGCACACCGGGATGAGCCGCCGATTCGAGCGGCCCCGGGATGTGTGTCGCGGTGTGGGCTCAGCACGCTCCGGCGAACCCGACCCCCCGCGAGCACCCGTCTCTCCACCACCCGGCCCGGAGCGCCCTTGCTGGGGCTCGGCCGCGCGCCGACCACACCCGACCCATCGTCGTGTCTGAACCGGGACCTGTTCTCCGATAGATGCAACTATCGAACGGTGTATAATCAGGTAGGTTGCATGTTCGTTCGGGTATGTGTTCCCGCCGCCGGCACGCCGCTCAGAACGTGAAGACGGCCACCTCACCACCACAGTCGGGACAGCCGGTCGCGTCGGCGGAGAGGTTCTTTCCGCACTCACGACACTCGTGGTGGTGTGTCTCGTCTGTCCGACCGCCGCCGTCTGTCAGGATCGAGCCGAAGATCATGCCGGATACCTCGACAACGAGACAGGGGATAATAAACCCTCGGCAACCACACACAACTACCTCTTTTTGTCTGATAGCTCTCCGGTCGCGAGCGCCGCCCGACGTGTCCAGAACCCGAACTGGGCGGCCGTGTCGTCCGACAGCAGAGCCCCTGCGGGACAGCCAGGCGGTGCCCCGGCCGTGACCGGTCGCGCGGTCACAGGTGCCGCCGAGTCTTCGGCCAGTTTGGACGAACATAGGTGTACCGGCTGGTTGGCACAGCCTGGAGTCTCCCTGTATAACCTCTCCGGAGGATTCCGACCTCGGACAGAGGTGGTAGACTGCAAACCACAATATCCCAACCCAGTGGTGCGGTGCCGTGGGAGTCCTCCGCGTTCACGCGGAGGAGGTCAATTTCGTGAGCACGTGATCTGAACGGGTAATGCGTGGGCTTACGCCCGCCATGCTGTCTCACCGGCGGTAACGAGTCGTACTAATCCGTATAAATCGTGCGAACCGCGCGGCTACACCACAGGCCACACCCCCTGTCACGGATGGCAACTCGGCAAAACGCTATTACCGACCGAGATACATCTACGGGTATGACCGACGAGACCCGACCGTCGCCGGCCGCTGTCAGCGGGTCTCCCGAGGAGGCCTTCGCGGCACTCGGTGACCAGACCCGTGTCGAGATCATCCTCGAACTGGCCCGGGTGGCAAACAAACAAGAGCCCGGGTCGGGACTCACGTTCTCCGAACTCCGCGAGCAGGTCGGGGTAAGCGACAGCGGACGGTTCAACTACCACCTGAACCAGCTCGTGCCGACGTTTGTCAGGCGCGATGAGGACAGATACTACGCCGGATACGCGGCGCTTGCGATGACATCCGCCGTTCACGCGGGCCTGTACGACCACGACGGGGGGACCGAGACGGCCGACGCGGGATGGGACTGCTGGCAGTGTGGGTCGCCAGTCAGCATCGTGTACGAGTCCGAGGAGAGTACGCTGATGCTTGACTGTCCCGAGCACGGCGTGTTGGTCGGGTATCCGGCCCCGCCGGGGGCTCGCTCCGGGCGGTCGCTCGAGGAGCTGATGGATGTTGTCTTTCTGCGAGCGCTCTCGGAGATGAGTCTGTGCCGGAAGGGGGTCTGCCAGCGGTGCTGGGGGACGGTCTCAGTCACCCAGCCGGCGGACTCACCGAGCGCGGTGGAGGCCCCGGACAACTACAGGATGGTCTCCGTCCGCTGTGACACCTGCTGGCTCGCCTATCAGGTCCCACTGCGGATACTGGTCGCGAGTGATCCGCAGGTACTGGCCTTCTACAGGGAGCACGGCTACAGCACGGCCGAGGTGCTGACCGGGCCCCAGCCAGTCGGCGCGCCCGGCGTCTGTGAGGTCACAGAGCGGCCGTCCGCCGAGGGCGAACAGCAACAGTTCGAGGTAACAGTCACCCTCGACGAGGAGACACTCACGCTGACGGTCACCGGACGCGGGATGACACAGGAGATCTCGCGGGGGTCACACCCGGAGCGTCCCCCGGGTCCGGTCGACCGATAACAGAAAGCACTTACCGGTACCGCAAGCAGGTACGACTGCTGTCGTACACTGTCGGTAAAAACGGTCGGATACGGACCGTCTCCGGCCGAGGGCGGCAGCACCCGGATACTAAACCGGCCGCCCCCGGGCGGGCGGCATCACACGCGGGTGTGTCCTTCTTGGACGCACCTCGGATACTGCAGCCTGGAGCGGACCGTAGCCTCTCTTGACCGCCGAGCCCGAAACTGGTTTTCCCCTGGTATAGCGGGAGGGAACCGGGCCGGCACGACTGCGCCACCAGCCGATGACCGGGTGTCGATGATACGAGGGCTGTGTCTGCTGTCCTCGCCGTGTCACGCCCCAGATGGGGTGTTCGCCTCGACTCCCGGTTCCCCGGCCCGGAACAGTTCAGCCGGCGTGAAACCAAAACACCGTAGTTTCTGCCACAACAAGAGAACACATGTACGAGACACTTGTCATCGGTGGCGGTGTCGCCGGCCTCCAGGCTGCCGTCTTCACCGCGAAGGCAGGGATGGAGACGCTCGTTCTGACCGAGGGTGAGCCGCTTGTACGCAGCACGGACAGGATCCAGAACCTGGTGACACACGAGCGGATCGCCGGTGACCAGATTATCGAGACCGGACGGGAGCGGGTGCGGGCGCTCGGTGGTGAACTCGCGGAGGCGGAGGTGACAGCACTCGTCCGCGAGGGGACACCGGGACCGTTCACCGCCACGACCGCCAGCGACGGGCGCTACACCGGCGAGACTGTGGTCGTTGCGACGGCCGGAACGCTCGGCTTTCTGGAGCCGCTTGAGGCGGAACTCGAGTACACGGACGGACGGGAAGGGGAGTTCACGATGGACCGACACGTCAGCACCGACGGGGCAAACCGGGCGACGGAGAACCTGTACGTCGCCGGACTGGCGAACACCTGGGAGTACCAGACCGCGGTTGCCATCGGCGACGGGGCAACGGCGGCTGTCAACCTCATCAGTGACTGCCGTGACGAGGCGTACGTCGACCACGACTGGTGACACCTGCCGCCCGAGGGGCCGCCGCCCCGACACCGAGCCCACGGCCACCGCGCGCCGGGTGCAGATGCCAGGCCCCCCGTGTGAGCACCCGGGACAGCGACCGCGGGTGGCAGACACCGGCGCCGACAGTATAAAACCCTATTACCCGCCGCCCGCTGAGCTAGCACATGACAGTTGTGAGTGTCTCGATGCCGGAGGAGTTGCTCGAGCGGGTCGACCAGTTCGCCGACGAGCACGGCTACACCGGTCGCAGCGAGGTGTTCCGGGAGGCCGCCCGGAACCTCCTGACCGAGTTCGACGACAGCCAGCTCGAGGACCGCCCGCTGATGGGGACGGTGACCGTGCTGTTCGACTTCGAGTCCGGCGATGTCGAGCACGAGATGATGGAACTGCGCCACGAGTACGAGGATCTGGTCACCTCGCACGTCCACAACCACGTCGGCGACCACTACTGTATGGAGCTGTTCGTTCTCGAGGGTGACATCGAGGAGATCTCGACGTTCGTCGGCAAGATCCGCGCCACACAGGACACCCTCTCGCTCGATTACTCGGTGACGCCGGTCGACCGCATCGACGGGCTCGTCTGAGTCACGGGGTCACCGCTCGCCGAGCCACGCGCGCTCGACCCGGATCCGGCCACGTGTCCCGTCCCACTCGGTGGCGTACTCGAGTTCGATCGGGCGGTCCATGTGTGGCCCGTCGGTCACGAGCGTCTCGAACTCGCCGCCCTCGCCCAGCGGGTGCACGCCGTGGGTCTCGGCCAGCCCCTCGAGATCAGCGAGCGCGTCGGCGTCGAGTCGACGGCCGAGCCAGGACTCCTCGAGGCCGGCGGCGGCGACGGCGATGACCCGGATCTCGAACCCGGCGTCGAGCATCGCGGTCGCGAGGTCGTAGGGGTCCTCCTGCCAGAGGGGTGCGAACACCTCGATCCCGAGGCGGTCGGCCATCTCGCTCACGCGGCTGTACTGGTACTCACTCGCCACCGCACCGACAGTCACGCCCGCCACACCGATGTCGGTGTCGAGCTCCCGCAGCGCCCACTCCAGCGGTTCGAGCTCCGCGTCACCCCGCTCGCCCGCGTCCAGGCCCTCGAACCGGTCGGGCCGGACCTCGACCAGCTCGATGCCGATACTCTCGGCGGCCACTCCCGCGAGCTCGGTCGCCGGCACGTGATACATGTAGGAGTCGCCGTCGGGGTGGACCGTCAGCAGCCGCTCGACAGGGAGCCCTGTCTCGAGCCCCCGGTACAGCGCCCACGAGGAGTCCTTGCCGCCCGAAAAGAGGCTCACCCACGCGTCGTCGCTCATACCCGTTGTTGTCGACCGGCCGGAATATGTCTGCCGGTTCCGGCCACCTGTCGTTCGCGGCGGTCAGTACTTGCGGTGGTTGCTGTCCAGCTCGAGCGCGTCGTAGAACGCTGTATCGAGGCTGTCGCGGTCCTCGCGCCAGAGGCTGAACCCCGCCCGTGTCGACGGGTACGCCTCGTAGTGACTCTCGTACCGGCTGGTGTACTCTCTGGCGGTCAACACACCCCGGAACACGTTGTAGAGGTCGCGGTTGGAGACGCCGAGTTGCTCGAAGGTTCCCCCGCGGTAGTGGTCGACGAAGTTCGTTATCGCGCCGGCGGCGACCGAGACGATGTCGCCGATGCTCTCGACTTTCGACTCGGTTCCGACCATTGTCTTGATCTCGTCCTCCGGGAGCAGGGCCGCAACGGCGCGCAACACGCCGATCGACTCCGAGCTCGCGGCGACGTTGTACGCGTCACGCGAGGCGAGCTTCGCGGCCTCGCCGTGCTGGACGAACAGGTAGTGGTTGTGCCCCCAGAGACTCGCCTCGCCCGTGTCGCCGGCGTGGACGGCGCGTGCAGCGTGTACCCCCGCGGAGTACCCCGAGTACGCCGCCCCGCGGATGCCCTTGCCGGTGAGCGGATGTGTGGTCGCCGCCGCACCGCCGGCCGCGAGATAGCCCGGCGCCACCATCGAGTCGAGTGGCCGGCGCAACGCGATGGAGGAGCCGAGCTTGTTGGCTGTCCCGAACCGTTCGGCCACCGTCGCGTCCGGGAGCGAGGGCTCCGATTCCATGTCCTGCCGGAGCCGGTCCGCGAGGGGGATGGGCTCTTTGCTCATCTGGAAGCCGAGCCCGGCGTTGATCAGCGTGGGTGTCCGCGGGAAGTACCAGACGTAGCCCAGCTGTTCGAGCGGCTTGCCCACGATAGCGTTCGCGAAATCGACCGGCTCCTCCGTCTCGATGACCTCCCGGTAGGCCGACCCGAAGTGGGTGTAGTGTGGTTTCTCGAACGTGACGGTCTCGACGGCCGAGAGCTTGTCGAACGCGATCATATCCTGCAGGATGGACTGTGCGCCGGCGGCGTCGACGACCACCTCCCCCGTGTAGGTGACCGGCTCGCCGTCCCGGACGGCCTCGACACCGGACACCCGTTCGTCCTGGATGACGTCTTGCACGACAGTGTCGTAGTGCTGGTCGACGCCGGCCGCGCGCGCCTCCGCAAGCAGGTGCTGGCCGAACTCGTAGCGGTCGATAACGTTGCTGTGGTCGGCGTAGGGCAGGACCGTCCGCTCGTCAAGGCCGCGGTCCCACCACTCGATCTGGTCGATCTCGCCGTCAACGAGCACGGCTTCGTCCTCACAGATCCCGTCCATGTCGATGGGACCCGGGTACTTCTTCGGGTCCCGCGGGCTCTTTATCGCGTCACCACAGGCGATGTGTCCGGCCCGCCCGCGGGGCTTGCGCTCCAGTTGGACGACCGTTGCACCCTCGGCTGCTGCTGTTGCCGCCGCGAAGCAGCCAGCGATACCGCCACCCACGACGATTACCTCGTACTCCGCTGTCCGGCTCATCCCCCTAACCTCCGGGTTCGCCTGACCTAAGACTGACGGACGACAGCCGGGACACCCGCCGGGTGTCGGTCACTCCCCGACGTCCGGCACCCGGAGTGTCGTCTCTTCGCTCGGCTCGAACGAGCCGTAGTGGACGATCTCCTCGACCGGACGGCGACCCTTTCGCGTGTTCTCGACATCCGCTGCCTCCTCGGCCGGGTAGCCGAGCGTCACCAGCATCACGGGCTCGTACCCCTCCGGGATGTCGAACGCCTCGACCAGCCCTTCGGGGTCGAACCCCTCCATCGGACAGCTGGCCACACCGTGGCTCCACGCAGCGTACATCAGGGTCATCGCCGCCAGCGCCGTCGACCGCGTCGCCCAGATGCGGCGTTCCGTCTCCGGCATACCCGCCATCCCCTCGACGTTGTCGAGCAGTGCGGACCGGACCTCCTCGTTCGGGATGTAGCCCTTGTCGAGCCAGTCGTCGAACACGGGTTCGGCGTGTGCCATCGGGTCTGTGTTGCCGAGCACGACGACTGTCGTGTCCGCACCCACGACGTGGTCCTGGCCGTGTGCAACCTCCTTGAGCGTCTCCTTTCGCCCCTCCTCACGGAGGGCGAGAAACTCCCAGGGCTGGAGGTTGTACCCGGAGGGCGCGAGCGTCACCGTCTCGAAGATCGCCTCCAGCGTCTCGTCCGGGATGGGCTCGTCACTGTACTCGTGGACCGACCGCCGTGTTGCGACTGTCCGCGTGAAATCCATACCGCTGGTTGGGTCTCGTGTCCTAAAGTGGTATCGTTCTCGGTGTCTCGACGAACACAGTCACACCACCGCAACGGCCTGCCCCGAGATGTACGCGGTGGCGGCGACCGCCAGGCCGACGCTCCAGAACCCCCACGGCGGGGAAATAAGCACGCTCACCACGGCGGCGACGACAACACTCACGATTGCGGCGATCACCGCTGCCCCCGTCGCGGTCGATGAACCGTCCGTAGCCACAGTGCGCGAGACACGACAGGGGCAGTCACGTCGACACGGCCGTTCGGTCCACGGACCGCCGGGGGGACAGGCCACACCTTTGTAGCTCCGTCCACTACACCGGTCGTGGACCTCGACCAGTTCGCAACAGACGTGCCCACAGACGACGCCCCGGGGGACGGCCGGGTCTGTGCCGTCGCGACACAGCCGGACACCTTCGAGCGGTGTCGTGAGGGGCTGTACCCCTCGCCACGGTCGTACGACCGCACCCGAGCGGCGTTCGAGTACATGGGCTTTTACCGTACGGCCCCGGTTTCGGCGCTCACCCACTACGCCCCGGTTCGTGCCAGAACACAGCAGCGACGGGGCGAGCCCGGGCCGATGACCGACGAGGACTGGGCTGCCCTTATCGACCCGTTCTCCGACGAACGTGTCGTCGTCGTCTTCGAGCTCGGCGAGCTCGTTCCGCTCGACAGGCCCGTCGAGAACGACACCCACGGCGTGCGGGGGGCGTGGTACTGTACCGTCGAAGACCTGCGGGCCGCCGCGACAACCTCCGCCCTTGCCGACCGGGCACAGACCTGACGGCCACGGCATCGCGGCGCAGTCGGGTGTCCAACCCCGTGAGCCGGTGTGGTCCCGCCATCGGTGCGGAGCCGTGAACCGACGGTCCGAACGCTTTTGCCCGTACCCGTCGACACGTTCGTATGGGGCGTGGCGATCTCCGGGCGGTGACAGCAGGCGATACGGCCGACCTCTACTACGTCGACGTCGGGCTGTTCGACACCGACGAGTACGGCTCGGTGTACCTGCTCGCCGGCGAGCGGCCGGCGCTGGTCGACACCGGGACGGGTCACAGCTACGAGGTGGTGCTTGACGCGATGGCCGAGGTGGGTATCGGTCGCGAGACGCTGGCGGCCATCCTCCTGACACACGTCCATCTCGACCACGCCGGCGGTGCAGGTCCGCTCGCGGCCGCCTGCCCGAACGCCGACGTGTACGTCCACGAGTCCGGCGCGCAGTTCCTCCGCGACCCCGGACGCATCTGGGCCGGGACGAACGCCGTCGTCGGTGACCGAATCGAGTACTACCGCGAACCCGACCCCATCCCCGACGACCGGCTGGTCGAACTCGGTGACGGGGACACGGTCCGACTGGGCAACCGCGCGCTCGATGTCCACCGTGCGCCCGGTCACGCGTTCCACCAGGTTGTCTACCACGACCGGGCCAGCGACGGCGTGTTCACCGGCGACGCCGCCGGCGTGTACGTCCCCGCGCTCGACCGGGTCCGCCCGACCTCACCGCCACCCGGGTTCGATCTGGAGGGGTGTCTCGCCGACATCGACCTGCTCCGGTCGCTCGACCCGGCGGCGCTTCTCTACGGTCACTTCGGCGACCAGCCGACCGGTGACCGACTCACGAACTACCGGGACCGGCTCGTTTCGTGGGTCGACGCTGTCGCGGCGAAACAGGAGGATGACGACGAGACGGTCAAGCGGCACTTCGCCGAGCGTGCTGACACCCTCGGCATCTGGGACGATACCCACGCACGCGGCGAGGAGCGCATGAACGTCGCCGGAGTGTTGCACTACCTCGACGACCACTGATGTGGGCTTTGCCGGTGTGTCTGGCCTCTCAGATCACTTTCACCCCGCTTGCCGAACTTTTTATACGATCGGGCACCAACCACCGTATGTCTCCCACCGAAAACAGAGCGGAGACAGTGAGACCATGACAGAGACAGATTTGCGTACCGAAGCAACGGAGATACACGACCAGTTTTCAGACCAACTCGAGGTCACCGTCGACGAGATCGAAAGCCGGCTCGACACGTTGGTCAACGAGTACAAGGTCCCCACGAGCGAGGCCCGCCGGAGCGTCACCAACACGTACCTCGATGAGGCCGGGATGGACCGCGACGAGCTGACGGGTGGCAACGAGCGGGCCGAGATCGCCGACATCGACAGCCCCGAGGAGTGGGTCGATATCACAGCGAAGGTGGTCGACCTGCGGGACGCAGACAGCGACGCGATTGCCCAGGCCGGCACCCTCGGTGACGAGACGGGAACAGTCGATTTTGTCGCCTGGTCGAAGTCCGACCTGCCCGCGCTCGAGGAGGGTGTCGTCTACCGCCTGGGTAACGTCGTCACCGACGAGTACGAGGGCCAGTTCTCGG
>OBKM01000504.1_pt1 | contig 19147 bp, 21 predicted proteins | sample 1519691 | NCBI WGS metagenome assembly OBKM01 (sample SAMEA37050418, study PRJEB22526) | metagenome | biome: saline pan; feature: lake; material: water | place: Egypt | collected 2015 | depth 0.5 m | reverse complement strand
ACGACGGTCACGACGACCACGACCACGACGACGGTCACGACGACCACGACCACGATCACGACGGCGACGCGTTCGCGTTCTTCACCCGCGGTGGATCAGTGTCGGTGGTCGAGGGTCACACCACCTACGAGGAGCACGGCGGTGTCCCCGGGTGCGAGGAGGCAGACATGTATGTGGTCGCGGAACCAGACCACGGCCGGGTCGTGCTAGAGCTGTCCCCCTGACCTACCTCGGCTTATTAACATACTCCGTCAAAATAACAGCACTTTTTGCCGCTCGGTGGATAGCTGCTTACATGGAACCAACGCGGCGTCAGGTACTGAGTGTTGGCGCAGGGGGAGCGACGGCCGCGCTCGCGGGCTGTCTGGACACGCTCGGGCTCGTCAGCGGCGAGGAGTTCGACGGGTACACGGCCTTTTTTTCCCTATGGGACTGGACACAGACGGTCGCCGGTGACGATCTTGAGTTCGAGAACCCGGTCGGGACCGGCGAGATGGGACACGGCTGGTCACCCGATGGCGACATCGTGCCCCGGATCGCCGATACGGACCTGTTCATCTACCTCGATACGGTTGAGTTCCAGTGGGCGCTGAGAGCGGCCGAGACGCTCGAACGGGACCACGCAGACGACGTCATCCTGGTCAACGCACTCGAGGGGCTTGGTCCGCGGTTGCTCCCGTTCGATACCGGCGGTCGGCCCGAACCGGCACGTGACAGAACCTTCGACCGCGAGGAACTCGCGTTCGGCGAGTTCGAAATCTGGGACCTCCGGACCGACGTGCAACAGGGCTGGTGGCACGTGACCGACACCGACGCCCACTGGCACGGCTCGCCACCGGACGTGGCCGTCGGCGACGAGGTGCCGGTCGGCATCGTCCTCTATCATGTCAACGACGAGTCCCTGGCAGCCCCGCTCGGCGAGGACGAACAGTTCCGTGTCGATGCCCGCATCGCCGATGGCGATACGGGGGCGCTTGAGATCGTCCCGGACGGCGATCGCATTCTCCTGCGCGGAGAGTCCACCGGCGAAGCGCGGCTCGTCTTCGAGTTCTACGAGGGCGACGAGCTCGTCTACGACACCGCGGCGGATCCAACCCCCGTCAGTGTCGTCGAGGAGTACGACGACAGCCCGGATCCGGACTCGTTCGACCCTCACGCCTGGGTCGACCCCGTCCTCGCGGCCGAGATGGTCGGGACCATCGCCGATGCGCTCGCTGAGTACAACCCCGACAACGCCGACACCTACCGCCAGAACGCCGCCGCATACCGGGAGGACCTCGCAGCTATCGACGAGCAGTTCGAGCAACTCGTTGCCGACGCCGAACTCGACGTTGCCGTCTTCGCCGGCCACGACTCCTACCGGTATATCGAGCACCGCTACGAGTTCGAGCTTGTGACCCCGACCGGCGTCTCACCCAACGAGGCCGCCTCGCTCGACGATATCTCCGGGCTGGTCGAGGTCATCGAGGACAACGGCATCGACACGGTGCTGTACGACCCGTTCGAGGCCGCCCAGCCCGGCGAGGACCTGCCCCGGCTGGTAGAGGCCATCTTCGAGAACAGCCAGGCGGGGAACGCAGAGCCACTCACCCCGGTCGAGGGTGTCACCGAGGAGTGGGCGGAGAACGGCTGGGGCTGGGTCGAGCAGATGGAGGAGATCAACCTGCCCTCGCTGGAGCGGGCGCTGAACCCGGAGTGAGCCGTCCAGGTCACCGCTCGGTCCCTCCCGGCGCATCGGGTCGCTGTCGTGCGCGCTGCCTGTCGAGCAACGCCTGGACGGCACCGCCGGGGCCACCCTCGATCGGCCAGCCCCGCTGTCGCCAGGCCGGTGGTTCGGGCTCGAACGACGGGCAGTCGCCGGCACACTCCCGGGCGGTCTGGTGGCGCCCCTTCGCCTGACAGAACGGGCGAGCGACGGCGTCCGTTGGTCGCAGCTCGAAGTGCCGGCAGTCGGGCCGCATCGAGTCGACGTAGCTTCGCCAGCCCCGGCCGTAGGCACGCTCTGCGATCTCGAGCCGTTTCGTGGCCTTCCAGTCCGGGCTGGCGTACTCGAAACGCCACGCAGAGCTGTCGTGGCGGCCGTTCGAGGGGCGGTCGAGAATCCGCGTACCGGGCTCGTCGACCGGCAGCGTTCGGGGCTGCCAGACGACCTCGGCGGCGCTCGCACCCCGCTGGTTGGTCCCGACCGCCAGGATGCCGGCCTCGACCGGTGCGTCGGCAAGAAGCACCTCGGCGGCCTGGCCGGCCTGGGTCCCCACCCACACCTCGTCGGCGAGTGCGAGCGCAACGTCCCGGCGCAGCTGGCCTGCGAGCGACCGTGCGGCGCTTGCGTCCATGTCGGGTTTGTTTTCGATAGCGACAATCCGGTTCACCCAGTCGGGATAGGGCCACCGACGCCGGAGTTGCACGCGTCCCCCCCGGGTGCGCCGCTCGACGAGCCCGCGGTCGGCGGCACGGGTGACCGCCTCCCGGACGTACCGCCAGGGGTAGTCGGGCTCTGGCAGGGCGTCGCGGTACCAGGCCCACTGGGCGGGGGCGTTTCGGACCACCCCGAGCAGGTCACCGTCGAGTGAGCTGTCGCCGAACCGTGCCCGCTCTGCCAGCCCCTCCGGGTCGCACTCGAGAACGATTGTGTCCCAGCGCCGGTGTCGTGTCCCGAGCTGACGGGCAACGACCACCGCGTCGTCGCACCCCTCACCGGGCGGCCAGTGTCGCTCGACCCACCCGCAGACAGCCAACTCGAACGCAAACTCCATGGCGTGGATCAGGGCGTCGGCGGGCTTGAGGCTGTCGACGGACCCGCTGCGCCGGCGGATGCGCTATACTGAGAGTGTCATACCGTCGTGTGCGAAGGCCAGGTCGAGGCCCTCCTCCGCCGTGAGCCGCGCTCCGAGCCGACGGTACTCGTCGTAGCTTCGCCGGTACAGTTCTTCTATCTCGGTGAACACCGTCCGGTCGGGTTCGACCGCCCGGACCTGCGCCAGCGACTCCTCGAAGCTCATCTCGTGGCCGAGCGCGTTCCGCTCGGCCGCCTCGGTGACGATGCGCTCGCCGTCAGGCGTCTCGGTGAAATATCCCGTTTCCTTCAGCCAGAGGTCGAGGTCCGGCAGCCTGTCGAGGTCGAGATGGCGATTCTCGTCCGGCGAGAGAAAGGCCGTCCCGTCCCCCTCCGAGAGCAGCAGCGCTGAAATTGCATCGTCCTCACCCTCCAGAATGGGCGCACTCAGATGCGTGAGTTCGAGGTCGCCGACCATCCGGGAGTCGCCGTCGTCGAGGAGTTCGATGTCGGCCCAGTTGTCAGTCAGGGCTTCGAAGACGGTGTTGGCCTCGATGACACGTTCGTAGGTGACCGGGCTCATCAGCAGCGTCGGGACCTCGCCGACGAAGTCCGTAACCGGCGGCTCTTCGAGCCCGAACGGCTGGATGGTCCGCAGGCCGAGCGTATGGTCGGCGTGGAAATGCGAGAGGAAGATGTACTCGACGCGCTCGATACCTTCGCGGTTCAGCGAATGCCAGACGAGTTCCGGCGCATCCACGAGGAGATTGGCGTCGTGGACGAACGTCGCGTTGCCGTGCCGGGCGTAGGGGATACCCTCTTCGCGTGCCTCCACACAGACCCGGCAGTCACAGGTCGGCATCGGTGTCGGCGTATTGCCGCCGGAGCCGAGGACCGTGATATCCATACCGGACCCTGGAAGCCGTGTTACAAAGCTGTTCGGGGATACCGAGGTCGGCGATCAGGTCCCGTGCTGCCAGCTGTCCATGTACTCCCGCTGTTCGTCGGTCAGCTCGTCGATAGCGATGTCCTCGGCCTCGAGTTTGATCTCCGCGACCTCGCGGTCAAGCTCGTCTGGTACCTCGTGGACACCGGGTTCGTAGTCGCTGTCGTCGTCGACCAGATCCCGCACACAGACCGCCTGCACCCCGAAACTCTGGTCCATCACCTCGACGGGATGGCCCAGCGAGACGGGGGAAGCGAGGTTGACGAGTCGCCCCTCTGCAAGCACGTTCAGCCGGCGGCCGTCGGACATCTCGTACGCGCGAACCCCCTCACGTGGCTCGTCGGTGTCGACCGCGAGCGCCTCTAACCCGTCAAGGTCGATTTCGACGTTGAAGTGACCGGCGTTCGCGAGCACCGCGCCGTCCTGCATGCGCTCGAAGTGCTCCTCGACGATGACGTCGCGGTTACCCGTGGTCGTTATGAACACGTCACCCTCCCGGGCGGCCTCACGCATCGGGAGCACCTCGTAGCCTTCCATGTGTGCCTCGAGCGCGCGCCGGGGGTCGACCTCGGCGACGACGACGTGGGCGTTCTGTCCCGCCGCCTTCCGGGCGAGCCCTTTCCCACAGTAGCCGAAGCCGGCGACGACGACTGTCTTGCCCGCAAACGAGAGGTTCGTCGTCATCGCGATCGAGGCGAGCGAGGACTCCCCCGTGCCGTGGACGTTGTCGAACAGCCGCTTCATCGGCGTGTCGTTGACCGCGAACACGGGATACTCCAGCGCGTCGTCGGCTGCCATCGCACGTAGACGGTGGACGCCCGTGGTCGTCTCCTCGGCTCCGCCGACGATGCTGTCGAGCAGTTCGGGGTAGTCCTCGTGGATGGTGAAGACGAGGTCGCCCCCGTCGTCGACAGTAACCGTGGGCTCGTGGGCGAGCACGCCCTCGATCGCCCTGTAGTAGCCCTGCTCGTCGACCCCGTGGGTTGCATACGAGGTGACACCGTCGACGGCATCGAGTGCGAGGCTCACGTCGTCGTGGGTCGACAGCGGGTTACAGCCGGTGATCGCGACCTCCGCACCGCCGGCGGCGAGTAGCTCAGCCAGCGCCGCGGTCTTTGCCTCGACGTGCATCGCCATGCCGACCCGCTCGCCGGCGAGGGGCTGTTCTGCCTCGAACTGCTCGCGGAGCGCACCGAGAATCGGCATGTGCTGGCGTGCCCAGTCGATCTTCCGCCGACCCTCGTCGCGATCGGCGTCGAGCCGCTCGCTGACCGGCGCGAGTATAGATGTGGCCATAGTCGTATGAGGGGAGGCGCAGTAAAAACAGTACCGGACCGGCCCCGCACCGGTGCAGGGCTCCCGCACACGAGGGCAAGATTCACCTATCTCTCGGCCGTACACGGTGCATGGACGACGAAGCGCGGCTCTCGCGGCGTCGACTCCTGTCGGGGGTGGGTCTCGCGCTTGCCGGTGGGGTTGCTGGCTGCACACTCGCCGCACCGGAGCGACAGGAGGAGACGCCGGACGGGTCCGACGGCTTTCCCGACGAGTTCGATCGGCCTGGGACCAACCCCGACGAGCCGGGCACCGACGGCGACCTCACCGACCTGTACCGGGAGGTGGTCGACTCCGTTGTGGCCGTCCGTGTCGAGGCCGACGCGGGAACCAGTGGTGGCACGGCCTGGGTCTACGACGACCACCATCTCGTGACCAACGAGCACGTCGTCCCGGGGATAGACACGCCGTTCGTCTGGTTCGACGACGCCGGGTGGCGGGAGGCGACCGTGGTCGGGACCGACTTCCACAGCGACCTCGCCGTTCTCGAACTGCTCGACGGGTTGCCAGAGGAGGCGACCGGCCTCGACCTGGTCGAGAGCCCGGTCCCCGTGGGGACGGAGGTGGCAGCCATCGGCAACCCGTTCGAGCTGACCGGCTCGTTCACCACGGGCGTCGTCAGCGGCCGCAACCGGAACATCGAGCTTCTCGACCGTGACTTCTCCATCGCCGACGGTATTCAGACCGATGCGCCGGTCAACCCGGGCAACAGTGGTGGACCGCTGCTGACCCACGACCGCGAGGTTGCGGGTGTGGTCAACGCCGAGGTCAGAGGCGACAATGTCGGCTTCGCTATCTCCGCACGGATGTCAGACCGGGTCGTTCCGGCGCTCATCGAGGACGGCGAGTTCCGTCACTCACGGATGGGTGTCGGCCTCATCGACGTGGTCCCGGCAATTATCGAGGCCAACGACCTCTCTCTCACCTGGGGGGTCTACATCGCCGAGACACAGGACGGGCTGCCTGCCGCCGGCAGACTGGAGGGAAGTACCGACGATGCCGTGGTGAGGGGCCAGCGGGTTCCGACCGGCGGGGATGTCATCGTCGGACTGGCAAACGGCGGCGTCGAGTGGCCGATTCCGACCACCGAGCGGCTGTCGGCGTTTCTCGCGCTCCACACTGACCCGGGGGATACTATCGACGTCGAGGTTATCCGCGACGGCCGGCGCCAGACGGTCCGGCTTCCGCTCGTCAGCCGCGAGGAAACGGCCGATATCTGAGTGTCGCGACCCGGAACGCTGGCAAACGCGTGTACCCCGCCAGACCGGCATCCACACGCTCGACACTGCTCGCTCCCGGTACACACCGCAGCGGGTCACAACCGACAGGGGACAGCCCGGGAGATGCCAGTCATCGCCCCGTCGGGGTGCTCCCAATCGGGGGAGTTATAACGCTCCGATTCGAGAACCCCAATGTGAGGGGTCTGCCTGTCGGGGAGAGACGGCAGGGCCTGAAACCGGCAAACACGCCGGTGTGGCGCGGCGAGAAGCTCGCCCGACCCCCAGGCAGAGAGCGCCGGTGGTCTAGTGGTAGGACATGAGCTTCCCAAGCTCATAGCCCGGGTTCAATTCCCGGCCGGCGCAGTGAGCGAGCCTGCGAGCGAACGAGCAGGCCAGGAATTGAATCACGCGAGACGAGCGGAGCGAGTCTCGCCATCGGGTTCAATTCCCGGCCGGCGCAGTGATAACCGGAGAAACGAACGGGCAAGGCAGGAACCGAACCACGGCAGACCGAGCGAGGCGAGGTCTGACATCGGGTCCAGTTCACAGCCGGTCCACTCCCGGACCCGACTCTTCGGGTCGCGTGCGCAGGACACGTCGTAGCTATCGGAACGGAGGGCGTTGGTCACCGGCAGAGGAACGTGCTCGTCGGCGACGGATGAACATGGGTCAGTTCTCCGCTGTCTCGGGCACGGCTGATTCCCTGTTGCTCTGCTCACAGGGCTTTTGATTCTCCCGGAGTTCGTTCATCTCGTCGATATTCCGGTTGTCGCAGGCGGGTGCCTCGTGGACCTCCTCAAGGCCGATATCAGGTCGGCAGTTGTCTCAGGGGGTGCGGCGTTACCATCCCGGCGGTGTCCAGGACGGAGATGCGCCGTTTTTCGGGTCGCGGCTGTCCGCTGAGGGCGTCATCGGCCTGTACGATCGTCATATCGATCTCTGTCTGTGGATGGGTCGTTCACCTGATCTGGACCCCCTCTGGCGCTCAGGTGCTTTCCGGGAAAGGTGGGGCGGACCACACGGACGCCGGCCACAACGAGAAAGCGAAAAGCGGGCGGCGTCAGAAGTGGGTCGGGGCGGATTTGAACCACGCCCACTTCGCTCCCTCCGGTCGCTCGTGGTCTCCCTCAAATCTGCCCGACGAGCGATTCGCTCGTCACGTTCGTTCCTCACAGAATCGTATGGGTCGGGGCGGATTTGAACCGGATGCAGACATTCCGGGCTGCGGTTCGCTTCGCTCACCGGTCCGGGCTGTGACTGCCAGGGTTCAAATCCGGAACCCATTTGCCGCTCACGAGTTGTTCGCGGCAAAATGGGTCGGGGCGGATTTGAACCGCCGACTTCCTCCGTGTGAAGGAGGTATCATAACCGGCCTAGATCACCGACCCGCACGAGGTGGTTTTCCGTGCCGGAACTTAAGAATTATCTTCGTCGGAGCGCTCCTCGCGGAACTGGTCGAGACGGTCACGCGCCTGACCGATTGCTTCCTTTGCCTCCCCCTCAGCACGCTCTTGCAGGTCGGTCAGATCCTCCCGCAACTGCTCGACCCGGCTGGGCTCGGGCTCCGCTTCCTCCTCGCCGACCAGGTCCTGCACACGCTCCTGCAGGGGCTCGATCTCCTCTGCGACGCCCTGTTTTGCCGTCTCTGCCGCCCGCTTCAGGTAGTACTTGGTGTCCTCGAAATACCTGTTCATATCTGAGTCTTCACGCCTACGAGATATATACCTTCTGAATCGGCGGTGTCAACGAATGATATGGACTGTGGCCAGCGGGCGGTCTGGCTTTCTCGACGGGGGGGCCGGCCACAACGGATAACCGGGCGATCGCCCGGCTTCAGTACGTGGGATTCTCCTCCGGGACACCGTCACGGGCGTTGACGACACGGCCGAGCGTGAACAGCAGATCTGAGAGTCGGTTGAGATAGACCACCGCCATCTCGTTGGCATCCTCGGCGTTTGCGAGGGCGACAGCGCGACGCTCGGCGCGGCGGCAGACCGCTCGCGCGTGATGCAGCTGTGCGCCGGCGTCTGACCCCCCGGGGAGGACGAAATCCGTCAGCGGGTCGAGTTCCCCGTCGTAGTCGTCGATGCGGTCCTCGATAGTCCCGACGTGGCGCTCGCGCACAACGGGGTCGTCGTCGTCGGGCTCGGGGTTGGCGAGATCCGCCTGGACGATGTGGAGGTGGTTCTGTACGCGCCTGAGGTCCTCGTCGACATCGTCGTACCCTGTCTGGCGGGCAGACCCGATCAGCGCGTTGACCTCGTCGACGCTACCGTAGGCCTCGATGCGCTCGCTGGTCTTGGAGACCCGCTCCATCGTCCGCAGGTCGGTCTGTCCCTCGTCACCACGACCGGTGTAGATCTTCATACACGCCTCTGGGGGCGAGAGCATCTTAATACCTCGAGACTGCACAGGGGCTGGCCGCCCGACGCTCCCAGAGTGGACGGCCACAGCGTATCGCCGTCTGCCGTGGGGGAACCGCCGGAGTGGGGCACCACCCCGTAGCGAGGCTGCGCCTCGGTCGGGGCTGTGGGCGCGTGCAGAGGGGAACCCACAGATATTTTACACCCCACGAGCAACAGAAACACGATGACAGTTCTTTCAACCGCCGACGAGGGCAAGTTCCTGATGGACGCGGAGGGCGAGGAGATCGGGGTCGTCACCGAGGTCAACCCCGAGGAGCAGATCGCGTACGTCGAACCCGACCCGAGTATCGGCGAGGCTCTCGTCCAGGGGCTCGGGTACGGTGACGCTGACGAGGACGACATCGAGGTTTCTGCGGAGACCGTCGCGACGGTTACCGACACCGAGGTGCGTGTCGGAATCGACCTCTGAGGGCTGTCCCGGCGAGTCAGTCTTCGGTGCCAGCCCGGTTGGTATCTCCGATGGGGAACGGGGTCTCGACGAGATGGTTGACACTGCCGGGCCCCTGTCCGACGTCGGCCGGGTTGGCGAGAGCCGCACGGGTGAACCGGATGGCCCGCTGGACGGCAGTTTCGAGCGGGTCACCCTGGGCGAGCCGGGCGGCGATAGCCGACGAGAGCGTACATCCCGAGCCGTGGGTGCGGTCGGTGGCAACCCGGTCGCTGATGTAGGTGTGACTGTCCTCGTCTGTGACCAGGGTGTCCCGGACCGTCTCACCGGTGTCGATGTGACCACCCTTTATGAGAACGGCGTCAGCGCCACGTTCCTGGAGCGCCGCGGCAGCCTCCGTGACCGCACTCGGGGAGTCCGGGCGCACACCGGTGAGCTCGGCGGCCTCGTCGGCGTTCGGCGTGACGAGCGTCGCCAGCTCGAACAGCCCGTCGTACGCGTCGACTGCCCCGGGTTCGAGCAACACGTCGCCGGTGGTCGCCACCATAACCGGGTCAACCACCACCGGACCGTCGTAGCCCGACAGCCCGTCGATGGTCGCGTCGATCCCGGCTTCGGTCGCGAGCATGCCGGTCTTCACGGCCTGCAGGTCGAAGTCCTCACGGACAGCGTCCACCTGCGCAGTCACCGTCTCGGCCGGCAGGACGTGCGTGCTCTGGACACCGCGTGTGTGCTGTGCGGTGACCGAGACGACTGCACAGCCGGCGTACACCCCCAGGCGGTTCATTGTCTTCACGTCGGCGGTGATCCCGGCGCCGCCCCCGGAGTCGGTGCTTGCGATGGTGAGTGCGTACGGCGGCGACCGTGGCTGTTCGTCCCGGCTCATGACACACAGCGCGGTGGGTGCCGTATTCGCGTTCTCATCTGTCTGTCTCGGGCGGGGGTCGTCAGTCGTCGGCGGGGGCGGGCCCGGTGACATCGACGCTGCTCGCGTCGACACCGAGCTCCTCGATTGCGACCTGTGCGACACGCTTGCCCGAGACCAGCATCGCACCGAAGGTTGGGCCCATGCGCGGCAGCCCGTGGACCGTCGCCGCGGCCATCCCCGAGGCCAGCAGCCCGTCGTGGACCCTGCCGGTGTGCTCGACGACAGCGTCCTCACTCTTTGCGACCCACATGGAGTCGTGGCCCGGCGAGTCGTGACCCGGTGCGCCGTAGCTGTCCGCGTCAGTCTGGTCCATCCCCGTCTCGTTGGCCGTGGCGTGGGCGATGCCCTCGGCCTCGATAACGCCTCGCTCCTGCAGCTTCGAGGCGACAACGGCGTCGTGACCTGTCGCGTCGATCACCAGGTCCGCCTCGACGGCGATCGGGTCGACACAGGTGATCTCCCTCGGCAGCGCGTGTACCGGCGTCCAGTTCATCACGATACCTCCGACGCGGTGGCCCTCGCGAACGACGACATCGGTGAACTCGGTCATGTTCTGGACGCGAGCGCCGGCGTCACAGGCGGCCTTGATCAGCCCGGAGCAGGCCGCAGGGCCGTCTGCGACGAACAGCCCATCGGCCTCGTCGCTGGGCTCGTATGGGACCTCGAGCTCGTCGAGCACAGTCTCGGCCGGCGACCGCACCGTCACCTTGTTCATCAGGAATCCGCCCAGCCAGAACCCGCCACCGAGGTAGTTGTTCTTCTCGACGACCGTGACCTCGACGTTCCGGTCGGCGAGTTCCCGCGCAGCCATCAGCCCCGAGGGCCCACCACCGACGATGATCACGTCCGTCTCGGTACCGCTGACGAACTCCTCGTGCCAGTCGTTTGCGATCGCTCGCGTTACCTCTGCCTCGTCAACCGGAGCAAACCCTTCGAAGTCGCTCATACAACCCTGTTATACAATCCGATGATACATAAACACCGGTGGTCGACACGGCCCGACGGGTGCCAGGAGGGCGAAAGGCCGGGACCCGTGACCGTGTCTCCCCCGGTCTGCTCTGAACCCGATTGCACACCGGGACAGGGCCGCACGGCAGCCCTCTCCACGGTTCGAGCTCTGTCAGGCCCGTTCGACGGCGTCGACGAGTCGGCGGGTAGCGGCCTCGGGGTCGTCTGCCCGGGTAATCGCCGAGAGAACCGCGACACCGTCGGCACCGGCGGCAACCACGTCAGATGCATTCTCGGCTGTCACACCGCCGATGCCGACAAACGGGAGACCGACGGCGTCGTCGATCGCCCGCACCCGCTCTGTGCCGAGCTGTGACTCCTCGTCGGCGACATCCTTCGACCCGGTCTCGTAGATGGTGCCGACACCCAGATAATCCGCACCGGCGGTCTCCGCCCTGCGTGCGCCAGCCACGGTCGACACCGACCGGCCGATAACCGCCTCGGAACCCAACTGCTCGCGGGCAACCGCCACGGGGAGGTCGTCGTCGCCAAGGTGGACGCCATCGGCGTCGACCGCCCGGGCCACGTCCACCCGGTCGTTGATGATCAGTGTGACACCCGCAGCCTCGGTGAGTGGCCGGATTTCGCGTGCCACCGACAGTTGCTCGCGGGCCGGGCGGCCCTTCTCACGAACCTGCACGACATCGACACCACCCTCGATTGCGGCCTCGACGACTGTCCGTGTCGATCGCCCGCTCGACAGACTCGCTCCCGTGACGAGATACGTGCCGAGTTCCATGCGAGGATCTACCCCGCGGGCGGATATACCGATACCGGTATCGGCTCCGGTCTCGTGTTCGCACCCACTGTCTCGAGTGTCGGATCCGCCCGGTCACCTGTCGGGTCCCGCGGGAGGATGGGTTCGGGCGGGTTCGGACCGGATGCAGACAGTCCGGGCTGCGGTTCGCTTCGCTCGTCACAGTCGCCAGCAGACGTGGGTTCGAGCGGATTCGAACCGCTGATCTCGGCCTTGTAAGGGCCGCGTCATAACCACTAGACCACGAACCCTATCGGCACAAACCGACCCCGAGGAATAACAGTTACCTTTCCCTGCCACCCGCCGGTCAGTATCGGGGTCGCGATGGGCCCCAAACACCCCTGGAGGCCCTACGTTCCGACCGAACACAGGCCGGTGTTTCCGGGTCGTCGACAGGCCGGCCCGGTGGCGCCCCGTGCCTGGTCGGGCCGCGGCCAGTCGTCCACGGGTGCAGCGGGTCAGAGGCGCCGAGAGCCGACCGGACCGGCTTGTCACCGGGCCCACGGCCAGGCAGAACGCGACACCCACAGCCGCGCTCGGGCCCGGACTACCGCTGTTCGCGCTGTTCGACCTTGTTCAGCTCGATGAGCAGCCGGAAGATGGCCTTCACGAGGTTCGCGTCGACGTCGAACCGCTCCGCGTTCGCGCCGGCCCGCTCCATAACGCGGGTCTCCTGCTGTTCGTCGGTCGTCGGAAGCCCCTGTTTTGCCTTCACGTCGGCGATTGTCTCGGCGACGTATGTGCGCCGTGCGATCAGTTCGACCATCTCACGGTCGATATCGCGGATCTCCTGGCGTAACTCCTCGAGCGGCATCTCCTCGGGGTCTCGGTTCTCAGACATCGGCCCGTGCCCCCACTGTCTGTGTGCGTGTCGTGTACACCGTGCCCGGGCGGTCCGCCCAGCGGTCCCGAACGGGGCCGAGGGCGTCGGCGTCGCCGACCGCGGTGAAGCTCGGTCCCGTTCCCGACAGGGAGACCCCAGCGGCGTCGGGGAGGGCCTCGACAAGCGGCGCGGGCGAGAAGCCGAGCGCCGCACAGAACGCGAGCCCGTTGACCGTCATCGCCCGCTCGTAGGCACCCTCAAGCGTGAGCTCCTCGACGAGTCGCGCGACCGGGGCAACCCGCTGGCAGGCATCGCTGTCGGCCTCGGCACTGTATGCCCGGTCGGGCGGTGTCCAGACGAGCACCTTCCAGCGGGGTTCGGCCCGGTCGAGCACGACATCGCGCTCGTTGTCGGTGACGGTCAGCCCGCCGAGCATGCTCGCGCTGGCGTCGTCGAACGCGCCGGTGACGGTCACGCCCACCTCGCGGGCAGCCTCGACGCCGATGCGGGCGGCCTCCTCCCGGGAGACCGCATCGAGCGCATCCAGCGCGTCGAGCGTCGCGAGCACGGTCGCGTTCGCGGCCGCACTCGACGATTTCAGCCCCGCGGCCACCGGCACCTCGCTGTCAGTGTGAACCGTTCCGCCCTGCTCGTCACCGAACTGTCTGGTGACCGCCGCGACACAGGCTTCGACGAGACGGGTGTCCGGGTTCTCGATACCGGCGACCGAGCCCTCGACCCGGGCACCGCCTGTCAACTCGACGGTGGCAGTCGTGTGCAGGTCGATCGCAAAGGCTGCACCCCGGCCCGTTGCCAGCGCGTTCAGGACGGTCCCCGCGGCGGGTGCCGTTGCCGTGCCTCTCATGTATGATCTCCCGGAGCCGGACACTTAACCTGTTTGGATAGGTCAATCGTGGCAGGGGGCCCAGGGCCGGCCAGCTTTTTGTACGCCCGGCCGGAGAGACCAGGTATGGGTCAGCAAGAGCCACCGATGACGCGGTTTCCCGTCCCGGACACAGACGAGCTGCCGGAGGATATCCAGCAGCGCATGGCCAGCGAGCGCGAGCGGGCCGGCTTTCTGCCGAACGTGTTCCCGGCGTTTGCGTACCGGCCCCGCCAGTTCCGGGCGTTTTTCGCATTCTACGACGCCTTGGTCGAGGGCTCCTCGCTGGCCCGGGAGGAGCTGGAGATGGTCGTGGTCGTCACGAGCGGGGCAAACGACTGTCTGTACTGCGTTGTCGCTCACGGCGCGCTGTTGCGCATCTACGCCGATGACCCGCGGCTGGCCGAGCAGCTCGCGACCAACTACCGGACTGCGAACATCGGCGACACACACCGGGCGATGTGCGAGTTCGCGCTGCAGGTGACCGAACGCCCGGCCGAGGTGACCGACGAGGACATCGAGCGGCTCCGGGACCACGGCTTCTCGGGCGAGGAAGTGTGGGACATCGCCAGCACCGCGGCGCTTTTCAACCTCTCGAACCGGATGGCCCACGTCGCCGATATGCGGCCCAACGAGGAGTTCTACGGGATGGGTCGTGAGGGGTGACCCACCACGCTTATCTTCGGTAGCGTACTACATCAAGGCAGATGCTCAGCGCGAAGATGGAGGATTACCTGAAGGCGATCTACGAGCTCTCGCGGCTGGAGGGGGCGCCAGTCTCGACCTCGAGTCTCGCGGAGCACCTCGATGTGACGCCGCCGACGGTCACGAGCATGATGGAGACACTCGCCGAGCGCGGGCTCGTCGAGCGCGAGAAGTACAGCGGCGTCACGCTGACCAGGGAGGGTGAGACGGTCGCGCTGGAGGTGCTGCGGCACCACCGCCTCATCGAGACCTACCTCGCAGAGCAGCTGGGATACGACTGGGCGGAGGTCCACGACGAGGCCGACCGGCTCGAACACCACATCAGCGAGGAGTTCGAGCGCCGTGTCGCCGAGCAGCTCGATGACCCGGAGGTCGACCCCCACGGCGACCCCATCCCGACGGAGACACTAGAGCCGCTCGACCACGGCGACAAGGCGACGCTGGGCGAGGTCCCCGAGGGTGAGCACGCCCTCGTCCGACGGGTCAGCGACCGCGACCCGGACGAACTGGCATACCTCCAACGGGCCGGCATCACCCCTGGCACCGAACTGGCGGTCACGGAGATCGCACCGATCGGGGTGGTGACCGTCGAGACTGCCGACGGCGACGCGGTCACGCTCTCCGACGAGGTTGCCGGCTCGATCCGCATCGAGCATGTCGAGGAGCCGGCGCCGAACGGGCCGCCCTGAGACCGGTTCGACCGCCTTCCAGAGGGTCCCCGTGCTCCTGGCAACCCCGCTCCGTTCCCGACTGCGGGGGCGACAGCCCAACACGGCCCACACACCTCGGGGGACAGACGGTCCCGTCCTCGACGAACCCCGGCCGGCGCTCGGAGCCCCGTTTCGCGGTCGGGCTGGCCCGCTCACGGGTCACATCCGGTAGATGTCGGTTCCGTCAGGTTCCCTCCCCGTGCCGGCATCCGAGACACAGTCGAGACAGAACCCGGTCGTCTCGTCGAAGTGCTCCGTGCAGACGAGACCACCACACCGGCCGCAGGTGTGTTCGACCGTACCGGTGAGACAGAGCTCACACTGTCCTGCGACGCTCATACCGGTTGTAGGCCGTGGATACGTAAACCGTTGTCCCGTCGACGGGAGCTACGGGACATCCAGGGCAGGGTCAGAACCCGAAGATAGGGATGAAGGTGAAAGTGAGGTAGGCACCGACAGTCGAGATGACGGGGACGAGATTCTGCATTACGACTACCCGGACAGTCGTGGAGGGGTTGAACAGCTCACTGGCACCGGGGATGTCCTCCGTGTCCTCCTTGCCGATGTCGGGCAGCGGCTCGCCCTCCTCGTCACCGGCCAGCGCACCGACCGAGACCGCGGTCCCGGTCCCGTCCCCGTCGCGCAGGTCGCCGAGTTGCGTTGTCCGGGTCGCACGGCCCCAGCCCAGGCCAACGATGCACATCGTCGCGATGATGACGAAACTCGCCGGGATACCGATCGCCGACAGCCCGACCGTGAGAACCGACGCGACGGTCGCGACGACAATCGCGGCGGTCAACGGGAGGGCCGTGATGTCGTTGCCCATCGTGTCCAGCGTCCGCCGGGCGATGGTGAACGAGCCGACGGCAACCGCGACAGAGCCGATTGCAACGGCAACCCCCACCTCCAGGTCGCCGCTCCCGACAAGCGGCGCGACCGCGTTGGCGATGTTCGAGGTCCCGGACGCAAAGGCCATCAGACAGCCGATCGCGACGACAATGACCACCCCCGAGAGCTCACGCCCGGTCGTGTCCGGACCCATGCTGGGACGGGGGACCGCCCCCGTCCGGTCGAACTCGAGCAGCGGCCCCGCGCTCGACTCCAGCGCGATCCGCCGGTTCAGTGCGGCGTACAGATACCTGCCGATAACTGCCGATACCCAGAAGCCGATGATAGGGGCCACGAGCCACCAGACGACGATCTCGCCGAGAACCGCCAGGTTGAGCGCGCCGGCGGCGTAGGCAAGCGCCGCAATCGCACCGACTGTCGTCATCGATGTCGATGCTGGCACGCCGAAGAAGTTCCCCACGAACAGCGCGAACCCGATGAAAAACAGGACCGTCACACCGGTCCGGAGTGTGAACACAGTGACATCCGCGTCCGGGTCGATAATCCCCTCGGCCAGTGTGTCGATGACCTGTGGCCCGATGGTCCACGCACCGATGAAAAAGAAGACAGCGAACAGCAGTGCGGCGAACGCCTTCGAGATGACGTCCGCCCCGACCGCCGGCCCGAACGCCGGGCCGGTCGTCGCTCCCCCGATATTGTACCCGACGAACATAGCGACAAGAACCCCGAGCCCGAAAAGCAGTTCACTCATACTCATCCATTGCAACAGGCTCAGTTAAATCTGTGTGGTTGCCGGCGGCAGGCTCCAGCCGGGGAAACAGACGGTGCGCCCGGTCGTCACCGGTCACGCGGGCCGGAACCGGCCGGCTTTAGCCGCTTGACGGCCAAACCGTTCGCATGGAGTGGCAGACGCTGCACAGCGAGGTGGCCTACACGTGTGACGGGTTCGACGTGGTCAACGAGCGCGTCGAACTGCCCGACGGTCAGCGCGCGGAGTTCGACTACCTCCGGGAGGAGGAGAGCGTCGTCGTGTTGCCGTTCGTTGACGAGGAGCAGGTGGTCGTCATCGACGAGTGGCGACACGCGGTGAAGCGGGTCAACCGGGGCCTCCCCGCCGGAACCCTGGAGGACGGCGAGGAGCCGCGGGCGGCGGTCAGGCGGGAGCTCGCGGAGGAGACTGGCTACCGGCCGGGTGCCGTCGAGCATCTTACGAGTGTCGAGCCGGCAAACGGGTTCTCCGACGCCGTCTTTCACTACTTTCTGGCACGGGGCTGTGAGCGGGCAACCGACCAGGCGCTCGACCGCGACGAGACAATCGAGGTGACCACCACCGCGTTCGAGCGGCTGGTCGCGGCCGTCCGCGACGGCGAGTTGCGCGACGGGCGCTCGGCCTTTGCGGTTCTTGCCTACCTCCTCGCGGAGCAGGGCTGAGCCGCCGACCCGCGAGCCGCGGTCGTGTGCTACCAGTCGGATTAAGTCCACGGACCCGCTGTACCGACACAGATGGACGACAACGACCGCTCGATAGCGGTGTTCACGATGCTGGGCCACGGGCTGGTCCACTGGTTCGAGATGTCCATCCCCATCTTCCTGGTCGCCTGGCGCGGTGCGTTCGACGTGTCGCTGGTGCTGGTCGGGCTGGTTGTCGCGCTCGGGTACGCACCCTTCGGAATCGGTGCGCTGCCGGGTGGCGTGCTCGCCGACCGGTACGGCCCTCGTCGCGTCATTCTGGCCTGTTTTGCCGGGATGACCGGCTCCTTCCTGCTGCTCGCAGTTGCGAGCTCGATGCCCGCGATCGCCGTCGCGTTGCTGCTGTGGGGCGCGGCTGCCAGTGTCTACCACCCGGCAGGCAACGCTCTCATCTCGACCGGCGCGCGGCGACGCGGGACGGTCTTTGCCTACCACGGTATGGCCGGGAACGTCGGTATCGCGCTCGGCCCGTTCACGGCCGCGACGCTGCTGATATTCCTCGACTGGTCGGTTGTCGCCGCGCTTGTCGCGCTCCCCGGACTGGCGGCAGCCGCCTACGCCTGGCGCGTCTCGTTCGACCCGACGGCGGCCACCGACGACGCCGACGCCGGGGCCGGCACGCCGCTCTCGCTGTCGACGTTTCTCGACAACAGCCGCCGCCTGCTCGCCAGTGCCTTCCTCGTGGTGTTCGTTCTCGTCACCTTCGAGGGGCTGTTCTACCGGGGGATCCTCACCTTCCTGCCCGAAATCCTGCAGGACCTGGAGGCCATCGAGGGGGTCACCGCGGGGCTGGCCGGGATCGAACCCGGCGACTACATCTTCGTCGGCCTGCTCGTGATCGGAGTCCTCGGGCAGTACGTCGGCGGGAAGCTCACCGAGCGGGTCGCCGTCGAACGGGGCCTTGTCCTCATGTTCGGCACGCTCGCAACCCTCGCAGTCGTGTTCGTCCCGGTCGCGGCGCTCGGACTTGCCCCCCTGCTCGTGCTCTGTGGCGTGCTCGGGTTCTTCCTGTTTGCCATCCAGCCGTTCTACCAGGTGGCCGTGGCGCTGTACACGCCTGCCGACACACGGGGCCTCTCGTATGGGTACACGTTCCTCGCGGAGTTTGGCTTCGGCGCGGCCAGCGTCGCCATCGGCGGGTTCGTCCTCGGACAGTACACGCTCGGCGCCTTCTTTTTCGTGCTCGCCGGTTTCGCCGTCGTCGGCGGCCTGCTCGCACTCCTGTTGCTCGCCGGCGACGAGCGCCTCGAACCCGACCGGCGGGCCGAGGCTGCCGACTGAAACCGACTGGCGGTGACGCGGCTGTCCGCCACGGGGACTGTCCCGTGACGACAAGCTGAACTGGCGGACTGTGTGCGTGGAGTGGGCGTACGACCGGTCGTTGTGGGCCCGGATGCTGGTGACAGTCGCCGCCGTCGCGGTCGTGCCGATGGGCTTCACCGTCACGGTGGTAGCTGTGTTGAAAAAGAAACCAAGGCGGATTCCCCGCCCCACCCTGGGCGGGGTTGAAGCCGACATGGACTGACCTACCCACGGTTCTTATGTACCGACGGTACAAAGAGCGTAGTATGAGCGATGACCCACCACCCAGGAACGACCCGCTGATGTCGGTCCACTCCACCGATACGCCCGGCCTCTCGGACGACGATACGGGCTCGAAGTGGTTCGCGCTGCTGGTTCTCGGGTTCTTGCTCGTCAACGCCGTTCTGGGTCTGCTTTTCATGTCCGTCCTGTGACCCCCGACCGCCGGCCACGGACCGGCGTGGCTTTTAGTTCTCCCGTCCCGAGGACAGCACGTGCTGACGAAGGACCTCCTCCGGGTGTCACGACGCGGCGGCGGCTACCAGCCCCAGTTCGTCGACGAGAGCGCCGAGTCGCTGGCGGCGCGGGTCATCGGCTGTTACCAGGGCCACGTCGACGAGC
>OBKM01000503.1_pt1 | contig 19179 bp, 20 predicted proteins | sample 1519691 | NCBI WGS metagenome assembly OBKM01 (sample SAMEA37050418, study PRJEB22526) | metagenome | biome: saline pan; feature: lake; material: water | place: Egypt | collected 2015 | depth 0.5 m | reverse complement strand
CAGATCGAGGTGCTTACCGGAGACCGGGAAGACACCGCGGCCGCGCTGGCTGAGCGGCTCGGCGTAGCATACCGCGCGAGCCTGCTCCCGGAGGAGAAGATCAATATCGTCGAAAGCTACCAGGCCGACGGACAGACGGTCGTCATGATTGGCGATGGGGTGAACGATGCGCCGGCGCTGGCCCAGGCCGACGTAGGCGTTGCGATGGGGGGCGTCGGCACCGACGTGGCGATTGATGCGGCAGATGTCGTGCTCATGCGCGAAGATTGGGGGCTCATCCCCGCACTCGTCCGGACCGCCGACCGGTCGCTTGGGATTGTCAAGGGCAACCTACTCTTTACGGCCATCTACAACGCCGGCGCGCTCGGCGTGGCTGCGGTGGGCTACCTGCCGCCTATCCTCGCGGCCGCTATGCACTCCATTCCGGATCTCGGCATCCTCGTCAATTCGTCGCGTCTGTTGCGGGATGAGTCGGATACAGATTCAAACGAAGAGAAACCAGCGACGGGCGGATCATCCCATCGGCTGAGCGAGGAGAATGGCCGCCACCAGGATCGTGAGTGCGCCCACCCATAAAGCGACGGCGACGCGAGTGGCCTGTTTGGCCTGTTTCTTCTCGTACCACGTGGTGGGGCGAACGCCCTGGGCCAAAAAGGTCACCACAGCAGCGAGATTGACAGCGACGATGTTCGTGATAGTGAGAAGGATGGCGCCGTAGGCATTGGTCCAGTAGCCCGCTCCGGTGAGCACGCCTACAGCTACGACTGGAGGCAGTAGCGCGACGGCCACCATCACGCCGATGAGGGCCGTCGAGATGCCGCGCGTTACAGACAGCGCTCCGGCCGCTCCGGCCGCAAGGGCCAGCGCTACGTCGCCCAGGCTCACGGTCGTCCGCGAAGCGATCTCCCCAATCGAAGGATCGATGGGAAGAAGCACGCCCGTGCCGACCGATAGTGCCAGAGCTAAAACGAATCCAACGATGTTGACGAAGGAGGCGCGTTGTAGCAGGTCCGTGTCGCCGAGCGTCGTGCCCAGCGCGAGTGCGATATTGGGTCCGATGAGCGGCGCGATCACCATGGCGCCGATGACGACGGCTACGTTGTCCTGTAGCATGCCGCCCGCCGCCACAATCGTCGACAGGAGCACGAGCGTGTAATACACGGACGTCACGCTGATCGAGTCGTTGACGTCCTGGTACAGCTCCTCGCGGCTAATGCGGGGGACCGACCGGTCGTTTTCCTCTTCCTCTGTCGTAGCGGGCGATTCGGGCTCCTCGTCCGCGTCCTCTTCTGGTTCCGGGCGCGGAAGCGTGGCGTCGACGGACGAGACCACGATGCGGTAGTCGTCGGCCGGCTTCAGGCGCTTCTGCAGGTCCTCCAGAAACGCCTCCGTGTCTTGCATCTCGATGAGCACCCGCACGAGGTGCTGATCCTCGTCCAACGCGATCCTCCGCTGGTCGAGAATGTCATAGTCGTCGTCAGACAGAGGAAGTTCGCTTGTGGAATCGGAGAAGTAGACATCGACAAGTCGCAAAGCCATGGCTGATCGGAGTAGTGGTGCAGCAGCTACGGCATCGAAAGGTATAAAAGCGAAGGGGCGAACGCTATTTCGTCGAAGAAGAGGTAGGGCCCCTCGCGGCGGATCGTCACCACGTGCCGGTTACCTCGGCCGAGTGGATGCGATCGAGGTTGGGGAAGTGCTCGTCCAGGTAGGCATCACCGTGCACCTGGATAGAGTCCTGCGGGACGTCCTCACCGTAGCCGTCGTAAAACGCATCGGCGGCATCCATTCCGTCGATGACTTCTCCGATCGGCGGAAACCCGATGACCCCGTCGAAATCGACTGTGTCGAGATCCGTATTGTCGGACAGGTTGATGAAGAGCTGCGCCGAGCGCGTCTCGGGGCCGCTGCGCGCGAAGGCGATCCGTCCGCGCGTGTTGCTCTGCGCCACGCGTTCGTCGGGAATGCCGGCCTCGGCCCACAGCGAGTCGACCGCCGGATCCCCCGTCAGGCCGAACTGAGCCACGAAGTTTTCCACCACACGAAAGACGCGCAGATCGTCAAAGTGGTCGTGTTCGACGAGACAGTAGAAGCGGTCCACGCCGTGCGGTGACCAGTCGCGCGCGGCCGCAATGGTCAAATCGCCCTGCGTGGTTTCGAGCGTCACATGGAAACTGTCCGGGGCGGCTTCGGTAGCTTCTGCCGGGCAGGGCACCTGTGCGTTTGATGGCGACCATCCGATCAGCAGGGCGAGGCAAGCGAGCAGCAGAAAGTGAGGCATGGCGGCGGGAAGATTGATGAGGCGATCACGAATCTCCAATCTTCGGCATGTCGCGGGGAAACGCAAGCCGATAGTCAGACAAAATCAGTTGGGTTGACAAACCTTCCGCGTTCACCGACCTTACAGCGCGCGTCAGCATCGCAATTTTGTTCATGTTAGCAACTTCTCTATATGGCTGCTCCCGAAAGCGTATCTGAGCTCATCGATTTGTATCCAGAGTACTTCCAACCCGAAGAAGCGGAGGGCGTCGACGGCGTCGTGCAACTCGACCTGGATGGCGAGGAGGGCGGGCAGTACTACCTTGTCATCCAGAATCAAGAACTCGACGTTCAGGAAGGGGTGCACGAAGATCCCACCGTGACGATCCAGACGACGGCCGATCGCTGGCTCAAGATTAATCGGGGGGAGGCGAGCCCGATGACCCTCATGATGACCGGTCGCCTGAAGATAGAAGGATCGATCCCGATGGCGACGAAGTTCCAGTCGATGTTTGATCCTCGCTAACCGGATCCACGAGCGCAATGTCATTTCTGATCTACGGCGCCTACGGATACACGGGCACGCTCATTACGCGTCGAGCGGTCGAGCGCGGCTGGTCGCCACTTATCGCAGGACGCGACGAGGAGAAGCTGGACGTGCTCGCTGCCGAGACCGGCACGCGGTATCGAGCCGTGTCGCTGGACGATCGGCGCGCGCTCGATGCGTTGCTGGAAGAGGTGCCGCTCGTTTTGCACTGCGCCGGCCCGTTCGCGCATACGGCCGCTCCGATGGCGGCGGCGTGCCTGCGTACGGGCACGCATTACCTGGATATCACCGGTGAGATCGATGTGTTCGAGGCGCTGGCCCAGGAAGACGAGGAGGCCCGGGCAGCCGGCGCCATGCTGCTGCCGGGAGTAGGCTTCGACGTCGTGCCCTCTGACTGCCTGGCCGCTCATCTGCACGAACGCCTGCCCGAGGCGACCCAGCTCGAGCTCGCGATCTTCGGGCAAGGCGGAGTTTCGCGCGGAACGGCGACAACGGCCATCGAAAACATGGGCATGGGCGGCCGGATACGCCGCAACGGGACGCTGATGCGCGTACCGATGGCCTGGAAGAGCCGCATGGTCGATTTTGGAGAGGGGCCGGTGTCTGTCGTAACCATGCCGTGGGGCGACGTGGCTACGGCCTATCACAGCACGGGTATTCCGCACGTCACGACTTACATGCGTTTCCCAGATGACGTGCAGCGGGCGATGAGCTGGGGCCGACCGCTGCAGTCAGTTATGGCAGCGGAGCCCGTCCAGGCGCTGTTGAAGCGCGCGGTGCAGCGCGGAAAACCGGGACCCACGCCCCAAGAGCGCGCCCGTGGCGCCAGCTACGTATGGGGGGAGGCATTGGCCGATACGGGGCAGCGCGTTGTTGCTCGCGTGCGAGGAATGGAGGGGTACACGCTTACGGTCGAGGCAGCGCTGAAGTCGACCGAGCGTGTGCTAGGCGGCGACGCGACCCCTGGATTTCAGACTCCCTCGACCGCCTTCGGAAGTGACTTTGCCTGGTCTATCGATGGCGTGGAGTACGAAGACGTCGTATAGCAGCTAGTCCAACGTACAGTCAAATCAAAAGGCCATGTCATCAACATACAGAAAACTCGTCGCTACCACGCTCAGCACCGATTTCCGCAAGGCAGCCGACATCGTTGAAGAAGGGATGCCGGAGCCGGGGCCGAAGGAAGTGCTCGTTCGGAACCACTATGCGGGCGTCAACGCGACGGATGTCAACATTACGGCCGGGCGCTACGATGAGACGCAGAAGCCGCCGTTCGACCTGGGCGCCGAGGCGGCGGGCGAGGTGGTCGCCACCGGCGACAACGTCAAGCATCTGAACGTTGGGGATCATGTAGTGACAAGTGTGATGGGCGGAGGCTACCGGGAGTACCACTGCGTCCGCTCGAGCAACGCAGTGCCGGTGTCGAAGGCTTCGCCGGAGGCGCTCAGCATCATGGTGAGCGGGCTTACGGCGTCCATTGCGCTGGACGAAGTTGGAGAGATGGGCGAGGGAGAAACGGTGCTTGTGACGGCCGCCGCGGGAGGAACCGGGCAGTATGCGGTGCAATTGGCCAAGCGAGCGGATAACCACGTGATCGGGACATGTGGCGCGCCGGAGAAGGTCGAACTGCTTGAGGAGCTCGGCTGCGATCGGCCCATCAACTATCGCGAAGAGGACGTCGGAGAGGTGCTCGATGAGGAATACGCGGGTGGCGTCGATCTCATCTACGAGGCCGTCGGCGGCGAGCTCTTCGACACGTGCGTCGATGCGCTCGCTAATTACGGACGTCTCCTCGTGATCGGGTTTGTAAGCGAATACAAGAGCGGCCCTGAACCCGTCAGACGGCCGCGCATCTACACCAAGTTGCTCCCCAAGTCAGCCTCGTTGCACGGCTTTTTTCTCCCGCACTTCGCCGACCACTTCGCGCCACACATGCGTCGTCTAATGCAGCTTCAGAAGCGCGGCGAGCTCCACGTTGCCATCGACAGCAAGGAATTCCACGGCATCGAGTCTATTCCTGATGCCGTTGAACACCTGCACAGCGGCCAGAGCCGCGGAAAAGTCGTCGTACGGCTGTGAGGCGCGACGCGCCGCATAATGCTAATTCGTAGGGCGCGCCCGGAGGAACACTCACATCCGCGATGCTCCACCTCCCAGTCGCCACTCCCCATTCGCCACTCCCCATTCGCCATGCCTGATTCCATCTGGCATACCGATCCGAGTCCCGAGCGCCTGCAGTCGTTTGCAAGAGGGAGTATGGTCGAACATCTTGATATTCGGATTACTGAAGTGGGAGATGATTATCTGCGCGGAACGATGCCTGTCGATCACCGCACGCATCAGCCGATGGGCGTTTTGCACGGCGGTGCCTCGGTCGTGCTGGCCGAGACGCTGGGCAGCATCGGAGCCAACGGGTGCGTAGACAGCGACCGCTATTACTGCGTGGGAATTGAAGTAAACGCCAACCACATCCGATCGGTGGCGTCAGGGCGCGTGACGGGTACGGCGCGTCCGTTGCATCGCGGCCGCACCACGCAGGTCTGGCAGATTCATATCCACGACAAAGAGGAGCATCTGGTCTGCACCAGCCGGCTCACGTTGGCTGTTCGAGCCCATGACTGAGACGGGAAGTATCCGGGGCACGCGACCGAAGCAAATAAAACATAACGCCCCACTGCGTGTTGGATGATTTGCTATTCTAGTGATGTAGTATTGCTGCGCATCATTTCACCCATCACAAACAACCAAGACCCATGGCTTTCACCCTACCGGATCTATCTTACGACTATTCAGCGTTGGAGCCGCATATCGACGAGCAGACCATGCGGATCCACCACACCAAACACCACCAGGGGTACACGGACAAACTCAACAATGCCCTTGAGGGGCATAGTGATCTGCAAGATCACACCATCGAGGAGCTCCTCAGTGGCATCGAAAACCTCCCGGCCGACATCCAGACACCGGTGCGTAACAACGGCGGCGGGTTCGCAAACCATCGCCTGTTTTGGACCATCCTCTCCCCCAGCGGAGGCGGCAACCCCACAGGTGTTCTGGGCGACGAGATCGACAACCAGTTCGGCGGATTAGACGACTTCAAGTCCGAATTCAAGGACGCTGCGACAGGCCAGTTCGGCAGCGGCTGGGCCTGGCTGATCGCCGAGCCGAATGGTGACCTGGAGGTTACCAATACGCCGAATCAGGACAGTCCGCTCATGGACGGCCAGACGCCTATTATGGGCCTCGACGTGTGGGAGCACGCCTACTACCTGAACTATCAGAATGAGCGAGGCACCTACGTCGATGAGTTCTGGAACGTCGTGGACTGGGACCAAGTCAACGAAAACTATCAGGAGATCGCGAGCTGACGCGGACCCGCTGACGTAACTGATAGTTCTAATAATCGGTAGTTCAAAGGAGTGGAGGGCGGTAGGCTTTCGAGCCTGTCGCCCTTTTCTTTTTTTAGTTCCCTTTGGCAAACAGTTAGTTCTCAGTGAAGTCGTGCACCTATGCGGACTGATCATTTAATATTTGCGCGCCAGAATCAATATCTACCGATTGGCGGCTGTTAACCGGGCTGCGAATGCATCCGGTCAGAGGAGGTGCGCCGATTACGGTTATCTTATGATTGGGCGCGTCGCCCGCGTTCCTGGCAGAGGCCAGGTGTCTACCGCGCTACATTTTACCTACTACTTCCGAATTTATGCTTGAGATCGGCGGATTGCCCATGTGGGTCGTCTCGATCTGCCTCGTGACAATGAGCGTGGCTCTGATCGCGACGTTCGTGCGCATGATACTCGGACCCACGCTGGCCGACCGCATCGTGGCGCTTGATCTAGTCGCATTCGAAGTGATCGCCATGATGCTCGTCTACTCCATTGCCACCGACCGGCCGCAGTTTTTGGAGCCGGCCCTAGTACTGGCACTCATTGCCTTCTTGGGGACCGTGGCTTTTTCTCGATACATCGAAAACGCGTCCGTTTCCTCAACTGACGCTGCGGAGGAGCAGCTCTCATGATTCTTGAGATTCTTGGAGTCATTTTTCTGCTGCTCGGGACGCTTTTTGTCTTCGTCGCCGGGCTGGGCGTTCTGCGTCTCCCCGACGTGTTGATGCGCATGCACGCCTCTACTAAGGCAGGCGCGCTGGGCGTGGCGCTTACGGCCGTAGGCATGATTTTCTTTTATCCTACGCTCAGCATCGCCACGCGCGCTATGGCGCTCGTCTTGTTCGTGTTGCTCACTGCGCCGGTGGCAGCCCACATGATTGGGCGAGCCGCTTACAACGCGAGCGACCTTCTAGGCGTGGAGCTCTGGGAGAGAACCTTCATCGACCAGATACAGGAGCACCGCGAACAGAAAGCAGCGGAGGAGACGCCGGACACGTCGGCGTCTTCCTCCGAGCCGGCCTCTCCGTCATGACCGTATATTCGACTCGTCTACGGATACGCGAACATCGCTAGTTTATGGGTATCCTGCTTGCCGTATTTTCAGGTTTTTTGCTTTCGCTGGTTGCGCCGTGGACCTCGCGGCCGCTCGGCAAGGCAGTTGGATGGGTGTATTCGCTAATTCCCATCGGCATCGTAGCTTATCTGGCAACCTACGTCGGGGCTGTTGCGGGGGGAGAGACGTTTACCGTTGCCTACGAATGGGTGGACGTTTCGGCCTTTACGGTGTCGCTGAGCTTCTATTTGGATGGGCTCAGCCTCTTCTTTGCGCTCATCGTCGCCGGTATTGGGGCGCTCATCTTCATCTACGCAGGGGGGTATCTTGAGGGCCACCATCACCTCGGCCGGTTTTTCTGCTATCTGGCCATGTTTATGGCCTCGATGATCGGCATGGTGCTGGCCGATAACCTCTTCACATTCTACATCTTCTTCGAGGGCACGAGCTTCGCCTCGTTCGTCTTGATCGGCTTTAATCACGACAACAAGGGGTCGCGCCAGGCGGCGTGGCAGGCGCTTCTCGTGACCAAGGCGGGCGGCCTGGCGCTGCTCATCGGCTTCATCCTGATGTTTCAGGTGACGGGCACGTTCCAGATCTCAGAGATCATCCAGCAGGGGGCTGCTATTCAGGGAAGCGATTTCTACCTGGCCATTCTGATTCTCGTGATGGCGGGGGCATTTACGAAGTCGGCCCAGTTTCCCTTCTACTTCTGGCTTCCGAACGCCATGAAGGCGCCCACGCCGGTGAGCGCCTACCTGCACTCGGCCACGATGGTCAAGGCTGGAATATACGTCCTGGCGCGCTTCCATCCGGCGCTCTCGGGCACGGACGCATGGGTGCTCCTCATCACCGGATTTGGGGCGGTGACCATGCTCATCAGCGCCTGGCTGGCGCTGCAGTACACCGACATGAAGAGCATCCTCGCCTACACGACAGTGATGGCGCTGGGTGTGCTCACCATGCTGCTCGGCGTGGGTAGTGAGATTGCCATCAAGGCGTGCATGCTCTTCGTTCTCGTCCACGCGTTCTACAAAGCCACGCTCTTCATGGTGGCCGGCGCCGTAGACCACGAGATCCACGAGCGGCACGTAGACAATCTGCGCGGACTACGCGCGAAGATGCCGATTACGGCTACGGCGGCAGGCCTCGGCGCGCTATCGATGGCTGGCATCCCACCCTTTATCGGATTCCTCGGCAAGGAGTATATCTATGAGGCGGCGCTGCAAGGTGGCGTGGCCGAACTCACGCTGGCCGTGATGTCGCTGCTAGCCAACATCGCACTCGTTGCAGCCGCTTGTATATTGGCTATTCGCCCGTTCTTCGGTGAGCTTAATGAGACGACTGAAAAGGCTCACGAAGCCGGCGTGAGCCTGTGGATTGGTCCCGCATTGCTTGCCGTCGGCGGCCTAGTTATCGGGATTGCCCCCGGACTCTTCGACGCCTCGTTTCTCTCGCCGGCTGTCGGCGCCACGATGGGCGAGGAGGTAGCGATCACCCTCTCGCTCTGGCACGGCTTCACCATCGAGCTGCTCATGAGCGCGGTCACCGTGGCAGCCGGCGTGGGCGTCTACTTCGCCTGGAACGCTATGCGCACGAGCAGTCCGGGGCAGTTTTTCGAGCGATGGCTCGGTACCGGACTTGACAACGGCTACGACCGCGTGATCGATGGCATCCTGGCCCTCGGCCGCTGGCAAACCGTCGTGCTGCAAAACGGGATCCTTCGCTACTACTTTGTCACCATTCTGAGCGCGCTCGCTCTTCTGGTGGCTGCTACCTACGTGCGGGGCGGGCTCCTCGGCGCTGAGCTGAACCTGGCTGATGTAGAGTTCTACGAATGGGCTCTCGCCATCGTCATCCTGGGATCCGCTCTCGGTACGGCCCTGCTGCGATCCCGGATCTCGGCCATCGTGTCGCTCGGCGTCATGGGCTTTGGAATCGCGCTGCTTTACCTCACCTATGGCGCTCCCGACCTGGCTAAGACGCAATTTCTCGTTGAGACGCTGACGGTGATTCTGTTTGTCCTCGTACTCATCGAGCTCCCAACCATCAAGAAACAGGTCTCACGCGCCGGGCAGGTGCGCGATGCCATCATTGCTCTAGCCGTGGGGGGCTTTATCACGCTGCTCATGCTCGCGGCGCTGCAGGTTCCCTTCGAGAGCCCCATGATGGAATACTACGCGCAAAACACCTACACGCTGGGCGAAGGGCGCAATATTGTGAATACGATTCTGGTCGACTTCCGCCAGATCGATACGATGGGCGAGATTGCCGTCCTGCTCATTGCTGGATTCGGCATCTATTCGCTGCTGCGGCTCCGACCCTCCGGAGCAGAGGAAGAAGCTCCCGAGCCGGCCGAGGCATCTGTTGAAGAACCAAGCTAACGATTATGAATGACTCTCTGATCTTACGTACGACGGCGAAGCTGATCATCCCGCTGATGGTGCTTTTTTCCATCTTCCTGCTGTTCCGCGGACACGATGAGTCCGGCGGCGGATTTATCGGTGGGCTCGTAGGAGGCAGCGCCTTTGCGCTCTACGCAGCGGCCTACGGCACGGCGGCCTCGCGCCGGGCACTCCGCGTCAACCCGCTGGAGCTGTTGAGCGTGGGGCTCGGTATCGCACTGCTGAGTGGCATTCCGGGCATCATCGCCGGTGAAGGGCTGCTGGCAGGACTCTGGTTTGAAATCGAAATCGGCGAGTTCTTCTTCAAGAGCGGAACGCCCATCCTCTTCGACATCGGCGTGTATCTGCTGGTGGCCGGCACGGCGCTCACCATCGTCTACGAGCTCGATGAGAGCGGGGAGGGGCTTTTCCCGCCCGAGGGCTTTTTAGGGGACAGTCCCCCTGACCCATCCAGCGAACAGGCACCGACAGCATGACGAACCCGGCAGTTTTGAATCTGACGTAACTCGACGATTGCTATGGAGACGTTAATGGCCTTTCTGGTCGGCGGCATGTTTGCGACAAGCGTGTATCTGATCCTGCGTCGCAACCTGGTACGCCTGGTGATTGGCATTATCATCCTATCGAATGCCGTCAATCTGCTGATCTTCACGATGGGACGGATGACGCGTGCTGCGGCCCCGTTTATCGAAGAGGGCCAAGAAGTCCCGCCCGACGTGATCGCCAATCCGCTCTCCCAGGCGCTGATCCTCACCGCCATCGTGATTGGCTTTGGCCTGCTGGCATTCACGCTCGTCCTGCTCTACCGGATGAATCGCGAGACGAAATCGGTCGACTCCGACGCGCTGTACGACGAAGAAGTCGACCCCGAGCTGTATTCCACATGATCATGGCCGCGCGACGCCGGGTGTTTCCCCACCGATCGGGCGATCCGATTATGCTCTCCACCCCTGACTAACGGTTTTCGTTCTCACCGATGCTTGACCATCTCCTTCTCGTACTGCCTGTTGCCCTGCCCATGGCTGTGGCTGTGATCACGCTGCTCATGCGGCGTGTGCCAGCGGCGGAGAAATGGGTCAATCTGGCTGGGATGTCGGCGCTGCTTGTCGTGTCGGTCCTGCTGCTCCAGCGCGTAAGTGCCGAGGGCGTTCAGGCAACCGGCTGGGGCGGATGGCCCATGCCCTTCGGCATCACCTTCGTAGGGGACCATCTGAGTGCCATCATGGTCCTCATCTCGGCCGTGATGGCGCTGGCTATCTCCATCTATTCGATGGCTGACATGGACGCGCAGCGCGTGAAGTACGGGTTCTACCCGTTCATGAATCTGCTCGTGGCCGGGGTCTGCGGCGCCTTCCTAACGGGCGATATTTTCAACCTCTACGTCTGGTTCGAGGTGCTGCTCATCGCGTCCTTCTGCCTGATGTCGCTGGGCAACCTGCGCGAGCAGCTTACGGCCAACATCAAGTATGTGGTGATCAACCTGGTCTCGTCGCTCTTCTTTCTGGCCGGCGTGGGGTTCCTCTACGGGATTACCGGCACCCTCAACATGGCTGAGATTTCGACAACCCTGGCCGAAATGAACCGGCCGGGGCTGCTGACGACGATCGCAATGCTGTTTCTGGTGGCCTTCGGCATCAAGGCCGCTATCTTCCCGCTGTATTACTGGCTCCCGGCGTCCTATCACACGCCGCCGCCGAGCATCATGGCGCTCTTTGCCGCCCTTCTCACGAAGGTGGGCGTCTACGCGCTTATCCGCTTCTTTACGCTCATCTTTACGCAGGACGTCGGCTACACGCACACGCTGCTGCTTTGGATTGCAGGCTTCACCATGGTCTCCGGCGTTCTCGGCGCCGCCGTGCAGAAGGACTTCCGGCGCATCCTGTCCTACCACATCATCAGCCAGATCGGCTACATGATCATGGGGCTGGCGCTCTACACGCCGCTCGCGCTCATCGGAGCCATCTACTACGTCGTTCACAACATTCTGGCCAAGTCGAACCTCTTCCTGATTAGTGGCGTGGCCAACCACTTCGAGGGGTCGTTCCGACTGAAAAAGCTGAGCGGACTCTACGCGGGATATCCGCTCCTGGCGGTGCTCTTCATTATCTCGGCGTTTGCGCTGGCCGGCTTCCCCCCACTGTCTGGGTTCTGGGGTAAACTTATTCTGGCTATTGCAGCGCTCGAAATTCAGGAGTACATCATCGTGGCCGTCGCGCTTGCCGTTGGCATGATGACGATGTTCTCGATGACGAAGATATGGATGAAGGGCTTTATGCCGGGGCAGGCGCCGGATGCCATGGCGACCAACGGCCACGGCGCCTCCGATCACGAGAATCCCGGGAGCGGCAACCTGAGCCGCGAAGCCGGTGACGGTACGGCCACCGCTGTTGCTGCTCAGCCGATCTCGAAAACCGATCAGGTGCTGCTCTACACGCCCATTGTCTTGATTGCGGGATTGATCATAGGCATCAGTATCTTCATCGGCCCGGCCTACGAACTCGGCGAGGCCGCCGCTAACGAACTTCTCGAGACCTCCCCCTACATTGACGCAGTGCTCGACTGATGAAAAACCTGCTGCTTAACCTGGTGCTGGCCCTCATCTGGATGTTCGTGACGGGGGCCTTTACGTTGAGTAACTTTCTGATTGGATTTGTCATCGGCTACGCGGTGCTCCGCCTGGCCGAGCCGCTGCTCGGAGAGGCCGGGTACGACGATCGGCTCTGGTATCAGGTGCAGCTCTTCGGCTTCTTCATCAAGGAGCTTTTTGTCTCGAGCATTCGGGTTGCCATCGAAGTGCTCACGCCGGGCTTCGACATGAAAGCGGGCATCATTGCGATCCCGCTTGACGTGCGGTCCGACCTGGCGGTCACCATGTTTGCGAATCTGATCTCCCTGACGCCGGGCACACTCAGCATTGACGTCTCGAAAGACGGCAAAACGCTCTACATCCACGACATGTACATCGACAACGGCGTGGACGAGAGCGTCAGAGAGCTGAAAGATAACTTGGAGCAGCGTATTGAACGGGCCGTCGGATCGCGGGAGGCGCGGACGCCGACCGAGGATCCGCCTCTCTGAGCCAGACACACAATGGAGCTGCCTGCAGACATCGTTTTACATCGGATGGAGTACGACGCCGGGTCTGCCCCCCGGTGGAAGATGATGCTCTCGGCAGCGGAGCTGGAGCGGTACGCGGAGTTTCCATCGGAGAAGCGGCGCCGCGAGTTTTTGCTGGGGCGCGCCGCACTTCGCACGCTGGTTGCCGACCATGTGGAAGAGACGCCCGGGGACGTTTCCCTGCGCGTGGCCGAAGACGGGGCCGTTGAACTGGCCGACTACCCGCACCACGTCTCGCTGGCCCATGCGGGCGACCGTGCGCTGGCTGCGATGGCGCCGTTCCGGGTGGGGGTTGACCTGGAGCAAATCGCCACGTATGAGCCGGACGTGCGCCGCTTTGCTCTGCGGTCGGACGAGCAAAAGCTGATCGGCAGCTGGACGCTCGAGCGCGACGCGGCCTTCATCCTCGTCTGGACGCTCAAAGAGGCCGTCCTTAAGGCGCGCCGCACCGGGCTGCGCACAGCTCCCAAGAAAGTGCATCTCGATGTCGATCCCAATGAGCTGCGCGGCTCGGCGCAGGTGGAAGGGGAGACCTGGCAGGTCGCCGCTGAGCGCTGGGACGACTTCTATGGAGCGGTTGCCTGGTATGAGGCCAACCGATGAACCCATCTGCCGGCGGAGCATACACGGAGACCCGTGTCGCTTCAGATCAGAACAGACCCCATCTTTTCATCCATGCCTTCTGAGCTTTTCGACCCGTCGCAATGGACCGAAGTAGAGGGCTTCGACCTCGAAGACATCACTTATCATCGAGCGAACGAGCATGGCACTGTGCGGATTGCCTTTGATCGCCCGGAGGTGCTCAACGCCTTTCGCCCGCAGACGGTGGATGAGCTCTACCACGCGCTCAACCACGCTCGGCAGACGTCCGACGTCGGCTGTGTGCTGCTCACCGGAAACGGTCCGTCCGAGAAGCATGGCAAGTGGTCATTCTCCTCAGGCGGCGACCAGCGTATTCGGGGAAAGGACGGGTATCAGTACGAAAGTGACGAAGGCGAGGTGGACGAGGCCAAGCTCGGCCGGTTGCACATCCTGGAGGTGCAGCGCCTCATCCGGTTTATGCCGAAGGTCGTGATCGCCGTCGTGCCGGGATGGGCCGTCGGCGGCGGGCACAGCCTGCACGTCGTCTGCGACCTGACGATCGCGAGCCGCGAGCACGCCGTCTTCAAGCAGACCGATCCTGACGTGGCGAGCTTCGATGCCGGATTCGGCTCGGCGCTTCTGGCCCGACAGGTCGGGCAGAAGAAGGCGCGTGAGATTTTCTTCCTCGGGCGCAACTACTCGGCCGAGGAGGCCGTCGAGATGGGCATGGCCAACACCGCCGTGCCGCACGACCGTCTCGAAGACGTGGCGCTCGAATGGGGAGCGACCGTCAACCAGAAAAGTCCGATGGCCATTCGCATGCTTAAGTACGCGTTCAACCAGATCGACGACGGGCTCGTTGGGCAGCAACTCTTCGCTGGCGAGGCCACGCGTCTCGGCTACATGACCGACGAGGCGCAGGAGGGGCGCGACGCGTTCCTGGAAGATCGCGATCCCGACTGGGATGATTTCCCGTGGCACTATTAGCTAGGAACCGTGCGACATGATGTAATGAACGCACCCCGAACGGTTGGCGTAAAAGAATAATGAACCTCTCATTATATCAGTTAGAGCAATGCCCAAAAGAGTGACCATAGAACTTCCCGATGATGCCTTCTCGGCGCTTCACACATCGCCAGAGGAGTTTGCGCGGGAGTTGCGACTGGCAGCTGCTATCAAGTGGTATGAAACGGAGCGTATTTCACAGGGAAAAGCAGCTGAACTGGCAGGCGTGTCTCGCGCTACCTTCATTGATGCCCTTTCGCAATACGGCGTTAGTGCAATCCAAACTTCGCCGGGCGAGCTGGAGAAAGATATCCAGGAGGCACTTGGCACATCGGACGACGCTGAGAACGAATGAAGAGACGGTGGGTTGCGGACGCATCGCCGCTTATTTTGCTGGCCAAAGTCGATCGGGTCGAGCTTCTACCGCGTCTTGCTGATGAATTCGTCATTCCGAGTGCTGCAGCCGATGAGGTCCGCGCCGGACCGGACGATGATCCGGCACAGCAGTGGATGCGGGAAACGGGCCATACGTTTATCCGACGCTCGTCGTCGGTTGCGTCGGAAGTAGCTGCTTGGGATCTAGGCCGCGGTGAGGGGGCCGTGCTATCCTGGATCTATCGCCGCGATGAATTGTGGACAGCACTTCTCGATGATGGTGCTGCACGACGAGCCGCTCGGTCTCTCGGGATCTCCGTGTCAGGGACGCTGGGTGTCGTCATAGCGGCAAAGGAGGAAGGGGCGATCAAGCAAGTCCGTCCCATCATGGAGGATTTGATTCAGGTCGGGCTTCGAGTGAGCCAATCGGTTCTTAAACAAACGCTTCGTCATGCGGGCGAAGCAGGATAAGCGCGAACTCACCTTCAGCTACATGACCGACGAGACGCAGGAGGGGCGCGACGCGTTCCCGGAAGATCGCGATCCCGACTGGGACGATTTCCCGTGGCACTACTAGCTTGATGCGTGAGGGCGTGAAACATGAAAGCGCAACCTTTTAGTGTTGCAACAACGCGGAGCGTTGGAAAGCTGGGTCAATATCGTAGTGAACGATATTCAGTTGTCGTTTCACCAAGTTAGCAACATCACAACCTGGCTTCGCTGAAGCTTCTCGTGCCCTGAGGGCGAAAGCGTGCAGGTACCTACCCAACATCCAAACAAACCAACCGACGGAAGCGTTGATTTAACCGGAAGCGCTTCCGATAGCGGCACCGAGGAAAGGAGCGCGCGTATCACAACCCTGCCGCCCGTTACCTGAAGACGCGTCTTTTCGAACCATTTCTCTTACGTCATGGACGTTGAACCTTACGAGCCGACCCATCCCATCCGCTTTGTGACGGCTACGAGCCTGTTTGACGGGCACGATGCGGCGATCAATATCATGCGGCGTATCCTACAGTCGACAGGCGCCGAGGTGATTCACCTAGGCCACAACCGCTCCGTGCAGGAGATTGTCGACACGGCCATTCAGGAAGACGCGCAGGGGATCGCCGTCTCGTCCTACCAGGGCGGGCACATGGAGTACTTCAAGTACATGTACGACCTGCTGCAGGAACGCGGAGCCGGTCACATTAAGATCTTCGGCGGCGGCGGCGGCGTCATCGTTCCGGAAGAGAAAGAAGAGCTTGAGGCATACGGCATCGCCCGCATCTTCTCGCCCGACGAGGGCATGGATCTGGGCCTGCAGGGCATGATCAATTACATGCTTGAGACATGCGACGTGCCCGTTACCGACTTGGAGTACTCGGTGGAAATGGGCGGCGAGCGCGACCCGCGACGCATTGCCCGGCTCCTCTCCAAGATCGAACTGCGACAGGCGCGCCCGGAGGCTACCCAGGCAAAAGTCACCGCCGGAGGAGAGGAGGAAGACGTCGAGGCTGGCGGTGATGGCCATCCCGGCTCCGTACAGACGTTGCAGCGCAACGTCTCCGCCGATCCCACCGAAACGGCTCCGGCCCTCGGCATTACGGGCACCGGCGGCGCTGGGAAATCAACGCTCACCGACGAGCTCATCCGCCGCTTTCTGAACGACTTCGATGACCTGGAGGTGGCGCTCCTGACCGTTGACCCAACGCGGCGGCGCACTGGCGGTGCGCTTCTGGGCGACCGCATTCGCATGAACAGTATCTACAGCAACGGCTCGTCCGAGCGCGTCTACATGCGGTCGTTCGCCACGCGCGAGGCGAACCGCTCGACGAGCGAGGCCATGAAGGAGGCCATGAACGTATGCCGCGCCGCGGGTTTCGATCTCATCCTCCTAGAGACGGCCGGCATCGGGCAGAGCGACACCGCGATCGTCGACCTGACTGACGTCTCGCTCTACGTGATGACGCACGACTTCGGGGCGCCGACGCAGCTCGAAAAGATCGGCATGCTCGACATGGCCGATTTTGTAGCGCTCAACAAGTTCGAGAAGCGTGGCAGCGAGGACGCCCTGCGCGACGTCCGCAAGCAGGTGCAGCGCAACCGGGTGCGCTTCGACGAGGATCCGGAGGATATGCCGGTCTACCCGACCATGGCCTCTCACTTCGGCGATCCGGGCGTGACGCGTCTCTACCTGGGTCTGCTCGACCACCTGAATGAAGAGTTTGACTTCGACCGGCAGTCGCGCATCTTCGGCGACGGCGCGGACGTGCCTGAGCCCGACCCGTCGGAAGTCGCCATCATTCCCCCGGATCGCCAGCGCTATCTCGGTGAAATCGCCGAGACGTGCGAAGACTACCGCGACTGGGCCGAGCGGCAGGTCGAGTATGCCCGCAAGTGGGGCGAGGCCAAGGGCGCCCGCGCACAGGTCGAAAACTGGTCGCCCGAGGACCAAGAACAGCTCGCGGGGCGGCTCGACGAGATGGTGCAACACTGGTGGGATAAGCTCGACAAGCGCTGCAAAGACATCCTCGAGAACTGGGACGATCTGAAAGAGGAATACCAGCAGGAGGAGTTTACCTACACCGTTCGCGGGCGCGACTTCACCGTGCCCCTCTACCGCGAGTCGATTTCCGGCACGAAGATCCCGCGCGTTGCGCTACCGAAAACCGACGATCCCGGCGAGCGGCTGGAGTTTGCCCTCCTCGAAAATCTCCCGGGGTACTTCCCCTTTACGGCCGGCGTCTTTCCGTTCAAGCGCGAGGGCGAAGATCCAACCCGCATGTTTGCCGGCGAGGGCTCGCCCGAACGCACGAATCGGCGCTTCCACCTGGTGAGTGAGGGGGCGCCTGCCAACCGGCTGTCAACGGCGTTCGACTCCGTCACGCTCTACGGCTACGACCCGGCCGAGCGGCCCGACATCTACGGGAAGGTCGGCAACGCTGGCGTCTCGATTTGCACGCTCGACGACATGAAGAAGCTCTACTCGGGCTTCGACCTGTGCGACCCGAAGACCAGCGTGTCGATGACGATCAACGGCCCGGCGCCGATGATCCTGGCCATGTTCCTCAACACGGCCATTGACCAGCAGGTCGAGAAGCATCTGAAAGAAGAAGACCGCTGGGCAGAGGTCGACCAGCTCATCGACGAGAAGCTCGGCGACAAGCGACCCGAGTACGTCCCGTACGGCCCAGACGGGCAGCCGCAGGAGATGCCGGAAAACCACGACGGCTTCGGGCTCGGCATGCTCGGCGTCACGGGCAGCGACCTGGTCGACTGGGGCGTGCTGGACGAAGACGTCTACGAAGAGATCAAGGCCGAGGCGCTGCACGTCGTCCGCGGCACGGTGCAGGCCGACATCCTGAAGGAAGATCAGGCGCAGAATACCTGCATCTTCTCGACGGACTTCGCCCTGCGCATGATGGGCGACATCCAGCAGTACTTCGTCGACTGGGACGTGCGCAACTTTTACTCAGTCTCGATCTCCGGCTACCATATTGCCGAGGCCGGCGCCAATCCCATTACGCAGCTCGCGTTTACGCTGGCCAACGGCTTCACGTACGTGGAGTACTACCTCAGCCGCGGGATGGACATTGACGACTTCGCGCCAAGCCTCTCGTTCTTCTTCTCAAACGGGATGGATCCGGAGTACAGTGTGATTGGGCGCGTGGCGCGGCGCATCTGGGCTGTGGCCATGCGCGAGAAGTACGGCGCGAACGAGCGGTCGCAGAAGCTCAAGTACCACATCCAGACGTCGGGGCGCAGCCTGCACGCGCAGGAGATCCACTTTAACGACATCCGGACGACGCTGCAGGCGCTAATGGCGATCTACGACAACTGCAACTCGCTGCACACGAACGCCTACGACGAGGCCATCACGACGCCGACCGAGGAAAGCGTCCGCCGCGCCATCGCCATCCAGATGATCATCAACAAGGAGCTCGGCACGACGATGAACGAGAATCCGCTGCAGGGCTCATTCATCTTTGAAGAGCTCACCGACCTCGTCGAAGAAGCCGTGCTCCATGAGTTCAGGCGCATCAACGATCGCGGCGGCGTCCTGGGCGCCATGGAGTCGATGTACCAGCGCGGCAAGATCCAGCAGGAGTCGATGAAATATCAGGAGACGAAGCACTCCGGCGAGCGGCCGGTGATCGGCGTTAACACGTTCACGCGTGATGAGGACGAGGAAACGCCGGAGGAGGAAAAAGTTGACCTCATGCGCTCATCCGACGATGAGAAGCAGCATCAGCTGAACAACCTCAGCGCCTTCCATGCAAAGAATGAAGATCGGTCCGAAGAGGCCCTAGAGCGACTCAAGACCGCGGCGCGCGAGGGTGAGAATACGTTCGACGAGATCATGGAGGCCGTGAAAGTGTGCTCGCTCGGCCAGATCACCCACGCGCTCTTTGAGGTCGGCGGGGAATACCGGCGGAACATGTAGCGTGAGGGCGTGGTGCGGGAAGA